>Ga0123336_10001981_pt1 | contig 18169 bp, 17 predicted proteins | sample SSSSmetaG_FD_96466 | JGI IMG/M metagenome (GOLD analysis project Ga0123336, IMG submission 96466) | Glacier valley bacterial and archeal communities from Borup Fiord, Nunavut, Canada, to study Microbial Dark Matter (Phase II) - ​SSSS metaG | ecosystem: Environmental > Aquatic > Freshwater > Ice... | reverse complement strand
GTGTATGCCTATACGGGCGGCTTCTTTTGGGTGGCAACGTTTCTGGCGATCGGATATTTCGTAGGCGACCAGTGGGAGCGATGGGCCCGCTACCTGCATGGCGGGTTCTTCGTAGCGGCTGCGGGCGTGGTGATTGCCGTTGTGGTGTGGACCCGCCTCCATCGCCGCAGATAACGACTATTGCGGTTTACGCTGCGGCTCGATCTGGATCAGCCCGTCTTCCTCTTCTTCCACTTCGTAATCGGAAGCGAGCACAGACCAGATGGCATCCAGCTTGTCCTGCAATTGGCTGTTCTGTTGTTCCAGGGCGCGGATGCGGTCGAGGAGTTCTTTTTCCGTGAGCATTATGAATTTCGAAGCGGCTTCGCTCAGTATTCCAAATTTATGGGCAGTATGGATTCGGAGATAAGATCTAACTCATGAATCGACGCGCTTTCCTTTCTTCAAATGCTATGGCGGGACTTGCCTTCGCGGCGGATGGGAAGCCTCGGCGCGTCGGAATGATCGGCTGCGGTTGGTACGGGAAGGCGGATCTGTTTCGCTTGATGCAGGTGGCCCCCGTGGAAGTGGTGTCGCTTTGCGATGTGGATCGCGACATGTTGAATCAGGCCGCGGACATGGTGGCGGCGCGGCAGCAATCGAAGAAACGGCCTCGCGTGTATTCGGATTACCGCCAGATGCTGAAGGAGAAAGATCTGGACATTGTCGAGATCGCCACTCCCGATCACTGGCATGCGCTGGCCATGATAGAAACAGTGAAGGCGGGCGCGGACGTGTATTGCCAGAAGCCCATCAGCGTGGATGTGGCCGAAGGAAAAGCCATGCTGGCGGCGGCGCGCAAATATAATCGCGTGGTGCAAGTCGGCACGCAACGGCGCAGCACGCCGCACCTGGTGGAAGCGCGCAACGAGATTGTGCAGGCCGGCAAGCTGGGCAACATCGGCCTAGTGGAAATGAATTGCTATTACCATATGCGCGCGACCGGCAACCCGCCCGACAAAGCGCCGCCGGCTAACCTCGATTACGAGATGTGGACCGGGCCCGCGCCGATGCGCCCTTACAACAAGCTGGTGCATCCGCGAAGCTGGCGCGCGTTTATGGAATATGGCAATGGCATTGTGGGCGACATGTGTATCCATATGCTGGACATGGTGCGCTGGATGATGGACCTGGGCTGGCCCATTTCCGTCGATTCAACTGGCGGCATCCTGATCGATAAAGCAAGCAAGGCCAACATCACCGATACGCAGACTTGCACGTTCGATTACGGCAAGGTGAAGGTGATCTGGCAGCACCGAAGCTGGGGCGATGCGCCAGACCCGAAGTATTCCTGGGGCGCGACTTTTTATGGCGACAAGGGCACGTTGAAAGCAAGCGTCTATGGCTACGATTTCATGCCCAGCGGCAAGGGTGAGCAGCCGGTGCATCGGGACGTGAAGTATGAACTCGAAGAGTATCCGGAAGATAAGACGGAGAAAGATCTGGAGAAGCATGTGGCTCCCGCGATTCGCCATCACATGCTGGATCTGCTGAAGGCGGTGGATCAACGCTCGAAGCCGGTGGCGGATATTGAGCAAGGGTACATTTCGACGGCAACATGCATTCTGGCGAACAATGCGTTGAAGCTGGGGCGATCCATCAAGTGGGACGCGGTGAAGCAGGAAGCAGTGGGCGATGCGGAAGCGAACCGGATGCTGCACCGGCCTTATCGCGCTCCGTGGAAGCATCCAGAACCAAGCTCTGTCTAGGTGTTAAAAGCCGTTCATGCGCGTATCGCGATTGACGGACCTTCCATCTATTAGTGCAGGAGGGTTCGACAATGTTTAAAAAAATAGCAGTTGGAACGGCGTTTCTGGCAGCGGCTTTGGCGATTGTGCCCACCGCGGCCCAAGCTCAGGATAGGTACTATGGCAACAACTACGGTGGCGCGTACTCCGGTTATAGCTACTCCCCGGAACGCTATGATCGCGACCGTCACGAAGACCATGAGGCCCGTGAACGGCAGGAACGTTTCGAGCGTCAACGGGCCTTTCGTGAGCACCTGCGTTGGGAACGGGAACAGCGACTGCGCTTTCGCGGCGAATATTCCGACTATGACCGCGACGATTATCGACGTTACTAGAAACCAAACCGTTATGCGGGCCGTGGAGCGCGGCCCGCGAAACGGCGAATAAAAGTACGCAAACGTTCCAGGCCAAGCGCCCGGTGCTCAGCGTTCAACACGAACACGAAAGAGAGCGGGGCGTAAACCAAGCCTCCAATCACGGCCGCGAGCACCAGTTGCGGCCAGTTCGTGCCGGGGATCAACTCGGCCTTGAGCAGATAAAGCACCAGCAGAGCAACGGCGGCGATGCTGAACGGGATGGCGTAGATCTCATACATAAAAGAAAAATACGGCATACCGATGCGGCGCGAAAGCAGCAGCGAAACTCCGATGCCACGGCTGAGCAGCGTAAGAGTAGCCATCACGATGGCAGCGCCAATCAAGCCGTTCGTCGTGAGGACAGCGGGCACCAGCAGCAGGAACAACGCGGCTTCCGCCATGAGCAGCCGCGCATACCACTTCTGGCCTCCGCTATTCACCAGGATGCAGGCGGAGTTGTATTGAGAGCTATTCGCCGCGGCGCCGATGAGAAGAATGGGAAGCAGCGGGGCGCTGTACGAGGCGAATTGCGGCGTGAGCCACACTGTCAAAAATTGCTTGCCATACACAGTGAGGTAGGCGATGAGGAAGAAGTAGAGTGCCGCGCAATAGCGATTCGCCCAAATGCCAAGACGCGCGATTTTGGGCCAATCGCCACGCGCGCATAGGTCCGCCGCAGTAGTTCCGCTGATGACGCCGAAGCGGCCGATGGCGTCGAGAGGATAATCGAGCAGCTTCTGCGGGACGCTGAAATAAGCCACGAAGCGCGTGGGCAGTTTGAGGCCAATCAGAAGCGCCGGGCTTTGCGTGAGCACGCGTGTGGAAATGGAAATGGCGAAATTGTGCGAAGCGAACGCGGCCATTTCTTTCAGCGTTTTGACATTTGCTAGCCGGGGTGAGATTTGTAGCGCGGGGAAGATTCGCCGGAAAGAAATGAACCCCGCGAGATAAATGAAAAGCTGGCTCGCAAGTAGCACCAGGGCCATCTCACGCAAGCCATAACCTTTGTAAACCAGAACAAGGGTGACCAGCGAGCGGAAGGCTGTCGCGATGATCCACAGGCGGCTTGTGATATCGAAGCGCTGAAAGCCTTCGAGGCCCGCATTGAACACATTGAAGATCATGCCGATGGACCAACTGACGCCGACAATCAACAGCAGGGTGCCGAAGATTAGCTTATCGGAATGGAACAGGCTGCTGACGTGGCTGCGGCCGAAGAGCGTGAGCGTGAACGTGATCGCGGCGACGATGAAGGAATAGAGCAGGCCGGTGTTGATGACGCGGTTGACTTCAAGAGGCTGATCGAGCGCGCGGTAATGCGCGGCGTATTTCACAGTGGCATTGCGGAAGCCCAGATCGAGCAGCCAGTAGTATTCCACCATGGCCAGCACGAGAGTCCAGATGCCGAAGTTATCGTCACCTAAACGCCTGATGAGAAACGGGGAAAGGAAGAAGCCGGCGAAGAGGTTAATCGCGACTCCCGACCAACTCCACAGGACGTTCGTCAGGAAGTTAGACGTTCGTGTTGCTGCCGGGGGCATTTATTCGCGACTTAAGAATTCTCGCAATTCCCCAAGTATGGCATGTGGTGCGGCAAGATGATTCCGAATGCGATGTAATAGCGGGTTGCCATTTCTACTTGCACTTGACCAGGGGACGACCAGCTCGCGTGCGCTGGTTTTCGATCATGACGGTACAATTCGCGCGGTGGCGCAGCGTGAACACACTCAGATTTATCCTCAAGCGGGATGGGTGGAGCACGATGCGCGAGAGATTTGGAGTTCGCAGATCGGGGTGGCGATTGAGGCGTTGGGCAAAGCGGGGCTGCGGCCGCGCGACATTGCCTCCATCGGCATCACCAATCAGCGGGAGACCACGATTGTATGGAACCGCGAAACTGGCGAGCCGATTCACAATGCGATTGTATGGCAGGACCGGCGCACGGCGGGCGTGTGCGACAAGATCAGGCGAGAAGGCCATGAGGGGCTGATTCAGGAGCGCACCGGGCTGCTGCTGGACGCGTATTTTTCGGCGACGAAAATTGCCTGGCTACTGGACCATGTGGAAGGAGCGCGGGCATTGGCGGAAGCGGGCAAGCTTTGCTTCGGCACGGTGGATTCGTGGCTGGTGTGGAACCTGACCAGCGGCGGGCTGCACATTACGGATGCGACCAATGCATCGCGCACCATGCTCTACAACATACGCGCGGGCGAGTGGGATGACGAGCTGCTGCGCCTGTTCCGCGTGCCACGTGCGATGCTGCCGGAAGTGCGGTCGTCGAGCGAGGTTTATGGGGAAGTGAAGACGTCGCTGGGCCTGGAAGGCATTCCGATTTCAGGGATCGCGGGGGACCAGCACGCGGCGCTTTATGGGCAGGCTTGTTACGCCGCTGGACAAACCAAGTGTACGTATGGCACGGGTTGCTTTCTGCTGCAGAACACGGGTGCGGAAGCGAAGCATTCGAAGGCGCGTTTGCTGACTACGCTGGCGTGGAAGACGGGCGGCAAGATGACCTATGCGCTGGAAGGCAGCATCTTCATCGGGGGCGCGGTAGTGCAGTGGTTGAGGGATGGGCTGGGGATTATCAGGACATCGGCGGAGGTGGAGCCGCTGGCGCTTTCGGTGCCGGATAACGGAGGCGTGTATCTGGTTCCGGCATTTGCCGGGCTTGGTGCGCCGCATTGGGATGCATATGCGCGGGGGACCATTGTGGGGCTGACGCGCGGCTCGACCGCGGGACATATTGCGCGGGCGTCGCTAGAGAGCATCGCGTATCAGGTGGCGGATGTTCTGGATGCGATGCGGACGGATTCGGGATGCGAAGTGCCAGAGTTGCGGGTGGATGGCGGCGCTTCGCAGAACGATACGCTGATGCAGTTTCAGGCCGATATTTTGCAATCGCCAGTAGTGCGGCCTGCGGTGACGGAGACGACCGCGCTGGGGGCTGCGTATCTGGCGGGATTAGCGGTGGGGTATTGGTCGGGTGAAGCGGAGATAGCCGAACAGTGGGGCGTGGAGAAGCGCTTTGAACCGGCGATGGCAAGCGCCGATGCACAGCGATTGCGAGGACGGTGGGGCTTGGCGCTGGAGCGGGCGAAGAGTTGGGAGCCGGAGGAGCAAGCAGGATGAACCGGGCCGTGATGATGGCGCGCGCACAGGCGCGTACAAAGGCTTGGGACATGATTGTGGTGGGTGGCGGCGCGACGGGCGTGGGGGTCGCGATCGATGCGGCATCGCGCGGGCACGATGTGCTGCTGCTCGAGCGGAGCGATTTCTGCAAGGGCACGTCCAGCAGGAGCACGAAGCTGGTACATGGCGGCGTTCGCTATCTGGAACAGGGCAACATCTCTCTGGTGATGGAGGCGTTGAAGGAGCGCGGCACGCTGCGCAGCAATGCGCCGCATCTGGTGCATGACCTGGGTTTCGTGGTGCCCAATTACGATTGGTGGGAGACGCCTTTCTATGGCTTCGGCCTGAAGGTTTACAACCTGCTGGCGGGCAAATATGGGTTTGGGGCGTCGCGCATTCTGTCGCGCGATGAGACCGTGGAGCGCTTGCCGACCATTCAGACCAATGGCTTGCGCGGCGGGGTGATTTACTTCGACGGGCAGTTCGACGATGCGCGCCTGCTGATCAACATGGCGCAGACTGCGGTGGACCAGGGCGGCACTCTGTTGAACTATGCGCCGGTGACGGGCCTGTTGAAGGATGCCGAAGGGTTTGTGAATGGCGTAAAGGTGCGCGACCTGGAGAGCGGCGTGGAATGGGAAACGCGCGCGAACGTGGTGGTGAATGCGACGGGCGCTTTCTGCGATGCGCTGCGTCATGCCGCGGAGCCCGAGGCGGTACCGATGATCGCGCCCAGCCAGGGAATTCATCTGGTGTTCGACCGATCATTCCTGCCTGGCGATAGCGCCATCATGGTGCCTCACACCAGCGATGGGCGCGTGATGTTCGCGATTCCGTGGCATGGGCATACGCTGGTTGGGACCACGGATACTCCTATCCCGGAGGCGGTGGTGGAGCCGCGCGCGCAGGAGCAGGAGATTGAGTTTGTGCTCTCGACAGCGGGCGAGTATCTGGCGCGGGTGCCGACGCGGGCCGACGTGCTGAGCGTATGGACCGGCATACGGCCGCTGGTGAAGAGCGGCACGGGCGGGAACACGGCGGCGCTTTCGCGCGACCATACGATTCAGATCGATCGCTCAGGTTTGCTGACGGTGACGGGAGGCAAGTGGACCACTTACCGGCACATGGCGGAAGACTGTGTGAACCAGGCCGCCACGCTCGGTTCGCTTGCTGAAAAAGCTTGTGTGACGCGGACGCTGAACATCCATGGATATCACCAGAACGCCTCGAAGTTCGGGGCGCTGGCGGTCTATGGCGCGGATGCGGCGGCGATTCGCGAACTGCAACAGGCGCGAACGGAGTGGGACGCGGTGTTGCATCCGGACCTGCCGTATACGGGCGCGGAAGTGATTTTTGCAGTGCGCGAGGAATGCGCGCGCACGGTGGAAGATGTGTTGGCGCGAAGGCTGCGGGCGCTTTTCCTGAATTCACGCGCGGCTGTGGCGATGGCTCCGCGCGTGGCGCTGCTGATGGCCGGTGAGTTGGGCGCGGGCGAAGCTTGGCGCGAAGAACAGGTGGCGGCGTTCACGGAACTAGCGGCCACTTATATGATTACTTGAGTGGGCGATTTTAAACGTGATCGAGCGGCCTCGCTGGAAATGTTCATCTCGCTTGCCCGCGCGTTCAAGTTCATCGATGACTGGGTTCGTCCGCGCCTGGCCTCTCATCAGTTGGCTATTACTGAGTTCGCCGTGCTTGAAGTGCTGTACCACAAAGGGCCCATTCCGCTGGGCGAGTTGAGCGAACGAATACTGGTGACCGGCGCAAGCACCAACTACGTGGTGAAGAAACTTGAAGAGCGTGGATTGATGAGCCGCACTGCCTTTGAGCAGGATAAGCGTGTGGTGCTGGCGGAGCTCACGAATGCCGGTCGAATGTTGATAGAGAGAGTGTTCCCGCTACACGCGAGCGATCTTGAAGTAGCCCTGAGCGGACTATCTACCTCCGAGAAACGCTCAGTTACGCGCCTACTCCGGAAGCTCCGCAAAAGCGCCCGCTTAACAGATGGTTCGTAATCTATCCAAAATATTTAGAATTCTAGATATTTTCAGATCATCCTGCTGGTGGATCACCAGACCGGAACGATCGATTGGGTGAAGAGCCTGCCAAAAGAGACTGTTATCGCCAGCTGTCGAGTACTGGCCCGAATGGCACTGGATTACGCAATGCCGCTGGTTGTGACTACTACGATGGAGGAATATGTTGGTTTAACGATCCAAGACATACAGGATGTAGCTCCGGAAGCGTTCCAGGCTCGCTTCAAACGGGGTGTTGAATTGAGTTGCTGGGACGACCCTGCTCTGGAAGCCGATATTCAGGAGAAGGGACGAAAGAACATTATCCTGGCGGGCCTTACAACCGACATCTGTATGTTTTGGGCGGCCAGAGACGCAATCGAACTCGGCTACCGGGTTACGGTTGTGGCAGACGCCTGCGGCACAATGACGGCCCTTGGGGATCAGGTGACCTTTGACCGCCTGCGCGGCATGCGGGCGACCATAACGGTGGTCAATCAGATTGTCACAGAGCTGGTGGGCAACTTTGGCACGCCGGAAGGACAAAAGGCTCAGAAAATAATGGGCGACGAGATTATTTCAAAACTCGGCGGCACTAGCTAGCTAGCGCTTGTGGACCGCGGGTTCCAGGCGGCAGATGAGCAGTTCGCGTTCGTAAATCATTTCGGGCGGCAGATGATCGTGAAGCTCGATGAAGAGTTCTTCGTGGCCCATCACTTCGGCGCGCCAGGCGGCGGGATTCAGATCCTGAATTTTTTCGAACTGCTGTTTGGGGAAATCAAGGCCGCGCCATTCCAAATCTTCATAACGCGGCACCCAGCCGATGGGGGTTTCGTTGCCTAGCGCGCGGCCACGGGCGCGGTCCACAATCCAGGTGAGCACGCGCATGTTTTCACTGTAGCCGGGCCAGATGAATTTGCCGTCTTCATCCTTGCGGAACCAGTTGACGTGGAAGATGCGCGGGGTGGCGGTAAGCAGGCGCTGCATGCGCAGCCAGTGGCGGAAATATTCGCCCATGTGATAGCCGCAGAAGGGCAGCATGGCCATGGGGTCGCGACGCACCGCGCCCACTTTGCCTGCGGCGGCGGCTGTTGTTTCAGAGCCCATGGTGGCGCCGATGTAGACGCCGGAGCTCCAGTTGAAGGCCTGGTAAACCAGCGGCATGGTGGTGGCCCGGCGGCCGCCGAAGATGAAGGCGCTGATGGGGACACCGCCGGGATCTTCCCATGCGGGATCGATGGTGGGGCATTGCGATGCGGGCGCGGTGAAGCGGGCGTTGGGGTGGGCGGCTTTGCGACCGGTGGTACGGCCGATTTCGGGAGTCCAGCGCTGGCCTTGCCAATCGAGGCATTCGGCGGGCGGCTCATCGGTGAGGCCTTCCCACCAGACGCCGCCTTCGGGGGTGAGCGCCACATTGGTGAAGATGCTGTTGCGCGAGAGCGTGGCGATGGCGTTTGGGTTCGTTTTTGGGCTAGTACCGGGAGCCACGCCGAAGAAGCCCGATTCCGGATTGATGGCGTGAAGCACGCCGTGTTCGTCCGGCTTGATCCAGGCGATATCGTCGCCCACGGTCCAGACCTTCCAGCCTTCGAAGCCGGGGGGCGGAATCAGCATGGCGAAGTTCGTCTTACCGCAGGCGCTGGGGAATGCGGCGGCGACATAGCTCTTTTCGCCGGCCGGATTTTCGACGCCGAGGATGAGCATGTGCTCCGCCATCCAGCCATCGTCGCGCGCCATGTTGCTTGCGATGCGCAGGGCGAAACATTTCTTGCCGAGGAGCGCGTTGCCACCATAGCCGGACCCGTAAGACCAAATCTCGCGCGTTTCGGGAAAGTGCACGATGTACTTTTCCGTGTTGCAGGGCCACGGGACATCGGCTTGACCGTGGGCGAGAGGCGCGCCAAGGGTGTGCATGCAGGGGACGACGCGCTTCAAATCTTTATCGATTTCGCGGAAGACGGGCAGGCCAATGCGCGCCATGATGCGCATGTTGACCACAACGTATGGCGAATCGGTTAGCTGGACGCCGATTTGCGACATGGGCGAACCGATGGGCCCCATGCTGAAGGGCAAGACATACATGGTTCGGCCGCGCATGGAACAGTTGAAGAGGCTCTTCAACTTCTTACGCATGACGAAAGGATTTTCCCAGTTGTTGGTGGGGCCGGCGGAATCTTGCGAAAGGGAGCAGATGAAGGTGCGGTCTTCCACGCGGGCGACATCGTTTGCGTCGGAGCGGGCGTAGAAGCAGCCGGGCCAAAGGTCGTGATTGAGCTTGGTGAAGGTGCCGCTTTGCACCATGTCGGCGCAGAGCCCGTCATATTCGGCTGGGGAGCCATCCACCCAGTGAATCGCGGTCGGGCGGGTGAGGTGGGCCATCTTTTCCACCCAGCGGATGAGGTTCTTATTCGTGCTCAATGGATCGCTGGAAATGCGCAGGGACATTAATTCCATTGTATTGTCTGAACCATGCAAATCACTCTTTTGCTTTTGTGCTGCGTGACGGCTTGGGGCGCGGAACCGCCTGCATCGTGGATCGATCAGGATACGGGGCACCGCGTGGTGCGCCTCACCACGGAGCCGGGTAGTGCGACCTTGTACTTCAACCAGAACGGATATACAGGTGACGGCAAGGAGATGGTGTATACGACTCCGAAGGGCATTTCGGTGTTGAATCTGGCTACACAGGAGACCAGACCGGTGGTGGAAGGCGAGGTGAGGGTGGTGGTGACGGGCCACAAGTCGCAGCGCGTTTACTATCTGGAGAATGGCGCGGTCTGGTATGCGGACGTGGACACGGGGAGAAGCGGCAGATTGCGAAACTGCCGGAACGGGGGTCCATTTCGACAGTGAACGCGGATGAGACGCTGCTGGCGGGGACGTATATCGAAGGGACCGCGACAGTGCCAAGCGCGCCTTCAGCCCAAGCGCCGCAGCCGCAGATACTGGATCAGCCGGCATCGAAGGGCCGCATGATGGAAGAGCGGCTGGCGGCCCACTTGCCGATGGCTTTGTTTACGGTGGATGTGAAATCGGGCGAAGTGAAGGTGATTCATCGCAGTACGGATTGGCTGAACCATTTGGAATTTTCGCCCACCGACCGCACGCTGCTGATGTTCTGCCATGAGGGGCCGTGGCATAAGGTGGACCGCATCTGGCTGATGCGCACGGATGGCGGCCACATTGAGAAGGTGCATACGCGCACCATGGCGATGGAGATTGCGGGGCACGAATTTTGGAGCGCCGATGGCAAGACGCTTTGGTACGACCTGCAAACACCGCGCGGTGAAGTGTTCTGGCTAGCGGCGTACCGCGTGGATACGGGCGAGCGGACCTGGTATGCGCTGACGCGCGATGGGGCGCTGTTTTGCGGAGACGGCGGCGACCCCGGGGCAGGTGGCGAAAGCGGAGCATGGGCAGTGGATCTATCTGTTCCGGCCGGAGCAGGTACTGAACGTGGGCACTGTGGATAAAAGCTTCATCAACGCGGGCGTGCTGCGCGCGGAGAAGCTGGTGAATATGGCGAAGCACAATTACCGGTTGGAGCCGAACGTGAGATTCACGCCCGATCAGAAATGGGTGGTGTTCCGCTTCAACATGTTTGAGCCCACGTACGCATTCGCGGTGGAGGTGGCGAAGGCTCAGTTGCCGTAGGGCTTGATGGCGGGGCGCATGGGATCGCGCGGGATGGCGAAGGTCAAGAGAGGATCGGGATGCGCGGGGTTGAAGATGGGGAGCCCGGGCAGCAGGTGATCGGTAAGCGATAGCTTCGCATCGCGGATGCCTTGCAAGACGCACTGGCAAGCTGATAACTACCGTAATCGTTGTGATGCGTCTTATCGCCGGGTGCGAACGCCTGGGGCGATTGTTCGGGACCCATGGCTTCGTAAAAAGGCATGCTCATGGCGTTGAGATCGATGAGGCCGACTTTTTCTTCGGCGGCGGTTTGGCGTACTGCTTCGGGAAAATCGCCCAGGGTGTTCACGATGTGGCCGGTCGAGTCAAAGTTGAGGCGCTGCACGGGCGTGATTGAAACAGGGGTGGCCCCATGTTGGCGCGCTTCGGCAATGAAGCGTGTGAGATCGGCTTTGTAAGTGGTGAAGGCACCGGCGCCTTCGCGGGTATCTTTCTGATCGTTGTGACCCATTTGGATGAGCAGCCAATCGCCGGTCTGGATGACGCTCATCAGCTTGGCGAGGCGATTTTCAGCAATGAAGCTATGTAGCGATTCGCCGGATTCACCATGGTTCGCGACGGCGATATCGGGCTTGAAGAAGCGCGTGATCATCTGGCCCCAACTATTGAACGGCTCCTGGCCTTGATCTGTGGAGGTGGAATCGCCCGCGATGTAGAGGGTGGGCAGCTTGCCGGCTTGGCGCACTTCAATGCGGCGGAAGGCGGGGTTCGTGCCTGAGAACTGCAGTGTGAGTTTGTCGTCCCAGGCCCAAGCTTCGGAGGTGAGTTCGCGGTCTTTCAGTTTGACCTTCAGGGCACCATCGATATTGGGGTTGCGCACGTTCACGATGAAGGTGCGCGGTTCGGTCTTGTGGGGCGCCGTGTGGATCAGCTGCAGCATTAAGCGGCGGAGCTAGGCTTTGACGGTGGTGATGGATTCTTTCGCCGGGTCGTTAAGGGTGACGGTGACGCGGTAGTTGCCTTCTTCGGGCACTTTAAAAGACACGGCAAAGGTGCCTTCAGGATTCGGCGGCGCGGGTTCGAAGCCTACGCCGCGCTCGTCGAAATACAGGCTATTGTCGTCCGTGAGGACGGAGGCAAAGGGCTATGCAGCGCTTGCCAGAAAGGCCAGTGAAAGTAGGGCGAGCGCGGTTCGCATCATGTTCAGAGATAGATTTTTATATTCAATCGTCAGAATTGTTGGCCTCCTCTTGTAGAACGTGAGCGATTTTGGGTTGACGCATGGCAGCCATGAGTTCTTCGATTTGATCGGGGCGCATGGGCGCGCCATGCAGTAGGTTCAAAGCCAGCATGACGCAGAAAAATGAGTTGCGAATGTAGCGCAGCAAGACACACCTCCAGTGCGAATGGACAACAGGATTACCAGGGCCGCGAAGCGAAAGCGCTTATGCGGAAGGAGGTGCTCGAGAGCTATCGAGACTAAGAAACGAGTGCGGCTGGCACTGCGCACTTGAGTTGCGGCGAGCGAGTGCGTGGACAAACGGGAGCAGACAGCCGAACTGGAACAGGACCAGGATTACGGGCAAGCCGTGAGCCGCGGAATCGAAAACGAAGCAGGCAAGCAGCGCCAGGCACAGGGCCACGATGAGTGTTTGTCTTGCGAAGTTGCGGGTCACGTTGCTGAAGGCATGATGCCACGCCTTGAGAGCATGGAGTGTGAATTCGCCTTTCAGTTGGCTGATCGGGGCTGGAACGATATTGGGAACCCTGATGCGTCCGAGAGGTTGGCCCGAGGCGGCGTGGGCGAGCATGGGAGCCGTACTGTTTGTGATGTGCGGCTTACTGCCGGCAGCGGACGCGTTCGCAGCGATCGGGAGCGGAACCGATGTCCACCTGTTTTTGGCGGGCATGATGTTGCTGGCGGAACTGGCGCGGCGGGAAGGCGTGTTCGATTGGATGGCAGGCTTGGCAGTGTTTGCGGCCAAGAGCTCGGCCACTCGCTTCTTCACTCTGATTTTCTTGGTGGGCACGGCGGTTACGGTGCTGCTTTTGAATGACGCAACTGCCGTGGTGCTGACGCCCGCCGTGTATGCGGCAGTGCGGAGAGCGCGTGTGAAAGCGCTGCCGTACTTGTTGGTGCGCGCGTTCATTGCGAACGCAGCTAGCTTCGTGCTGCCGATTTCGAATCCCGCAAACCTTGTGGTGTATGGCGCGGCGTTGTAAGCCGTTGTGGCCGTGGCTGCGTACGTTTCTGGGGCCATCGGTCTGTTCGATTGCCGACACTTATTTCGGCTTGCGGTGGATCGTGCGCAAGGATCTGAGAGGCAGCATTGAATCCGGAGGTGAGCCGGTAACGCTTACCGATGGAGGGCGAAGAGCGGCCTGGGGGATTGCGGGTACGGGAGTGATTTTGATGGCGTCGTCCGCAATGGGATGGAGGCTTGGCTTGCCCACGTTGGCGGCGGCGGTGGCCGTGCTGATGGCCACGAAGGCCGGCCTTCCAGCGATGCTGCAGATTGCGCGGAGTGTGACATGGAGCGTGCTGCCATTGGTGGCGGGCTTGTTTGTTGTGGTGGAGGGGTTGAACAAAGCTGGCGCGGTTCGCGATGTTGCGGCTGTGATTCGCTACTGCGCGGAAATGCCGCAAGCGGCGCGCGCGCTGGCGGCGTCATTCGGCATCGCGGCCCTTTTCAATTTGATGAACAATCTTCCTTCCGGTTTGCTGGCGGGCGAAGCACTGCGTGTTGGTTCGGTGCCAGCCCACATTCGCGATGCGATACTGATCGGCGTGGATCTGGGGCCGAACCTTTCGGTGACAGGGTCGATGGCGATAGTGCTCTGGCTGATTGCGATTCGGGCGCGTTCGTGATGCCGGCGGCGCTGCTGCTGGTTGTCTTGAGCGCGCAGATGTTCCGCTAAGTCTAGAACGGCAGAATCTCTTCGCGGATGGGGTCGAAATCGATTCGTCGGCGTTCCATGTAGGCGATGTTGCCCAGATGCGAAGCCTGCGCGGAACGATGGCCGATCAGCACGTCGCCATTCGGCAGGTTGCGCGATTTGACGCAATCGAGAAAGTTGTTCACGTGGTCGAGGGTCATTTCATGCGGCTCGGCCTGCACAATTATGGGCTTCTGGTTACGGCCGGCGGGAAGGAATTCGTAACGCGAACGATCGATGAGGAGCTTGCCTTTGGTGCCGCAGAACTCAACAGCCGCGCCGGTGATGCCGGGGGCGAGCGTGGCTTCGAATGTTGCGGTATATTCCGCCGGATATTGCAGCAGCACGTTGATGGTGTCGGGCGCGGTGCGTCCGTCCTTGTAGTTATAGACGCCGCCGGCGGCTGAGGCGGAAGTAGGCGTGTCCTGCCCCATGAACATGTGCACGACATCGATCCAATGGGTGAACAGGTCGGTGACTTGGCCGCCGCCGAAATCGAGGTAAGCGCGCCAGTTGTAATATTGCTGAGGATCGTAATCGCGCCACTTCAGCGGACCCAGGTAATGCGCCCAATCGAGATTGCTGGGGCGCGTCTGCAGACTGACCGGCGCCTTGCGGAGATGGTAGGTGTTGCCGTGCCACCAAGTGCGCGCGAGAGTGATTTTGCCCAGCGCGCCGGTATCCATATATTCGCTCTTGGCCCTGAGGTAATGGATGCCGGAGCGCTGCTGCATGCCCACCTGGCACACGCGTCCGTTCACGCGGGCGGCCTTTACGATGGGCGGGCCTTGTTCCGGCTTCAGCGTGAGCGGCTTTTCAACGTAGACATCTTTGCCGGCATTCAGCGCATCGATCGCGCAGGTGGAATGCCAGTGATCGGGAGTGGCGATGAGGACCATATCCACATCTTTCATGTCCAGCAATTCGCGATGATCTTTGAATGTCTTCGCGCCCGGCGCTTTGGTGAGGAAGTTATCGATGTGTACCGCGTAGACATCGCAAAGAGCCTTGACCGATACGGCGGGGTTGGCGATGAACTGCGTCATATCGAGCATGGCGCGTTCGCCGCAGCCGATGACACCGAGATTCATTTTGTCGTTCGCACCGAGGATGCGTGAATAGGAAGCCGCGGTGACCGCGACGGTCGCGGTGCGGAGTAAATCTCTTCTGGCCAGGGTCATGCGATGTCATCGTATTACATATTTGGCGCTGGCGGCACGCGATATAATCCTGGACGCGTTCAAACGTCATCCCTTATGAAAGCTCTTTCTTATGTCGCTCTGTTGTTCGCGGCGGCTGCGTTTTCGCAGACTGCTCCTCCCGATGGATTGATCTCGCCTGAGGTTCATGCGGACCATACTGTGACGTTTCGTGTGCGAGCGCCCAAAGCGGAAGCTGTCACGCTTTCCGGTGACTGGCTGGAGGTGGGGAAGCCTGTGGCAATGGCCAAAGACGCGAGCGGTATCTGGAGCTTGACGACCGAGTCTTTAGAGGCGAACGGGCACTTGTATTGGTTCAATCTGGACGGGCTGCCTATTGCGGACCCGGTGAACCCGGTGATCAAAGTGCGGCAGCGGACTTCGGCGAGCCTGGTGGAAGTGCCGGCTGCTTCGCCCGCGGCTTGGGAGTTGCGGGATGTGCCGCATGGCGCCGTGGTGACGGAGTGGCGGAAATCGGCGGTGCTGAACCGGACAGAAAGGTTTGTGGTTTATCTGCCGCCGGGTTATCAGAACACGAGCAGGCGGTACCCGGTGCTGTATCTGGTGCATGGCAGCGGCGATGTGCCGGAAAGCTGGAGTGCGGCGGGCCATGCGAACTGGATACTCGATAACTTGATTGCGGCGAAGACGGTCACTCCGATGATTGTAGTGATGCCCGCTGGGCATGCGACACCGTTCGGGACGCAGCGCGTAGGGCAGATGAGTAACAACGAATTGTTTGAACAGTACTTGACGAAGGAAGTGATTCCGGCGGTGGAAGGGAGTTACCGCGTAGTGAAGGATGCGCGCAATCGAGCGCTGGCCGGTTTATCGATGGGCGGCGGACACACGATTTATACCGGCTTCAGCCATCCGGAACTGTTTAGCGCGCTGGGGATTTTCAGCCCGGGACTGCCGCGCGATTTCGAGACGAAATTTCAGCCTGTGCTGGCCGATGCAAAAGGCTTCAATGCGAAGGTGAAGACGGTGTGGATCGCGTGCGGGGATCACGATGGCACTGTGCAGTTCCCGCGTATTGAAGGGTGGGCGGACTCGCTGGGGAAGGCGGGAATCCATGAGAGTTTTCACAGCTATCCAGGCGCGCATACGTGGCCGGTGTGGCGCGCGACGCTGACCGATTTTCTGCCGCTGATTTTTACTGCGCGGTAAGCGTTATGTAGGCTTTACTGGGCATTCTTGCAACCGCGCTTCAAGCCGATTTGGCTACAGAAGCGTTTCACCCGCAGCTTTGCAAGCGGCAATGAGTTCGGCATCGAGACGCCACAACACAGGCACTATCGCCTCGCCGGAGGCTAGTTGCTGTAAAACGCCGTCGGCGTGACGGAGTTATCGAGGACAAAGACCGTCAAGCGCGGCCTTCATGGATTAAATCGCTGATAGTCACGCCTTCGGGAAGCATGTTGCCTTTTCGCATCTCGAGGATGCACGCCACAGCGTCTTGGGCTTGGGTGGGATTGACAGTGTGATTCTTCGCCATTCGGCGCTCATGCTCCGCCCATAAGGAAAAGCTTCCCGCGCTTCATCTTCAGGGCCGCGGATACGACCGCTCTCGATAGCCTGTTGGACCAAGGGCTGTTGGTCGGGCGTGAAAGCAACGTTCATGCCCCAAAGTTAGGGGGTCTGCTGCCTCGTGTCAACTACGGCGGCGTGAAATGGGACGACATCGCCCAAGAGCATATCAAAACGATGCAATATAATAGCGATTCCCGCTTTCCATACACATGCGAACCCTCTGGTTATTTGCTTCATGCTTGATTGCTGTCACGTTATTCGGCCAGGATGCCGACCCGGGCCGCAAGGTCTTTGAGACTCACTGCGCGCGCTGCCATGGCGCGGATGGCAATGGAGGGGAGATGGGCCCTTCGATTCTGCGGCGGTTGGCGAGGCGCGACGATCAGCAGTTGACCGCGCTGGTGCACAACGGCATTCCGGGGCGCATGCCTGCTTCGCAAATCGATGCGTCCGAAACCACAAATCTGCTGAAAAGGCTGCGGGTGATGCAGCAGCGATTCGTGGTGCCCGTGATCAACCTGAGTGCGACGCTGACCGATGGCCGGGTGCTGAAAGGCGAGGTGTTGGGCGAGGGTTTTGATGACGTGCAACTTCGGACGGGCGACAAGCGTGTGCATCTTTTGCGCCGCGTTGGCACGCAGTTTCGCGAGGTGACTTCGGAGACGAACTGGCCTACCTATAACGGCGAAACGGGGGGCAACCGATACACGACGCTGTCGCAAATCACTCCCGCGAATGTATCGAAGCTGGCCTCGCAGTGGGTGTTCTCGCTTCCGAATACGGGGCGGCTGCAGGTGACGCCGGTGGTGGTGGACGGCATCATGTACGTGACCGCGCCGGGCAATGAATGCTATGCGCTGGACGCGGGTTCGGGCCGCTCGATTTGGCACTATCAGGGCGGTAAGACGCCGGGCATGATGAACGACGCGGGCGTGAATCGCGGCGTGGGTGTGGCGGGCGACCGCGTGTTCATGGAGACCGATAGCGCGCACCTGATTGCGCTCAATCGCTTCACGGGCGAGCCGATGTGGAATTCCGAAATTGCCGATTGGCACCAGAATTATTTCGCCACGTCGGCGCCGCTGCCGGCGGGCGATCTGGTGATTGCGGGCGTGGGCGGCGGCGAACACGGTGCGAATGGTTTTGTGGCCGCCTTCGATCAGAAAACGGGGAAAGAAGTGTGGCGGTTCTGGAGTGTGCCGAAGCGCGGAGAGCCGGGTTCGGAGACGTGGCAGGGCAAGGAGCTGGATCATGGCGGAGCGCCGACGTGGTTCACAGGCAGTTACGATCCTGAACTGGATATGGTCTATTGGCCCACCGGCAACCCTTCGGAAGAATACAACGGCGATCAACGGCCTGGCGACAATCTGTATTCGGATTGTGTTCTGGCGCTAGACCGGAAGACCGGCAAGCTGAAGTGGCATTACCAGTTCACGCCGCACGATCTGTGGGATTGGGATGCGACGGAAACGTCGGTGATGGTGAACGCGGAGTGGCAGGGCGCGCAACGGAAGCTGATGTTGCATGCGGATCGCAATGGCTTCTTTTATGTGTTCGACCGATCAAATGGGAAGCTG
>Ga0123336_10001980_pt1 | contig 18176 bp, 17 predicted proteins | sample SSSSmetaG_FD_96466 | JGI IMG/M metagenome (GOLD analysis project Ga0123336, IMG submission 96466) | Glacier valley bacterial and archeal communities from Borup Fiord, Nunavut, Canada, to study Microbial Dark Matter (Phase II) - ​SSSS metaG | ecosystem: Environmental > Aquatic > Freshwater > Ice... | reverse complement strand
GCGACGGCACCGCCGCCACCTGCGTCGGCGCTGGCACCACCGTCAGCACCAGCACCGAAAGCGTCACCGTCACCCTGACCAAGAACAAGACGTACTACATCATCGTCGACGGCAAAAACGGCGCCATCTCCAACTACACCTTGTCCATCACCAGCGGCTGCTAGGGCTTACCCAGCATCGCCTCCCGGATGAGCGGGAGCGGCAGCGTGCCTTCGGCCAGGAACGCGTCGTGGAACTTCTTCATGGTGAACGCGGCGCCCAGCTTGTTCTTGTAGTCCTCTCGTAGCCGCAAGATCTCCAGCTTCCCCAGCGTGTACACGAGGTAGGTCGGGTCGCCCGCGCCCCGGCGGGCTTCCATCGTCGCCACCGACTTGTCCTGGTAGCCTTCCTTTTGGAAAAACTCGATGGCCTCGGGCAAGGTCATGCCCTTGGTGTGCATGCGGATGCCGACGACATAGCGGGCCGCACGCAACAGCGCATCCTGCAGCTGAGCCAGGCGCAGCGACGGCGCGCCATCGCCGTAGCCTTCATCGAGCATCATCTGCTCGCAGTAGTGCGCCCAGCCCTCGATGTTGGAGCCGGCGCCTTCGATCTTGCGCACCATCGAGGTGATCTTCGGCAGCCACAGAAACTGTACATAGTGCCCCGGGAACGCCTCATGGACCGAGGTCACGTCGACCACCCCGTCGGAGAACGCGCCGCGCAGATAGCTCTCGGCCTCGGCCGCGCTCCACTTGGGATCGGGCAAGGTCACGTTGAAATACGCCTCGGTCGCCGACGCCTCGAACGGCCCAGGCGTCTCCATCGACGCCAGCGTCGTGGCGCGCATGAACGCCGGCGTCTCTTCCACGCGCGGCATCACCGGCGAAGGCACCGTCACGAGGTCATGCTCGACGAGAAACGCGCGCAGTCCCGCCAGCCGCGAGCTCACATGCGACAGCAGCCCACTGGCCGGCGCATGCTTGGCCTGCGAATCCAACAACACCTGACGCGGATCACGACGCGCATCGATCTTGGCCGCCGTCGCCACGAGCTCAGACTGCAGCCGATGCAGCTCGGCCTCACCACGCGCCAACAACGGCTCCAGCGGAGCGTCGACCATTTCCTCGAGCTTCAGCTTTTCGCGATATTTGGCCTCGCCCAGCGCAAACGGCGCGTTGGCCACCGGCGCGATCTCGGCGCGCAAGAACCGCTCGTAGTCGGCGAGTGCGGCGATGACCTGCTTGGTCACAAGGCCAAGCTGGGCCCGCAAGGTCACGTCTTTGACGTCGGTGAACGCCGCCGGCACGTCGGTGCGGAAGAAATCGATGATGCCCGGCATCTGATCGAGCGTGATGTCGAGCGCCACCCGCGGCACCTCGCCAAGCTGGCTCGCGCCGGCGCGCAACATGGCTGGGATCTGCCGCTCGCGGGCGATGACCGCGGCCAGGCGCACCTCCGGCGACGCAAACGTTCTCTTGATGAGTGTGTAGATGCTGCCCGACGCCAACCCAGGGTAATGCCCCGGCCAGTGCCGCCAGGTCTGGACTTTCTCGAGCTCGAATCGCTGGGCCGCCACCGCCGACCGCAGCATCGACAGATCGCGACGCCGCGACTCGCTCAGCGTTGTATCAGCGACGGCAGTAAGTCGTTTTTGCCAGCGCATGATGCGCGCCAGATCCGCCGCACGCCCAGCCGCCGACAGGTTGTCCAGCTGCTTGTCTTGCGTGTGAATGCCGAGCTCGGTAGCCACATGCGGGCGGGCCCGCACCAGCTCGTCGAGATAGCTCTTCACCATCGTGTCGAATTTGGTATCCGCGCCACCGACGGGCGCAGCAACGACCACCGACGACCACACCAACAATACCAACGCAGCTCGCATGCCGGCACTTTACGGCAAAAAAAAAGCGCGGTCCCAAAGGACCGCGCCTGATTACGAAAGCCGGCTTTAGAAGTTGGCGTTGACCAATTCGAAGCCGAGGCCCAACGACATGGAGTCCTTGGTGGTGTTGTCTTTGTTGGGCGCCCAGGTGACGCCGTCGGCAGCGTAGAGCTGGACGTCGGCGATGAGCACGCTCTTGATGAGCGAGTTGTTTTCGACTTCACAGACGGCGATCTTCTGGTCGCCAGCGGCGGCAACGCTACCGTCACGGTTCAGGTCGCCAGCCTTGCAGCCGGTGGGGTAGGTATCGAACAGGTTGGCGATGGTGCCGGGCATGCCGGCCGGGTCTTTCTTGACCTGGTCGGTGAGGAGATCGGCAACGGCCGGGATGATGGTGGTCTTGACGTCGGTGAACTTGACCGCGCCGTTGATCTGGCCGCCGGTGGCGCCGGTCGCGGTCTTGGTGAAGGTGATGCGCGCGCCCGAGACCGTCAGCGGGATCGGGGTGCCAGCGGTGAGCGGCAGGCCGAGGGTGACGGTGACCGGGCTCTTGGTGGTGACCGGCGAGTTGGAGGTGAAGACGCTCGACTTGATGGCGCCCTTGAAGGTGCCCGAGCCGACGGCGGCGTTGATGGCGAAGGTGTCGGTGCCGTCGAACTTCGGCGCAACGGCCGGCATCGCGGACGCGCCGGCAAAGGTGCCAGCCTGGAGCGTGGTCGCGGCGCAATCATTGTTGTCGAGCGCAGCGGCCGACTCGTTGAACAGAACCACGAGGTTGCCGGAGCTGACGGCCGTGTTGACCGAAGCCTGCGGCATCGGGCCACCCGAGCCAGCGGCGCCGAGAGCGGTGATGATGGCGGCGAGCTGATTGTCGGGCTTGCCGTCGCCGTTGAGGTCGAAAGCAAACTTGGTGGCAGGCGCGCCGTTGTTCGGGAGCACCAGCGACTTGACGGCAAACTTGGCGGTCATGCCGGTCGTCGGCGTGGTGCAGGTGTCGCCGCCGCCGCCATCGCCGCAAGCTGCCAGAGAGAGGGCGCCCGATACGGCGCATACAGAGAACAAGCTAGCTACACGCTTCATGGAGTCCTCGCTATTCTTGGTGGAGCCGTCTTATACCCGCAGTCCTCCATTCAAGGCAAGACTTCTGCCCGCTTTCTGCTTCTGTTTCCGGACGTTCACAAACAGTTTGTCGCGGGTATTTCGGCACATGTGCGCAAGCATTCTGAGATAGTCTCTGGCGACGGCATTTGCTGATGAAAGCACCCTCCCATCCCGGATATTCGCTCGAAGGATCGCTCGACGATCGTGATATCCGCACCCTTTACGCAGCGTGTCATTTATTGCGATTCTCCGGGTCCATCGAGCTCATTGACGCACAGAGTCGAGCGCGGGTGGAATTCGTGGGCGGCGACCCAGTCGACATCCAAGGCGGCGACACACAAAAGATCGCGCTCTTCCGCAGCGGGCAGTTTCGGATGGTGCAGCTCATTCCCGATCTCGAAGGCGCGTTGACCAACGGACAAGAGCTCGAGGGTTATCTGCGGATGACCAAGCCGTCCAAGCTCTGGGCCTGGGCCAGCGAGCATCGGCTGAGCTGCGAGATGATCCTCGAGCGAGCACCGGACCGCGCGCTGGTCGTGTTTCACGAAGGTCATGCGGAGAGCGCCGAGGTCAATGGCCAGCCCGAGCTGGCGGCGCTGGCGCGCGTGTCGTCGTGGTCGGAGGGCGCCTTTGCGGTGCGGCTGCGGCCGCTGTTGACCCAAGGGCTGCCGTCGCTGCCATCGCTGAAGAAGGCGCAAGGCGTACGCGCGGAGGACAAGCCGCCGCCAGAGCCTCGCCAGTTCGATTTGTCGCGATCCATTTCCGTGCCGGTCGAGGCGGAGCCACCTCCTATCGCAGCGCCGAGCAACCAGCGGCTCTTGTGGGTGGTGGTCGTCGCGGCCACGGTGTTGGTGCTGGCCTCCGGGGTGTTCGTGCTCTATGCCACGGGTCTGCCACCCTTTGGCCCACGCGCCCGTCCGCTCGTCGCTGCGCCGACCGTGGTGACGCCGAACGAGCCGCAAGACCTGGGCGCGACCGAAGCTCCCGTCGCCAAAACCTCACCGGTCACCGACCCCGCTGCGGCTGCAGTCAGCGCCGCCCAGCGCCAACAGCGGCTCGTGGCCAAGGGTAGACAACTCCTGGCCGAAGGCCACGAGCACACCGCAACCGACGTCTTCAAGAAAGCCCAACACTCGGCGCCCGACGACGCCGACCTCGGCCGCTGGGTCGCACAGGCCAGCGGCCAACTCGGCCGCGCCGAGCTGGTCCTCGAAGGCAGCGCGCCGATCATCATCAACGGCCACAAATTTTCGCCACCCAAGCGGCTCAAGATCGTCGCTGGCCCACACGCCATCGACCTCGGCGCCGGCCCGGTGGAAACGGTCCTCCAGCGCGGCGAAAAGCGCCGCCTCACAGCCAAGTGAGACGTCGATTGGATTCGCAATGACGCCCGGCATCCTCATCGTTCTGGCCGGCATCGGCGCTACGGGCTGGGGTCTACGTACTGCCTCGGTCGCCCGCCGCCCGCTCGATCTCGTCGGTGCGCTGACTGCGTTCATTGGTACGGTCGCAGTGGTGCTGGGCGGCGTGGCCATCTTCGCCCCAGGATTTTTCGGCTGACATGATGCAGTGGCTCGCCGCTGTCGCACTGTTGGTTGCCACCGCCCACGCTCAACCGCGCATCACCTATCATCTCGATCTCGCCAAGCGCCAAACCCACGACGTCACCATCGAGCTGGTCGTTCCCAACGCGCCGTCGCCGCTGCCCCTCGCCATGCCAGTCTGGACGCCTGGCGCCTACGAGCTCCGCAACTGGGGCAAGAACGTGACGCTCCTCGGCGCCCGCTCCAGCGACGGTAAAGCGCTCGATTTTCGGCGCACGGGACCGAGCACTTTCGTCGTCAACGGTCACGGCCAGGGCACCGAGGTCCATGTCCGCTATCAGGTCTACGCCGCCACCCTGTCCGACGACGGCAGTTTCGTCGACGACCGCCACGCCTACCTCAACGGCACGTCGATCTTGCTCTACAGCCCGCCCCTCATCGGCCAGCCCACCAGTCTCTCCATCGACACGCCGTCCGGCTGGCAGATTGCCACCGCGCTGCCGTCGGCAAACAACCAATACGAGGCCGCCAGCTACGAAACGCTCGTCGACGGGCCCATCGAGGTCGCCGAGGTCGGCCGCCTCGCCGAGGCGACCCTCGACGTCCACCAGCGCAAAGTCGACGTGGTCGTCGATGGCATGACCACGGTCCCGCCGCGCCTCCTGACCGATCTCGCCGCCATCCTGGATGCGGAAGTGGGGCTGATGGGCCCGCCGCCATGGACGCGCTATCTGCTCCTCATCCATCTCGAGGACGGCCTCGAGCGGGTCGGCGCGCTGGAGCATGCGTCGTCGTCGTCGGTGCTGGTGCCGCGACGGGCCCTCATCGGTGAGCCCTGGAAAGGCGACGACGTCGAGAGCTACGAAGATCTGCTCTATGTGATCGCCCACGAGCTCTTTCACGCGTGGAATGCGCGCCTGTTGCGTCCGGCGGAGCTCATTGCCTGGGACCCGCTGCAGCCGCGTCCGGCGCGGTCGTTATGGATCACCGAAGGGCTCACCGAGTTCTTCGCGCACCGGGCTATGCTGCTTTCTCGTCGCTGGTCACTCCGTCGCTGGCGCGCGCAGGTCTGTGAGGAAGCGGTGCGGGCGCAGCTGGCGGCGCGGCGCGGTCTATCGCTCGAGGAAGACGCCGAGCTGGCCTGGTCCTCGCCCAGCCTGGCCGCGACCGATCCAGACGGCTATTACGCTCGCGGTCATCTGGCGGCGCTAGCGCTCGACGTCGCGCTCTCTCGATCGGGCGGCCTCGTCGCCGTCATGCGCCGGCTCGTCGCCGAAGCGACCCAAAAGGGACGCCCTCTCGCCATCGACACCGAGCGTCTGGCCACCGCGCTCGGCGACGCAACGGCCGCCGCCCTCTTGCGTCGTCTCGCGGCTGGCCACGACGAGGTCGGCGAAGCGCGCGCCGCACTTTTACCCCATGGCCTCATCCTCCGCGTCGCAGATCGCCCGCCGGTCCCTTTCATCGGCCTCGGCCTCGAGCTCACCCGGGCTGCTGCTGGCGAGCCTGCCAGCCTGCGGGTGCTCCGAGTCATCCCTGGCAGCGCCGCCCAGCTAGCCGGCCTGCGCCCAGCCGATCGCATCCTCCTCGTCGACGGTGCGGCCGTCACCCGCAGCACCCTCAACACGCTGGAATCGATCCCCATGAATCACCGGCTCACGCTGCAAATTCGCCGTGAAAACCGGGCCCTCACTCTGACGCTCACGCCAGAAGCGCTCATCCTACCGCGCTGCACCCTCGACGAAGAGCCGACCAAACAGCCGTACCTATTACAGCGGTGAGAGCCACTCCGGGTGCGTCGGCCGCTCGCTGCCGACCTTGCCCTTGGCCGCTTCGAAGTAGGCATCCTGGATGCGACGGGTGATCGGGCCACACTCGCCAGCGCCGATGACGCGATCGTCGATCTCCCACACCGGGGTGATCTCCGCGGCGGTGCCACACAAGAAGACCTCGTCGGCGGTCCACAGCTCATCACGCGCAAACGTCGTCTCCTCGACGACTAGGCCCTCTTTGCGCGCGATCTGGATGACGCTGTCGCGGGTGATGCCGGCCAAGATGGCCGACGCCAAAGGCGGCGTACGCAGCTTGCCCTTCTTGACGATGAACAGGTTCTCGCCCGAGGCCTCGCAGACCTGCCCGTTGGTGTCGAGCAGGATGGCCTCGGCGTAGCCGGCCTTGAGCGCCTCGCGCTTGGCCAGCACCGAGTTGACGTACTGCCCGCAGATCTTGCCCTTCGACATGGTCGAGTTGAGCCCACCCCGGACGAACGACGACACCTTGGCGCGGATGCCGCGACGCAGGCCCTCTTCGCCGAGATACGCGCCCCACTCGTAGACCGCCACGGCCACCCGGACAGGGTTGTCGAGGCTGCCGAGCCCGAGCGCGCCGTCGCCGAGAAATACGATGGGCCTGAGATATGCCTCGGCCATCTTGTTGGCCCGCAGCGTCTCGAGGCAGGCCTGCACCACCTGGTCGCGCGAGAACGGCACCTCGATCGTGCAGATCTGGCACGATTCGAACAGCCGGTCGATGTGCTCCACCAGCCGGAACACGGCACTTTTACCGTCGCTGCGCTTGTAGCAACGGATGCCTTCGAAGGCGCCGAGGCCGTAGTGCAGCGTGTGCGTCAGTAGATGAAACTGCGCGGCGGCGAACGGAACCAGCGCGCCATCGAGCCAGATCTTGTCGGTGGGCTTGAGCTTCGAGGGCTGCGCCATGGCGAATTCGTAGCTCTGGGCAGGCACGCTGGCAACGAAAACTTTTCGGGCCTTGATTCACCAGTGCCGCGTGTTGATACTCGAGCGCCCATGTCCACCCTCGCAACCGTCATCCTGGCCGCCGGTCTTGGCACGCGCATGAAATCTGAGCGCGCCAAGGTGCTGCACCGCGTCGCAGGTCGCGCGATGATCGAATATCCGGTCGCGCTGGCCCAGGCCCTGCACGCTGATCGGGTGGTCTGCGTCCTCGGTCACCAGGCCGATCAAGTGCTGGCCACCGTCGACGGACGCTTTGGTGCTGGCGCGGTCGAGGTGGCGCTGCAGCATCAACAGCGCGGCACGGGCCACGCGCTCCAGCAAGCCGCGCCGCTACTGGCCGAGCATCAGGGTCTGCTCTTGATCTTGTCGGGCGACGTACCGCTGCTCACCGAAGCGACGCTGCGCCGATTGTGCGACACCGCCTCGGCCGGCATCCTGGCCATGCTGACCTTTTCCCCGCCGAGCCCGCGCGGCTATGGCCGGGTGGTCCGCGATGACGGCGGCAAAGTGGTCCGTATCGTCGAGGAAAAAGATTGTTCGGAGACCGAGCGCCGCATCGGCGAGTGCAACGCCGGCGTGTATTGCGGGCCAGGCCGCTTCATCATGGACGCGCTCGGTAGCCTGTTGCCCAACAACGCACAGGGTGAGCTCTACCTCACCGACATCGTCGCCCGCGCCGCCAAAGAGCTCGGCGTGGCCGCGCTCGAGACGCCGACCGAAGAGGTCATGGGCGTCAATGATCGCGTCGATCTGGCCCGCGCCGACGCTGCCATGCGACGTCGGCTGACCGAAGCCTTGATGCGTAGCGGCGTCACCGTCGCCGATCCAGATCGCCTGCATCTCGAGCCCGAGGTCGTGGTTGGCGTCGACAGCACGCTGGGGCCGGGGGTGCAGCTACACGGCCACACCATCATTGGACGCGGCTGTCGCATCGACGCCGGCGTGGTGATCACCGACTGCACCATCGGTGACGGCGTGCATATCAAGCCGTATTGCGTCCTCACCGAAAGCTCGGTCGGCAACCACGCCCACATCGGACCTTTTGCCCATCTGCGTCCCGGCTCGGTCCTCGACGACGACGTGCACCTTGGCAACTTCGTCGAGACCAAGAAGACCCGCCTCGGCCGCGGCAGCAAGGCCAACCATCTCAGCTACCTCGGCGACGCCGACATCGGCGCACGCGTCAACGTCGGCTGCGGCACCATCACATGCAACTACGACGGCTACATCAAGTCGAAGACGGTGATCGAAGACGATGTCTTCGTCGGGTCCGACACCCAGCTGGTGGCACCAGTGACGATCCATGCTGGCGCAGTCATCGCCGCTGGCAGCACCGTCGTCGACGATGTCCCTGCAGGCGCCTTGGTCCTCACCCGCGTCGCCCAGGTCCATGTCGACGGCTGGGCGGCCCGCAAGCGCCAAAAGATGGCCGCGCTCAAGGCGGGGTTGCCTTGGCCGCCTGCTCGGCCTAAAACAACGACCAAGAAAGTCGCCAAGAAAGACAAAGCCAAAGCACCCCCGAAGGCCAAGTCCCCGTCGCCGCGCAAACCAAAAGCCAAGCGACGGTCTTGACCTCCGATAGCCGCAATGGTACCCACTGACCGAACGGTCATTCACCCGCATCAGAGGAGATTACAGATGGCCAAAGTCCCAGAGTCCGCCCAGGAGCTCTTCAACGAACAGGTCCCCGCCGCCCTCGCCCAGCACCCCGACAAGGCCAAGGAAATCGGCGCTGTCTACCTGTTCAAAGTCACCGGTGACGATCCTGGCGTCTGGACGGTAGATCTGGCCTCCTCGCCCCCGACCTGTACCGCCGAGGACAAGGGCAACGCCCAGTGCACCATCGAAGTCGCCCACGCCGACTTCAAGCAGATGCTCGCCAACCCGGCGCTCGGCATGCAGCTCTACTTCCAGGGCAAGCTCAAGGTGAGCGGCGATCCGATGCTGGCCACCAAGCTCCAGAAACTGTTCCAGATGGGCGCGGCCTAATCTCGCCTTTGCCCGTATCCGAGGACGCGGCGCCGCTTTCAGGTGTCCGCGTCCTCGATCTTTCTCGCCTCATCCCGGGTCCGTTCTGCACGCTGGTGCTGTCGGATCTGGGCGCTTCCGTCGACAAGCTGGAAGATCCGCATGTCGGCGACTATCTGCGCGTGTTCCCGCCGCTGAAGCAGGGCCTGGCTGGCCGCTTCAATGCGCTCAACCGCGACAAGCGGTCGATCTGCCTCGACCTCAAGGCACCGGCCGGCCGTGACGCGCTGTTGCAGCTGGTCGAGAAATACGACGTGCTCGTCGAGAGTTTCCGGCCGGGTGTCCTCGATCGACTGGGCGTCGGTTGGTCGGCGCTGTCGGCCAAGAATCCGCGCCTCGTGATGTGCTCGATTTCCGGCTATGGCCAGACGGGCCCGCTCGCACACCGTGCCGGGCACGATCTCAACTATGTCGCGCTGGGCGGCGTCCTCGGTCTGGCCGGGCCCAGCGACGGTCCGCCCCCGGTGCCGCCGATCCAGAGCGCGGACATCGCCGGCGGCGGCTTGTGGGGCGCGGTCGGCATTCTGGCGGCGCTGCATGCCGTCCACAAGACCCAACGCGGCCGCCACCTCGACGTCTCGATGTGCGAGGGCGCGCTGGCGTTTCTGATCCCCGATCTCGGTAACCTCGACGCTGGCGCCGTCCCCCAAAGGGGCGCCGAGCTCCTCAACGGCGGTGCGGCCGCATATGGCGTCTATCGCACCAAAGACGGTCGCCATCTCTCCGTCGGCGCGCTGGAGCCCAAATTCTGGATGGCTTTCAACAACGCCATCGGCCGCGCCGCAGACATGAGCGAGCTCGTCGCTGCGCCGCCAGAACAAGCCCGCGTCCGCGCAGAGATCGCCACGCTGCTCGAAACCCGTACCCGCGACGAATGGGAATTGGTCTTCGCCGCCACCGACGCCTGCGTCGAACCGGTCCTCACGCCAGCAGAAGTCCTCCAGCATCCGCAACACCAAGCCCGCGGGCTCTTCTTCGAGCTCGATGGCCTACAACAGACGCGCACGCCGCTCGGGCGCACCGACGGTCACAAGCACCCCCCAGGCCTCGGTGAACACTCGCGGACCATCCTCGCCGAAGCGGGCTACACCGCCGCCCAGATCGACGCGCTCTACGAGACCAAAGTCACCCGCTGAGGCGAATCGGGGTCGGCAGATCGAGCCAGACTGCGCCGTCACGCTCGATGAAGCGCTGTCCGAGGGTGGTGAAGGCGTCTGAAGCCAGGCGCGCCGGGAACTTTCCCTTCACGGTCAGATATCCTTGGCCGTCGCGCAGCGTGATCGTCTGGAGGGCCAAGGTCTCTTCGCTCCCGTCAGAGAGCTGCCCTATCGCCTGGTTGTCTTGCCAGCGCAGCGACGAGACGAAATACGGCACGTCGTCGACCTCGAGATAGACGAAGCGCTCTGGGTCGAGGCGCAACACCCAGCGCCCGTCGGGGTTGCGGTCGAGCCAGCGCCACAGCGCGGCGCGCAGACCATGATGCAGCACCTCGCCGCCCTCGTGCCAGAACCGCCCTTCCCGATCCAGTCGAATGCCGCTGTCGCGTAAGCGTACAATTTCCTCGTCGGTGAGCTTCACGACCGCTCCAGCTTGGCAATATCGTCTTTGAGCTGCAGCTTGGCCTTCTTGAGCCGGACGCGCTCGGCTTGCTCGTCGGTGGTGAGCGTCAGATGACCGTCCAGCGCACGCAGGCGCGCTTCGAGACTGGCATGCTCTGCGCGCAGCGCGTCGAGGCGGGTTGGCTCAGCGAGCGACTGGGGCATGGCCTTCATTGTAGCGCGCATGGCCTTCAGGAGCTCTGCTTCGGACGCACGCAGATATGCGGGCCGGGCACTATCGAGCGCGTCGGACTCGCCGGCAGACAGCCGCACCATCGCCAGCCGGGCAACGTCCGCGGCATGGGGCGTGCCGTCGTCGTCGGAATCGATCAGCGTGCCGGCACCAAGCTCGGGATAGCGTGCGAGCGCGTCCCCGACGAATCGCACCGGCCCAGTGGCAATCCATGCAGCGAGCTCGGCTGACAAAGCGCTCGGCGAAAAGATCCGCTCGGTCCCAATCAGCGTCGGCCGACCGTCGACCACCTCGAACAGTCCGGCGTAGACCTCGCTCTTGTGGGCATCGAGCGCCGCCACCAACCGGCCATCCCCCCGCGCCGCCATCGCTGCCAGCGACGACACCATCACCAGCTTGGCGCCCACCGCAAACGCGAGACCCTTGGCCGTGGCCAGACCAATCCGCAGCCCGGTGAACGAACCCGGCCCAGCGCCGCACGCCACAGCATCGAGAGACCGAGGCTCCCAGCCGAGCTCCGCCAGCATCGCCGACACCAGCTCCAGCAACACGTCGGAATGCACCGTGACCCGCTGTTGCCTCTCGATCACGATCCCGGTGACGGTGTCGTGTGCAGCGACACTGGCCGTCAGCGTCGAGGTATCGAGCGCGAGCAGTCTCACGGCCGGGTAATATCGTTGCGCAGCGCCAGCACCAACAGCATCAGCAGCAAGGCCACGCCGACATACTGCAGCCGGCGACGCAGCTTCTCGTCGACACGACGACGCCGCAGGGCCTCCACCAGCACCAAGGTGGCCTGTCCCCCGTCGAGGAGCGGCACTGGCAACAGGTTCAGGATGCCGATGTTGAGCGACACCAGCGCCGCCATGATCAGAAAATGTTCGACGCCATGCTGCGCCGCGACGCCTGCCGCCTGATAGATCAACAGCGGCCCGCCGATGGACGTCGCCGGCAGCTTGCCGACGAGGATCAGGCCCACCACCCGCGCCAAGGTCGCCACCACCGACACCGCCCGACCAATGCCACGGCCCACCGCAGCGACGAGGTTGGTCTCGCTCGGCACATCGGGCACCGGCAAGATGGCGTGCGCACCCTCGGCACCAAAGACGTTGCGCGTCCACTCCGCCTGGTATTCGTCGACGTGACGACGCGGCACCAGATGAAAGGCGCCTTCGTGCTCTCCGTCGCTACCGAGCCAGCGCAGCTGATGTTCGGTCTCGGGATGTTCTTCCAGCGTCTGCTGAAACAGCTCCCACGACGACACGGCCACGCCGTCGAGGGTCAACAGCATGTCGCCGGGATGCAGTCCCATGCCGCCCACCGTCGCTGCTGGCGTGTTGGGCTCGACGCTGTGGATGAATAGGTCGGCCGGCCGCAGACCACTGTCGAAGACCGCGGCCTTGCCCGACCGCTGCACCGCGCGCGGAAAGATCTGCGCCGAGCCGGGCTCGAGCAGGGTCACCTGGGCAAAGCCGAGCGGCGGCATGGTGGGCCGCAGATACGTCACCAGCAACATGCCCCCACTTTTGGGCGCCACCAGCGATGCCAGATCGGCCGTCGAATGCACCGGCCGCCCCTGGATCGAGGTGATCACGTCGAAGGTATGCAGCCCGGCCGCAGCGGCGGCACTGTCAGTACCGACCACGCCAATCTGCGGCAGCCGAAAATGGGGCGCGATGCCGAGGAGACCCACCGTGTGACGTCCGCCGAACACGTCGCGCTGTTGATGCACGCGCGGCGTGACGACCTTGGTCAGCAGCCGCTCCTCCCCAGGCCGCTGCACGGTGATCTGCAAGTCTCGACCCGGTGAGCCCGAGATCCGGCGCGTCAGATCGTCCCACGATCGCACGTCGTCCCCGTCGATGGCCACCACACGGTCGCCCGGCCGCAGATCGGCCTCCGCCGCCGGCTGACCGGCCAGCACCGCGCCAATCGTCGACGACCGCGTCGTCGCCTCACGGGCGTAGAGCTGCGTGAACACCACCACCGCAAAGAACAGATTGGCCGCCGGGCCCGACAAGATCACCACGAGCCGCTGCCAGGCTGGCCGCAATGAAAACGCGCGCGGCTTTTCAGCCTCGGCGATATCCTCGTCGCCGTCTTCGCCAAGAAGCCGCACATAGCCGCCGAGCGGAATGGCCGACAGCGAGTAGTCCGTCCCCCGTCGCCGCACCGACACGATCGTCGGACCGAAACCGAGCGAAAACTTGAGCACGTGCATCCCCAACAAACGCGCGGCGATCAGATGGCCGAGCTCGTGGACGGTGATGAGCACGCCCACCAGGATGATGAACCACACCAGCGTCATACGTTCCTACGAGCCAGCGTCGGGCAGGTCGGTGTAGGCGATGGCCGTGCCCGAGCTTGGTACGCGTGCCTCGATCGCCGCCGACGAGCCGCCCACCGACTGCGACTGGCTGATGCCGGTCTCGCGGGCAAAGTCGATGACCGCGTCGGCGCCAATCCGGCAGGCCGACTCGCGCAAGGCCTGTTCGGCGTTGTTCTCGTCGGTGGAGACAGGCCCGAGCACCCGATAAGGGCGCGAAGGACGGAGGCCTGCCGGAAACACCTCCACCATGCTGCAGCGACGGCGGTCGAGCGGCTGGTCCTTGGCCATCCCCGCGCCCTGGGTCGCACAACCCACCGCGACCGCCAAAAGCGCGATGGCGACGACGGCAATCGTCCGAAAGTGTGGTGTGGCCCTCACGATCTTGTGGCTACGCCCAAAGTCCGGGCCCGTCAAGCCAGATGCTATCTGCTATTCTTCCGCCGTGGCGGAGGAGCGCGGCACCAGCCTCACTATCGAGGACCAGCTCAAGGAGCTCTCCATCAAGATGGAGCGGGTGCGGATTCTCTACGAGCAATATTTCATGGGCATCGAGAAGATCGAGCCGCTCGTCCCCCGCAAAGAAGTGCAGCGCGCCATGTTGTTGTTGCAACAACAACAGATCCGCAACACCGGCGTGCGGTTCAAGTTCAACACCCTTTTGCAAAAGTGGAACATCCAGATCACGCACTGGAACCGCATCTTGCGTGAGATCGAAAACGGCACCTATATCCGGCATCTGCAGCGGGCCCAGCGCGCCGCCAGTCGGGACGGCAAAGAGCTGCCCGACGAGATGCGCCTTGGCATCAAGCGTGGCGTGCTCGCGCCGGTAGAACCCGAGGTGACGCCGCCGACCATACCCGCCCCTCCACGCCCCCCGATGCCGCCGCCGTCACCGAGTGCGCGGCCCCCCATGCCACCGCCGCCGCCACGGCCCACCGTCGCCACGCCGCCGCCGCCGGGTCGCGCCGCGGTTCCGCCTCCCCCGCCACGGCCCATGGCCGCCACGCCGCCGCCGTCACCACCACCGCGGCCTGTCGTCGCGACGCCGGTCCCGCCGCCACGACCCGTCGCCACACCAGTGTTGCCGCCTGCCGCACCCAAGCCCGCCGTCGCTGCCGGCAAGGTCCCAGGCCACAGCGAGCCCGAGCTGCGCGCACTCCACCAGCGCTTCGTCGAGGCCCGCAAACAGAACAACGAGGTCGGCTCGGTCAGCTACGAGACCCTGGTCTCCACCCTCTCGAAACAGGTCGAGCGCGTCATGGAAAAACCCAACATCCGCCGCGTGCGCTTCGATGTCTCGGTCCAGAATGGCAAGGCCATCCTCAAAGCCATCGCCGAAAAAGAGACCAAGTAGGCCTTAGCGAAAGTCTGGTATAGCTGCCGGGTGGAAGTCCTCAGGCTGCCGCGGTCAGCGCTAAAGTTCCCGTCGCGGTGCCTGGGTTGCGAGCGCCCCAACCCGCATCGGCTCTTGCCCCATCCACAGCGAGTCTGGCGTTCGTCCAAGCGCGTGGAGCTGCCTGTCTGTGATGACTGCTACACCCGAGAGCGCGCAGCGCGCCTCTTGCTCCTGATCTGGATGGCGGCGCTGATGTGGATCACCGTACATGCTAGCTGGAGCTGGGGGTTGGGTGTGGGCGCGGTGGTGAGCGTTGTGCTCATCAGCAAGCTGACCTACGCGGTTGGCACCCAGTTTCCTGAGGTTCTCGACGGGACCGCGGAGGAGATCGAGCTCGGCTTTGAAAATCCAAAGCTCGCGGCCGACGTCATGGCCGCGTCGTTTCAGGGTCCTCACCGCAACATCCTCGGCACGGTCAGCCGGAAAAGCACGTGGCCCGCGCGCTTGACTGCGTGGGTCGGTCGGCCGCGCAAGCGTCGCTGGTATCATCGTAGGCTCTGGTAACCTCGCGCGACCTAGGCGCGGTCCAGCACCACCCGGCCTTCCATCCACAACAGCCGATCCATCGACTCGAGGAGCGGCCGCGTCGACTCCTGTTCGCGCGCCGACACCGCCACCGGCGCCTCCACCAACGGCAGTCCGCCCGCCCGCGACGACGCCTCATGCACCAGCTCGCGCAGCCGCGCAGCGTCGAGCCGATCGATCTTGTTGTAGACCAACAAGCGCGGCTTTGCCGACAGCTCGAGCTCACCCAGGATGCGCTCGACGGCAGCGATGTGCGCCTCGCGCGCCGGATCGGACGCGTCGACGACATGCAGCAACAGATCCGCCTCGGCCAGCTCTTCCAGCGTGGCGCGAAAAGCCGCGACCAGATCTTTCGGCAGATCTCGGATGAACCCTACGGTGTCGGTGATGATCACCTCCCGCTCGTCGGGAAACCGCAGCCGCCGCGAGGTGGGATCGAGCGTCGCAAACAGCTTGTCCTCGACGAGAACGTCGCCCTGGGTCAGCGTGTTGAGCAGCGTCGATTTACCGGCGTTGGTGTAGCCCACGATCGAGACCACCGGCAACCGGCTCTTCTTGCGTAGCATGCGCCGCTCGCCGCGACGCCGGCCGAGCTCCTCGATCTGCTTCTCGAGCAGGTTGATCCGCTCACGCGCCCGTCGACGATTGATCTCCAGCTTGGTCTCACCTGGGCCACGTCCGCCGATGCCCCCCGTGAGCCGCGACATCATGGTGTTCTTGTCGTGGAGGCGCGGCAGCGTGTACTTGAGCTGCGCCAGCTCGACCTGCAGCTTGCCGTCGCGGCTGTGGGCATGCTGGGCGAAAATATCGAGGATGAGCATGGTGCGGTCGATGACCTTGAGCTCGGTGCCGTCGCTGATGCTACGCGCCTGCGCCGGCGTGAGATCGCGATCGAATACCAACACGGTGGCATCGACTTGGAGCGCACGCAACACCAGCTCCTCGAGCTTGCCCTTGCCGACGAGCCAGCGCGGGTCGAGCTCCTGCCGTCGCTGCCGTACCAGATCGAGGACGCGTAGACCGGCCGTTCGACACAGCTCTTGCAGCTCGCCGATCCGCGCTTCCGCCTCTTCGTGCGCGACACGCCCCGTCTCGACATAGGCAGCGATCGCCCGATCCCGCCCGTCGTCGACGACCCGCGCCTGCGCCGCCTTCCGCTGCAGCTCCTCCTCGAGCGAGCGCACGAGCTCCTCGCAACCAGCGCCTTCCGTGGGCGCCAGCGCCGACACGCTCGGCAAGATGCGCCACTGCTCGCCGGCGGGATTGGCCGGCAACAGATGGGCCACGGTCAACATGCCAGCGTGTCCATCCGGCCGAATCTGAATGGTAGCGACGAGATCGAGCCTGAGCTTGGCCAAGTCCATCAGATCGTCGCGGCTGAGCGGCTCGCCACGCAGATGGGTGTGGACCAGCCGCACGCCACGCAGTCGTCCCACACCGGCACGACGCGGCCCCAGATCCGGCAAAAACAGCTTCTGGTTGTCGCCGACAATGACGTGCTCCACATTGCCGCGCCGATCAATCAGCACGCCCACTTGTCGGCCCGTCTCACGAGAACACTCACACAGGAACGTGGCCAGCTCCGGCGAAACCACCTGTTCCGGAGCCACTCGTCGACGGAAAATGCGTTCTAGACGCGCCTTGTCAGCGGGCGAAAGACCCTGAAGATTGCCGGTAAGCTGCTCCATGAAATTCTTCGGCCCGGACGCTAGCCGATCCGGCTCAGCGTCGAAAGTGCTATCCTCTACAAGTGGGCGGGTGGCAGCAGAAAGGGCTCGTGATTCATCCGAGCTCGACGGCGGTCGCGGAGATACGGGAGGTCCTCCTCCCGCTTCTTCCGCTCGACGCTGCGCATACCGAGCTTGACGCACGGCGCCGTCTGGCAGATCACGACTATGTCGTGGTTCTCGTCGACGATCGGCCGCCGCTCGACATTCGCAAGGTGCTGGCCGACATCATCGCCGCGCGACCCGACGCCTTCATCGTGGTCATGACCACCGACGATCCACGCGGCCGCGCGCTCGACTCCACCTTACCCGGCAAGGTCTTCCGCTTCCTGGCCGGCGCCAACCAGCGCTGGCAGCTCACCGGCATCGTCGCCGAAGCGGTCCGTCTGCATCGTCTCGAACGCGAGCAGAAGGACCTCATCCGCCGGCTGTCGGCCGAACATTCGCGACTTCAGCGACGGGAAAAGCTCCTCGACACCGTGGTCAAAGAGCGCACCCGCGAGCTCCAGACCGCGTACGAAAACCTCAAAGCCGGCTCGCGCCAGGCCCTCCTTGGCCTCGCCGAAGCCATCGAAGCCAAAGATCCGTACACCAAAGGCCACTGCGGCCGCACGGCGGTCTACGCCATGGCGCTGGCCCGTGAAGCCCGCCTCTCCGACGACGATCTCGGCGTCCTCGAGTTCGGTGCCTTTCTACACGACATCGGCAAGATCGGTGTCCGCGACGCGGTTCTGTTGAAGCCGGGTGCGCTCGACGACGTCGAGTGGCAACACATGCGCGTGCATCCGCTCGTCGGCTACCAGATTGCGGCTCAGCTCGACATGCTGAAGCCGATGATCACCTGCATCCGCAACCATCACGAGCGCTGGGACGGTACGGGGTATCCCGACCGCCTGGCCGGTGAAGACATTCCGCTCTTGGCGCGCATCGTTTCGCTCGCCGACGCCTACGACGCCATGGCCACTGATCGCCCGTACAAACGCGCCATTCCCATCGAGGAATGCAAGGCCATCATGCGTCGCCAGGCCGGCCCGCAGTTCGACCCGGCTCTCGTCGAGCTGTTCGTTGGCCACGGCCTCATCGAGTCATTCGGCGGCGGCGACTTTCAAGACGCCTAG
>Ga0123336_10001975_pt1 | contig 18182 bp, 17 predicted proteins | sample SSSSmetaG_FD_96466 | JGI IMG/M metagenome (GOLD analysis project Ga0123336, IMG submission 96466) | Glacier valley bacterial and archeal communities from Borup Fiord, Nunavut, Canada, to study Microbial Dark Matter (Phase II) - ​SSSS metaG | ecosystem: Environmental > Aquatic > Freshwater > Ice... | reverse complement strand
GGCTCGCGGATGATGCCGCTGAAGAACGACGACGCCGCGCCGTTCGGCTTGCCCGGCCGCACCGTCACGGTCATCAGCCGCGCGCTGCGGCCGTCGATGAAGCCCTTGCGTGTGTAGTCGGCCACCAGGTGTTCGCAGACCAGCTTTTGCGTGCCGTACGAGGTTTGCGGCGCGGGCAGCGTGGTGTCGGTGACGAGCGCGGGCATCGGCACGCCGGCGTCGGGCCCGAACACCGCCACCGAACTCGAGAACACCATGCGCGCCACCGGCCCGCCGGCTGCAGCCTGCGCGCGCAGCGCGTCGAGCAGCGCGCGTGCGCTGTCGAGGTTGGAGCGCATGCCGAGGTCGAAGTCGGCCTCGCATTCGCCCGACACGGCCGAGGCGAGGTGGAACACGCCGTCGAAGCGGTGTTCCTGCAACGCGCCGATCTGCGTCAGCAGCGGGCCGGTCGCGGCTTGCACGCGCGCGTTGGCCAGCAGGTCGGGCGGCGGTGCGGCGATGTCGGTGAGCACGAGCGTTTCGATGCGCCGGCCTGCGAGCATGCCGCCCTCCAGCAGCGCGCGCGCGAGCCGTGCACCGAGAAAGCCGCCGCCGCCGGTGATGAGCAGTTTCATGAGGTCGTCTCCGTTGGGTGGGGTGGGGGCGCGCGCACTACCAGCGCGCGCCGAAGGCCTGGCGCAGTTCATCGATGCGCTCGTCCGACAAGGGCGCGGGTTTGGGCTCGGTCATCAGCCACAGCCGCGCAGTCTCTTCGAGTTCTTCCAGCACGGCCATGGCCTGCGCCGGGGTGGCGTGCCACACGTTCGGGCCGAGCCGCTCGAGCATCACGGCGCGCAGGGGCACGCCTGCGTTGCGCGCTGCGCCAATGGCTTCCGTCACGCGCTCGGCAACACGCGGGTCGCCGGGCCGGTGGTAGCCGATCAGCGGCACGTGGCCGACCTTCATCACGTAGTACGGCGTGATCGGCGGCACGATGTCGGCGGCGCTCCACACCCCGGCGAGCGTCAGCGCCACGAGGTGCGTGGAATGGGTATGGATCACGCAGTGCGCCTCGGGTTCGGCGGCGTAGATGCTGCGGTGAAGCGTTAGCGTTTTACTGGCCGGCTCGCCGCTGCGCTGCACCCCTTGCACATCGACATGCGCGAGCGCGCCGGGCTCCAATTGGCCCAGGCAGGCGTCGGTCGGCGTGATCAGAAAGCCCTCGCCATCGGCCAAGCGCACGCTGATGTTGCCGGCGCTCGCATGCACATAGCCGCGCTCGTAAAGGGAGCGGCCGACACGGCAGATCTCGCTGCGCTGCGCGTCGAATGTCAGCATGTCAGTCATGAGGTCATCGCCAGTGCGTCCGCAAAGAACCCTGGCCCGCCGAAGTTGCCCGACTTGAGCGCCAGCCACAACGGTGCGCCCGCCCGCTCGGCTTGCGTCCACGGCACGCCGGGGCAGATGGCCGGGCCGATGCGCAAGGTGCTGATGCCGAGCGCCTGCACCACCGCGCCCGAAGTCTCGCCGCCGGCCACCACGAGCCGCCGCACACCTGCATCGACGAATGCGAGCGCCACCCGTGCCAGGCAGGCCTCGACCAGCCCGCCCGCCTCGGCCGCGCCAAGCTCGGCCTGCAGCACCTTCAGCGCATCGGCCGGCGCGGTGGCGAACACCAGCACGGGCTCGTTTGCGATGCGTTCCCGTGCCCACGCCAGCGCGCGTTCCGCCACCGGCTCGCGGCGCGCCAGCGCGCGCACATCGAGCGCGAACGCCGGCTTGCCTGCGGCTTGCCATGCCGCCACCTGCGCGTTGGTGGCGAGCGAACAGGAACCCGACAGCACGGCAGCCGGCCCGCGCATGGCGTCGAGCCGCGCAGCCTGCGCATCGGGTTGAACCCAGCCGCGCGCGGCATACGCGTCGGGCAGGCCGAGTGCCAGGCCCGAACCGGCCGTGAGCAGCGGCAGGTCGGCACACGCTTCGGCGAGCACGCGCAGGTCGGCGTTGGCAATGGCATCGGCCACCGCCACGCCGAAGCCTTCTGCGCGCAGCACCGCGATGCGCTCGCGCACCGCGGCCACGCCCAGCGCCACGGTGTCGTGGCGGATCAGCCCGACGCGGCGCCGGCACTGCGCCTGCAGCACGCGCACCAGGTTTGCGTCGGTCATCGGCGTGAGCGGGTGGTTGCGCATGCCCGAGTCCGACAGCAACTCGTCGCCCACGAACAGGTGGCCTCGGAACACCGCGCGGCCGTTCTCGGGGAAGGCGGGGCAGGCGATGCTGAAGCCCGCGTCGGGTTGCGCGGCCAGAGCGTCCATCAACGCTTCCAGCACCGGGCCGATGTTGCCGGCCGGTGTGCTGTCGAAGGTGGAGCAGTACTTGAAGTAGCACTGGCGCAGGCCTGCATCGCCCGCAGCGGCTTGCAGCCAGCGCAAGGCCGCAAGCGATTCGCGCACCGCATCTGCGGCCGGCACGGTGCGGCTCTTCAGGGCGACGACGATGGCGTCGGCCGCAGGGGGCGCACTGTTCGGTACGCCGATGACCAGGGCGGTGCGCAGCCCCGCGCGCACCAGCATGCTGGCCACGTCGGTCGCGCCGGTGAAGTCGTCGGCGATGACACCCAGGATCACGGCGTTGCAGTGGGTGCAGGGCCGGCAGGCGCAGGCAGTTCGATGCCGGCCAGCAGCGCGTAGAACTTGATCACCGCCGAGTCGTCTTCCGCGCCATGCCCGGCGGCTGCGGTGGCGATGTACAGCTGGTGCGCGGCCGCTGCCAGCGGCAACGGGAACGCGAGCTTGCGTGCGGCGTCGAGCACGATGCCCAGGTCCTTGATGAAGATGTTCACGGCCGACAGCGGCGTGTAGTCGCCGGCCAGGATGTGCGGCACGCGGTTCTGGAACATCCAGCTCATGCCGGCCGAGTTGCAGATCACCTCGTACAGCGCGTGCGGGTCGGCACCGGCGCGCATGCCCAGCGCCATGCCTTCGCAGGCGGCGGCGATGTGCACGCCCGCGAGGTGCTGGTTCACCATCTTCACGGTCGAGCCGATGCCGGCGCGGTCGCCGAGCCGGTACACCTTGCCCGCCACCGCATCGAGCAAACCGCCCACCGCAGTGAACGCCTCAGGCTTGCCCGAGGCCATCACCGTCATCTGACCCGCCGCCGCCTTGGCGGCGCCGCCCGACACCGGCGCGTCGATCAGCCACAGCCCGCGCTCGGCCAGGCGCGCTTCCCACACTGGCGGCAACGTCGGGTCGACGGTGGCCGAGGCGATGACGACCGAGCCGGGTTTCAGGTGGGCAGCCAGGCCGTCGGCGCCGAACAGCACCTCTTCGGTCTGCGCCGCGTTCACGACCAGCAGCATCACGGCATCGCAGGTAGCGCCGAGCTCGGCGAGCGACGCGGTGGCTGTGCCGCCCTGCGCGATGAAGCGCTCACGCGCCTCGACGCGGGTGTCGAGGCCGCGCACGCTGCAACCGTTGCGAAGGGCGGTGAGAGCTGCGCCGAAGCCCATCGAGCCGAGGCCGATGAAGCCGAGCGTGGGCACTGAGGCGGGGGTGGTGGTCGCGCTGTTCGTCATCGGCGGGATCGCGTCGCAGGGGTGGGCAGGGCTGGCGTTCGGGCCGGCGGGGCCGGCTGGGCGTACGTTATGGCCTGCTTCGGTGGTGACTTGCGGAGTGGCTGAAGAACCCGCTTGCGCGCCGACCCATCGAGCACGCCACCCTCGACGAGCCGGCGCTCGCCATGCTGCAAGTGCGCCATTGCGCAGCGGCGCGCGACCACCGGGTCGCGCGCGGCAATGGCCTCGACGATGTCGGCATGCTCCCCCCGCACCGCAGCCATGAAGTCGGCGCGGCGTGCCTCGTTGCCGCGTGTGATGCGCATGCCCTCGCGCAGGTACTGCTCCAGAAAGCCGAGCAGCAGGCGGAACTGCGGGTTGCCCGTCGAGTCGCCGATCACGCGGTGGAAGGCCAAGTCTTCGGCAACGCCGTCTTCACCGGCTGCCGCCGCCTTGTCGATGGCCTTCAGCGCACGCCGGAGTGCGGCCACCTGAGTGCGCGTGGCGCGTTCGGCGGCGAGTGCGGCGATCTCGCCTTCGAGCACGCGCCGTACCTCGACCACATGGATCACGGCTTGCACCGAATCGAGCACACGCGGGTCGAATTCGAGCGGCCGGTTCGCGAGGGGCTGCGACACGAACACGCCCAGGCCCTGGCGCGCACTCACGAGCTGGCGTGACTTGAGCTGGTGCACCGCCTCGCGCACCACCGTGCGTGACACGCCGTGCGCCTGGGCGAGCTGCACCTCGGTGGGCAGGCGCGCGCCCGGCAGCAGCGCGCCGGAGGTGATCTGCCCGACCAGCCTGGCGGCGAGCCGGTCCGACAGGCGCTCGGTCGTCAGTGGCGCGAGGGAGCGGGTGATGGAGCGTGAATCGAGCATGGTTGTCGGGTCATCATACAAGTGCGGATCAGCCAGCGCCTCGCTGTTTGCCCTGATGGCGCGGTCGCTGCACGGTGCAGATACTCTGCCGGCATTGGCATCAAGGCCGTACCCCCCGACAGGGTGCGGCCCGGTGCCCCAACCAGGATTCGATTGCATGGCCAGCGTCACGATCTCCGCCGTCAAGAAGAGCTTCGGCAGTACGCCTATCCTGCACGGCGTCGACATCGACATCGCCGACGGTTCGTTCACCGTGCTGGTCGGCCCGTCGGGCTGCGGCAAGTCCACGCTGCTGCGCATGATCGCCGGCCTGGAGCAGATCAACGGCGGCGAAATCCGCATCGGCGAGCGCCGCGTGAACGACCTCCAGCCGAAGGAGCGCGACATCGCGATGGTGTTCCAGAACTACGCGCTGTACCCGCACATGACGGTGCGCGAGAACATGGCGTTCTCGCTGGCGCTGGCCAAGCAGACGAAAGCCGAGATCGAATCGAAGGTCGGTCGTGCGGCCGAGATCCTGGCGCTCGGCGCGCTGCTCGACCGCTACCCGCGGCAACTGTCGGGCGGGCAGCGCCAGCGCGTGGCCATGGGCCGCGCCATCGTGCGTGACCCGCAGGTGTTCCTGTTCGACGAACCGCTCTCGAACCTCGACGCGAAGCTGCGGGTGGCGATGCGCAGCGAGATCAAGGAACTGCACCAGCGCCTGAAGACCACGTCGATCTACGTCACGCACGACCAGATCGAGGCCATGACGATGGGCGACAAGATCGTCGTGATGCGTGACGGCCGGATCGAACAGACCGGCAGCCCGCTCGAGCTGTACGACTTCCCGGCGAACCAGTTCGTGGCCGGCTTCATCGGCTCGCCGGCGATGAACTTCCTGCCCGGCACGCTGCGCCGCAGTGGCGGGCAGATGCGCGTTGAACTCACGGATGGCACGCAACTCGATGCGCCGCTGCGCGCTGGCGGCACCGAAGGTCAGCCGGTCGTGTACGGCACCCGGCCCGAGCACCTGATGCTGACTGACGCGGGCGGCATTCCGGCGCACGTGGTCGTGATGGAGCCCACTGGCATGGACACCTTCGTGGCCTGCCGCCACGAGGGCGTGGAGTTGTCGGCCGTGTTCCGCGAGCGCCACGACTTTGCGCCCGGCAGCACCATCCGCCTGCAACCCGACCTGCAGCGCGCGCACCTGTTCGATGCCGGCACCGGCCAGTTGCTGGCTGCCTGAGCTGGCCGCCTGATTCAGGCTTTCCGTTCAACACCGAGGAGACACCGAATGAATGACTTCAACCGCCGCAAGTTTCTCGAAGGTTCCGCCGGGGCCGCAGCCGCTGCCGTGGGCGGCGCAGGCGCGCTGCTGGCGGCGCCGGCCGTACATGCGCAAACGCTGACGCTCAAGCCCGAGAAAGACGCCAAGCTGCGCGTGCTGCGCTGGAGCCGCTTCGTGCAGGGCGACATCGACGCCTACATGGTCAACGTCAAGAAGTTCACCGAGAAGACTGGCATCGAGGTGCGTGTCGACAACGAAGGCTGGGAAGACGTGCGGCCCAAGGCGGCCGTTGCGGCCAACACCGGCGCCGGGCCCGACATCATCCTGTCGACCAACGACGATGCGAACCTGTACCCCGAGAAGCTGCTCGACGTGACCGACGTGGCCGAGTACCTGGGCAAGAAGTACGGCGGCTGGTACCCGGCCTGCGAGGCCTACCTCAAGCCCGACGGCAAGAAGTGGCTCGGCCTGGCGCTGGGCGCGGCCGGCTCGTACATGGTGTACCGCCAGAGCCAGGTGAAGGCGGCCGGCTTCGACACCTTCCCGAAGAACACCGACGACTTCCTGAAGATGCTCAAGGCGCTGAAGGAGAAGGGCACGCCCGGCGGCTTTGCGCTCGGCAACGCCACCGGCGACGGCCTGTGGTGCAACTGGCTGATGTGGGCATTCGGTGGCAAGCTGGTCGACAAGACGAACAAGGTCGTGATCGACAGCCCCGAGACGATCAAGGCGCTCGAGTACGCGAAGGAGATGTACGCCACGTTCATTCCGGGCACGCTCTCGTGGCTCGACCCGAACAACAACAAGGCGTTCCTCGACAGCCAGATCAGCGTCACCAACAACGGCATCTCGATCTATTACGCTGCGAAGAACTCGACCGACCCGAAGGTCAAGGAACTGCAGGAAGACATCCAGCACGCGTCGTTCCCGGTCGGCCCGGTGGGCGTTGCGACCGAGTCGCACCTGTTCTTCAACCAGATGGTCATGAAGTACACGAAGTACCCGAACGCGGCGAAGGCGTTCCTGCAATTCATGATGGAGCGCGAGCAGTTCGACCCGTGGCAAACCGGCGCCGGCGGCTACATCGCACCGCCGCTCGCCGCCTATGCGGCCAGCCCGATCTGGACCACCGACCCGAAGAACACGCCGTACCGGGACGCGGTGAAGAACATGCGGCCGACCGGTTACGCGGGCAAGCTGGGCTATGCCTCGGCCGGGGCAGGCGCCGACTTCATCGTCGTCAACATGGTGGCCGAAGCCGCCAGCGGTTCCAAGACGCCGAAAGAAGCGGCCGAGCGGGCCCAGAAGCGCGCCGAGCGGTATTACAAAGTTTGAAGTCCCCTACAAGGTCTAATCCTTTGCGCGCATTGCTTGATCGGTTCCAGAACAGCCGCAACGCCCTCGGCTGGGCGTTCATGCTGCCCGCTGCGGTGCTGTTGCTGCTGTTCCTGACCTACCCGCTCGGCCTGGGCACCTGGCTCGGCTTCACCGACGCCAAGGTGGGCCGCGCCGGCGAGTGGGTCGGCCTCGAGAACTTCAGCTACCTCGTGACCGACAGCGTGGCACAGCTGGCGCTGTTCAACACGCTCTTCTACACCGTGGTTGCGAGCGTGTTCAAGTTCGTGCTGGGCCTCTGGCTCGCGCTGCTGCTGAACCGCAACCTGCCGTTCAAGAGCTTCTTCCGCGCCGTGGTGCTGCTCCCGTGGATCGTGCCGACGGCGCTGTCGGCGATCGCGTTTTGGTGGCTCTACGACGCGCAGTTCTCGGTCATCAGCTGGGTGCTGATGAAGCTCGGGCTGATCGACAGGTACATCGACTTCCTGGGCAACCCGTGGAACGCCCGCTTCTCGACCATCGTGGCGAACGTGTGGCGCGGCGTGCCGTTCGTGGCGATCTCGCTGCTCGCCGGCCTGCAGACCATCTCACCCTCGTACTACGAAGCATCGGCCATCGACGGGGCGACGCCGTGGCAGCAGTTCCGGCACATCACGCTGCCGCTGCTCACGCCGATCATCGCGGTGGTCATGACGTTCTCGGTGCTGTTCACCTTCACCGACTTCCAGTTGATCTACGTGCTGACGCGCGGCGGCCCGCTCAACGCCACGCACCTGATGGCCACGCTCTCGTTCCAGCGCGCCATTTCGGGCGGCGCGCTCGGTGAGGGTGCGGCACTGGCCACCCTGATGGTGCCCTTCCTGCTGGGCGCGATCATGTTCAGCTACTTCGGCCTGCAGCGCCGCGCCTGGCAACAAGGGGGCGACAAGTGAGCAGCGACAAGAAAGACGATAGCGCGCAGGGCATGGACTACCTGCAGTCGATTCCGCGCCGCTGGGTCACGCTCTACATCCCCATCGGCATCTTCGTGTTCGTGTTGCTGTTCCCGTTTTACTGGATGGTCGTCACCTCGTTCAAGCCGAATAACGAGCTGCTCTCGCGCGACGGCAACCCGTTCTGGGTGATCGCACCCACGCTCGCGCACTTCGAGAAGCTGCTGTTCCACACGGCCTACCCGGCGTGGCTGCTGAACACCGTGATCGTGTCGGTGGTGTCCACCGCCATCTCGCTGGTGGCCTCGGTGCTGGCGGCCTACGCCATCGAACGGCTGCGCTTCCAGGGCGCGAAAGCGGCGGGTGGGGCCATCTTCCTGGCCTACCTGGTGCCGCCGAGCATTCTGTTCATTCCGCTCGCGTCCATCATCTTCCAGCTCGGCTTGTTCGACAGCCGCTGGGCGTTGATCCTGTCGTACCCGACCTTCCTGATCCCGTTCAGCACCTGGCTGCTGATGAGCTACTTCAGGTCGATACCGTACGAGCTGGAAGAGTGCGCGCTGATCGACGGTGCGAGCCGTTGGCAGATCCTCATCAAGATCATCCTGCCGCTGGCGGTGCCGGGGCTGATCTCGGCCGGGATCTTCGCTTTCACGCTGAGCTGGAACGAGTTCATCTATGCGCTCACGTTCATCTCGTCGAGCGAAATGAAGACCGTGCCGGTCGGCGTGGTCACCGAACTGGTCGAGGGAGATGTTTACCACTGGGGCTCGCTGATGGCGGGCGCATTGCTGGGCTCGCTGCCCGTCGCGTTCGTGTACTCGTTCTTCGTCGAGCACTACGTGTCGGGCATGACGGGGTCGGTGAAGGAGTAATTCCGTGGGAGCGCCACAGTGAGTAACGACAAACCCGTGATCGGCTTCATCGGCGTGGGCCTGATGGGCCACGGCATGGCGAAGAACATCGTGACCAAGGGCTACCCGCTCGTCCTGATGGGGCACCGCAAGCGCGAACCCGTCGACCACCTCGTGTCGCTCGGCGCACGCGAGGCGAAGACGGCGCGCGAAGTGGCGGCTTTGTCCGACATCGTCCACCTGTGCGTGACGGGCTCGCCGCAGGTCGAGGCGCTGATGCGCGGCACCGACGGTTTGCTGGCCGGCGCCCGGCCCGGCCTGATCGTCGTCGACTGTTCCACCTCGAACCCGGTGTCCACACTCGCCCTGGCCGCAGAGGCGCAGGCAGCGGGCGTGACCTTCGTGGACGCGCCGCTCTCGCGCACCCCGAAAGAGGCCGAGGCCGGTACGCTCGACACCATGGTCGGCGCCGATGCGCAAACGTTCGCGCGCATCGAGCCGGTTCTGCGCTGCTGGGCCGGCAACGTGGTGCACCTCGGCCCGGTGGGCCTGGGGCACAAGATGAAGCTCGTCAACAACTTCGTCGCGATGGGCTATGCGGCGCTGTTTGCCGAGGCGCTGGCGATCTCGCGCAAGGCGGGCCTGTCGATCGCGCAGTTCCATTCGGTGATCGGCGCCGGCCGCATGCGCAGCCCCTTCTACGACACCTTCATGCAGTGGTCTCTCTCGCACGACGAGAACGCCCACCGCTTCACCATCAGCAACGCGCACAAGGACATGCGCTACCTCGCCAGCATGGCGAACGAACTCGGCGTGGTCAACCCGATCCAGGCGCAGGTGAAGAACAGCTTCGCGGCCATGGACGCAGCCGGGCAGGGCGAGCGCTTCGTGCCGATGCTGGCCGACTTCGTGGCCGGCCTCAACGCCCTGCCGCCAGCCCAGGACGAAGCAAAGGCCCCGTGATGACGACGACGCGAAAGAAGCCGAGCGAGCTGCGCAGCCAGCAGTGGTTCGGAAGGCAAGACCGCGACGGCTTCGCCTACCGCAGCTGGGTCAAGGGCAAGGGCATTCCGCATGACCAGTTCGACGGCCGGCCGGTGATCGGCATCTGCAACACCTTCAGCGAGCTCACGCCGTGCAACTCGCACTTCAGGACGTTGGCAGAACAAGTGAAGATCGGCGTGTACGAAGCCGGCGGCTTCCCGCTCGAGTTCCCGGTGATGAGCCTCGGCGAGACCTTGCTGCGCCCCACCGCCATGCTGTACCGCAACCTCGCCAGCATGGACGTGGAAGAGAGCATTCGCGGCAACCCGATCGACGGCGTAGTGCTACTGATGGGCTGCGACAAGACCACGCCCGCGCTGGTGATGGGCGCGGCCAGTTGCGACCTGCCGACCATTGGCGTGAGCGGCGGGCCGATGCTCAACGGCAAGTGGCGCGGGCAGGAACTGGGCTCGGGCACCGGCGTGTGGAGCATGAGCGAGCAGGTGCGCGCCGGTACGCTCAAGCTTGCCGACTTCTTCGAGGCCGAGAGCTGCATGCACCGCAGCCACGGTCACTGCATGACGATGGGCACCGCCAGCACGATGGCCAGCATGGTCGAGGCGCTGGGCCTCGGCCTGCCCGGCAACGCGGCCTACCCGGCGGTCGACGGCCGGCGAAATGTGATCGCGCGCAACGCCGGCCGCCGCATCGTCGAGATGGTGCACACCGATCAGAAGCTCTCGACCGTGCTGACGCGCGAGGCGTTCGAGAACGCCATCAAGACCCTCGCGGCCATCGGTGGATCGACCAACGCAGTGATTCACCTCGTGGCGATCGCGCGTCGCATCGGCGTCGAACTTTCCATCGACGACTTCGACCGCCTAGCGAGCACGTTGCCGTGCCTGGTGAACCTGCAGCCTTCAGGCAAGTACCTGATGGAAGACTTCTGCTACGCCGGCGGCCTGCCGGCGGTGATGAAGGAGATCGCGCAACACCTGCACCTCGGCGCCGTCACCGCGAACGGCTGCACCGTGGGCGAGAACATCGCCGATGCGCGCAACGACAACCCCGACGTCATCAAGACGCTGGCCGAGCCGTTCAAGGCGAACGCCGGCATCGCCGTGCTGCGCGGTAACCTCGCGCCGCGCGGCGCCGTCATCAAGCCGAGCGCGGCCACGCCCGCGCTGATGGTGCACACCGGCCGCGCAGTGGTGTTCGAGAACATCGAAGATTTCCATGCGCGCATCGACGACGACGCACTCGACATCGACGAGACCTGCGTGATGGTGCTCAAGAACTGCGGCCCGCGCGGCTACCCGGGCATGGCCGAGGTGGGCAACATGCCGCTGCCGCCGAAAGTCTTGCGCAAAGGCATCACCGACATGGTCCGCATCAGCGACGCGCGCATGAGCGGCACCGCCTACGGCACCGTGGTGTTGCACACCGCGCCCGAGGCGGCCGCAGGCGGGCCGTTGGCGGTGGTGAAGAACGGCGACATGATCGAACTCAACGTGCCAGAGCGGCGGTTGCACCTGCATATTTCCGATGCAGAGATGGCTTCGCGCTTGTCTGTGTGGAAGGCGCCCGAGCCGGCGATGACCAGCGGCTACTGGAAGCTCTACATCGACCATGTGCTGCAGGCGGACGAAGGCGTGGATCTCGACTTCCTCGTGGGTCAACGCGGCGCAGCGGTGCCGCGCGATAACCATTGACATAGCCCATGCCCTGGTTGATGCGTTCAAATGCCACTCCAAATTTCGCAGCCGTCGCATCAGTCTCTGTATGTCGAGATGCAGGCGAACGGCGACACTATCGGACGTGGGACAGGCTTCGTTGCGAGCAGTTCTTCGGGTAACAAATTTCTACTCACGAACCGCCACATCGTCACGGGTCGAAATCAAGATACAGCAGAACTCTTGTGCAAGAAGACTGGCGCCATTCCGGATGCTTTGGCGGTCTGGCACAACGCCAGCTCAGCGCTCGGAGAATTCGTACAAGTTGACATGCCGTTGATCGACGGCGACACGCCGCAATGGATCGAACATCCAAACTTGGGTGGAACTGCGGACTTCGTCGCCCTCCCGATTGCCGATCGCGCAGATATAGAGCTGTACCCTTACAGAGCGGAGCACTTCGCTCAGATGCATGTCCGGCCAGCCGAGACAGTAAGTGTTGTTGGCTTTCCCTTTGGCGAGCGCACAGGCGCATCGTTCGCGATCTGGGCAACTGGGTTCGTAGCATCCGAGCCAGAGCTAAATCACGGTGGCCGTCCAGTATTTTTGATCGATTGTCGTAGCCGCGAAGGCCAGTCTGGGTCGCCGGTCATCCGGTACCTCGAGGGTGGGGGACTCAGCTCGTATGCGGCTGGCCTAGAAGTTTTCGGCCCTGTTTGCTGGCTTCTGGGCATCTACAGCGGCCGCATCAACAGCGAATCGGATCTTGGAGTTGTTTGGAAAGCTTATGCAATCGCGGAACTGCTCGAATACGCCAGCGCCAGGTGAAGTGCTGCGTAGCTCTTCGTGTGAGCGGCCAGCCTCGGAAATACCGGTGTCTTGCCCAAAAAGTTGACTGCCATTGGTCGGCGCGTGATCACTGCGCCGGGCCGCTGTGTTCCGCTCATGTCCCCCGGGCCGGAATACCGGCCCTCCTCCTTGACTTCGCTACACACAACGACCCGTCGCAGCGCTTCAGACACCATGGCGCGCTCGGCTCTTGAATACCTTCTCATGCCACGACGGTGCTTGCTGGTGGGGACGTCGGGTGACCGGCGCAGTGAAGTCAAGGGGGAGGGTCGGTATTTCCGGCCCGGAGGACATGAACGGAGCCGGTCGCCCGATGTCCCCGCCAGCATCGCGCAGCCAGCAAGTCAGCAAGCCAGCAATTGACTGTTGGCCGCCTAACGCATCAACCATCCATCCAAGCCAACGCCTCCAATGAGCTGAAAGTGGCCGGCTGAATTGATTCGTTCGAAGGCAGCTTTGTGTGACTCAAACGTGGCGCTCACGGCTGACGACCCCGACTTGACGCCCACACCGCAGACACGCAAAGTCCGGGCGCGCATGCCGCGCTAAAAGGGGGTTCCATGACCAACATCAAAGCTCGTCCATATCTGCTGGGCGCCATCATCTTCTCGCTCGGTCTGGCGACCGGCCTGACCGCGCAGACGCTCACCGACTCGCCGCAACGCGCCGAGCAGAAGCGGGCCGACCTGAGCGGGGCGCCCAACATGGAGGTCATCGCGTCGATCGTCGAGATCAAGCCGGGCGACAGCAGCAACCTGCATGTGCACCACGGCATCGAGGCGTTTCACGTGCTGCAAGGCTCGATGGTGCAAGCGCCTGGCGCCGAGCCGTCGATGCTGCCCACGGGCCTGACATCGTTGAACCTTCGCGACGTGAAGCACGGCGGGTTCAAGGTGGTCGGTGACACGCCCTTGAAGCTGCTCACGGTGCACATCGTCGACAAGGGCGCGCCGCTCTACGACTACGTGAAGTAGCGCCACGAGCGGTGGGCGCTCGCAGCCTCGCCGCCGCTCAGCTCAGCAGCACCGCCGCCATCGTAATTGCGCCGGGCACGGCCTGCACGAAGATGATCTTGCGGCTGGCGGTGGCTGAGCCGTAGACGCCGGCCACGATCACGCAGCCGAGGAAGAACAGCGCCACGGGCCGGCCCATCGGGCTTTGGTTGCCGCCGAGCAGCAGCCCCCAGAACAGGCCCGCCGCCAGGAAGCCGTTGTAGAGGCCCTGGTTCGCGGCCAGTACCTTCGCCTGCGCTGCGAACTCGAGTGTCAGGCCGAAGGACTTGCGGCCGCGAGGCGACTCCCACAGGAACATCTCGAGCACGAGGATGTAGACGTGGAGCAACCCGATCAACCCCACCAGGACGTTTGCGATCATCACAAGTTGCCTCGTCGTTGTTTGGGGCTGAAAGCATAGGCGCAATCGGGCGGGGCACGACGCCTGCCGCGCTATCCTGCGCCGCATGCCGCCCACCACGCCGCTCACCCCCGACACGCCGCTGCGCTACTTGGCCGGTTACCCCGAAGAGACGCTCGCGCAGGTCCGCGAACTCATCGGCACGGGCCGCCTTGCCGAGCGGTTGCAGCGGCGCTACGCCGACACCAACCCGGTGCGCACCGACGCCGCGCTGTACGACTACACGACCGAGCTGAAAGCGCGCTACATGCGCAACGCGCCGCCGCTGTCGAAGGTGGTGTACGACAACCAGCTGCACGTGATCCGCAATGCATTGGGCACCCACAGCACGGTGTCGCGGGTGCAGGGCAACAAGCTCAAGAGCAAACGCGAGATCCGCGTGGCCGGCGTGTTCCGCGATGCGCCGCCCGAGTTCCTGAAGATGATCGTGGTGCATGAGCTGGCCCACATGAAAGAGCGCGACCACGACAAGGCGTTCTACGCACTGTGCGTGCACATGGAGCGTGACTATCACCAACTGGAGTTCGACCTGCGGCTTTACTTGACGCAGATGGAGTTGGGTATTTTGTGATCGGGTTGTGGAGCGACTCGTCCTACCAGTCCTCCTTCACCGCCAACGCCATCTCCCGCCCCACCGCGCGCCGCGCTGCGAGCCACGCGGTCAGCGTGCCGGCCAGCACCACCGCAGCGCACAGCACGCCCAGGCGGGCCCAGGGCAGCAGCAGGTCCATGGTCCAGTGGAAGCTCTGGGGGTTCACCACCTTCACCAGCACCACGCTGACAGCCAGGCCGAGCAGCAGGCCCAGCAGCGCGCCGGCGGCCGTCCAGACGGCGCCTTCCACGGCCACGACCAGCAGAACCTGTTTGCGCGTGAGGCCCAGGTGGGCGAGCAGCCCGAACTCCTTGCGGCGCGCCAGCACTTGGGCCGAGAAGCTGGCCGCAATACCGAACAGGCCGATCGCGATGGCGACCGCCTGCAGCCAGTAGGTCACGGCGAAGCTGCGGTCGAAGATGCGCAGCGACAAGGTGCGGATCTCGCCGGTCGAGGCGAACTCGAGCAACGCGCCGTCGAGCCCTTCGCGGGTGGCGATTGCGCGCAGGCGCTGCTGCACGTCACTCGCGTTGGCGCCGGGTTGCAGCCACAGCGCGATGTCGTTCACGCGCTCGTCACCGCTCAAGCGCCGGTAGTCGCCTTGATCGAGCGTGACGGCGCCGAACTGGCGTGCGTAGTCGCGCCACACCCCACGCACGAACACCGCGCTCCGCGTGCCGTTCGGCAAGGGCAGCACGAGCTGCGTGCCCGGCGCCGCCCCGTACAGGCTGACCATGGCTTCGCTCACGTACGCGGCGGTGGCCCCTGCCGGCAGGGGCAGCAACTCGCCCACAAGCGGCAGTGACCGGGCCGGGTCGCCGAGCGGCCGGGCAATCAGTGCCACGTTGGGGCGCGCGGCGTCGAGCTGCACCTGCAGCACGCGCTGCGACTCCACGCGCAGCACGCCAGGCACACCCGATGCGCGTTGCAACAAGCCGGTGGGCAACGTGACCACGTCGCCGGCCCCGCTGCCGGCTGCAGCGCGGCCGTACAGGTCGGCGGGCAACACCGTGTCGAGCCACTGCGTCACGGCCTCGCGGAAGCTCGCCACCATGACGGTGAGCGCCACCGCGAGGCTCAGGCTCGCCACCACACCGGCAACCGCGATCGTGGCCGTGCTGCGCTGGTGGCGGGCGCGCTCGACGGCCAGCAGCGCCAGGGCGTTGTGCGGTGGGGCGATGCCCCCCAGCAGCCATGCCACCGCGCCGGGCACGCAAGCGATGCCGCCGAGCAGCAGGCAGGCCACGCCCAGGTAGGCCGCCAGCGGAATCTCGAACACTGGTGGCAGCAGCGCCAGAGCCACACCGAGCACGATGAGCACCGGCCCGAACCACGCGGCGGCAGGGTGGGTGTCGGCCGCGCCAAACCCCTTCAAGGCCTGCGCCGGCGCCATGCGCTGCGCGGCGCGTGCGGGCAACCAGCCGCCGATCACGGCCGCCGCCACGCCGAGCGCGCCGTAGACCCCGGCGGCGGCCACGCTGAACTGCAACTGCGGCGCCACGCCCGGAAAGTAGCCACCGCCCAGGTCGCCCGACAGCAGCCGCAGGGCCAGTGCTGCGAGCGCCGTGCCGAGCGCGATACCCAGCACGCTGCCGGCCGCGCCGAGCAGCGCCGACTCGGCCAGCACCAGCGTCAGCCGTTCGCGGCCCGACAGGCCCAATACGCCCAGCAGCGCCAGTTGCGGCGCGCGCTGCGCGACCGACAGCGACAGGATCGAAAACACCAGGAACGCGCCGGTGAAGAGCGCCACGAGCGCCAGCACCGTCAGGTTCACACGGTAGGCGCGCGACACGTTCGACACGCGCTGCGCGGCTTCGTCGGGCGCGGCGGCGCGCACGCCGGGCGGCAACGCGAGTTCGCGCAGCACCTGCGCCCGGTCGGCGCCGGGGCGCAGGCGCACGTCGATGCGGCTGATGCGGCCGAGCCAGCCGAAGGTGGTTTGCGCGCCGGCAATGTCCATCACCGCGAGCGGCGAGCCGCCCACGCCCACACCGCCTTGCACCGCGAGCGTGGTGGCGCCGTTCGGTGTTTGCAGGCGCACGCGTGGCGAGGTCGCAGTGGCCTGGGTGGCCGGCGCGGTTGACGTGCCGGGCTTCGTCGCGGCCACCAGGCGCTGCTGCGCCTGCGCGTTGAGGAAGATCGCACCCGGGTCGAGCAGCGCCATGCGGTCGCTGCCCGCATCCGGGCGCGGCATCAGCGCCGGGGCCAGCGGCGCGGCCACCAGCGCGTCCAGGCCGACCACCTTCAGCGGCACGCGCTCGCCTTGCCCGTCGAAGGCCAGCGTGTCGATCTCGATCACCGGGCTCGCAATAGCGACCGCCGGGTGCTGCGCCACACGGCCATAGAGCGCCTCGTCGAAGCCGGCACGCTGGCCGCGCAACTCGAAGTCGGGCTCGCCGTTCACCGACCGCACAGCCGAGCTGAATTCGCTCAGCGCCGACTGGTTGATCAGCTGCACCGAGAACGCCAGCGCCACGCCCAACATCACCGCGATCAGCGCGGCGGCGTTGCGCCACGGGTGGTGGCGCAGCTCGGGCCACGAGAGTTGCACGAGCCAGCGGATCATGTGGCGCTTGGGTGGGGCTCAGCTGCGGCGTGGTGGTGGCTCACGCCGCGCGCATGCCGGTGGCGGTGAGCGTCAGGACGCGGTCGGCCCGCGCGGCGGCGGCGCGCGAATGCGTGACCAGCACGCACGCCGCGCCTTCGCTGCGGACCTGCGCGAACAGCAGGCTCATCACGCGCTCGGCGGTGGCGGGGTCGAGGTTGCCGGTGGGTTCGTCGGCCAGGATCAATTGGGGTTTGTGCACCAGGGCCCGCGCAATCGCCACGCGCTGCAGCTGCCCGCCCGACAAGGTGGCCGGCAGCCGCGCACCCAAGCCGTTCAAGCCCACGGCGTCGAGCAGCGACTGCACGCGCTGCGGGTCGGCGCGCTGCTGCAGCAGCAGTGGCAAGCCCACGTTGTGCGCCACGTCGAGGTGCGGCAGCACATGGAAGGCCTGGAACACGAAGCCCAGGTGCAGGCGGCGGAACACGGCCTGCTGCGGCTCGGGCAAGGTGGTGATGCAGGTGCCGTTGATACGCACGTCGCCCGCGTCGACCGTGTCGAGCCCGGCGATGCAGTTCAGCAGCGTCGACTTGCCCACGCCCGACTCGCCGAGCACGGCAACGAATTCACCCGCCGCCACGTCGAGGTCGACATCGGCGAACACGGGTGTGCTGCCATAGCGCTTGGTGAGGGCGGTGACTTGCAACAAGGGCATGGCGTGCATCGGTTCGGATCAGTTATTTCAGGTGCCCGGCAGCTGCGCGATCAACGCGTGCGCCAAAGCGACGGTGCGCGCCAATGCATCGGGTGCGTCGCAGGCCACGCTGTGGCGCTGCGGCATGCTGCGCAGCCAGGTGAGCTGGCGCTTGGCGAGCTGGCGGGTGGCGGCGGTGCCCGTGTCTTCAAGCTGCGCAAGCGTGCCGTTGTCGATGGCCTGCCACGCCTGCCGGTAACCGACGCAGCGCATCGACGGCAGGTTGGCATGCAGGTCACCGCGCTCGCGCAGGGCGTGTACCTCGGCGATGAAACCGGCCGCCAGCATTCCCTTGAAGCGCTCGCCGATGCGCGTGTGCAGCCACGCGCGGTCAACAGGCTCGAGGGCGATCAGCGGCGCGCTGGCGCGGGCCTCGCCCGCGCGGTGAAACGACGCCAAAGGCCGGCCGCTGATGCGGAACACCTCGAGCGCACGTTGCACGCGCTGTGCGTCGGCGGGGGCAAGTCGTTGGGCGGTGATGGGGTCGATGCGCGCAAGCTCCGCATGCATGGCAGGCCAACCTTCGCGCCCTGCTTGCGCGTCGATCTCGGCGCGCACG
>Ga0123336_10001973_pt1 | contig 18185 bp, 19 predicted proteins | sample SSSSmetaG_FD_96466 | JGI IMG/M metagenome (GOLD analysis project Ga0123336, IMG submission 96466) | Glacier valley bacterial and archeal communities from Borup Fiord, Nunavut, Canada, to study Microbial Dark Matter (Phase II) - ​SSSS metaG | ecosystem: Environmental > Aquatic > Freshwater > Ice... | reverse complement strand
TGAAAAGTTCTGCGGGTAATCATACGCGGAACAGTCTATCTCATCTAGTGCCTTTTCTTCCCACCCAGCGCGCCCACCCTGTAATCTGAACAGGTATGAAACGGCTTCTGCTCAGTGCTTTCCTGTTGGTGCTTCCGGCTTGCGGCCAGGACGCGCATCCCGTTACCAAGCGTCCCATCGCCGGCGTAATGGGCATGGGCGGCGCCGAGTGGCTGACGCGCGCCGAACGCGCTGAAGAGGAGCACCCCGAACAAGCTCTTGACGCTATCGGCATTGCGCCCGGTTCAGTGGTGGCGGATGTTGGGGCGGGCGTGGGCTACTTCACCGAAAAGCTGGCGCGCCGCGTGGGCCCCAACGGCAAAGTCTACGCGAATGACATTCAACCCGAGATGCTGGCCGAACTGCGCCGCAACATGGCGAAGCTCGGAATCGGCAATGTGCAAACCGTCGTGGGAGCGGAGGACGATCCGCACCTGCCCGCGCACACGCTGGATCTTGTGCTGCTGGTTGACGTCTATCACGAGTTCTCAAAGCCGCAAGCCATGCTCCGGCACATTCGCGAATCGCTCAACGCCGATGGGCGTCTGGTGCTGCTGGAATATCGCAAAGAAGATCCGAATGTCCCCATTCGCGAAGAGCACAAGATGAGCGTCAAACAGGTGCGCGCCGAACTGGAGCCCGAAGGCTACCGGTTCGAAAAATCCATTGAAACACTGCCCCGCCAGCACATTTTGATCTTTAAGAAGTAGTTTGGAAACGGTAGCCCACACCGCGCACCGTAGTCAAATAGCGCGGTTCGGCAGCGTCGTCTTCAATATAGCGGCGCAGACGAACGATGAAGTTATCGATGGCCCGCGTATCGGTATCCTCGTGCACGCCCCACACTTCTTCCAGAATCGATTTGCGCGAAACGGACTCTCCCCGGTGCTCAATCAGGTATCGCATCAGGTTCGCTTCCATCAACGTAAGGGGCCAGCGGTTCTCGCCGCGCCGCACTTCCATGCCGTTGAAATCGATCACCCTGCCATCGAAAGCGAAACGGTCCGGCGCAGGCTGTTGTAGCCATTGCTTCCTTCGAAGCAGGCTCTTGACGCGCGCCATCAGAATGGAAAGCTCAAACGGCTTCGTCAGATAATCGTCGGCGCCGGCCGCGAAGCCATGCAGCACGTCTTCGGGCCGGCCTCGCGCGGTCAGCATCAGCACCGGAACATATTGGTGCCTCGCGCGCAGTTCCGCCACCACGGCGAACCCGTCCATACCGGGCAGCATCACGTCCAGCAGCACCAGGTCCACGGCCCGCTGCAAAACCGATTCCAGCGCGGCCTCGCCGTTATCGCGCACCTCGACGTCATAGCCTTCGGCCTCCAGGTTGAAACGCAAACCTTCGGCCAGATGCTGCTCATCTTCCACAATCAGTAAGGAACTCATGCGCTGGGCAACTGAATGGTAAATGTGCTTCCACGCCCCGGTCCTTCGCTTTCGGCAAAGGCGCGGCCACCATGTTTCTGCGCGGCGGATTTCACAATGAACAAACCGAGCCCCGTTCCCTTCACTCGCATGGTCACCGTACCCGGAATGCGATAAAAGCGTTTGAAGATTCGGCTCAATTCCGCGGCCGAAATTCCTACACCTTTATCACGGACGCGCACCGCCACGTGTTTCGTATCCGGCTTCGTTACTTCCACGCTGACACGGACCTCAGCCTGAGAATATTTGATGGCGTTATCGAGCAAATTGCTCACGGCGGCTTTCAATTCGTCAGGGTCGCCCAGCACCCGGGCTTGCATGGATTCGCACTGAATCGCGCCCTCCGGCAGATGATGCCGAACGCGCGCTAAATCCACGCAACTCGAAACCAATTCGCCAAAATCAAGCACCACGCGATTCAGTTTCGAATGCGGCGCTTTTGCCTGGCCCGCGCGTAGCACCTGTTCAATGGTCTTGGTCAGGCGATGACTGTCGGCCAGCATTACTTCATAGAAATGCGCTCGCTTCGCCTCATCCATCTCGCGTGTTTTCAGCGTTTCCAGATAGAGCTGAATTGACGCTACTGGAGTCTTCAATTCATGCGTGACGGAGTTGATGAATTGATCGTGCAATTCATTCCGGCGAATCTCGCGCACCAAAAAAATTGTATTCAACACCACGCCGGCAATGATCAGCCCGAAGAATACAATTCCTAGCGCCAGCATCACACCGGTGCGCCAGTTCATCACGATGAAACTGACATTCAGCGCCACCGCCAGAGCGACGGAGCAGGCACCGAGCGTGATGAAGACGGCAATAGACTTTCGCCGCGCCCCAAGTGCCATGGTTCACAGTTTAACGCGCGCTGTGCCGCGCAAGCTCTTAAGCGGCTTCGCGCTCCGCCAGCTTTTCATCCAAAGCCGCCACCTTTACATTCTGCGCAATGCCCAACTTCTTCAACATCCAGATGTGCATCCAGGTGACATCCACTTCATACCAGGCCAAACCATGGCGGGCCGAAGTGGGGTGCGCATGGTGATTGTTATGCCAGCCTTCGCCGAAGGTCAAAATGGCCACCCAGAAGCTGTTACGCGAATCGTCTTTTGTAGCGAAGCGCCGCGAACCCCACATGTGAGTGGCCGAATTTACCAGCCACGTGGCATGTAGCCCCAGCACCACTCGCAAACAGGTTCCCCAACCCACCAGAGACCAGCCGCCCACAAAGTAAAGAATCACGCTCAACACAACCAGAGGCATCACGTGCCAGGTATTCAGCCATATGTAGAACGGATCTTTGGCCAGATCGGGCGCATACTTCGCCATGCGTTTGGTATCGCTATGCTTGGCTTCTCCGAAAATGATCCAGCCCACATGTGCCCAGAAGCCGCCATGGCGCGGCGTGTGCGGATCGCCGTCTTTATCGGAATGCTGATGATGGACGCGATGCGTGGCCACCCAGAAAATGGGGCCGCCTTCCAGAGTCAGCGTGCCGCAAACAGCAAAGAAGTACTCCACAATCTTCGGAACTCTATACGAACGGTGCGTCAGCAGGCGATGGTAGCCCATGCCGATACCGAAGCCGATGGTCATCCAATAGAGCACGGCGGCAATGATCAGGTTCTTCCAGCTAAAAAAGAATAATGCGGCGATGGCGCCAATGTGCAACAGGAGCATGACGGAGGTCGTGATCCAATTGACTGCATCTTTGCGCGGCAGAACGGTAACGTTTGAGCTCACAATCTGAAACTAGCAAGCCCCGCGCAACCGCCGTGTAAGAGTTGTGTAATTGTTCTAGAGCTTAACTGACGCCGTACCGCTTCGCACCGTAATCTGGCCGTTTTCGAACTCTACATCGTCCACTTTGAGCCAATCCTCAGGCACCTTGGTCACAAACACATAAAAACGGGCCGTAATAGATGATTTCGCAGGCAGCCAACGATACGTCGGCGCACCAAAGAGCGAATTTTCCGTCACCACCTGCCGCCGGGGAACATCGAAGGGCTGCGTGGAAAATTCCAACCCACGCGCCAGTTGACCCGACATGGGATAGTTTTCCCAACTCTGTATCCAGGGAAATTCCTCATGCCGGAACAGATACCCAATCATCAGATGCTGCTTCGTATTCAGCGCGGTCACCCAGGCCCACTCGCGCGCCGGGTCCATCAGCGAAGTGGTATGGTCGCCCGAATTCGGTTCTTCAGGAGTCAAGCGCATGTCCAGCCGTCCGCCTCTTACCGAAGGAGCCAGCGGCCAGACAAATTCCTGCCCTGAAGGCAGCCTGTGCGGCAGCCCCGCCGCCGGCGCTCCATAGGTTCGCGTCTTTGCTTTCACCGCGCGCATGTCAATTACGGTCCCCCCAGGCTCCAGAAAAGGCGACCCCACAGTGGCATGTTCGGCCCACTGAACCGGCCTATCGAAGCTCAACAGGCTGGTCAGCGTGGTATCCACCTCTAAGACAGGCCGGCCCGACAGCAGCGTTAGGTGGCGCGATACGGTTTCCTGGGCCAGTGGCAGATTGGTTGTCAAACGCATCGCGGATTCCGTCGTTTCCCCCGAAAATACCTGCAGAAACGCCTCGCCGTGAAAAGGATATCCGGCCGCCTGCTCTTCTTTCGATACGCCGCCGAAACCATCCACGCAGAGGAAATGTCCCAGGCTTGCGCCAAAGGTGTTTCCCTTCGGCTCCCAAAGCGGATTGCGGTGCAGGGGGTCGGTATCCAGCGTAATGCTCGAAATCGCACCACCCTGCTTCAACACCGTCACCTTCATTTTGCCGTTTGAAATTCGGTACACGTCCTGCGCGCTCGCAGCTAACGCCAGGGTGGACAACAAGAATAGAATTCGCACCTCAAAAGTATATAAGGGGGCTGCGCCTTGCCTGTTCTATTACACTCAATAAATCCATGCGGGATTCCTCCCCAGCCATCGCCATACGCGATCTGCGCAAAGTCTACGATGGCCGTCCCGCCGTAGATGGCCTGACGCTGACAGTCCCGCGCGGCAGCTTCTTTGGATTCCTCGGGCCGAACGGGGCGGGGAAGAGCACCACCATCCGGATGCTCACGGGTCTGATTCCACCCACTTCGGGCGAGATCGAACTCTTGGGGCTACCCATGCCGGCGCAAGAAATGGAGATCAAGCGGCGCATCGGTCTGGTGCCGGATGAATCGCTGCTTTTCGATCGCCTGACCGGCGCGGAGTTCCTCGAATTTGTCGGCCGCATGTATGGCCTGGCCCGTCCTCTTGCCATCGAGCGCTCCCGCGAATTGCTGGCCCTTTTCGAACTGGCCGAGCCTCGCAAACTGATTGCCGATTATTCCAAGGGCATGCGCAAACGCGTCGCCATGGCCGCCTCGCTCATCCATAGTCCAGAGCTCTTCCTAATGGATGAGCCATTCGAGGGAGTGGACGCCGTCGGCGCGCGGCTCATGAAAGATATTCTGCTCGATCAGGTCGCGCGCGGCGCCACTATTTTTCTCACCTCGCATGTGCTCGAAGTAGTGGAACGCCTCTGCGACCATGTTGCCATCATCCAGAATGGACGCATTGTCCGTATGGGCTCCATGGCTGAACTCCGTGCCGGCGACGAAACTCTGGAAGAAGTTTTCGTCCGGGAAGTGGGCGCTGAAAAAAATTTCGAACGCCTGGACTGGCTCTAACCATTTACATGAAAACTCTACTGCTCACTCTGCTCGGTGCCGCCTTCGTTGCGGCCCAGAACACTCCCATCGAACTCAGCGTCGATGCCACCGACGCGCCACGCCGCCTGATCCACGCGACCTTGCTGTTCCCCGTCAAGCCCGGCGAACTCACGTTGCTCTACCCGCAATGGATTCCCGGCGAACACGGCCCCACGGGACCCATTGCCGATCTCGTCGGCATCCGCATTACATCGGGAAATACCGCAATCCCCTGGCGCCGCGACCCTGTGAACATGTATGGCTTCCACGTCACCGTACCCGCCGGCGCCGACACCATCACAGTCGCCATAGATTTCATCATGCCTGCCGATGCGGGCGGCTTCTCTTCCGGCAGTTCCGCCACTTCGGAAATGGCCGTGCTGAATTGGAACCAGTTCCTGCTCTATCCCTCGGGCACCCCTACCGACCGCCTGAATTTTCGCGCCAATCTGAAAGTTCCGCGTGGATGGCGCTACGGTTCCGCGCTCCCCATCGCCACCGAATCCGGCGACTCCATCCAATTCCAGCCCAGTTCGCTTACTACTCTTATCGATTCGCCCGTGCTTAGCGCCGCCCACTTCCGTACCATCGACTTGACTCCCGGCACTACTACCACAGGCACTCCCAAGCACTACCTCCATCTTGCTTCGGACAGCGATGCGGCCCTTGAAATTCCGCCCGCCGAAGTGGAGCACTATAAAAAGCTGGTCAACGAAACCGGTGCCCTCTTCGGCGCGCGGCACTATCGCGATTACCACTTCCTGCTTTCACTCAGCGACCATGTAGCGCACTTTGGCCTGGAGCATCACGAATCGAGCGATGACCGAGTCCCCGAGCGCTTCCTCATCGATGACGGCCTTCGCCGCGCCTTCCCCGGCCTGCTGCCGCACGAAATGACCCACTCCTGGAATGGCAAATTTCGCCGCCCCGCCGGGCTTGCCACCGCCGATTACGAACAGCCCATGAAGGGCGATCTGCTTTGGGTCTACGAAGGCCTCACCGAATATCTGGGCGAGATCCTCACGCCGCGCTCCGGACTCTCGACGCCCGAACTGTATCGGGAAGAATTGGCCGCAACAGCCGCCGATCTCGATAACAAAGTAGGACGCCAGTGGCGGCCCCTGCAGGACACCGCTACCGCAGCGCAGATCCTCTACGGCGCTCGAGCCGATTACGACGATTACCGGCGAAGCACCGACTATTACCCCGAAGGCACGCTCATCTGGCTCGAAACCGATGTGCTGATTCGGCAGCTCAGCCAAGGCGCCAAATCGCTGAACGATTTCTGCCGCGCCTTTCACGGTGGCGGTAACGGCCAGCCTGAAGTGAAGACCTACTCCTTCAACGACATCGTCGCCGGTCTGAACGCCGTGCAGCCTTACGACTGGGCCACCTTCCTGCGCAAGCGGCTCGATTCCACCGACGCTCACGCGCCGCTCGGTGGCATCACGGGCGCGGGTTGGAAACTTGTCTACACCGATACCGCAGGCCAACTCTGGAAAGACGTCGAGACCGCACGCAAACTCACCAACGTCACGTATTCCGTCGGCATGAAAATCAAAGAGGATGCCACCGTCGCGGATGTCCGTCTAAGCAGTGCGGCGCAGCGTGCCGGAATCGCCCCGGCAGTGAAACTGATTGCTGTGAACAGCCGCGCTTATACGCCCGCCATCCTTCACGACGCTATCGCCAAAGCGGCCAAAGATGCGGCTCCTATTGAAATGCTGGTGCGCGATGGCGAAGTGTTCAAAACCTTTCGAGTGGATTACCACGCCGGCGAACGCTACCCGCACTTGGTCCGCGATGAGAGCAAGCCGGATCTGCTCACCGAAATCATCACGCCACTCACGAAATGATCGCCGCCATCCTGCTGGCGCAATGGCGCAGTATGCGCTCCTTCCGCACCGGAACCGGTGGCGCTGGGGCTGTCGTGAGCTGGATCTCCGGACTGCTCTTCTACGGATTCTGGGCCGCCGGTGCATTCGGCGCGCAGGCCTTTTTCAGCAACCCGGAAAATGGCCGATTGTTCGCGCCCGTGCTCTCCGCGTCGCTGCTGCTCATCATTCTGTACTGGCAGGTGACGCCGGTCATCACGGCCAGCATGGGCGCATCTGTCGACCTGAAAAAGTTGCTGGCTTACCCAATACCCCACGCGAAACTCTTCGTCGTGGAGTTGCTCTTGCGCCTCACCACCTGCGCTGAAATGATTCTGGTACTCATCGGAATCGGTATCGGCCTTGCGCGCAACCCGGAAACGGGCGGTCTGCTCCGCCTCCCTCGCCTGCTCGGAACCGCGCTGCTCTTCATCGCGTTCAACGTTCTGCTCTCCGCCGCGGTCCGCAGCCTGCTGGAAAGACAGCTGCTGCGCAAGCGCATGAAAGAGGTGATGATGTTCCTCTTCATCGCCATCACGGTAGCGCCGCAATTACTCCTCATGAAAGGTTTCCGTCCGCGCGATCTTGACACCAAACAATTTCCTGATGCGCCCTTCCTTCCCTGGAGCGCCGCCAGCCATCTGTTCCTGGGTACTGCATTCCTTATCCCGCTTCTCACCCTTGCCGTCTTGCTGATTGCCGTTTATCTGCTGGCGCGGTGGCAGTTCGAAATCAACCTGCATGTCGATGTCGCAGTTTCAGCGTCCTCCTCGGTCGCGCTCACTGCCCCATCCACGCGTTGGGAGATGTTATTTCGTTGGCCCGCCATGCTGTTCCCTGACCCCACGGCTGCCATCATTGAAAAGGAACTGCGCTCCCTGCTGCGCACGCCGCAGTTTCGTTTTATCTTCATCACCGGCGCAGCGTTCGGCTTGGTGATGTACTTGCCGCATCTGATGGGCGGCAACAAGTACCCTCATTCTTTTTTTAACCAGAACATTATCAGCTTCTGCAGTGTGTATGGTGTGTTGCTGCTGGGCCAGGTCTCTTACTTCAACTGTTTCGGTTATGAACGCTCCGCCGTTCAGGCCTGGTTCTCTTATCCCGTTCCGTTTATCACCACGCTGGTGGCGAAGAACTTGGCCGCGCTCACTTTCATACTGGTGGAAATATGCCTCGTTTACCTGACGTTTTTCGTGCTCCGCTTTCAGCCCTCACCAGGTAAGCTGGCGGAAAGCCTGGTAGTCACTCTCATCGCCGCGCTATACATGATGTCACTCGGCAACATCGCATCCGTGCGGATGGCACGCCCACTGAACGCCACGCAGATCTCGCAAGGGGGTTCCACAAGAGCGCTGAATGTGATTCTTCTTTTGCTGGTGCCGGTGGTGCTGCTGCCCATCGTGCTTGCCTATTGGGCCCGCTCCGTCTTTCAAAGCAACATCGTTTTCTTCACACTTCTTGCCGGCGCCGCTGCCTTTGGAGCAGTGCTCTACTCCATCGGCCTGCACTCAGCAGTAGAGGCGGCAACCTCACGTCGTGAAAAAATCCTAAGCCAACTTTCACGTGGCGAAGCGCCGCTCTCGGCGTAGCGTTTACTTTTCTTTCGACGCGCGATACCCGGCTTTCATCGCATCCGCTTCCGACATATACGCGCCCTGCTTTGTGCGCCCATACCAGCGGTCGCCTTCTTTGTGATAAACCTTCGTTTCCTTGTTCACCCACACCATGCCGGCCGAAGGCGGCGCCTGATACGCAACAGTTGGCCCATTCGCTTGCGGCAGATTAGTCACCGGTGTTCGCGGCGCAGCCTGCGGCGGAGCCATCGGAGCGGAAGGAGCCATCCGGGGCCCGTTCGGTGTCGGCATCGTAGCGGGCGGGGAACCCATCATGCCGCCCCGAACTGTTACACGCGGAACAATCTCATCCATCTGTTTCGCGCTCAATCCAAGCTTCTTCAAGTCGCCGACGGAACCATACGGCCGCCCGGCAATAATCTTTTTCGATGTGGCCGCCCCAATACCCGGGAGAGCATCCAGTTCCGCCGCTGTTGCCGTATTGAGGTCGACCGCACCTCCACTGATGGCGGGTGGCGGCATGCTGCTTCGCTTCTGCATGGTGGGGGCTTGCATTGCCATCGGAGACGCCATCCTACCGCCCCCGCGCACCATTACCATCGGCGCAATCATTTCCATCTGCTTCGCGCTCATGCCCGTTTTCTGCAAATCCGCAACAGAGGAATAAGGACGTCCCGCGATGATCTTCTTCGCCGTCGCTGCCCCGATGCCGGGAACGCTGTCCAGTTCCGCCGCGCTCGCGGTATTCAAATCTACAGGGGCTGCCGGAGCGGTCTTCTTCGTTCCCTCGCCGCCCTTTTTGTCTTTCGCCGCCAGCTCGCCGGCCGGTGCAAACGCCAGTGTCAGTCCGAACAACACACCCAATAAACGCATCGCCAACTTCCTCCAGCAGCTACTTTATCTCGATTGGCGTCACATGGTCCGCCCCGTAGCCAAGCTCTTAATGGAACTTAATTTCCGCAATCACCAGGTCGGGCATTGTCTGGTTCCAATTCTCAGGCACGGTGTCGAAGTTCAACCGGAACGCCTTCGTGCCTCCCGGCTCCAGCACGCCCATGCGCGAACCCACTACCGTCACGCGTTCACGCTGGATGATCTGCAGGTTCGGCTCGTGGAACAAACAAGTCACTTGCACCTGCTCCACCGCGCGCGGTCCCGTGTTCGTAATCTTCCCCGTAATCTCCAGCAACGACACCTTCGCCATGCTGTCCGCCGCCTGCATATTCACATCGCTCAACGCCAGATTCGACAGATAGGCTTTCCCTTCAGCCGTCAATACGGCAGCCGCCGGCGGCGCGGGCTTCGGCCCCCATACCAAAAATGCCACCACCGCCAGCACCACCACCATCCCGATCGCAACCGGAATCCTGCTACCGCCCACCGACCGTCATCTCCCCAATCAAAATAGTCGGGCTCGCCACCGATCCCCTAAACTCCAGATCGCTCCCCACCTCCACCGACATCAGAATCTGTTGCAGCGTGCTCGCCACCGTCACCTCGGAAACAGCAAAGGCCAATTCGCCATCGCGAATCCAAAGCCCCGCCGCACCCTGTGAGTAATCCCCCGTCGCGATATTCACGCCCGAACCGATCAGTTCAGTCACATAAAATCCGTTCTTCACGGACCCAATCAGCTCTTCCGCGGATCGGGTCCCAGCTTCCAAATAAAAGTTCCCATGCCCCACGCCCGCATTCCCCGTAATGCCCCGCGACGCGCTACCCGTCGATTTCATCCCCAGTTTGCGAGCCGAATAACTATTCAGCAAAAAGCTCTTCAATATGCCGCGCTCAATCACCGGAGTACGTCTGGTCGGGATACCCTCGTCGTCGAACGGAGACGTTCCAAACAAACCGGGAATCGTACCATCGTCAATCACCGTGACATTTTCCGAAGCCACGCGCTCACCCAACTTGGTCGCCAGGAACGAAGATTGACGGTACACCGAACGCCCCTCCACAGCCTCGAAAATACCCCCCAAAATCGCCCGAGCCGTGCGCGGCTCAAAAATCACCGGCACCCGCTGTGTTTCCACTTTCACTGAACCCAAACGGCGCAGGGTTCGTTCCGCCGCCTTGCGCCCAATACTTTCCGGCTCCTCCAACTGATCGAACGCGCGCGAGCTATGGAACCAGTAATCGCGCTCCATCTTGTCGTTCACCTTCGCCACCGGAACCACGCTCATGGAACAACTGCTGGACCGATATTCCCCCGCAAATCCGCGCGAGTTTGCGAACACCCGGTGCCCCAGCCGCGAATCGAACCCCGCGCCCTCCGAATTGGTAATGCGCGGATCGAAATCGAAAGCCGCCTTCTCCGCGCGCCTCGCCATTTCGATCCGCGGCGCCGTTGCGAGCGTCTCCACATCGGACGAATAGATCTTCAGGTCACCCGCAATAGAACCGAATTCGCTTTCCTCTGCCAGCCCCGCGAACGGATCTTCCGTTGTAATCTCCGCCAGTTGAATCGCGGCCGCCACCATGCGCTCAATGCCGTCCGGCGTCAGGTCCGATGTATATGATGCGCCCGTGTGCTTCCCCCGCAACACGCGAACCCCGGCCCCGCGCGACCCCGCCTCTTTCAAAGTCTCCAGCTCACCTAAGCGCACCTGCGCCGAAAACTCTTCGCCCTCTGAGATGGTGCATTCGGCATCCGTCGCCCCCGCCGCCAGCGCCTGCCGGATCACATCGCGCGCCAGATCGATCAAGCAGCCGCTCCGGTGCCGCCCACCGTCATGCGGTCGATCCTTACCGTAGGAATGCCGACGCCGACCGGCACGCTTTGCCCCTCCTTGCCGCACACGCCCACGCCCTCATCCAGCTTCAAATCGTTCCCCACCATGCTGACGTATTTCATTGCTTCGGGCCCATTCCCAATCAGCGTTGCGTTCTTTACCGGCCGCGTCAGCTTGCCGTTCTCAATCAGATAGCTTTCAGACGCGGAGAACACAAAATTGCCGCTCGTGATATCCACCTGCCCGCCCCCGAAGTTCGCGCAATACAGCCCCTTCGATACGCTGCGAATGATCTCTTCCGGATCGCTCTCGCCCGGCATCATGAACGTATTCGTCATGCGCGGCATGGGGATGTGCTCATAGCTCTCGCGCCGCCCATTGCCCGTCGCCGCATTACCAGTCACGCGGCTCGAAAGCTGGTCCTGCAGATACCCCCGCAGGATGCCGTTCTCAATCAGCACATTTCGCTGCGTTGGATTGCCTTCGTCGTCAACATTCAGCGACCCGCGCCGATTCGCAATCGTTCCATCATCCACCACCGTGCAAAGTGGGCTCGCCACCTGCTGCCCAATCCGGCCGCTGAAGGCCGAAGTGCCCTTGCGGTTGAAATCAGCTTCCAACCCATGGCCCACCGCTTCGTGAAGCAGCACGCCCGGCCAGCCCGGTCCCAGCACCACAACCGATTCGCCAGCCGGCGCGTCCACCGCTCCCAACTGAACAATCGCCATCCGCGCCGCCTCGCCCGCAAAGTGTTCCGGCGTCTTCTCATTCAGGAAGAAACTCAGCTCCACGCGCCCGCCACCGCCGGCATGGCCATTCTGCGGAGCCCCGCCATTTTCCCTGGCCATCGCGCTCACGCTCAACCGCGCCATCGGCTGCCGGTCGAAATTCAAAATGCCGTCGCTGTTCGCCACCAGCACATGCCGCAAACTGTCTGCATAGGTCGCCTGCACCTGAAAAATACGCGTATCGTAAGCCCGAGCGGCTTTCTCAGCGCGCTTCACCAAATCCACGCGCTCCACAAAGCCCATCTCATTGGGCGCGGTCAGCACCGGATATAGATTCCGCTTGATGCCTTCATGCAGCGGTTGCTTATCCACCTTCGCCGGCCCTGAGGCGATAAATGCCGCCACTTTGGCAGCCTTGCGAATTTTTTCAGGGCTCAGGTCATCGCTATACGCGTACCCTGTCCGCTCGCCCGAAATCACACGAACTCCCACTCCCAGCGACACCCCCTGTGTCGCCGTCTTCACAATCGATTCATCGATCGCGATCATGCTTGTCGCCAGATATTCGAAGTAAATATCCGCGTAGTCTCCGCCCTGCGATAAAGCCAGCGACAGATACGCCTCCAGGTCCCCCTGCGAGAGCCCGAATTTAGACGCGAAAAACGAGTCCGAAAATGTCATCTTAGTTCAAGGTTAACAAACACTTATCTAGTGCTTGCCTATTTCAGACCTTCGGGTTGACTGATTTTAATAACCGCTTCATTCCCTATTAAGAATGAAAAACGTATTCTTAGGTGAAGGCGAAACGAAAGCGCCTTAACAAGGAGAATCACAAAAATGAAAAACGTAATGTCAGCCGCTCTCGGCCTTTCACTCGTTCTCGGTTCCGCATTCGCCGCACAGGACCCCGCCCCGGTCAAGACCGAAACCCACTCGTCCACCATGGAATCCACCAAAACTGTCGAAACCGGCAAGGTGAAAAAGAATCACCCGAAGAAGGTGAAGTCGGAGTCCAAGACCTCGACCAGCAGCAGCAGCTCCACCACCACCACTCCTCCGCCCACGAAGTAGTTTGTCGCGCGGAAGGCTCGGTTCGTCCGGGAGCACGCTGCCCTTATTGGGTAGCGTGCTTTTTTTACTTAAACTGTCCCTTACCGCAAATACGCATCCTCGCCCCTGATCCAATCCTCCCTCCTCGGCGAAAACACATCGGTAACATCCGTGTCTTCCTCCGCCACCACGCTATGCGGCAAATGCGGCGGTATCACCAGGCTCTCGCCCGCGCGCAAAATCACTTGTTCTCCGTCCCCCAACTCGAACCGCAACATGCCCTGCGTCACCGTCGAAATCTGTTCATTCCCATGGCTATGTCGCCCCACCACCGCCCCTTTTCGTAGCTCCAACCGCGCCACCGTCATCGTCTCCGTATGCAACACTTGCCGGCTCGCCAAACCCGTCAATGTCTCGGTACTCACTTCTTTCCAAAGGACATGTTTCATTTTGCTGGTATCCTAACATGAGAAAAATGAAGGGTATCGTCCTCGCGGGGGGCACTGGTAGCCGCCTCTTCCCGCTCACCAAAATCACCAATAAGCACCTCTTGCCCATCTACGATCGGCCTATGATTTATTACCCCATCCAGACCCTGGTCGATGCGGGTATTGAGGACATCATGATCGTCACCGGCGGCAAAAATTCCGGTGATTTCCTGCGCCTGCTCGTCAACGGCAAGCACTTTGGCCTGAAGCATATCAATTACACCTACCAGGAAGGCGAAGGAGGTATTGCCGATGCCCTTGGCCTCTGCGAACACTTTGCCGACGGCCAAAAAATCTGTGTCGTCCTGGGCGATAACATCATCGAAGGCGACATCCGCCGTGCCGCCGATGAGTTCCGCGCCCAAAAAACGGGTGCCAGAATCCTGCTCAAACAGGTGGAAGACGCCGAACGGTTCGGTGTCGCCGAACTCTCCGGCTCCCAAATCATCGGCATTGAAGAAAAGCCGCGCCATCCGAAATCGAACCTTGCCGTCACCGGTATCTATATGTATGACGAGACCGTCTTCGACAAAATCCGCACCCTGGTCCCCTCCCGCCGCGGCGAACTCGAAATCACAGACGTCAACAACGCTTACATTAAGGAAGGTACACTAACTCACTCCAATCTTGAGGGTTGGTGGACCGACGCAGGCACCTTCGAAAGCCTCCTCCGCGCCGCTAATCTCGTCGCTCACTCTCGCGCCGAAAAATCCGGTCTCCTCGAGCAGGCAGTTTAATGCTTGCTGTGGAAGGCATCCCCAGCCTCAAACTTCCCGCCAACGAAAAAAGCCTGGGTGACATCATCCTCTCTCCCGAAAGCCCCAAACTCATCGCCGGAATCCAGATCGCACCCCAGAAACTCTGGCCTGACGATCGCGGCTATTTCATGGAAATCCAGCGCCTGCGCCAAGGCCTCGCGGCCCATTTCCCGCTCGAGACCTCCCAGATTAGTTGCGCCCTCAATTACCCGGGCACCATCAAAGCCTTCCATCTCCATTTCGAACAGACCGATTGCTGGACGCCCGTCATGGGCACCATGCAAGTCGCCCTCCTTGATCTGCGCGAAGATTCCCCCACTTTCGGCCGCCGCAACACCATCTATGTCGGCGCGCTGCGGCCCTGGCAAATTTTGATCCCACCCCGCGTCGCTCACGGCTACAAAGTGGTAGGAATGGAGCCCTCCATGCTCGTCTACATCACCGACCGCTATTACAATCCAGCCGACGAAGGCCGCATTGCCTACAACCACCCCGGCCTCAATTACGATTGGGAAACCCAGCACAAATAAATCGCCGCCTATGAAACTCCTCGTCACCGGCGGTGCCGGCTTTATCGGCAGTGCTTTTGTCCGCCTCGCCGTTTCCGAGCACATCTCCATTGTCAATCTGGACAAACTTACGTACGCGGGCAATCCGGAAAATCTTGCCTCCCTCGCCAGCTCTCCGCTTTACGAATTCGTCAAGGGCGATATCTGCGATGGTCCGCTCGTCGCGCGCCTCCTCGAACGCTATCTTCCCGATGGAATCGTCCACTTCGCCGCCGAATCCCACGTCGACCGCTCCATCCTTTCCCCTACCGATTTCTTCGAAACCAACCTCCGTGGCACCTTCACGCTCCTCGAAGCGGCCCGCGCCCACAAAATCGCTCGCTTCGTCCATGTTTCAACCGATGAAGTTTACGGCTCTCTCGAAGCGCCCCTCGAAGCCGATGAAGATTTCCCGCTCGTCACCAACAGCCCTTACAGCGCCTCCAAAGCCGGCAGCGATCTGCTCGCCCGCTCTTACTTCAAAACCTACAACCTGCCCGTCATGATTACGCGGGCCTCAAACAATTACGGCCCTTATCACTTCCCAGAAAAGTTGATCCCACTCATGATCATGAACGCCCTGGAAGGTCACGCGCTCCCCGTCTATGGCGATGGCCAGCAGATTCGGGATTGGCTGTACGTCGAAGATCATGTTCGCGGTATCCTCTCCGTTTTTCATCGCGGCAAAGAGGGCGAGGTCTACAACATTGGCGGCAATCGCTCGCTCCCGAATCTCGACGTCGTCCGCAAAATTCTCGACCTCACCGGCAAGCCAGAATCGCTTATTCAATACGTCTCCGATCGCCCTGGGCATGACCGCCGCTATGCTCTCAACAGCAATAAACTTACCCGCGCCACCGGCTGGGAACCACGCATGAATTTTGAGGAAGGCCTCGCCAAAACCGTCGCTTGGTACCGCGCTAACAGCTCCTGGGTGGACAACGTCCGCTCCGGCGCCTACCGCGATTACTATGCGCGGAATTACGCGAACCGGTAAGCCATGCGCGTCGCGCTGGATGCCGAACCCCTCACTCTTACATCCGGCGGCTTGAAGCGTTATGTCGAAGAACTGACCACTGCCTTGCGCGCCTCCTACCCCGAAGACGAATACATCTACCTGCCCCAACCCCGCACGTTTCTCCGCCGCCGCTGGTGGCTCTATGGTGCCGAACGTGCCTCCGCCCATGCGCATATCGACGTCTTCCACGGCACCAACTTCGCCATTCCTTTTTTCTCCCACCGCCCCCGCGTGCTCACTTTGCATGACCTTTCACCCTGGCGTAATCCGCAGTGGCATCGAGGCCAAGCGGCCGCCCGAATTCGCCGCCGCACGCCCTATCTGTTGCCCCTCGCCTCGCACGTCATCACCCCCAGTGAAGCCGTCCGCCGTGAAGCCATAGCGCGCTTCCACCTTGCGCCGGAGCGTGTGACGGCCATCCCTCTCGCAGCCTCCCCTCACTTCCGGCCCACACCCCGCGAATCCGATCCCTACCTACTCTTCGTCGGCACGCTCGAACCGCGCAAGGGAATCGCCACCTTGCTCGAAGCCTGGCGCGCCGGCGGCCGCAAAATTCCTCTCCGCCTCGTCGGCCGCACTCGCGAAGATTTCCCGCCGCTTTCCCCCGAACCGAATCTCCATCTCCTCGGCGAAGTCCCCGATTCTAGCCTGCCAGCCCTCTACACCAACGCCACCGCCGTCGTCTACCCTTCCGAGTACGAAGGCTTCGGCCTCCCCGTGCTAGAAGCCATGCAATGCGCGGCCAACGTCATCACCTCCTGCGACCCAGCGTTGCTCGAACTCACCGGCGACACAGCCCAACATTTCTCGACGCCCGCCGAACTCGCCCAGCTCTGCGTCGCCCCCGCGAATCGCCCGGAATTGCGCGGGGCAGCACAAACAAGATCGGCCAACTACTCGTGGCAGAAAACGGCGCACCTCACCCGCGAAATCTATGTGAAGCTGCTGGGCAATCGGTCCAAACCGCAATGAGCGAACCGCGCGCGCTCATGCTCTCGCCGGAGCTTCCCTATCCCTTGCAAGGCGGCGGCGCACTCCGCACAGCGTCGCTCCTCAACTACCTAGCGCGCCACCATACAGTCGACCTCATCCTGTTCCGCCATCTCGATTCCCAACAGCCCGCCGAAAGCCTCCCCCCGCATCTCGCTGACCGTGTCCTTATCCTCGAACTCCCCCGCCACAGCCGCACCCGATTGCGCCGCGCGCTCCGCAATACCAGCCGCCTGGTCCGCGGCGTCCCCCCGCTCCTCGACCGTTTCCAAGGCTTCGCCGCCCCCATCAGCCAATTCATCGCGAACCACCGCTACCGAGTCGCCGTCATCGAACATTTCTGGTGCGCCCCCTACCAGCAAACCCTCCGCCCCCATGCGGATTCGTTGGTCCTTGACCTCCACAACATCGAAAGCAAGCTTCATTGGACGGAAGCGAACTCCGCCGCCACCCTCCCCGAACGCCTGGCCCATCGGCATTTCGCGCGGCTCTACCGCAAGCTAGAAGCCAATTGGATTCCCAGTTACGACGAAGTGCTCACCGCCTCCGCGCTCGATTATTCGCGCATCCACCCGCTCGCCAAATCCGCCACCGTGTTCCCCAACTCCGTGCCCTGGCGCAAGCTCCCCGATGTACCCGAAGAAGAGGCCATCGCCTTTTCCGGCAATTTCGATTACCACCCCAACCAGACGGCAGTCGCCTGGTTCGCCCAACACGCCTGGCCAAAGCTAGCGGCCGCCCATCCCAACCTCAAGTGGCGTTTAATCGGCATGAACCCGGAAAGCATCCACCGCACAGTAGCGCACCTGCCAAGAGTAGAACTGACCGGCCCAGTCTCGGACGCCGTCGACGAACTAGCGCGAGCGAAAGTTGTGGTGGTCCCCCTCCTCTCCGGCAGCGGCACACGTCTGAAAATCGTAGAAGCCTGGGCAGCTGGCCGAGCCGTCATCGCAACGCCGTTAGGAGCCGAAGGCTTTCCCACCGACAGCCTGCTAGTCGCCCCGCTAGACCGCTTCACCCAAGCCGTCGAAGACGTCCTAACAGACCCCACGCTCCGAGCCCACTTAGCCACAAAAGGCCGCACCTGCTACGAACAATCCCTCACCTGGGACGCCGCCTGGAACACCCTGTCACACTCCCGAATCACACCTTAGGGCCATTCGCAGGCAAACTAATGCAGTCGCGACTTGTCTTGAGGTTCCGCGCTGCGCGTGCTCCATCGGATACGCATCACGACTGCAATATTTTTTGGATATTCGCCCAGACTTCCTCATG
>Ga0123336_10001965_pt1 | contig 18218 bp, 10 predicted proteins | sample SSSSmetaG_FD_96466 | JGI IMG/M metagenome (GOLD analysis project Ga0123336, IMG submission 96466) | Glacier valley bacterial and archeal communities from Borup Fiord, Nunavut, Canada, to study Microbial Dark Matter (Phase II) - ​SSSS metaG | ecosystem: Environmental > Aquatic > Freshwater > Ice... | reverse complement strand
GCTACATCCAGGTGTTTTGCAAAAGTAAGATCGCCTTCGGTTTTTAAAATAGCATAAATTTTTACAAGGCCATCTCTTATGTAATCCCATTCCCGCATGTCATAAACAACTGTCTCCCATAAGGTGCTGTTACCAAATTTATCCTTTAAAGAAACTGAATAGGTAAATCTTAAAAGATCCCTGTATGAGACAGGCAATTTCACTTCCCTGCCATGGTATTTCAGGTATTGCCGCAAACGATCACTGACATCAAACATAGGTTTCTTCCGTGAAGGCTTATCATCTTTGCTGTCATACAAAGCGTTATTATTGTGGTAAAAATGCATTAGGGTGGTTGATGTGAAATATGAGATATAAATTATGAGTTATGAATTATGAGTTATGAGTTATGAATTATTCTGTATGGCCATCCGTAAACTTCATACTCTACCCTCAAACCCCATACCTCCTATCAATTCGCCATACTTTGTATAACATCATACTTCGTTACAATATGAAAATTACCGCTTTCATCTTTCGACAACACAGCGCCATTTTCTTTATTGATAAGCGAGGTTAATCGTTCTACCGGTGTTTCAAAAGCCACAACGGGATAGGATGGCTCTAAAACATCTTTAACAGTATGCTGCTTTATATCCTGGCCATTATGAAACATTTTATGAAATAATCCTGTCTCGCTGACGGAGCCTATAATACTTCCATTTTCTATAACCGGTAAACTTTCTATATTATTAACCCGCATCAAATCAATAAGTTCTGCTACTGTTTGCTCTGCCTGTATGGTTATCAAAGGCTTGGCAGGACGACTGCTTACAATATCTTTCAATGTCTTTACATCCAGAAATCCTCTTTCCATCATCCACTGGTCATTGTAAATTTTTCCAACATAGCGGCTGCCATGGTCGGCAAATATAACTACTACGACATCCGTCGTTCTTAATTTATCTTTAAGTTGCATCAGGCCCTGTAAAGCGCTGCCACAGCTATATCCGGCGAAAATACCTTCTTCCCTTGCAATCCTCCGCGCCATTACCGCACCATCTTTATCAGTAACCTGTTCAAAATGATCTACCAGTTTCATATCATAGTTCGCAGGTATGAAATCTTCCCCGAAGCCTTCACTGATATAAGGATGTACTTCTTTCATGTCTACCTCACCGGTACGGAAATATTTAGTTAGCAAAGACCCGTAAGGATCTATAGCCCATATTTGAATACCAGGATTTTTTTCTTTAAGAAATTTGGCTGTCCCCGTTAAAGTGCCGCCTGTCCCGGTAGCGACAACAAGATGTGTGATAGCGCCATCTGTCTGTCGCCATATTTCAGGACCAGTTGTTTCATAATGTGCCTGCCGGTTAGCCAGGTTATCATATTGATTGCAATGAAAAGAATTAGGTATTTCTTTGGCAAGCCTTTTTGAAACAGAATAATAACTTTGCGGATCTTCAGGTTCAACATTGGTTGGACAAACAATTACTTCAGCTCCCATGGCTTTTAAAATATCCGCTTTTTCTTTGGATTGTTTATCAGTAGTAGCGAAGATGCATTTGTATCCTTTAACAATGGCCGCCAGGGCTAATCCCATCCCGGTATTTCCAGACGTGCCTTCTACTATAGTACCACCGGGTTTCAACCAGCCTTCCTCTTCTGCCACTTCCACCATTTTTAACGCCATCCGGTCTTTAATAGAATTGCCGGGATTGAAATATTCTACTTTTGCCAGTACCATGCACGGAAGTCCTTTGGTTATTTTATTTAACCTGATCATGGGAGTATTACCCATAGTTTCCAGTATGTTATTTTTAATGTCCATAAAGAATTATTATTCCTGTCAAAGGTAGCAATTAGTTTACACCAGTTGGTCGGTAGTGTAAAAGGCAGGCGGTGTTAATAAACAAACTTTTTTGTTTCGGGGCATCGGTTACATTTGCAAGTACGCAACAAGTACGAATTTTAAATATATACCGGTATCACAATTAAGAGATATGGAAGAAAAGTATTTATTCAGGATCAGTGAAAAATTAAATTTTTCACTTAAGCAGGTCAATAATATTCACCACTTACATACAGAGGGATCTACTATTCCTTTTATTGCACGTTACCGCAAAGAGGCTACAGGCAACATGGATGAAGTGCAGATCAATAATGTTATAGAGCAGATAAATTATTTTACCGAGCTTAATAAAAGAAAGCAAACAATTATTAAAACCATTGACGGGTTAGGAAAATTAAGTCAGGAGTTGAAAGAAAGAATAGAAAATAGTTTTGATGCTACTAACCTGGAAGACATCTATCTTCCTTACAAGCCTAAGCGCCAAACCAGGGCTGTTGCCGCAATTGAAAAAGGATTGGAACCATTAGCCAAAGTAATTTTTGAACAACACGCGCAAAACCCTGAAGAGGAAGCAGCTAAATTTGTAAATGAATCAGTAAAAGATAATAAGGAAGCATTACAGGGAGCCCGGGATATTATCGCCGAATGGATAGCCGAGAACGAACAGGCAAGAAATAACGTACGGCAAATTTTTAATGAAAAAGCCACTCTGTATTCGAAAGTTGTAAACAGTAAAAGGGAGGTAGAAGAAGCGCAGAAATACCGCGATTATTTCGAGTTTAATGAACTGTTAAGCAAATGCCCATCTCACAGGATACTTGCTATAAGAAGAGGAGAAAAAGAAGGCTATCTTCTTATGAATATAAATATTGATAAACAAACCGCATTAGATGCACTGCAAAGAACATTTATAAAAACTGCAAATCTAAATTCAGGAGAAGTAAAGAAAGCAATGGAAGACAGTTTTGAAAGGCTGCTGAAACCGGCTATCGAAAATGAATTCCGGCTTATCAGTAAAACCGGCGCCGACGAAGAAGCTATAAAAGTTTTTGCAGAGAATTTGCGGCAGCTGCTGCTATCATCTCCTTTGGGATCAAAGAGAGTACTTGCCCTTGATCCGGGTTTTCGTTCCGGGTGTAAACTTGTCTGCCTGGATAAGCACGGCATCCTGATTTACAACACAGTGATCTATCCTCATCAACCTCAAAATCAATTTCACGAAGCAACCAATGAGCTAAAAATATTGGTTGACCGATACGAAATCCAGGCCATAGGAATTGGTAACGGTACTGCCGGAAGAGAAACAGAAAAATTAGTACGTGGTATTGACTTTGGCCGGCCGGTCAGCATTTTCCAGGTTAATGAAAGTGGCGCTTCAATTTATTCAGCATCGGAAGTGGCGAGAGAAGAATTTCCCGATCACGATGTAACGGTGCGTGGTGCGGTAAGTATCGGCCGCCGCCTGCTTGATCCATTGAGCGAACTGGTTAAGATCGATGCTAAATCAATCGGTGTGGGACAATATCAGCATGATGTAAATCAGTCGAGATTAAAAGAGAGTCTTGATAAAGTAGTGGAGAGTTGCGTAAACCATGTAGGTGTTGACCTGAATACTGCCAGTAAACATTTGCTGATGTATGTGAGCGGATTGAGTTCGGCGCTTGCAAAAAATATAGTTGAATACAGGTCTGAAAATGGTGCTTTTAAAAGCCGGACTGAACTAAGAAATGTTAGTTTGATGGGTCCAAAGACTTTTGAACAGTGTGCAGGATTTCTTCGCTTACCACATGCTGTTAATCTTCTCGATAATAGCGCTGTTCATCCGGAAAGTTACCATGTCGTAAATGCCATGGCCCATGATCTTCAATGTACCCTGGAAGAGCTGATAAAAAATTCAACGCTTAGGAAACAGGTTATGGTAAAAAAATATATTTCTGAAAAAGCAGGTCAGTATACCATCGAAGATATCCTGAAAGAATTGGAAAAACCGGGTCGCGATCCCAGGGAGGTTATTGAAGAATTCAGATTTGATGATACAATCAAATCGATAGAAGATTTAAAAGTAGGTATAGCAGTGCCGGGCATTGTGACCAATATCACCAACTTTGGCGCTTTTGTAGATATCGGGGTAAAGCAGGATGGACTGGTGCATATATCTCAACTAAGTAATAATTTTATTACAGATGCTAACCAGGTCGTGAGGCTTCAACAAAGGGTTATAGTAACCATTACAGAAGTTGATGTAAAGAGAAAACGAATAGCGCTTTCCATGAAAGATAATCAATCTGTTAAAAATGATAAACAAGTCAGGTCTGAACAAGCGCCGGCACTTATTAAAAAAGATACAGGTAAGAAAGAAGAAACCTTAAATCCGTTCCAGGCAAAACTAATGGAGCTGAAGAAAAAATTTAATTAATAACTTATCGTACCCGGCTGGAGGAACTAAGAAAATCGGCACAAATTTTAAATGTATAAATGATAGCCCTTATTATTCAAAATCACCCTTTAAACATTCAATTGTGAATTTCAAAAAAAATATTCTTTTCACCCTGCTCCTATTTCAGTCATTCAGTCTTTTTGCAAAGGATTACTCTGCGTCATTTTTTGGAATAAATTCCAACGGTACAACGCTCAATACCGGGTCTATTCAGTTTGCCATAAATTATATACACAAGGAAGGTGGCGGAAGACTAGTCTTTTATGTTGGCAGGTATCTCACCGGAACATTACACATGCGTTCCAATGTCTTCATACATTTAGAGGAAGGCGCCGTTCTGCTGGGTTCACTCAATCCCTTTGATTATGACTCTCGGACAAATCCTTTTATTACCGCATTGCTGCTTGCCGACAGTATTGAGAACTTCGGTGTTACAGGTAAAGGTATGATAGACGGGCAGGGACAACAGGTGGTAAGAAATTATGTTGATGTGATTGACAAAGGCCTGATAAAAGATCACTTCAGATTTGGGAGACCGGAAGCGGAGACAAGACCCATGATCATATATTTCAGAAGCTGTAAAAATATTTTGATAAGGAGTATTATGTTGAAGAATTCTGCCAGCTGGAACCAAACATACGACCAGTGTAAAAATTTAACCGTAGACAGTATTACCGTTGACAACAAAGTTTTTTGGAACGAAGATGGAATCGACATTGTAGACTGTGATAGTGTTTCCGTCACCAATTCTTTTATTGATGCTGCAGATGATGGCATTTGTTTAAAGTCGCACGACACTAAATATTTTTGCAATAATATCCTACTAAGAAATAATGTTATCCGCTCAAGCGCTAATGCCATAAAGTTTGGTACGGTTTCACGCGGAGGATTTAAAAATATCCGCATCATTAATAATAAGGTGTACGATACATACCGCTCTGCTATTGCTTTAGAGGCAGTTGATGGCGCATATATAGAAAATATTGAAATCGATAGCCTGCAGGTTACTAATACCGGCAATGTTATTTTCCTAAGAATAGGAGAGCGATGGGGTGAGAAAACTGCCAGGATGAATAATATCTCTATCAAAAATGTCGTTGCAGATGTGCCTGCCACTAAACCGGATGCCGGATACTCCTATGAAGGTCCGGTTGAAGACCTTCCAAGAAATGTTTCGCCGGGAATAATAATAACAGGTTTACCGGGTAAAAAAATTACAGATGTTACTATCAGCCATGTGCAGATACAACATGCTGGTGGCGCTAATTCATTGTATGCAAAAGTAGCCCTTAATGAACTGGACAAAATCCCCGAGTTCCCTGATCACTACCCCGATTTTTCAATGTTTAAAGAACTGCCTTCCTGGGGAATTTACATAAGGCATGCGCAGCATATAGTAATTTCAGATGTTGATCTGACTGCTGATAAAAAAGATTACCGGCCAGCTATTGTAGCAGATGATTTACATGGTTCAAAATTTTCTTCTATTAAGGTAAGGCAGCCTGGCATGGGAAATATATATCACTTATATAAATCAAGTGAGGTGATTATGGATAAGGGCGTGAAGGGAACTTTTGAGAAATGATAGAAGAGAGAAGAAATGCGGAGATGCGCTGAGTAATAACCTATTAAACTTCGGCAGACGGCTGCTAACCTTAATGTACGAGAGCAGACTTAGCTTCACGATCGTTTGGTTTCAATTATCCAGGTATGTCCGAAAGGATCTTTTATTATACCCTGCCGGTATCCATATTCATAATCCTGAGCAGCGGAAATTTTTATTGCACCCTCAGTTATCGCTTTATCCATAAATCGATCTGCATCTGAAACGAACAGTCCTATAGAAGCTGTTATCCCATTGTATTTTTCCGGACTGAATGAGCCGGCTTTAAGAACTTCTTCGTGAACATAAAAGATCGCGTCGTTGATTGATAACTCGGCAGCATGTATGCTGCCATCTTCATTGGTCCAACGTTTTAGCTCAATGGCTCCAAAGGCTTTTGTGTAGAATTCAATGTTTGTAACACCGCTTTTAATATATTGCTGTGGTGCAAATGCGGGCCTGGTTTTATTATCCATAACTTTTATTTTTTCATCACTGATTGATGATCAATGAAGCAGGCTTTGTTGCCTGCTATCAAAATTTCTTCAGGGAGTTTTTTACTAAGAGAACAAACAGTGCAGTCATTAGTCTCAATGATAATTAACAACAGAATCCCTAATCGTTTAAATGATTAGGGATTCTCAAATGTGCAGCTATTTTATTTATACCTTTTCAGCATTTACAATAGTAATCCTAAATACTGTTTCACTTTGCAAGTTTCTAATACCTGATGAAATTTAGAAGCTACTTAAAATACTTCAGTAAAAATTTTTTGCATGGGGATAAGAAGTGTTCCTTTTTATAGTTCGCTAACCAATAGCTTATGTTAGTTCCAATAAGGGAAAGTTGATATTAGCTTCGACGAATACGAATACTTTTTTATTAGACGCGGGATCAAGTTATCTTCTGACACTGCCGGCATAAAATTTATTGAGTTGACCGATAACTATTAGCATTAAGATAATAATAAAATGACCGACTTTATTTTTTCTTCACAATCACAGGTGGCTTCATTAATAATTCAATGTCATCCGGCGCATCAAAACTGATCTTGCCCAGCGTTCTTACTTTTACCCTTATGTTGCCATTGAGTGACATATGAAGATGATCTGATTGTATAAAATCAATAGAAGAAATATATCCATCGCCGTTTAATTGTATCGTCTCAACGGCTAAGGCTGATAAGTAAATGGTGATTTTTGCAAATATATTTTTTTAGTTTGCGTCAATAACCAGTATGTTATTTTTAAACACAGGGTTGATCTTATTAAGCTCCTTTTTTTCCCCTTCAATTATCACGGTGCCTGCGGGATCATTGGTTAACACCAGTGAAATATTTCCTTCCAGCAGTATGCTTTTAAAAGCATTATCAACTTTAAATTCCTTTCTTACAACCGGTGATTTTAGCATCCCTATATTTTCACCGGGTTTAAAGGAACACAATAATAATAAAGAGGGAAAGGTGAGCTGGATAAGTAGCCGCCTGTTGATAGCTTTATAAAGCTTTTGAATAGTTGCTTTCATTTTAAAATGATTTTAAATTTTAGAATTTTATTTAATTATCATTACCCGATAAAGACGATGGTTAAATACTGATGAACAGTTGTTTGTTTTATGATTAATATCGGTTTGAATAAAACACTTTTAATTGTTGGTATATTGAGTCTCAGGTATTGACCATTGTTTATCATGAAAGGAGGAAAGCGTTATGGCTGCATCGCCCATCATTACAGTGATAATCTCTCTGACAGGTTTAATCTCATGTATCAGGCCAACGCCCTGTCCGGCCAGTAGTGGCATTTCTTCGAAGTTTCCTTCGGTGGTGGGAACAGGCGGAAAACTTGTAAATCGTCTTAACGTAAATTCCTTTCCAAAAAAAACAGTCTTTCCTATTACCGGCTCATTTGAAGTATCTGTCGGGACAGTATTTTCTTTTCCGGTAAATTCTTTTACAACTGAATTTTTGATTACCCGTATAGGATTAAAATTCGGCAGTTCCGGCCCAAAGATTGGAGTAAGCGTAGTGTCTGTACCGTCTTCCTGTAGCAGTCTTTTTTTATAAGCGGAATGTGCAAAGGCTTCGTTGCTTGCCACCAGTCGGGTACCCACCCATACACCGTCAGCACCGAGACACAATGCTGCTGCTACCTGTTTTCCAGTTGCAATCCCGCCTGCAGCCAATACCATTACCGGTTTAATTGCTTCTACAATTTGCGGTACCAAAACAAAAATAGGCATGGTGCTAAAGTTATGGCCGCCGGCTTCCCACCCCTGTGCAATCACAAGATCGATACCATTGTCAACCGCTTTTTTAGCGGTCTCAACTGAACCTACCTGCTCCCAAACTTTTATCTTAGCCTGGTGTAATAAATCAATAAATTTTTTTGGCGGATGCCCAAAATGAAAGGACACGATAGAGACTTTTTCTTCAATACATACCCGAATATGATCTTCGGTTGCAAATAAGGTAATGAAGTTAACATTGAAGGGATGCCTGGTACCTTTTTTCACTTCACGTACAATAGATCTTATTGCTTCAGCGGGCAAAGGTCCCACACCAATGGAACCTATGCCTCCTGATTCGCAAACAGCAATGGCAAGATCAGGTGTGCTGCCGATAAAAGCCATGCCGGCTGCTGCAAAAGGAAACTTTACTTTATATTCTTTTGTTAACCGGGTTGAAATAAATGAGTTGGTCATAGTAGTCTGTATGATTTTTATTGTGACGCTTATAATAAAATAATAAGAATAAATTAGGCCCGAACATCTGGTCGGATGTGGTACCTAACGGTCATCATTGTTTGCTTTTATAATCCGGGCTTAAATTAAACTAATGGATAGCAGTGCTGCTGGCACTCCATACGTTCGGAGAAGCCGTTGCTATATTACCCAGCACCAAAGGCGTAGCGTTTTGCAAAAGATCCATGGGCCTTAAAACCAGTTTTGGAAAAAAGGGATTGGTAACGGTGAATAAATTTTTACCGGCGTCTGTTGCATCCAGTGGCGCAAAGTGCCATAGCTGGTATTTTAAATTAAATTTTACAGGATCAATAAGTGCCTGACCGCCTTCATATTTCGCCGCCTGCTTTATACCATAGCCTGCCGCGGGCATAGTGGTATTTCCATCTGGTATATCAACAGTGAGATAATTGCTGCCAAACATAGTGCGGATATACAGGAAGTCTCCAAATTGTTCAAAAGAAAACCTTTGTGCGTCTGAATCATTAGAATCAAACCTTGCTGTTACTGCACTTGTTGCAGTACCACCTTCTATATTCAACCTCATGTTATTAGGGTTATATGCAACTTTGTGCTTTACAAAGGGTAAAAATAAAGGCTTGAATATACTTGGGTTTAATATGGATGTTAAGTCATTTGCGGCTGCATAACGGGCACCCATGTACGGCGGGTTCCTGCTCATGAATCTTCGGGCAATTGTTTTTAGAATAGAGGTATGATCGAAGTAAAGCGTTTTTCCACTGGCATCTTCCGCATGACCAAACACAGCACCAGGCTTAATCCATGGGGAAATAAAGAATGCGGGCACACGTACACCATACGTTTTAATGGGCGATTCATTGCTAAACGGAACGGCTGCCGGTGGTGGCACATGATCGTAAAAGCCGCCATGTTCATCATAGGTTATTACCAGTAAAGTACTGGCATAATTAGGACTGCTTACCACCGCCTCCACTACTTTTTGTACCAGTGCCTGGCCCAGTTTTATATCAGCTACAGGGCCATCGCAATTGGCGTTGGGCGGCAACTCTATAAAATGCGGATCGATGTAAGATACAGATGGTAAGGTTCCATTTTTTGCATCGGCAAAAAATCCGTTTACAGGGTCATTCATGCTAACAACATTGGTGTTATCAAATGTGTAGTTGGAAAAAAAACGGAGAAAACAATATCCCTCTTCATAATATTTCCAGGTGACACCCTTTTCAAACTGGTTGTGATAATCGGTCAGATAATCGAATATGGTTTTGTTAAACACGGGCGTCAAAGGACTCGAGTTGCTGAATTCCCACATGTTTTCGGCAATGGGTGGCGTATCTGTATTTAAGCCGCTGCCCAGGTTTAACCGGCCTGTTATTTCATAAAACCTGTTGCAAAAAGTTGGACCGGGATGAGAAGCAAACCAGCGGTGGCTGATACCGAAATCACGTGCAAGCGCATCGTATACCGGTACGTTCGCGGCGGTGTGGTAGCCCATAATTGCAGCGCCGTTGAATGATCCCGTACTATTCACAAAGCTTTTACAAAGCCGTTCATTTTTCCTTTGCCGGGTATCGGTAAAGGGACAGGTTTCGTTATGTCATCTACCTCCGCATTTATCTGGTGATATACCGGCTCGTAACTATGCGAAGGATCAGGACCAAATGCAGTATCACCAGCGGCGATCGGGACAGACGGGAAGAGTTCCAAATTGTAAGGATTGGGCTTGCTTCCGTTTAATCCGTCAACATCTGTACGTCCTGCACCGCCGGCTGTTACCGGTAAACTCAGGTAGCCAAGCATATGATCAAAAGAACGGTTCTCCATTGTCAGCACCACTATATGTTTTATGTTGCTCAGGTTGCTGGGTATGGAAAAATCAAAAGCAGGGTCAGGTGTTGGGTTGCCCTGGAAAGGCCACCCCGCGGGTCTGAACATACTATCCGGAAATGGATCCAACTTATTTTTTGGCACCAGGTATTTGATGGTTAGGTTCTCAGCATCACTTACACATGACAACACATTAAAGGTTCCTGTTCCACCTAGTATCCAGTTGCTTACGGCACTGCTAACTTTTGTTTTTGTCGCCAGGTCTTTAAGTTTATTGAAGACCCCTTCCCTTATAGCTTTTCTAATAGTGCCGTCAACATCAAAAGGCTGTGGTAAATCTGTAACGATATGGTCAACCACGAAGTTTTTTAAGGCGTTATCAAATGCATCATCCTTCAGCTCTTTTATTTTATCTGTCCAGGAAAAAAATTCCAGCCTGCCAAAGCCCGATGAGTTGGCTCCGCCGAAAGTAGCAATGCAGGTTTGTAATGCGCCCTTTGCAACCTGAATTTGTTTACTTAAGTCATTTATCTGCTTTGCAAGAAGGGCATGGTTTGTATTTTGATTTTGTAGTTCACGCTGAAGGTCGGCCATGTCGAGATTCATACTATCAAGGTCGCTCTCCATACTCAGGCATTGAGGAGGAGTAAGGCCTTTGACTACATCGAATGAAAGCTTCAAAGAGATATCAAACTGTGAGAGGTTTACATTGGGTATCAGCAATCTTGTGGACTTAATTTCCTCGGCGCCGCCACATTCAAAACTAATTTTAACGGTTATGGGTGCAGCACTGGAAGGCTCAAAAGAAAAATTTATCGAACTCATGTTGAAATCGCTGAAGTAGAGACCAAACGGTAATTGACCCATGGACATAACCGGCATTGGTTTATAGTCTGTGGTTACCTGTCCATTTATCAAGCCGGCTTCTATCATAGAAAAGGTAAGGTCAGTTGCAGGCTGGTCATTTTGCGGGGTATCATGATGATGAACCCTGAATTTCAAGATAGGCGGATCTGTCCTTTTATTAAAAAACTCATCCATCTTTTTTTGCAGGTATTTCCAGGAAATTATTTTTGTTACAGGTGTGGGCGTTATGTCTGTACTTATAACGGGAATGGTAGCAGAGGGCGCAGGATAAAAGGCAGGTTCACTGTTTTTATCAAGACATGCCTTGTAGGCGAATTTTGCAATAGACAGTGCTCTTTCTGCGGCGCCTTTGAGATTGCTGATACGTTCTTTGTCTGATGGATCAGCACCGTCGAGTTGATCCTTCAACCGGTTAAAATCAACCGTTGCTTTCTCAATTCTCCTGAATGCAGCGACACATGCATCCGGCACGCCAGGTATTGTATCCAGCGGCGGCGGAGTTGGTCGTGGCGGCGGATTATCAATGCAGGTTTGCAAAGCACTTTTAGCAACTTGCAATTCTCTTTCCTTTTTACCCACGAGGTTTCTTGTCCTTACCACGTCTGACGGATCAGCTCCGGCAAGTTGTTCCTGTAACTGGTGCCATTGAAAGGTTAAATTATCAACACGGCTTTGTAAGGGTACGCATCCTTCGGGAATTTGAGCAGGCATAAATTTTATATTTATTTTTTAAAAATAATTTTCAGGCGTTTGTATAATGCTTGTTATTGCAGGGCAGGTCTTTTATAATTTATTTATTTTTTTTAATGGTTGATGTTGAATGAGAGCCTTGCAAAAACATACCGTCCGTTGAAGCCCATTTGCTGTACTCTCCGGCTATAAATAAATCTGCCCGATGATACGTTGCCACTGTGTGTATGCTTGTCCTGGTATACATCGAAAAAATTATTGGCTCCCGCAGTGAAAGTGAAAGATTTATTAAGGTCGTAGCTTAGCGATAAATCGGTTATGGTTTTGGCAGAAAAGGTTTGATCTAAAGTTTCTTTCTGACCGTTGAATGCATTTACAGGGAACGCTGCAGGGTTAGCAGGATTGATGGTTGCATCAAGGTACGTTACCTTGCCGAAGTAGGCGAACCTTAGCAGAACACCGAGCTTTTTATGATTGTAGTTGATGGTGAAATTACCTTTGGTTGCAGGGTTGGCAACTTCAATCCTGCTCTGGTCTTCGCGGTTAAAATAATTCCCTGGCTGACCCGAGTGTATCAAAACATCGGAAGCTTTAATAATTGGTTTTCCCTCGGCATCCTTCTTTACTTCATTTTTTATAAAGGTCGCAGCCAGTGTAAACCTGAGTGTATGCAGGTTTGCAAAATCAGTGTGGTAGCTCAATACTGCTTCAAGCCCTTTTGCTTTTGTATCTATTGCATTGGTAAAAAAGTTGGCGGTGGTTGCGCCATTATCTTTCAGCAATTTTGTAAGAGCAGTATCTGTGCCCCCATTGAAATTATTGGTTAATACAATCCGGTTTTTGATATTGATGAGATATCCATCTACCGTTATTTCTAAACCTTTAACCGGTGTTGTGGCAAAGCCTACGGAATAATTGTGTGATGTTTCTTGTTTGAGGGTGGGGATACCTAATAGTTGGGCAGGCTTACTGTCGTTGGTAAAAGTGCCGCTTTCTGTAGGCACCAACCCTGCATTTGTTGAAACAAAAATGGTATTGGTTTTAGCATAGAATTGTTGCTGTACGGAAGGCGCCCTGAAGCCGCTTGATACTGATGCACGTATAGCAAAGTTATCACCCAGTTTGTAACGGGTGGCCACTTTATAATTTAAGGTATTTCCGAAATCTGAATAGTCTTCAAAACGAAGCGCAGTTTCTACCAGCCAATGTTTGGTGAAATCCTGTTCCATATCCACATACAAACCAACATTATTGCGGGCATGTATTTTAGCATAATCCGGCACGAAACCTGCAAAAACCTGGGCACCTGAAGCGGCTCCCGAGGTGGTATTAAAATTTTTATAAGAGGCTTCTTCGCCGGCGTGTTGCGCATACCGGTCTACCCTGAACTCGGCACCATAAGCCACATTTAAACCATGCAGTACTTTGAAGTTTCGGGTAAGGTCTGCATTAACCGTGTTTTGTAAAAACTGCAGTCCGCCGGCATCAAATTTAATCTGCGGGTTGGGCGTTACTGCAAACTGGGTATAGTTTAAGGAATGATCTACCGTGAAATCAAAATTGTTTACACCCAGCGTATTGGAAAAACTGGCATCCCATTTTCCTATCTTACCATCAACCCCGATAGAAAAAGCGTAGTCTTTTATAGCTGTTTTTATCAATGGTAAAAATCCATCCGGGTATAACGTCAGTGCCTGACCGGAATAGATAGCTGCACCACTGCTTATTGATGAAGGGTAACGGAAAAACCCTGCGGCTTCACCACTCTTCTGACTATAGCCGCCAAACACTTTTAATTTCCATTGATCGCTCAATTGATATCCTGCATTCAACATAAATGAACCACTTGCAATTTTTGAATTGCCAATCCGCATTTCGAAATTGTTCCTTGTTAATCCTCTTGCCGTTAAGATAGAATCATCCCGGTTGACGCCGCTAACATTTGAATACAACGCCCCTGTATAAGTACCGGCCCTGTTCGATTTATCACGAAGTGAATACTCGCCGGTGAGGTTAACAAATCCTCTTTTGTTTATATTAAATCCATAATTTAATCCTGCCTGGAAAGTGCCTCCATCATTAACGCTCACATCCTGTGCAGGGGTCTTACTTAAAATTGCCAGTGCATAATTTTTATCGTACTTAGTAATATTTTCTCCATAAGAAATATTACCGCTGATGTTGTTGGTTGATTTTTTCAATACAATATTTATTACACCTGCAATGGCGTCTGAACCATATTGTGCGGCGGCCCCGTCTCTCAATACTTCCACTCTTTCAATAGCAGATACCGGGATGGCATTAAGATCAGTGCCAACCTGGCCGCGGTTAATAGTCCCGTTTACATTTACCAGTGCACTCTGGTGCCTGCGTCTGCCATTCACCAGTACAAGCACCTGGTCGCTGCCAAGACCCCTCAGTTGTGCAGGATCTACGTGATCGGTACCATCGGCAACTGCTTGCCTGGCGGATTGAAAGGAAGGTGCAGCATATGTAAGCAATTGATTGAGGTCTGTTTGTCCCAACGCTGCAACCATCTTTGCAACCGGGATAACATCCACGGGTACGGGCGTCTGTACATTCGTCCTTGATAAATTTCTTGAACCGATTACCGTTATTTGCTGAAGCTCATTAAGCGATGACTGCAAGCCGATAGCATACTCAGTTGCCGCACCATCAACTTTTATTGATTGTGTTTCATAGCCCACATAGCTTACAATTATTGTTTTTTCTTTTTCAGTAATCATCATTTTGAAAGTGCCGTCCTTACCGGTTAAAGAGCCGGCTGCACTTCCTTTGGCAATAATGATCGCTGATGCCAGGGGTTTATTGTCTGCAGCATCAAAAATTTTTCCGGTAATTGTTTTTTGTGATAAGACCATAAGCGGCAATAGCATAACCGAAAGCATAATAAATTTTGTCATAATAGTTTGTTTGTATATTTTATAATTTAAAAGATGGGTAGCAATTAGTTGCCGGAAAGTTGTCACGACTGATATTGTCAGCGGAATCAAATAATCATGTTAAGCTGCAACTCAGAGAAATAGTTTTAAGCGTTTATTTGAAAGGTAACCCTGCCTCTTTCTTCTTCTGATCCTGATTTTAATTTCACTTACCGCATTTTTTTATCACCAAAATTTCGGGAATAGGTTAGTCTGACAAATACTTATTATTGAAAGCAGTAGTGCAGTTCTCTTTTCCATCAATAGTGATAAATTGAAATGTTTAAAAAAGTAGAATAAGGAATACAAAATTGCAGTTACTATTCTTATTTGATTACAGAGGTATTCCCTATTTAAGTTTGAAGGTTACCTATTTTAGAACAGACTTTTATGATCACTAAAATCGAATATTGTTTGAACCGCAGCTTAAAATGATTAAGGGATGACGCAGAAGGAGTCTAAATAGTTTCAGAGATTTGTGTTACCAGCGAAATCAAATAAATATTTTAACCGGCGATTCAGACAATAGCTTTACAGATAGGTTAACCAGGGTTTATTTAATTTATGCTTTCTCTTATAGCTATCAAACCATTTACAAAATGGATATAGCAAAAGAATCAATGCTATCCATACCGCGTATACTGTTAATAAATTAAAGCCATACCCCCTTAAGGCGGTAACACTATTGACCCTTGTTGCCAATATCATATCCTTCCAGTTATAGCCTGAAATGATGGCACCGATTATTGCAAACAGGTGAATGACATAAAGATGAATAACATAATAGAAGAAAGGTACCCTGCCGAAAACAGTAATTTTTTCTGATATTGTATTCAATGGCTTTTCAATCAGGCTTAGAAAAATCATAGCTGGTCCCAACGTAATAAGAATGTAGAGAAAAGACGGCGGATACTTGGTAACATTCAACAATGACAGAATGCTGAAAATATAATTGTTTTGACGCACCCAATGCGATGAATCTCCATATATATTGAAGGATCTCATAAATAAAAAAAGAACTATTGCAGTAAGCCCAATGCCGAGCAGGGTTTTTCTTCTTTTGTTATGGTCATAAGAGGGGTTGTACAAGCTTCCGAAACAGTATCCCAGGGCTATTATACCTATCCATGGTAATACAGGGTAGCGAACAAAGAAATTGTATTGCCCAACAACGAAACCTCCGGGTTCATGCAGGAATGACCAGAGAAAAGAAGTAATACCAGTACCCGGTACATGTACATTATCCAAAAAATTATGGCCGGCTATTATAAGAACAGCCATTACCAGGATATATCTTTTTCTGATATAGATTAACGCAGACAAAACAATCATGCTGATACCGGTCGCCCAGATCACCTGTAAATTAAACATCGGGTAAGAAGGATTAAAGGACCATGCCAGCGAGATGATAAAAAGTTCTGCAAACACCAGCCATGACCCTCTTGTGAAAAGATAATAAGCCAATTGCCCTTTGCTTTTATCTACTCCATACATATAAGCCGAGATGCCCGCAAGAAAAACAAATACAGGCGCGCAATAATGCGTTATGAATCTTGTAAAGAATAAGAATACGCTGGTCCGGGCAAGGTCTGTCGGTTCATACAGAAAAGCGTCGTAGTGAAAATAATCACGGACATGATCGAGCGCCATGATGATCATTACGATACCTCTTAAAAGATCTATGGATTCAATCCGTTTTTGTTTTAATACTTTGGGTGAATAAGCAATATTCTTAAATCTAATCCTGATTAATGTTGTCATATTCAAATCTTATTGTATTCTTATAGATGACTCGCATAACATTGCACTCACTATGTTTATTTAATGATAGAAGTTTGCCCTGTTTAAGTTTAGAAGAGTTCCTGTTATAGAAGTTACAGCTGTATATCAGATCAAAGACGTCTTCATCGGCTGATGCAAAAAATTCTTCAATGATGCAATTGAAGGAACCGGTTAATTTACGGAGAGGTTATTTATAAATGGTGAATAATCAATCATGCAATATTGATCATTCACCATTAAAGTTTATTTAAGTTAACACTACCTGCGGGTGCCGATAGTTACCAAATACTTACATGGCATTTTAATACCAAGCTCAACTTTAAAACCATCGTGAAAAGCGATGAAGTCACTTTTAAGAGTATTATAGTGTTCCGCGTCAAGTGATGCTGCCAATACTTTAGTTGGACCGTAGCTTTCAACAAATAGTTCCCAGGCTTCCAGGCCGGTAGGCACACGCAAAAAAACAGTGCCGGTCTCAAACTGCAAATCGAATGTTGAGCCTAACAGTTCCGATACACGTTCCTGGTTGCCCCAGGCAAATGGTGATGGTGGCGGAGGTGTTGGAGGCGTAGGTTGATATGGCTTCATCACTTTAAAAATTCCAAAGATGTTTGAGTCAGGAAACCATGTTGTCAATCCAATTCTTCCGCCTTTTTTGCATACACGTGCCAGCTCAGCAGCCGCCACTTCAGGCCTGCCGGAAAACATGACGCCGAAAGTGGAGACAATAGCGTCAAAGCTTTCATCTTCAAAGGGAAGCTCTTCTGCATCTCCCACCTGAAAGCTTATGTCCAACTGAGCTTTAGATGCAAGTATTCTTGCAGCGTCAATAAGGCCGCCAGCTATATCAACTCCAGTAACTTTTGCTCCGTGATTTGCAAGCACACGTGCCGCCCAGCCTGTGCCTGTTGCCACGTCAAGTATTTGCTCGCCGGGTGCTGGTGCAAGGCGGGCGATACAGTGTTCAATTGCAGCCGAGATAAAATGGCTGATTCTGTCATAATGAAGCCCGCCTGCACTCCAGGTTGTTGCGGCTTTGTTATTGTAGGGTTGAATTGCCTGCAAATCCATTGTTTGAAGATTCATTTTTTTAGCTTTATTTGTGAAAGTTATATTGTTGATTATTAGTGTAAGTGTTGTTCCTGTTATTCGTATGTTGCTTTACCTGTTAGTGATTGTAGTCGCGATTTGTAAGGCGTAGTCTTTTATTCACAAGCCATCGCGGGAAATATTTCAATAGAAAATTTTTAGTTTACTCCTCAGGTAAATGGAACAATCATTGGCACCTTCTTTTTATATGCTTCATATTCTTCTCCATGTAATTTGCGGAGGTCTTTTTCTTCCAAAAACTTTATAGCAATAAGAATATACATGGTGGTAATGATGGACAATTGAGATGTGTCGATAAATCCGGACAGTAAAGTGACGTAAATTCACTTAACAATGTCAGTCAAGAAAGTATCGAAAACACGTAGAAAGTATGATGTATCATTTAAAGAAGATGTTCTTAAAATG
>Ga0123336_10001964_pt1 | contig 18220 bp, 19 predicted proteins | sample SSSSmetaG_FD_96466 | JGI IMG/M metagenome (GOLD analysis project Ga0123336, IMG submission 96466) | Glacier valley bacterial and archeal communities from Borup Fiord, Nunavut, Canada, to study Microbial Dark Matter (Phase II) - ​SSSS metaG | ecosystem: Environmental > Aquatic > Freshwater > Ice... | reverse complement strand
GCCCGCCGATACTCGCTGGCCACCGTCGCGAAGTTGGCTTTGGCCTCCTCAAGAGAATTGTCGAACCCGTCCACGTGGACCAGCGAGCACGGCATCTCGCAGCGCGTCGGCCCGGTCACCACCTGCTGCGGCTCACGCGCATTGACCAGCGTGTAGCCCTCCATTTCCTCTGCCGGGCGAGACTGCGCACAGCCGGCGACGAGCCACAGCGCCAACAGCCACCGCACGGTTTACGTCGGTCCGCTCGGCGCTGCCGGCAGGCGCTCCAGCACCGCCTTCAGCTCGTCGATCTTGGTTCGCGTCTCTTTCACGTACAGAAACGCCAGGTAAGCACTCACGCCCCACAGCGCAATCCCCACCATGCCGACGCCAAACGTCAGCACCGGATGCACCATCAGCCCAAACGGCGCCAGCACCATGAGGCCAATGGCCACCCACTGAAACAACCCACGGCTGCCAACCAGCTCTTTCTCGTGCGCTTCGAGCTCGGCCAATTTTCGCCGCATCGCCTCGGGGTTGGCAGGCCGCGGGGTCACGTCGTCAACCAGCCGTAGTTCGGCTTGCGATCGAAGCTGTGGGTCGCCTCGACGAAGCGCACCGTGCCCGATCGGCTGCGCATGACCACCGAATGCGTCGACGCGCCGCCGGGGAAAAAATGTACGCCTTTCAAGAACGCACCATCGGTGACGCCGGTGGCGGCAAACATGACGTCACCGGAGGCCAGGTCTTCGGTCTTGTAGATTCGCTCGTGATCGGTGATGCCCATGCGCTCGGCGCGGGCCTTTTCGTCGTCGCTGCGATAGCGCAACCGACCGCGCATGTCGCCACCAAGACAGCGCAACGCAGCCGCCGCCAACACGCCTTCCGGCGCACCCCCGGTGCCGAACAAGATGTCGATGCCCGAGCCGTCCTTACAGGTCGCGATCGCGCCCGACACGTCGCCGTCGCCGATGAGCCGGATGCGCGCACCCGCTTTGCGTACAGCGGCAATCAATGACTGGTGCCGCGGCCGCTCGAGAATAATCGCCGTCAGCTCGTCGACGCGACAACGCTTGGCCTCGGCCAACGCCGCCAGGTTGTACTCGGGGCTCTTCTCGATGTCGATGACGCCCACGCCCGCCGCACCAACGACAATCTTCTCCATGTAGGTATCCGGCGCGTTCAGGAACTTGCCGTCGTCGGCAATGGCCAGGACCGCGATCGCGCCCTCGGCCCCCGTCGCACACAGGTTGGTGCCCTCGAGCGGATCGACCGCAATGTCGACCTTCGGTGCGTCTCCGCCCGTCGCTGTCCAGCCCGACCCGACCTGTTCACCGATGAACAACATCGGTGCCTCGTCGCGCTCGCCCTCGCCGATGACCACCGTTCCCTTGATGGGAATGAGGTCGAACGCGCGCCGCATCGCGTCCACTGCGGCCTGGTCCGCACCGACGGCATCGCCCTTGCCCATCCAACGCGCACACGACAGCGCCGCCGCCTCCGACACACGCGCAAACTCCAGCGCCAAGCTCCGCTCTTGCAGGATCATCGTCTCTCCATGGTATGAACGTGAGCCTTCCGCGCACTCATCTAGAAGCCACGCCGGTAGGGCGCAGCAGAGCCAACACAAAATCGGGAAACCGCTTCAACTGATTGTGCTCGTTGAGGCAGGCATGTTTGGTCCACCCTTCGCACAAGACCGCGCCGACGGCCGGGCCAGATCCCGCACCCCGCCGAATGGCATACTTGAACTGGACCGACGCTGCGCGCAAGTCCTCGACCTCGGTCTCGATGTCGAGAAGATCGTCGTAACGCGCCGGCTCGCGATAGCGAAGATGCGCCTCCACGACGGGAAACTTGAGCCCCATCTCCTCGAGCTTCTTGTAGGGCGTGCCGCGATCGCGCAAGTACTCCGCCCGTCCAATCTCGAAATACCGAAGGTAATGGACATTGTTCACCACCCCCATCTGGTCAGTGTCGGCGTAAAGGACTCTAACCTGCGCTGTGAGGCTCATAACTACTCGTAGATTCTCAAAAGGCGGGTGGGCTGTAACACCACGTCGAGCTGACCGATCTGGGCCAGCGCCGTCTGCATCGAGCTCTCTTTGGCCTTGTGGGTGGTCATCACCACCGTGACCGGATCGGGTGATGTCCCGTCGCTGGGCCGGCCTTCCTGGACCATCTCGTGGATAGAGATCTCGTTCTCGCCCAAGATCCGCGACAACGCCGCCAACACGCCCGGCTTGTCAGCGACGGCAAACCGCAAGTAGTAGCGACTCTCGAGCTCGCCCGGCGCCCGGATCCGGCGCTCGACGCGTGGCGAGCTCAGCCGCCGCAACGGCGCTCCCGCCGCCGACGCCAGCACATTACGCGACACCTCGATCACGTCGGACACCACCGCCACCGCCGTCGGCATCATGCCTGCGCCACGGCCGTAGTACATGGAGCTTCCGAGCGCATGCGAGGACACATAGACCGCGTTGTACACGCCATTCACCGACGCCAGCATGAACCGTCGCGGGATCAACGTCGGGTGCACCCGCACCTCGACCGAGTCGCCGTGGTCCTTGGCGATCACCAACGGTTTCACCACATATCCGAACCGCTCGGCATAGCGGAAGTCGATGGGCTCGATGCCGCGCAGCCCCTCGACCAGCACCTGGTCGACGCGAATCCTGGTCCCGAAGCACAGCGGCACCAGCACGCAGAGCTTGTGTGCCGCATCCCAACCATCCACGTCCAGCGACGGATCCGCCTCGGCATACCCCTTTTGCTGCGCCTCGGCCAAGATCTCGGCGAACGGCCGCGCCGAGTCGGTCATCGCCGTCAGCAAAAAATTGGACGTGCCATTCACGATGCCGACCAGCTCGTCGACGCGATCGGAGGCCAGACCCTCACGCAGCGCCCGGATCACCGGCACGCCACCACCGACGGAGGCCTCGAAATACAGGTCGACCCCACGCGCCTCAGCCGCGGCAAACAGCTCGTCGCCATGGGCCGCCAGCAATGCCTTGTTGGCCGTCACCACATGCTTGCCCGCCGCCAGCGCCGCCAGCACCAACGTCCGCGCCGGCTCCTCGCCCCCCATCACCTCGACGACAATATCGATCTCCGGATCGACCACCAACGCCTCGGCGTGGGTCGTCACCAGCGACTTGTCGACGTCGACCAAGCGCGGCTTGTCCGCCTCACGGACGGCCACGCGCCGCACCTCGACCTGGGGCCCCCCGAGGCGCCGCGCGATGCCTTCGGCATTGTCCGAAAGCAGCTTGACCACGCCGGAGCCAACATTCCCAAGCCCAAGCAGCCCAACAGAAATTCGCCGCATGGCGGGCAGCCTATCAGGGAACCTCCGGCCCCCGCCAGCGTCCAACGTGTATGCGTGCTTTGGTCGTGTCGCTGTGGGTCCTGTCTGCGGCCGTCGGCCAAGCCGATTCGTCGCTGCCCACGGCCCAGCAAGGCGAAACGCTGCTTTTGCCCGGCTGGACCCAGCCCGTCTGGTTCGGCATGCCCCGCAGCCAGCTCCTCGCCGCATCACCGGTCAAGCTCAAGACGTTTCACGACGACAGACGACCCATTTTCGTCGCCAACGAGTCGCTCACCGGCGCCATATCCTACTGGATGGTGCTCCGGGTCGACGAACGCGACTGCCTAACTTCGGTGCAGCTGCGCGTCCGCACCCGCGATGGCCTGCCTCCATTCTGGCGTAAAGAGCTCGGCTTCGACGAGACGGGCCAGACCATCCGCCGCAACCTTCGCTGGTCTCTCACCCATCAGCTGACTCACGTCGACAAGGACGCGCTGGATCAATACGACTTCGACATCCGCCCTGCGCACTGAGTCTTACTCGAGGTGAATCCACGCCGGTTTTTCCCGGCGAACCCAGGCGGCGATCTCGGCAATAGCCTCGTCGCTGGCGACGGCAATGCAGCCGCGCGTCCAGTTGAGCCAGGTGTTGGCCTTGCCAGCCCAGCGTAGCCCACGCTTCGGCCCATGCACGCCCACGTCGCCGCCGGTCGCTCCTTGCCGTCGCTGTTCTGCCGTCGGATAGCAGACCGGAATGAACAGATGAAACTTGGCCGAAGCGCGTGGGCTGCCAAGTGCGTATCGCCCAAGTGGGGTTTTCTGGTCGCCCTCGGCGCCCTTGCCGCGCCCGCCACTCCCAACAGCGACGGGAAACTGCTTGTAGGTCGCATTGGCCCGACACAGCCGAAGGATCCCAGCCTGGGTGTCGACCTGTATCGCCACACCCCGATCCATACACGGGTCACCGTCGCTGGCAAACACCGAGGTGGAGGCGACCAAGCTGGCCAGCACCACCACCCGGGCCACGTGCGACCTCAATCGTCGCGCCGCAGCTTGATCCCGCATCCCCCACATCGCTCCTTGTTCGAAGGAACGCCACAGCCCGGACACCGCACCATCGCCTCTGCTTCTTGCCGAGCCCACCGCTTCCAGTTGGGCACCTGCGGCGGCGAAGTCACCGCAGCCGGCACAGCCTCAAATGCGCGAGCCGGCGACACGACCTCCAAGTCGCTCGCTGCCACCGACGGTGCAGACGGCAGAGCGGTCGCCGCAACCGCCCACGCATCGACTGCCGCTGCACTCCGCGGATCGACTGGCGCTGCACTCCGCGGATCGACCACACCATGTCGTGGATCCGGCGTCACCCGCGCCCGCACCACCTCCCGAGCTGCGCCGCCTAGCCCGGCGGGCACAGACGGACGTGCAGGCACAGCAGCCGGCCGGGGAGCCGGTTTCGCCTCCACCACTGGCTCCCCGCATTCAAAACAAAAATCCTGGTCGGGCACGATCTCGGCCTGACAAGAAATACAGCGCACGGACTCAGTGTAGCAGGCACAAAAAAAACCGGACCCGATCATCGCCTAATTGGGATGACCGGATCCGGGGCACTGACCGACCAGCTGCAGCTACGCCCGCGGGGTGGTCTCTTTCAACTCTTTGGATTTCTTGCCCGAGGTTCCATTGACCGGAGCCTCCAGGGTCTCGACGGGAATGGCACCCTCGCCGATGCGAACGATACCCGCCTTGTCGAGCACAGCACGCTCGATGGCCAACGAAATGTCCGGATTGTTCTTCAGGAACTCCTTGGCATTTTCCCGGCCCTGACCGATGCGCTCACCCTTCCAGGCGAACCAAGCGCCGGACTTCTCGAGAAGGCCCATCTCCGATGCGAGATCGAGCATGTCGCCCTCTTTGGAGATGCCCTCGCCAAACATCATGTCGAACTCGATCTCCCGGAACGGCGGGGCCATCTTGTTCTTCACCACCTTCACCTTGGTCCGGTTGCCGACCACCTTGTCGCCTTGCTTGATGGCGCCGATGCGGCGGATATCGAGGCGGACCGAGGCGTAGAACTTGAGCGCGTGACCACCGGTCGTCGTCTCCGGATTGCCGAACATGACGCCGATCTTCATGCGGATCTGGTTGATGAAGATGACCAGCGTGTTGCTCTTGGAGATGGTCGAGGTCAGCTTGCGGAGCGCCTGCGACATGAGGCGGGCCTGCAGACCGACGTGAGAGTCGCCCATCTCGCCTTCGATTTCGGCCTTGGGTACGAGCGCCGCGACCGAGTCGACGACGACCACGTCGATGGCGCCGGAGCGCACCAACATGTCGGCGATCTCGAGGGCCTGCTCGCCGGAGTCCGGCTGCGAGACCAGAAGGTCGTCGGTCTTGACGCCGAGCTTGCGGGCGTAGGTGACGTCGAGCGCGTGCTCGGCGTCGACGAAGGCACAGATGCCGCCGGAGCGCTGGGCCTCGGCAATGGCGTGCAGGGTGAGCGTGGTCTTACCAGACGACTCCGGCCCGTAGATCTCCACGATGCGGCCGCGCGGAAGACCACCGATGCCGAGCGCGATGTCGAGCGCGAGCGCGCCGGTGGACACCACCTGGGTCGGGGCCGGCTTCTCGTCGGCGCCGAGCCGCATGATGGAGCCTTTGCCGAACTGCTTCTCGATGGAGGAGACCGCCACATCGATGGCTGCCTCACGTCCGTTGCGGGTGGGGGTGCCGACCGTCTTCTCTTCCTTCTTCTCTTCGCTCTTGCCCCAGGCCATCTTGGTCTCCTCGATTGGTACCGACTGCGTTTCGTCAGCTGCGTTGTGTAAACAGTTCTCTCACGACCCTATGACACTCGCCGCTGTGCGACGGGAGCAGCGGCCACAGGACCGATCGGAATGCGGGCCCGCGCCTGATACTCCACGCCATGCAGGCCGGCCGTGTCAGAGCGCGATTCATAGACCACGATCTCGTTCACCAGGGAGGCTCCAAGCTCGGCCTCCGACGACCACGTCAACTCCGTAGCGGCGGCTTCCTTGACCCGCCCGACGGTGACATGGGGATGAAACCCACTCGGCTCTGACGGCAGCGACAAACCGAGCCCAACCAGCGCGCCGACCACGTCTTTCTGCAACGCCAGGAGCGGAGCCGAGTCACGCACCCCCACCCACAGAACACGGGCCGGCTCCGACGTAGACGCCAGCGGAAACCGCCCAAACCCGACCGCCTTGAGCTCGAACGGCCGATGCCGCGTAGCGACGGCACCAACCCGTCCGGCGATGCCCTCCACCAGCTCTTCGTCGATGGCACCCAAGAACTGCAGCGTCAAATGCAGGTTGGCCGCCGGCACCCAAGAAATCCGCTGCCCAGCCGTCGCCAACGCCGCCTTGTGTCGCTCGACTTCCTCGGCAATGCGCCGAGTCACCGACACCGAGAAGTTCAACGCCAGAAAGCTCCGGATCTGCATCGCGCTCCTTCGTGCTGGTCAACTGTTCAGTACCCTAATCGCAGCGATCTAAGGGGTCAAGCTTTTCCACGCAAGATGCATCGCACTGAAGACCGCAAAGGTCCGCACCAGCTCCCGCTCCGACGGCCACACCACCTTGTGCGTGACGACGCCAGCGGGCCCCGCCAAGGCCAACCACACCGTCCCGACTGGCTTTTCCGCCGTCCCCCCACTCGGCCCGGCCACGCCGGAGACGGCCACACCCCAGGTCGAGCCAAGGCGCTCGCGCACCCCGAGCGCCATTTCGGTCACCACCGCCTCACTGACCGCCCCATGCGTCGCCAGCGTCGAGGAACGCACCCCGAGCTGGCCCTCTTTCACCGCATTGGCATACGAGATGATCCCGCCCGGAAACCAGGCCGAGCTCCCCGGCACCGTCGTCAAATATTGGCCCAGCATGCCGCCCGTACACGACTCGGCGACGGCAATCGTCTCTCCCCGCGCCAGCAACCGCGCCCCCAAAGCCGCCGCCAGCGTCTGGTCTCCCGTCGCATAGGCATGGCTGCCGAGCCGCGTCCGCACCTCGACGTCGAGCGCGTCGAGCACGGCCTCGGCCTCCACCAGCGACGGGCGCCGCACCACGACCGTCACCAACGTCTCCGGATACGCAATCCGAAAGTGAAGGGTGGCATCGGCCACACCGTCGAGAAGCCCGCGCAAACGATGGTCGACATGCGACTCGCCAATCCCAAACGATCGCCAGATCCGCTTCGACGTCACCGGCCCTGTCCCGACCAGCGCCGCCACCTCAGCGACGGCAAAGTCACTCCAGATGCCCTTCATCTCGCGCGGCACACCCGGCATGAAGATCATCGCCGACCCACCCAGCTCGACGAGAAAGCCCGGCGCCATGCCCTTTTCGTTGCCGAGCACCTTGGCGCCCTGGGGTACGCGAACTTGACGCAAGTTGTTCGGCGTCAGCACGAAGGCCCGCGCCGCCGCCCGCGCCACGAGCTTGGCCTCGTGCGCCGGATCGGTCACCGTCGGCACACCCAGCGTCGCCGCCACCACGTCCACCGTCCGGTCGTCGTCAGTGGGCCCGAGGCCGCCTGTCGAGACCACGATCCGCGCCCGTCCCGCAGCCCGTCGCATGGCCTCTTCCATGTCCCCGGCGTCGTCGGTGACCGAGGTACGCCAGCGCACATGGGCGCCGAGCCGGGTCAGCTCTTCCGCCAGCCAGGCGCTGTTGGTGTCCACGATTTCACCGCGATTGAGCTCATCCCCAATGGTCAAGATCTCCGCATCCAGCTTACGCATACCCGCCCTTATAACGTCTTGCCGCAACCCGCACAGGCATGACCCGCTTTACTTTCGGAGCGGTGTTGCTAAGGTATGAAATTGCTGGCACTTGGGCAGGGACGCCCAGCCTTGTGAGAAGCCTCTGATGAAGATCCGCTACGCCGCAAAGACCGACGTCGGAATGAAGCGAACTCACAACGAGGATTATTTTGCCCTCGTCGAAGAGGAGCAGTTGTTCATCGTGGCCGACGGTATGGGCGGTCACGCCTCCGGCGAGGTGGCCTCCAAGTTGGCTGCCGACACCCTCGGTGAATTCTACTCGCGCACCAAGGACGAGGACGCCACCTGGCCGTACAAGATGGACAGGCAGCTCTCCTACGTCGAGAACCGCCTGGTGTGCGGCATCAAGATGGCCAACTCGCGCATCTACGAAAAATCGACCAAAGAGCCGCAGTACAAGGGCATGGGCACCACGCTCGTCTCCTGCTTGGTCCACGGCGACAAGATCTACTTCGCCCACGTCGGTGACTCGCGCGGCTACCGCGTGCGCGGCAACACCATCAAGCAGGTCACGCGCGATCACTCGCTCCTCGAGGACTACAAAGAGGCGAAGCCGGACATGACCGAGGAGGAAGCCAAAAACTTCCCCCACAAGAACGTCATCACCCGCGCCCTCGGCATGCGCGAAACCGTCCAGGTCGACATCAAGAGCGACACGATCCAGGACAACGACATCTACCTCCTCAACTGCGACGGCGTCTCCGGCATGATCGAGGACCAGAAGATGGCCGACATCATCAACTCGTGCGGCGGCGACCTAGAAAAAGCCTGCGCTGCGCTCGTCGACCAGGCCAACCGCAACGGCGGCGTCGACAACATCACGGTGATCTTGCTGTCCTGTTCCGCCCGCGGTTAGCTCTTCAGGACCGTCAGGACGAAGGTCGCGCCGGAACCATTGCGGCGCTCGACGACCAAATCGCCGCCAGCGGCGCGTGCGATCGATCGAGAAACGGCTAGGCCCAGGCCGGTGCCTTTGCCGGGATCTTTGGTCGTGTAGAACGGATCGAAGATCCGCTCACGGTCTCCGTCGGGCACGCCGGATCCGGAGTCGCGGACGAAGAGCGCCACCAGGCTGCCGTCGAGCTCTTTGGCGTCGAGGGTGAGCGTGCCTTTGCCATTCATGGCGTCGGCGGCGTTGAGAAACAAGTTGACCATGACCTGCGTGTGCCGCGAGGTGGCGCCGATCTGCAGCGATGCTGGCACCCGATTGTCGACGGTGACGTCGCGAAACCGAGCCTGCGCCCGCACCAGATCGAGCGAGTCGTCGACAAGCTGCCGGAGCGACATCGGCACCGCCGGATCCGACGCTGGCGGCCGCGAATAGTCGAGGAGGTCGACGATGATGCCGCGGATGCGATCGGTCTCCTTGCGGATCCGCTCCAGCATGTCGCGGCGCTCACTCGGCTCGGCGGGCTCCTCGGCCAGCAGCAAATCGGCATAGCCCAAGATCGCCGCCAGCGGATTGCCGACCTCATGGGCCACCCCCGCCGCCAATTTGCCGACGGTGGCCAGCTTTTCCTGCGCCTCGATATGATCACGCTGGGCGCGCAGTGACTCGGTCATGCGGTGGAACGCCTCGGCCAGCCTCGATAGCTCGTCGTTGCGCCCTTCGAGGACGAGCGGCGGGATGTCGAGCTGCCCAGCCGCCACTTTGCGTGCCGCGTTGGCCAGGGCATCGATGGGCCCGATCACGCGCCGGATGAACAATGCGCCAAACGCGAGCACCAGCAGCGCGTCGATCGCCGCCAGAACGATCAGCACTTTCCAGGCCGCCCCAAGCGCCTTTCCGAGCTCGTCGTCACCCGCCAGCCGGAGCCGCACGGCGCCGCGCACGCCGCGCGCACCGACGAGCGGCGCGTAGACGTAGAGCCGTGGCGGCCTGCGCACCACCACCGGCGCGCTCGGTGTCAGCGCTGCCGACAGCGCGACGTCCGATGCTGCTTCGCCGACGACCTCGCGTTGCTCGCGATCGATGATCACCACCTCGAGCGCGTCGCCTCGCTCCACCAGGCTGTGCGCCCGCTGCTGCAACAACGCACGCGTGCCCGGCGACGACAAAGGCTCGATCCCCTCCTCGAGCCCAGCCGTCAGACCGCGCGCCAGCGTCATCGCTGCCTGCCGCGCCTCGAGCTCCATGGCGCCATGCAGCCCGAGCCGCGCCACGGACAGCAGCAGCCACCCCGAGCTGACCACGGCCGCCACCACCAGGACCGCCAGCCCGAGCAGCAGGCGGGTGCGCAAGCTCATGGCTGATCTTACTACGTCTGCGGCGTGACCTCATGGCGGGCTTGTTTGCGACGATCGAGCCAGGTCGGCACCAGCGCCAACAACATCACCACCACCTGACTTCCAAGGCCCTCCACCGACGGGAAAATGCCCAGTAAGCCGACCTTGAGATCGAGGCCGATCGGCGTGATGCCGAGATAGCCGCCCTCTTGCAATGACCGCACGCCTTGCCCGACGAGCGAAATGGCAATCACCGTCAACAAGATGCTCGACGCGGTCATGACCGGCTTAGGATTGAGGCGCTTACCGAGCCGCGTCATGATCTGCACCAGCACCACCAAGGCCGCAATCCCCGACGCTGCGCCAAAGACGACCCACCAGCCGCCCCCGGCCGAATCGAGAATGAGCGCCTTGAAAAACAGGACATTCTCGATGGCCTCGCGATAGGCGGCCACGAAGGCCACCGAGACCAACGGCCACGGAATCGAGGTGGTCGCCTCCGTCGCTGAGGTCTTCGTCCGCTTCTCGAGGAACTTGAGCCACTTCTTCGACTCCATCTTGCCGAGCACGAAATGGCTCACGAAGAGCAACATCGCCGCCGCGGTCAGCGTGAGCAGGCCCTCGGTCAGCTCGCGACGGGCACCGGCCAGGGCCGCACCGACGGCAAACCAGCTGATGGCGCCGGCCGGAATCGCAGCCAGCCAGCCGGCATGGATGTAGCGGGCCAGCTCGGGGCGCCCACTTTTGCGGATGAAGGCCAGGAGCGCCGCCAGCAACAAGCTGAGCTCGAACCCTTCCCGCAGCGCGATGGCGAAGGCGGCGAAGAACGGCACACCCTTGCCGATGCGGCTCTTCTGCTCGGCGTCTTCGAGGACCAGCTTGACCCGCGTCGTCTCGGCGTTGATGGCTGCAGCCGAGCCGCCAGCGTCGATGAGATGGCGCAGGCTGGCGAAGGCAGCCTCGACGCGGTCACACATCGCCGGGTCTTGCGTGCGCAGACTGGCCTCGTGCGGCTCCACGCCTTCGAGGTAGGCAGCGACGGCAAGCTCACGGGCACGGTCGCGTTCACCGGCATGGCGGCCGAGCTCATCGAGCAGCCGTTTGGCCTCGGCAAACGTGCTCTCGCGAGGCTGGATGAAGGTGGCCTCGCGACGCAGCCAGGCGACCACCTGTTTTCGCTCGACGGCATCGCCCACCGACGTCAGGCGCGCCTCGAGCTCCACATCCGACAACGACGACAACGCTGCCGCCGACGTGTCGACTGCGGGCTGCCCGGCAGCCGAGATCTTGGTGAAGATCTTGGCCCCCAAGGCTGCATCCGCGTCGGTGCGACGTAGCTGGGTGACATAAAAAGCGAGGTTCCAGCGATCAGACGCCGACAGCGTCTCGAACGACGCCATCGACGTGCCAGTGATGCCAAACGTCAGGGCGTGATAGGCGAGTTGCGGCGACACCCGCGACAGCCGTTCCTCGTCGAAGAACGAGGGCGGCGGCGGCTTCAGATTACGACCCTCGGGCGTATCGGCGTGGCCGTCAGGCCCGTGACAGCGCGCGCAAGCAGCTGCGTACACCGTACGCGCCCGATCCAGCGACGGCGCGCCCGTCGGCGTCAGCACCAGGCCATAGTCGCTCAGCAAGCGCGCCAAGATCTTGCGACTGGCGGCGGCGAGCTCCGCCTCAGGCCGCTTGTCCCGAAATGCGGTTTCGAGCGCGGTCAGCTCAGCGTCGAGCAGCGTCGCTGCATCGGACTTGTTGGGCAAAGGCACGAGCCCCTTGGCCAACGCCTTGGCTTGGCTCAACATGCCTGCCTGCTCGTCGAGCTCGGCAGGCGCTATGACCTTGCCGTCACGCACAGCGCCCGGATAATCCGCCGCCACATAACTCACCAGCGACGCCAACCGCTCAGCCGAACGCTTGGGATCGGCGTCGGCAAACACGGGGCGCCCCGACCCATGGATCAGGACGCCCATTAAGATGATATTGAAAATCAATTTCACTGAGTAGCTATACCGTCGAGGCGTGTTGCTGTCAAACCACCGGACTGCCGCCGAGCTCCAGCGACTGCGCCACCGCCTGCATCACGGCGCCGATACGCACTGCTTCGTGAACATGCTCCTCGGTGAGCCCACCCGACAACACGACCTTCTCGTGCGACTGCACGCACATCTCGCAGCCGTTCACCGCGCTCACCGCCAGACACAACAGCTCCAGATCCGCCTTGTTCGTCGACGGTTTGCCGAGGCGCTGCATGCGCAAACGCGCCGGCATCGACCCATAGCTGTCCTTGCCGCCCTCGCTCATGAAGTGCCGAAAGCGGTAGTACACATTGTTCATCGCCATCAGGGCCGCGGCAGCCTGCGCCTCCTCGACGACCGTCGCTGGCACAGCCGCCGGCCAGTCGGCCAGGATCGCGTCACGCAGTCGAACGCTCCGCGTGGCCAGCGCCGTCGCCAACGCCGTGCCCCAGCGCTGCTCGGCCGTCAACGGCGGCCCATTCTCCAGCACCGCCGTCAGATTGAGCCGAATGTCCTTGGCCGCATCGGGAATCGCTTGCCTGATTTCCTCTAGCGTCATGACGACCTACTTTCCGAGCGTCTCGTCGCCCTTTTTCCAGTTGCACGGGCACAGCTCGCCGGTCTGCAGCCCATCGAGCGTGCGCATGACCTCGTCGACCGAGCGCCCCACCGACAGATCGTTCACCGATACCCAGCGAATGACACCCTCGGGATCGGCGATGAACGTCGCGCGCAAACACACGCCGGCGTCCTTGTGCAAGATGCCGAGCGCCTTGGCCAGCTCATGCTTGGTATCCGCCAGCATCGGGAAGGGCAGGCTCTTCAAATCAGGATGGTTGTTGCGCCAAGCGAGATGCACGAAGTGGCTGTCGGTGCTCATGCCCAGCACCTGCGCGTCACGATCGGCGAAGTCGCGGTTGCGCTTGCCAAACTCGGCAATCTCCGTCGGACAGACGAACGTGAAGTCCATCGGCCAAGCGAACAGCACCGTCCACTTGTTGGGAAAGCTCGCGTTGGACAGCGTCTTGAACTCTTTGCCCTTCTCGATACCGACCACGGCCTCGAGCTTGAAATCGGGAAGCTTGTCACCAATCGTCAACATGTCGTTCTCCTATGCCTTTCGTGAAGTTTTGCCGCGCATGACCACTTGGTACTCGCGCACGTCGAAGCCCTGAAGTTGGAGCGCGTCGATCTTCTGAACCTTCAGAGCGTCCCAGGCCACGTCGGTGATGGCGCCGGTCTCGTCGTCGATGAAGTGATGGTGCGGGTCGACCTTGGGGTCGTAGACCACCTTGCCCTCGGCCAACACCAGCTCGCGCAACAGCCCCTCTGCAACGAGCGTGTGCAGCGTGTTGTAGACCGTCGCGCGCGACACCATGGGAAACCGCGCCCGCACCTTGGCCCAGACCTCGTCGGCCGACGGATGGCTCTCGGTGTCGAGCACCCATCGCGCCACCGCCACCCGCTGCGCCGACGGCTGGATGCCGTGCTCACGCAAGAGTCGCACCACCTCACCCGCGTCTCTCATGCGGGTTAGACTAAGTCTAAACTTAGACTACGTCAAGATCGAGATCAACGCGAGCGCTGCTCGTTGGGACAAGGGCCGTTCTTGACGCCCGCCGCCTTGGGACAAAGCCCATACAGCTCGAGCTTGTGACGTACCAACTTGAAGCCGAGCCGCGTCGCCATCTCGTCCTGCAGGCGCTCGATGTGCTCGTTCTCGAACTCCAGAATCAGCCCACAGTGCGTACAGATGAGGTGATCGTGATGATGGTGATCCTCCATCACCTCGAAGCGCGTCTGACCGTCCCCGAACTGACGCGCAGCCGCGATGCCGCAGTCGGTGAGCAGCTTCAGCGTGCGATATACCGTCGCGTAGCCCACCTTGGGGTTCTTCTTGCGCACGCGACCGAGGAGGTCGTCGATCGACATATGACCCTTGGACTTGAGGAACAGGTCCACGATCGTGTCGCGTTGCTGCGTCGCCTTCAGATTGTTCCGGCGCACGTAGTCGTCGAAGACGGCGCGCAGTCGGGCCGGTGTGTTGGGCTCCACGTACGCAGTTGGGCCCGGCAACGCCGCGCTGTCAAGCGGCCACATCCATGCTTGACCTCTCGGGCCACCCCGGCTACGCCCTAGAGGTGCCCCCAAGCGACAGCCCCGACGGCAACCCCAACGGCAACGGTTTCGACCAGGTGCTGCAGAAGCTCCGCGGCGTCGTCGAGCGTCTCGAGGGCGGACAGCTCTCCCTCGAGGAGGCGCTGCTGGCGTTCGAAGACGGCGTCAAGCTCGCCCGTCGTGGCTCGCAGATCCTCGACGCTGCCGAGCACCGGGTCGAGGTCCTCTTGCGGGCGCCGGAGGGGGGTGGCGACACAGTGAAAACCGCGCCTTTTGCGGACGACGCAACCCCCAATCCGAAGTAATCCGAAGTGAAGTAGTGATCAGCACGTTTGATTGCCGTCGCTCCCTTGGGTATGATGGAGGGAGTGTCGCTAGAGTGGGACGACGAGACCAAGATCTCCGCCCCGGACGAGGTGTCCAAACCCGTCACGGATGGTCGTGATCGCGCCTACCTGATCGTCCTCGCGGGCACATCGGTCGGCGAGATGTACAAGCTGGCCGGCGAGACCGTCACCATTGGCCGCGGCGACAACGCCGACATCCGCATCGTCGACGACGGCATCTCGCGCAAGCACTGCGAGATCCTGCATCAGGACAAGCAGCTCGTGGTGCGCGACCTCGGCTCCACCAACGGCACGTACATCAACGGCGCCAAGATGGCCGCCGACCACGTCCTCAAAGACGGCGACAAGATCCAGGTTGGCTCGACGACGATCTTGAAATTCACGTTCCACGACTCGCTCGACGAGACCTTCCAGCGTCAGATGTACGAATCGGCGCTGCGCGACGGGCTCACCAAGATCTTCAACAAGAAATATTTTCTCGACCGGCTGGAGAGCGAGTTCGCCTACGCCATCCGCCATCAGTCGTCGCTGTCGCTGGTCATGTTCGACATCGACCACTTCAAGGCCATCAACGACACCCACGGCCACCTCGCGGGCGACTATGCGCTGACGACGTTGAGCGCCGTTATCGGCGAAACGATCCGGCAAGAAGATGTGTTTGCGCGTTACGGCGGGGAAGAGTTTGCCGTCATCTGTCGTGGCGTCGATCTCGAGGGCTCCGCCGTGTTCGCCGAACGGCTGCGTCGCCTCGTCGCTGCGCACCCGTTTCGATACCAGGATATCGCGCTGACCATCACCGTCTCGGCCGGCGTGGCCACCGTGGCCAAGGTCGGCATGCGCCAGCACACCGAGCTCATTGCTGCTGCCGACGACGCGCTCTACCGGGCCAAGCGCTCCGGCCGCAACAAAGTCGTTAGCCACATCGGCTGATTGAAGCGCCTGCGAATTGGCCCTGCCCGATCGTCGCTGCTAGCTTCTAGGCATGCGCGCGTTTGCCTTCCTGCTGTTGGCTGGTCATGCCTCCGCTGCTGGGTTCGATCCGGTCGCGGTAGCCCCGTATTTTCCCGACGGTGAGCCAGCGCGACATCTGCGTCTCGAAGAATGGGCGCCCGCGGCCGATGGCTTCTGCGCGCTGTCCGCCGACAAGAAAGCGCCGCACCCGCTCCAGGCCGCGTTTCTATGCGCCTGGGCCACGGCCAAAGCAGGTCGCCACGCCGATGCCGCCGCGCGCTTCGATGCTCTCGTCACGCGCTATCCGCTTCTCGTCGACCAACACCGACTCGGCGCCGCCCGTTCCTACCTCGCGCTTGGCAAGCTCGACGAGGCGTTGGCCCGCGCCACGCAGATCCCCACCACCTCGGCGCTCGACGCCGAAGCACGCCTTCTCCGCGCCGACTGTCACACCAAGGCGCAGCGCTTTGCCGAGGCAGCGACGGAGCTGCAGGCCTGGCTCGACACCTATCCGTCGGGCTGGCGCGCGCCCGAGGTCCGCCTGCGACTCGCCGAAGCCCTCGAAAAAACCGGCAAGCTCGACGACGCCCGCGCCCTCTTTCGCCGCGTCTACCTCGAGACACCCGACTCGTGGGGCAAGCGGGCCGAGCCGCATCTCGTCGACGAAAAGGCGCGTGCCTTCGACGCGCCTGACCTCGCCACGCGCGCCACCGCCTTCTTCGACAGCATGCGCAACAAGGAGAGCGAGGCCGAGTGGCAGAAAGTCCTCGGTGCACCCAAGCTCACGCCGCAGCTCACCTGCGTCGCGCGCTATAACCTTGCGCAGAGCGTCTTCAAACAGCGCGACCGCACCCGCGCCGCGCCGCTGTTCGACGCCTCGTTTGCCGCCTGCGCCGAGGCCAAAGACGAAGATCTCGTCGTCAAATCGCTCTACAACGGCGCACGGAGCTGGGGCACCAAGGGCGACAAAGACATTCCCGCCACCAAGAAAGCGGTGACCCTCTTCGAGCAGATCTGGCGCGACCACCCGACGCACAGCTACGCCGACGACGCCCAGCTCCGCGCCGCCGAGCTCCTCGACTCGCTGTCGCAGAAAGATGCCGAGGCCGGCGCCAAGGCTACGACCCTGCTATCGTCGCTGCCGACGGCATTCTCCAGCGGTGACCAGCGTGGTGAGGCCTGGTGGCGGCTCGCCTTCCGCGCCTTCAAGAAGGGTGATCTCGACGGCGCCGACAGCTGGTTGCAGGCCGAGCTCAAGGCGCTGCCGCGCGAGGAAGGCTGGTGGGAAGCCGGTCGCACGCTGTACTGGCTCGGCCGGGTCGCTGCGCGCCGCAACGATCCGAAGACGGCACTGCAGCGCTACACCGAGGCTGTCGAGCAATATCCGCTGTCTTACTACGCCTTGGCCGCGCTCAACCGCATCCGTCTCGACGATCCCGCCGCATATGCCGCGCTCCTCACCAAGCTCGTAGCCGAGCCCAAGCCGACGCTCGGATGGCATTTCGCCGATCGCCCGCTGTTCGCCACGGCCGGCTTTCAACGCGGCGTCGAGCTGGCTCGACTCGGCCTCGGCGCCGAAGCCAAACGCGAGCTCGTCTCCGCCGGCATCGCGCTGCCCAAAGGCAAGACGCTCGCCGCTGACGCCGATGCAGATCTGTTGTGGCTGGTCTCGGTCATCTATGCGCGTGCTGGCGAACCGGGCCTGTCGCATCACATCCCGCGCTACCTCATCACCGACTGGGCGCGCGAGCTTCCCGTCGGTGCCAACAAGAAAAAGTGGCTGCTGGCCTTTCCGCGCGGCTATCGCGACCTCATCGAAAAACATGCTGGGCTCAACGGCCAGCCCGCGGCGCTGGAGTTCGCCATCGTCCGCGAGGAGAGCGCCTTCGATCCGCTGCTCGAGTCGTTCGCCAACGCCGTCGGCCTCACACAGCTCACCGCGCCGCCAGCAGAACGCTTCGCCAACGGCCTGCCGCACGATCGCCAGGCGCTGCGCGACCCCACCATCAACGTCACCATCGGCGCCCGCGAGCTCGGCGCGCTCTACCAGCTCTTCAAGCAGAACCCAGCCTTGGCCATCGCCGGCTACAACGCAGGCGAAGGCGCCGTCCGTCGCTGGCTGCGTGATCCAGACCGCGCCACCCTGGCCCTCGACGAGTGGATCGAATCCATCCCCTACGACGAAACCCGCGGCTACACCAAGCGCGTGCTCGGCTCCTACCTGGCCTATCGCTGGCTCGAAGATCCCAAGGACAATGCCGACCGTGTCCCGTCGCTGAGCTTCGAGCTACCCAAACGCTGAGTCGGTACTAGCGCCAATGCCGTTCACTTAGCGAAGAATTGCATCCGCAGCGTCATCCGACGCGCTTCCGTTTTCACTAGGAGGTGGGAGTTTGGGGCCGGAATGATGATGGGGCAGATCGGACGAAATCCGCCAAATCCCCGTCGGAGAGCCCTTTTTTAGAAGGAGTTCCTTC
>Ga0123336_10001961_pt1 | contig 18228 bp, 12 predicted proteins | sample SSSSmetaG_FD_96466 | JGI IMG/M metagenome (GOLD analysis project Ga0123336, IMG submission 96466) | Glacier valley bacterial and archeal communities from Borup Fiord, Nunavut, Canada, to study Microbial Dark Matter (Phase II) - ​SSSS metaG | ecosystem: Environmental > Aquatic > Freshwater > Ice... | reverse complement strand
CGATCGTTTGTCACGTCGCCTCACGCGTGACGAAAAATTCGCCTGGCGGATGCCGCCGTTGCACGCTCTCCCCAAGGCTCAGCTCTCAACGCTCAATCGCGTTTGGCTCATCATCTTGCGTGCGTACCTCGTTTGCGCGGTTCTGCTCGTCGTCTATAAGGTCTCGCTGCTGGCTCTGCACCGGGGCTGAGCCCTCGGCGCAACGCGCCTCGATTTTCTCGTCCCCGTGGCACCGCCCGCGCGAACGATCCTGCGCTTTCTTTCAACGCGTCTGCATCCGCATGTCTTCGGAGGGCGCGACACTTCTTTCCGAATTAGGATACGACCGATGACCTTCGCCTGCACGCGCATGTACCCGCGCCTCACGGCTCTTGCCCTGATCCCCTTTTGAATCCGACCGTCGCCTCAGCCGATGTCAGTGCCGCAGCGATCGAGGGAATCGTCCGCTCCGATACGCGTACACCGGTCGTGGCGAACGTTTCCCTCGCCTCACCATCGGGGCGCTACCGCACGACCACCGATAACGCGGGACACTTCGTGGTTACGGGCCTCGTTGCCGACACTGCGCCCGATCGTTGCACCATCGTGAGCGTCGACGGTTTGCCCGCCGCGCGACTCCAACGCATCGTGACGAAGCTGGGCATCGAATCGGACAAAGATGCGGTCAGTTGCAGACATGTTCCAACCAGCGCCGAGGAGCGGGAACGGCTACCGGACGTTTACGTCGGGCCTGCGGCGAGAAGCGCGAGAACCCAAAGACGACTGGCCGGACGCGTCGTGCGCAGTTGCATCTCGTGTAGTTGAAGCAAGATCCATGGACGACGCCGCGTATCGGCTTGGGCCTCGACGCGCATACCGGCCTTTATGCCTCGCAGATCGATGGCGCGAGCGATGCAGTCTTCTACCGCTCGGCCCGCCGTCTCCGTCGGACCGCGTGCGATGCGCAGTCTACGCCGTGGCGCATCGATCGAGACGACTTGACCGGAGAACCAGATGTCATATCCGCGTTCGCTCGCCCGCGCCGGTGCACAAACGAGTGGAAGACACGCGAGGCACGCTAGCACGCTTAGCGCCATTTTGATCGCGACCGCTCGTCTCGAAGCAAGCTCCATGCGCCCGCATTCGTGTTCGCCGGGCGCCAAGCCCCTTCTTGAAAAAGCCGCCCGTGAGCTTGGCCGATCAAACCGACTTCGGAGCGTCGTGCGAGCGGCCGGAGATTGTTAAAGCGGCAATCCCCGCAGCAATCAGACATCCGATCGCCGCGACGATCATGACCGCCCGAAATCCGTCGAGATAGCCGTGTCGTACGACATCGTCTGTTGCCGCGCGATCTGCCGCGGCGATCTGTTGCGGCACCGTGCCCGCGGCGAACACGGCGCGATGGTCGGCGGCATATGCGCGCGTCTGCGCGCTAACCGGTGCGGTTGCGATCCGACGATCGAAGGTTCGATCGAACACCGTGGTAAGGACGATGCCCAAGACCGCAACGGCGATGAGTCCGGCCGTTCGCGCGACGGCATTGTTCACACCCGATGCGATTCCCGCATGACCGGTCGGAGCCGAATCGAAGACGGCGGTCGTCAGCGGCGCGACGAACAACGCGCCGCCGATGCCAAGTGCAAGCGAGGCGGGAAAGTAGGTGAGCCAGTACGATCCGCCGATTCCCGGCAGGGCGAAAAGCGCAAAGGCGACCCCGGCAAAAATCGCTCCGAGGACGAGCGGCGTGCGCGCACCGATACGTGCGACGAGTCCGCCGGACCAACGCGAGAAAAAAAACTGAATGAAGACGAACGGGAGCAATGCGGCACCCGCGGCGACCGGTGAATAGTGTTGCACGTCGATGAGCGTGAACGGCAAAAAATAAAGACTGCCGCCGAGTGCCGCGTAAAGCACGAACGTATAGATATTCGCACCAGAAAACGTACGCGATGCAAAAAGCGAGGGCGGCAGCATCGGGTCGCGCGTTCCGCGTTCGTACAGCGCGAAGATGACCAGCAGGACGGTGCCGAGGACGAGCGTCGCAAGGCCGAGCCAATCGCGGATGTTCACCTGCAGACGGATCAACCCGAAAACAAGCGTGCCAAGACCGAACGTCGCCAGTCCCGCGCCGATCCCATCGAGCGATCGCGACGCCTGCTCGTCTCGACTCTCAGGCACTCGGAAAACGCAGACGGCAAGTACGACGAGCGCAAGCGGCAAGTTGATCAAAAACACCCAGCGCCAAGAAAATGTCTGCGCGAGCCAACCTCCAAGAACCGGTCCGCCTGCCGCCGTGATCGAGGCGAAACCGCTCCACGTGCCGATCGCACGACCGCGTGCCTCGCCGGTGAAATTCGCGCTGATAAGCGCCAGGCTTCCTGGAGTAGCGAGCGCGCCGCCACAGCCCTGGATGCAACGGGCAAGCACGAGGCTCTCGACATTCTGCGCGAGCGCGCAAACGAGCGATGCTGCAGCGAAGACGCCGATTCCAATCGAAAAGATGAGGCGTCGCCCAAACCGATCGCCGAGCGACCCGCCGATCAAGATAAGTGCGGCAAGAAAAAGCGCGTACCCCTCGACCACCCACTGGAGCTGAGCGGCGTCCGCGTGCAGATCGCGCTGCAGAATCGGAAGCGCGACGTTGACCGCCGAGCCATCGATAAAACTCATGCTAGAACCGACGATCGCAGCGACGAGCACCCAGTTCTGCGCACGATCGTTTGCTTTCACCCCGATCCTGTAGCGCTGCAAAGGCTCCACTCCCTCCACGCGGTATTCACGTTCGGTGAGGGGGGCGAATCGTGGCACGCAAAGCGACGGATCCAAAAACCGAGGCGAGAGAAAAGAAACCACGCAAAGCGACACCCGAAGAGCGCATTCCTCGGCGCATCGAGAATCCAAGTGCTAGCGATCTTCTAGCGATCGTCACGCAAGCGATCTTTCAAGCCGGCATGAGCTGGGCGGCGATCGATGAACGCTGGGAGGCATTCCGTGCAGCCTTCGCCGATTTCGACGTCCGTGCAGTCGCCGCGTTCGGCGATTTTGAAACCGACGAGCTGATGATGCGTGCGGGCATCATCCATTCACGCAAGAAAATCGTCGGCACGATCGCAAACGCGCGTGCGCTCTTAGCGATCGAAACGGAGTTCGCCGACTTCCACCGCTACGCGAACTCGTTTGCGGGATTCACACCGCTCGCCGCCGATCTCAAGCAGCGCTTCGCGTATCTCGGCGATCTGAGCGTGTACTATCTCTTATTTCGCGCGGGCGAAGCCGTGCCGCGGTTTGAAGACTGGGAAAAAACGATCGAAGGCGACCACCCGCGCATGCGCGAGATGGTCGCCCTCGGTCGAGCGTCGGGAACGACGAGCGAGCGACCTTAACCGGCCGTGCGCCAGGCGTTGGCAACGTTGTCTTTGGCTTGCCAGTCGATCGTTGTATCGACATCTTCGCCATCGATGACCAGTTCGTTCACGACAACCGTCGGGATGGATTTGCTAATGGCCATGATGCACTCGGCATAGTCTTTGAGGAAGCGCTTGGCAAGATCGGCGGTCTGACGATCGCGCATCGAGAGCGCCGTTGCGTGGAGCAACTCGTAACTGACGGTCGCAAGGCTCAATGCCGTGTAATCGTCGCGTAAGTTTTTGGTGACTTTGCTCTTGCGCGACGCATCGATTGCCGCGGCGAACACACCGGCAACCGCACTTACGCCTTCTTTGACGGGTGAGGCTGCATGGCCGCCCAGCGCTTCGAGATGCGTGGTCAACGCGGCGATATGGGCTTCGTTGTTGCCCTTGATCTTCGCGATGATCGTGAACGCATCGGGGAACTTCTGCGTATCGTCGTCTTTGTGCTGTTTGTCGAGCGGCTGACGGATATGCTTCTCGAGCGCGAGCATATCGCTCACGTACGTGCGAAGTAACTTGAGATTGTTTTCGGAAATTGCGGCGGTTCCGCCGGAATCGTACCGCAGGGATTGTGTATTCGTCGTGTCGTTCATGGTCGGCTTGTACCCCGGGAGAAGCCAAACCATGCCGACAGCCGACGGAGGGCTTACTTGCCTGCCAGCGTTACACGCGCGATGTCGATTTGCGTGCGGTAAGCAAGCAAGGCTGCGGCAACCGTAACGATTCCCGTCCGCGCCTCATCCCAATTCCGCTGTTCGATCGCCTCACGAATATACGGCATCGTTTTCACGCCGTACCCGGTGTAAAAACCGGGGGCGTACAACTGATGACGATACCACGGCCGACGCGGCAAGCCGGTCGGCGTCGTGAGCGTATGCTCGGCGGCCAAAAGTGCCCGATCGGTGGCCGATGCGGTACTCGGAGCCGTGCTCGTGGAGAGTGCGATTCCGAGTGCCGCATCGTAGGCTTGGGCGCTGGTTTGCAGCGCTGCCACGGCATCGTTCAACGCGCTAAAATCGATGGTTGGAACCGGGCTGCGTTTGGTCGGCGCGACGAACGTTTCGCGCGGGTCGGCGGCGAACGTGAAGCTGCCGTCATCGATGAGCGCGTTACGTTTGAGCGTCGCACTGCCTTCGTCGTCGACGAGTTTTGCGACTTCGCGCGCGTAGCGCGCGATGGTGTCGGCCGAGGGCGCGAACGCATACGGCAACACGTCGGCGTCCGCGAACCGGAGGACGATTCGACCGGCCGTCTTCGCAAGCGTCAGCCCGTAGGCGAACGTCGGATCTTTGAAACGCGTGTATTCATCGAACGAATCGAATATCGAATGGTACGAACCGTTTCCCGATTCTCCGCCGAAACCGAGGTTGATCGCCGCCACGCCGACGTGTTGGACGAACGGCGTGTAATCCGATCCCGATCCGAGCGCCTCGAGGTGGAAGGCCGATCCCGGTTCGATCGGCGCGGCGACATCAACGCCACCTTCGTCATCGGCTTGCAGACTTGCGAAGCCATCCAGGCGCAGCTTTTGGGCGGCGAGTTGTCGGCGTTCGATCGACACCCCGCGTTCGGGATCGACGACTTCACGTGCGACCTCGTCGACCGTTCGCTCGAGCGAATGTGAGCCTTGCGCGAAGAGAAAGCCGCGTCCGTTTCCATCGCTATTGACGTAGACCGCGGCATGAGCGCGTAATTCGGCTTCATGTGCCTCGGCCCACGAACTCGACCCGAGCAGTCCGGGTTCTTCTCCGTCCCAAAGGCAGTACACGAGCGTGCGCTTCGGCTTCCAGCCGGTTTTCGTCAGCGCGGCGATCGCTTTTGCTTCCTCCATCACGGCGACGGCCCCGGAAAGCGGATCGGCGGCGCCATTGACCCAGCCGTCATGATGATTGCCGCGCACGATCCATTCATCCGGCCGTTCCGCTCCGGCCAACTTTGCAATGATGTCGTACGCCGTAACGTAGCCGAAGGCGACGTCGAGCTTGAGATGAACGCGTGCCGGTCCCGCCCCAAGATGATAGGTGATCGGCAGTGCGCCGCGCCACGCCGCAGGCGCCACCGGACCGCCGAGCGATCGTAAAAACGGAAGCGCATCCGTATACGAAATCGGCAAAACCGGAATTTTCGTCAGCGTCGGAATGTCTTTGATCGCAAGGCGTTTCGCGCCGGGGATCGGCGCTTCGCCGCCGGTTGAAGGATCGCCGGAATAGGTCGGAATATCGGCAACGGATCCGCGCTGGGCGCTCGTCGCATTGCGGTAGGTTCCGTTCGGATAGGCGTTGCCGCCCCAATAGCCATCATCGCGCGGATCGGAATAGATGATACAACCGAGAGCACCGTGTTCTGCGGCGACCTTCGGCTTGATTCCGCGCCACGATCCCCCGTAACGCGCGATGACGATCTTGCCTTTGACATCGATCCCGTGCTGCGCGAGAATTTCGTAGTCCGCCGGAATGCCGTAATTCACGTACACGAGCGGCGCGGTGACGTCGCCGCCGATCGAATAGGCGTTGTACGTCGGAAGCTGCTCGCCTATTTGATTCGAGGTGCGATCTTCTTTGAGCGGCTTCTCTTGCAGACTTGCGACGAATCGCGTGGGCGAGAGTAATTCGAGCTTGCGTTCTTTCGGCGTCGAGAACAACACCTGAAACGTCTCGAGCTTCGCGTCCCAACCCCAGCTCTGAAATTGCGCGACGAGCCACGCGGCGTTGGCCTTATCGTACGGTGAGCCCAAGTGGTGCGGGCGCGCCGAGAGGCGTCGCAACCATGACTTCATCTCCGCGGCGTTCATATTCGCATCGAAGGTCGACTCCGCAGCGCGTTCGGCGGCGGCATGCTCCTGCGTGTAGCCGAGGATCGGACCTGGCGGCGGAGCCGGGGAGAGTGCCAGAAGCGGCGCGACGATTGCAACAGAGGCGAGCGAACAAAGCAAGCGGCGTATCATACGTTCGAGTACTACGCTTGGATGGAAACGGCCTCGCGTTTGCGGTCCTCGATATGCAAAGCCGGGAGCACGATGGCAAACGTCGTCCCAAGCGAATCGCTGGCACGCAACTCGAGCGTTCCCCCGCAGCGTTCGACCGCGCGCTTGGCGATGGCAAGGCCGAGTCCGGATCCCTCGACGTCGCCTCGCGAGAGCCCGCGATAGAAGCGGTCGTAAATATGCGGCTGATCGAGCGGCGCGATCCCCGGTCCGCCATCGCGAACGATCACCTCGACGCCGCGATTTGCGCGTTGTACGTCGATGCGAATCGGCGCATCGGGCGCATATTTGAGCGCGTTCTGAAGCAGATTGCCGACGGCTTCGTGCAGTTCGTGACGATCCGCCGACACCGTGGCATCGACCGAGAGCGTGAGTTCGATCGGTGTTTTCGGCGCGAGTTGCCGCTGCGGATCGACGACCTGGCGTACGAGTTCGCCGAGGTCGATCCGATCGGGCGGACGTTCGTCCACCGCGTCGAGTTGCGTGAGCAACATCAAGTTGTCGATGAGCGTGCGCATACGATTGCTCTCCAGCGCGATGAGTTCGAAGATGCGCGGCGTCTTGCTGTCATCGTGCGGTATGCGCTTCTTGAGGACGTCGATGAAACCCATGACGACGGTGAGCGGCGTGCGCAATTCGTGACCCGCATCCGCGACGAATTGGCGCATCTGCGCCTCGGCCACTTCGCGCTCGGCAAATGCCGCAGCGACCTGCTGCGCGGCCCCGTTATAGGCGATCGCAAGTGCGGTGAATTCGTTTTTGCCGCCGGTATCGATCGAGCGCGGCGTGAAGTCGCCGGCAGCAAAGCGTTCGAGCGACTGCGTGACGTCGATCAGCGGGCGCAAGGCTTGACTTGTGATGACGCGTCCGAGGATCCAGGCGAGCAGCGCGGCGATCAGCGCGAGCGGCACGATCGTGACGAGATAGCCGCGCAAAACCGTCGCGATGCTCTCCGTCGTCGCCGTAATGAAGACCCGCCCGCCGAGGAACGGCACGCGCTCGACCTTGATTCCGATGAGCGTACCGAAGGCGAAGAGCGCCTGGGTGCGGCCGTCATGCGGCGCCACCGGATGCGAATCGAGAATCTTTTTTTCGTCACGAACGCCGCTCGGGATGATTCGCACGCGCAAGCCGGGGCGCTCGATGCGCGCGAGCAAGGTGTGGTTCGCGCTATCGACGTTCTGATGGCGATTTTTTGCGCGCACTTCGTAGTCCCGGACGACGCGACCACCGGACTCTTCCGCTTCGTTCGTCGCCCGGGCGAACAGCGTAAAGGCAAACACGCTCGACGCACCGACCACGAGCACGATGAGGATCATCGCAACGAAGACGTACCACGCCGTCAGGCGCTTTGCGAGCGAGACGAACATCAGTCCGCGCGAAGCGCGTATCCCGCGCCGCGAATCGTGCGAATGAGACGCGGTTCGAATCCGTTGTCGATCTTCGCACGCAAATACGAAACATACGTCTCGACCGCGCCCGGCCCGACTTCGCGATCCGATCCCCAGACCAGATCCAAGAGTTGATCCCGTGTGAAGACGCGCTCGGGATTGCGAACGAGCGTCACGAGCAGTTGGAATTCCCGCGCGGAGAGGTCGATGCGCACGTTGCCGCGTTTGACTTCACGCCGGTCGAGGTCGACGGAAATATCGGCATACGTGAGCACGTCGCGGTGCTCGAGCCGCGGACGTCGGAGCGCCGTGTGCAAGCGCACGACGAGTTCGGCGACTTCGAAAGGCTTGGCGAGGTAGTCGTCCGCGCCGCTTTCCAGCCCGCGGATTTTCGCATCCACGTCGCCTTTGGCGCTCAGCATGAGGATCGGCGCTTCGGTGATCCGACGCATCATCGGCAAGAGCTCGATGCCGCTGATCTGCGGCAGCATCACATCGAGCACGATCGCATCGGGACGCCAGTCTTTGACCAAGGTGAGGCCGCTGCGGCCGTCGGGGGCGGAGCGGACTTCGAAGCCGTCCTCGCCGAGCGCGATCTCGAGCAGTTCGCGCAAATGCCGTTCGTCGTCGATGACCGCAATTCGCGGAGAACTCATCTGCATTACTTCACGCTTCCCCCGCCGGTGCCTAGCGTCGCCGGCTGCGCGAAGAAGAGTCCGACGCCCGGCGCGTAGCCGAAGCCCGGTTGCGCGAATTTAAACCCTTTGGCCACCGCTTCTTCATGCTTGAGCGCCGTGATATAGCTGCACGAGACGAACGAGCGGATCGTCGTGATGCGCTTCTGAACCTCGGGTGAGGGCGATGCACCGGGTGTCGGTTGCGCGCCCGGCGGCGCTTGCCGCACGATGATGGGGCCGGCACCCTCGCCTTCACCGCGCGGACCCGCACCCGGAGGCGGTGCTCCGCCCGGAGGTTGATTGCCGAATCGGCCTCCGCCGCCACCCGGAAATTGCGGCCGGATTTCCAGATACCAGCCTGCGGCTTTGGGATCTCCATGACCCGTTATCGTGAAATCCGGACTCGCTGGGATCGCTTGGCCAGCCGCGTACGCGGCAACATCCGCACGGAACGCCGCGAGCAACACGGTTGCGACCGGTTGGAATTCTGCCGTACATTCCTCACGCGTCGCGGCAAGGGTCAGCGGATCGACACCGGCCGGTGGCGGCACGAAGCGGAAACGACCGCGGACTTGATTGCCGCCGGCCGCGCCCGGACCGCCAGCCCCATCGGCCGGCCCCGCCGGACCCGCACCGGGCGCTCCGGTCGACGCGCGGCCGTTGCGCCCGGCCGCGCCAAAGGACCGCGGCAAATTGCGGTTTCCGGTCGAGAACGAAAACGTGGCCGTGTACTGACGGGGCGTATTCGGGTTTCCCGCCACGAGCAACTGGGCGCCGCCGCTGAGGGTCTGGGGCTGCGCGTACGCGAGCGTCGAGAACGCCCCGATCTCCGTGTTGAAGAGATTCGATGCAAAGAATGTTAGCCGACCGGCGCCGAGCGGATGTGAGAGGCCCGCGTTCACCACGATGTACGGCGCGATGTGTTGACCGTTATTCGATCCGGTGTATTGCGCGTTCGCGAGGATCTCGGTATTGAAATGCGTGGCTTGCGCATCGACGGTAAGTCCAGCACGGTGCACCGGCCGACCCGGAATCTGGTCGCCGATGATCGTCGTCGAGTAGAGTCCGTTCAAGCGCGCGTCGGCGGCCGACACCACGGCCGTATTCACGGAGTACGTCGGGAAAACCGAGACATTGGCGCCGAGCGCAAAGCGCCCGCTAAAATCGAATCCCTGATACTGTCGCGTCGTATTGCCGATCGGTTCGTTGACGTAGAGCGTCGGGTTTGCAGCGTTCGCGCCGCAGACGAATGCCGAATTCCAGTAGCCATTGACGAGCTGCGTATAGCCGCTCGGAATGTATCCGGCAGGTTCGCTCGATGCCAGCACTTGGGCGTTGATCAATTGCCCGGCCTGCGTTTGGCGATACGCGCTCACCGAAAACGCACCGCGTCGTGTTTGATGCGTCCACGTCGCGTCGTAGTTGATGGACGATTGCTTGGCGGGCAAATCGCCCGGCCCGCTCACCGTTGCGGTATCGGCATAACAGTTGAATCGCGCGGCGGCCGGATCGCTAAGCGTGCGCACCAGTCCGGCGCCCGGCTGCGAGGATCCGACCGCAACCGACGCGTTATACCCATCGACGGCCGTCGGTCGCCAACCGGCGCTCACGCCACCGAGAAACGAACGACCGACGCCGACCGTCGTTGCGTACGAAACGTTATCGCCGAGGGTGACCTTGTCGCTCGACTTGATGGAATCGCTGATCTGCGCTTGTTGCGATGCCGTCGATGTGTTCGAGGGAATGACGAATCGATTGGTCACGATCGGTGTAAACGTCGTTCGGCTCGCATAGGTCGACCCGCCGCCGACGATCGTATGTCGGCCTTGCGAGATCGTGGCGCTGAAGGCCACGCCCCGGCCGAGCGTATCGACGTCGGATGATGAGGGCGATGCGACGCCGTTCACGTAGCGATTGATCGTATCGGAGAACTGGTGTTGTGATGACGTATAGGCCGTCGCGTTGAACGACACTTCACCGATCAGCGACTGCAGCGATGCATACGTGAAACCAAACTTGCCGCGATTCGAATTTCCCGGACCGATCCCGCACGGCAGCAGCGTGACGTACTGCGTGCAAAGCGCAGCCGTATCGGTCGTATTGCTGATCGCCGAGAACTGCAGCGTCGAGCGCTCGCCGAGCGAATACCGAAGTTTTGCAAAATCGCCAAACGCAACCGATTCGCCGCCGTGCGGATACGTCAAGCCGCTCGAGTCCTGAAAATTCTGAAACGTCAGTTGATTGTTGCCGCCGCGATCGGTGTGCAGTGCGGCGATGCCGAGTTTCCCGACACTCCCCGTCACGCCGACTTGGTAATTGTACTTATCATACGTACCATACGATGCATTGAAGCGTTCTTGCCACGTCTGGGTGGGCTGCAACGTGCGAAAATTGACACCGCCGCCGAGGCCTCCGGCCGACGGTGAAAAACTCGTGCTCGCGCCGGAAAAGAGATCCGTGTTGAGCGATCGGAGATTGGTCGCCGCGCCCGGCGCACCGAGCGGGATGCCGTCGAGCGTCACGGCCGTTTGCGATTCATCTTTTCCGCGCAGCGAGATCGTTTGCGCGGCATTCGGGTCATTACTATCGGAGTTCACACTCACGCCGGCGATCTTGCCGAGCGCGTCGGTGAGCGAATCGGAAATCTTGCGAATCGCACTATTCTCATCGACGTCACGCGAGGTGATCGCGATGTTTGGTCGCGCGGTCACGCTGCCGATCACCTTGAGATTCTGACCACCGAGGGAGCCGAGCTCGATGGCAACGTCGATCTCACGATTGTTGGAGACCTGGAATTCTTCGCTCGTTGCGGAGCTGAAGTCGCGTTTGACCACGCGAACGCGGTAGATGCCGGAGGGGACATCGGTATATTTCACGATGCCGCTCCGGGTGGTCAGGGCGCTTGCGACGGTCGGGCCGACGAGCAACACGCGTGCATCGGCGAGCGCCAAGTGGCCGGCCGCATCGGTCACGGTAATTCGGATCGTGCCGACTTCGGTCGACTGCGCGCGAGCCGGTAAAACCGAACAAACGACCAGCAAAAAGGCTATCGCGGCCGAACAAGCGCGCTTCCACAACGAATTCATCGAGAGTAGTCGTACCATATGGCCCTGAGATGCGTCTTGGGGTCGAGCCCCCGACGAGGGCCGAGCGGCCGGCTCTCGCCTAGGCCGGGCTGAAGCTCGCGATCGCCTCGAGAAATCGCTCGCCGAAGTCGGCGAGTTTCTTGTCTCCGACACCGCTTATGGCCCGCATTTGGGTTGGAGTCCGGGGCACCTCGCGCGCCATCGCTCGTAAGACCGCATCCGAGAAGATAACGAATGCGGGCACGTCACGCGCGTCGGCAAGCTGCTTGCGCAGGGCGCGAAGCGAGCGGAAGAGATCGTCATCGTAGTCCGCGTCGATTGCCGTGCGTGCGCTCTTCTTTGCGCGCGTTTTCGAGACGCGGGTGTTCGGGGCGCGCATCTCGATCGGTCCGCGCTCGACGAGCGCCGTGCGTCCGAGCGGCGTGACGCTCACCACGTTGTAACGCGCGGCATCTTGTTCGATATACTGGAGCCGGATGAGTTCATCGGCGATATGCCGCCACGTTTGACGATCGGTGTCCTTTCCGATTCCGTACGTCGTGAGGTTCGCGTGTCCGTAGCGGTAGATCTTATCGTTGTCCTCGCCCAGCAACACGTCGATTGCGTGCGTGATGCCGAGCGCGAATCCGGACGCTTCGCGGATACGGTAGACACACGAGAGCAACTTTTGCGCGTTGGTGGTCGCATCCACGATCGGACGCGGTTCGAGGCAGTTGTCGCAGGCGCCGCAGTTCTCTTCGGTCCAGTTCTCGCCGAAATACGCCAGCAGCTCGCGTCGACGACATCCGGCGGCATAGGCATAACGGGTCATCTGTTCGAGTTGCGCCCGGGCCATGGCTTGCTCGTCGACGTCTTCCTTCTCGAGGATGAACCGTTCGTATTTATTGACGTCGCCGTGGCTGAAGAACAACAGACAATCCGCCGGCAAGCCGTCGCGTCCCGCCCGCCCCGTCTCCTGGTAGTAGCCCTCGATGTTCTTCGGCAAGTCGTAGTGGATGACGAATCGTACGTTCGATTTGTCGATACCCATGCCGAAGGCGATCGTCGCGCAGATCACGCGCACATCATCTCGAAGAAACTTGTCCTGATTGCGCGCGCGCACGGCGGCGTCGAGTCCGGCATGATAGGCGAGCGCCGATATCCCCGCGGCGCTCAAACGCTGCGCGAGCGCATCGGCCCCGGCGCGACTCTGCACGTAGATGATTCCCGCATCATCCGGACGACTCTTGAGCATCGCGACGATCGCATCGCTCGCGCGCTGCTTGTCGGCAATGCGGTACGTGAGATTCGGCCGGTTGAAACTCGCAACGTAGCGTTTGGGCTCGCGTAGCGCGAGCAGCGAGACGATATCATCGCGTACGCGCGACGTCGCCGTTGCGGTGAGAGCGACGACGGGAAGATCCGGAAAAGCATCGCGCAATTCGGCGATGCGACGATATTCCGGTCGGAAATCGTGACCCCATTCGCTGATGCAGTGCGCCTCGTCGACGGCGATCCGTGCGATTTTCCAGCGTCGCAGATCGGCAATGAAATTCGGGTTGACGAGCCGTTCCGGCGCGACGTACAACAGTTTGTACGCACCGCGCTCGAGATCGCGCGTGCGTGCGCGGACTTCGTCGTAGTCGAGTGACGAGTTGAGAAAGGTCGCGGCGATTCCGGTCGTGCGCATCGCATCGACCTGGTCTTTCATCAGCGCGATGAGCGGCGAGACGACGAGCGTCAACCCGTCGGTGAGAATCGCCGGAAGCTGATAACACAGCGACTTGCCGCCGCCCGTCGGCAACAGCGCGAAAACATCGCGGTCGGCGAGCACATCGGACACGATTTCTTCTTGTAGGGGGCGGAACGCGTCGAATCCGAAGGCGCGTTTGAGAGCGTCGCGGAGGACGGCCGGCGGAGGGGAAAGGGCGGCCACGGTCTCCATCATTGCAAGCCATCTGCGACGTTTCCCCCGACCGGCAAGCTCGGAGGTGAATCCAATTCGGGCCCGCTCCGATTTGGTGCGATATGGGAGCAATGCTAGCAGGACCGGCAGCGACCTCGGTTGGCGTTCTGCGGCGAATTTTCGCCGCACGGTACGCACGGACGTTTGCGGTGCGACTGTGGGATGGAACGACGATCGGGCCGGACGAGCCGGTGGCGTTCACGCTCGTCGTGAACGCGCCAAGCGCACTCCGCGCCGCGTTTCTCCCGCCGATCGATCTCAATCCGGGCCGGGCGTTCGCGGCGGGATTGATCGACATCGAGGGCGACATCGTGGCGGCGGTCGATACGATCGCGCGCGCGCTCGGCGCGCGAGCCAAGGGTTTGCCAGCGGTCGCATGGCGCTCTTTCAAACGCTTCTCGCGCGGCCGCGACCCGCTGGCCGCATCGACCACTTGCCGGCGACACGCGCCGATCTCTACGCCCGCTAGTCGTGCATGTCCACGAGCATCATGAACACGGATGCCGTGGTCTTGCAGTCTTCGGTGGCTGACTTGTAGGTCGTCGAGCGGGCAGCTTTTATCGCCGCACCATCGAGGTTTGCGCCGGCCGATTTCAAGACGGACGTCTTGATGACTTTTCCGTTGGCATCGAGCTCGACTTTGATCATCGAGGTGCCTTCTTGATGCATCTGCTTTGCGATGTCGGGGATATCGACGGGCGCGCGTTCGATGATTGCGGCGGGGGTCGGCGGGCAACTAGCGGCCATGGGATTCGAGTCCTTTCAAACGTTAGACTCCGGCCAAGACGGCCGGAAGGTGGTTGTTGGATGGGACAGCGATCTCGCTCGTGCGGAAACCGTCGACGAGCGAAAGCAGGTTGATGGCACTCGACTCGACGTCGCGCGTCGCGCCGTTGACGTTGCTCGCGCTCTCAGCATTCGCGCGCGCCACGGTGTGGATGAGATCCATCGCGTTCGTCGCTTCTTGAACGGCGGAGAGCTGTTCGTGAACGGCTTCGCTCACGCGTTCTTGAACGTGACGCATCGTGTCGATCGACGATCGCATCTTCTCCGTACCGGCCTGCTGGCGGACGAGCGTTTCGCTTGCCTGACCGGCGGCGGCACTCATACGGCTCGCGGCATCAGCGACCGCCCGCGTCGAGTCGGCCTGTTCGCGCGCGGCGCGAGAAATGTGATCGATCAAATCGCTCGATTGCGCGATGGCTTCGGTCGAACGATGGATCGCCTCGATCGCCTCGTCGGCAGCGCGCAGCGTCTCGATCGATTTGCCCGCAGCGCCGGTCGCCTCGGAGACGGTGACGTCGGTGCGTTTGCGGACTTCGTTGACGAGGCCGCTGATCTCGCGCGTCGAGCGCGCCGACATCTCGGCAAGCTTGCGAATTTCATCGGCGACGACCGCGAATCCGCGGCCGTTTTCGCCGGCCCGTGCGGCCTCGATCGCGGCGTTGAGTGCGAGCAGATTCGTTTGGTCGGCAATCGAGTCGATCGTCTCGACGATGCCGCCGATTTGTTGTCCGGTCTCGCCGAGGAGCGCGACCGATTTGCTCACCGAGCCCAACACTTCGGCAACCGCACGCGATGCCTCGGCAAGACGGGCCACGGCTTGTGCGCCCTGCAAACTGTTTTCGTTTGCAACGCGACCGCTCTTGGACGCCTCGCCCGCCGCGCGGGCGACCTCACCGACCGATTGATCGATCTCTTGAAAGGCAACGACCGTGCCTTCGACGTCGACGGAGAGGCGTGCCACACTTTGCGAAACGGTCGCAAGCGCACTGACGAGTTCGGTCGTCATCGACCCGGCATGGGCGACCGCGCTATCGAGTTCGCGCTGTCCATCCGCGACGCGGCTGACGCTGTTCGAAATTTGACCGACCGAAACGATGGCGCTATCGATCGCGCGATTCTGTTCGCCGAGGCCTGAATCCAAACCGCGATACGAGACGACCAGACGTTCTGCGGCCGTTCCGAGCATCTTCGAGGAGCGGCGCGTATCGTCGACGATGCGCTGCAAGTTGGCAACGAATGCATTGAAGCCTGAGGCGAGTTCGCCGATGCTATCGCGCGTTGCAACATCGATGCGGGCGCTCAAGTCGGCGTCGCCTTCGGCGAGTTCGTGCAAGCGTTTGGCAACCGCGAGAATCGGCTTGTTGACGAATCGAATCGTCACGAAGACGATGACGAGCGCGGCGAGGATGCTGCCGACCGTGATTGCGATCGTCGTGTAAGCGGCGATGACCGAGGTTTTAAGGACCGAGGCTTGCGCGGCGCCGATCTTGTCTTCTTCTGCTTTACCAACCGACGCGAGAGCCGCTGCGAGTTGACCGTAAAACGCATTTTCAGCGGCGATAATTTTGGAGACGGCCACCGAGTCGTTCTTTTTGGCCGCTGCCTGCATGTCGGAGGCTTTGGATTCGAGCAACGCCTCAGAAGTGAGAACGCCTTCCCAAAGCGAGCGCAGCTGTTTGTCGGTCGTCGTTTTCAAGAGCGAATCCGATGCCGCTTGAAAACGCGCGATCGCATCCGTCGTATCCGCGAGTGCTTTTGCGTTCCCGCTGGCTGCGTAGGCAATCTGTGACGAGCGAATTTCGATGACCGCCTGCGATGCGCGTGCGGCCGACTGGTAGACCGGAAACGCGTTCTTCGAAATATCGTTGATCGAGCGCTGCGTCATCAGCGATTGATAGATCGAGGTGCCGGCGATCGCGATGATGAGAACGACAAGCGATCCAAGGCCCAAGCCCAGACGCGCATTCAACGATTGGAAGGTGGGGAAAAACCGCATTAGTCGTAAACGCCCTATTCTTATAAATCGCCAGGTCAATGGACAATCAATACAAACTATCGACCGCCTCACGTTTAATACTTAGTAAATGGGTCACATTTTGGGAACCCCGGTAGTGACGCACCGTCTACGTTGCCCTTGAAGCAGGAACAAGTTGGCGAAAATCTCCCGCACCTGCCAACGAGAAAATGGATCGCGGATCGGATTGAGTAGTGGGACAAGGTGATCTTGGTGCTCGTCGTTGCCGTCTGCCTCGTACAAATCGCATTCGGCACGCTCGTCCTCATACGGATGGTGCGAAGCGCGCGTGGCGAGAAGTTCGATCCGACTCGCGGTCGCGTCGACGAGGGTGCCGTCAGTGTTGTGGTACCGGTGCTGGACGAGGAATTGCGTCTGTCGCGCTGCCTCGATGGACTCATCGCGCATGGCGCGACCGTGCGCGAGATTTTGGTCGTCGATGGTGGATCGCGCGATGGCACGCGTGAGCTTGCTGCAAGATACACCGCTCGCGATCCGCGCGTGCGATTCATCGATGCAAGCCCCGTGCCGACGACCTGGAATGGCAAAGCGTGGGGACTCGCCAGCGGCTTGCGCGCAAGCGCTGAGGCGGCCACATGGATTCTCACGGTCGATGCCGATATCGCACCGCGCCCCGGGCTGATCGAGGCGCTCATCGGTCACGCGGCCTTCACCGGCGTGGCGGCCTTGAGCATCGCAACGCGCCAAGAACTCGGTGATTGGGGTGAGGGTTTGCTCCATCCGGCCATGCTCACCACGCTCGTGTATCGCTACGGTCTGCCGGGCGTAGCCGTGCGCGATCCGCTCCGCGTCCAAGCCAACGGCCAGTGTTTTCTTGCCCGCCGCGACGTGCTGCTCGCGACGGATGCCTTCGCGATCGCGAAAGCCTCCCGCTGCGAGGACGTGACGACGGCGCGAGCGCTCGCGGCCGCCGGTCACCTGGTGGGTTTTTATGAAGCGGGAGATCTGGTCGTCGTTCGCATGCATGCCAACTGGCGCGAGACCTGGGTCAATTGGCCACGCTCGCTCACGCTTCGCGATCAGTTTACACGGCGTCAAAGCCTCCGTGGGCTCTTCGAGATTGCCTTCGTTCAAGCACTGCCGCTGCCGCTGCTCGTCGGCTTATTACTCGCGCGGCCTCCGGGATGGGAAGCCCATCTGCTGCTCGCGGTGAATACCGTCTTGGTCATGATGCGACTCGGGACGCTCGCCGGAACGCTCCGCGCGTACACTCGACCGCCGTGGACCTACTGGCTCTCGCCCCTCGTCGATCTCCCCGTGCTCTTCGCGCTCGCCGCAAGCGCCATCCGCCGCACCCATACGTGGCGCGGCCGAACGCTCATCACCACAGGACGAACTTCGTGAAAATTGCCTGGTCCTTCGTTGGATTGCACGCGCTCGCGCTGACCCTCGGCCTCTTTGGAATGCTCGTCGCGATCCCACATCCGCAGCTCTGGACGCATAGCGCGGGCGATGCCGCATTCTTCGCCTTCGCCCTCAATAAGACGGGCGGTACGGGGCTGGTGCTCGGGACGATCGCGATGATCGCCTTCGGTATTTCGGCCCTTGGTTGGCGCCGCACGACGCTCTTTTTTCTTGCCGCAACGCTGATCTCGGCTGCCGCAGAGCTTACCGGGACCAAAACCGGGTGGCCGTTCGGGGGCTACGAGTACACCGACTTCCTCGGCTACAAGTTGCTCGGCCGCGTTCCGTATAGCGTGCCGCTCTCGTGGTTCTATATGGGCTTCGCGTCGTTCTTACTGGCGGATACCATCGCGGCGGTGCGCGGCTGGAAAAACCGCACGCTCGGTGCAATCGTTCTGGGCGCGTGGCTGCTGATGGCGTGGGATCTGGTTCTCGATCCCTCGATGGCCGCGCCGCAGCTCCAGTACATCCACTTTTGGATTTGGAAAGAAACCGGTCCGTATTTCGGCATGCCGTTGCGCAACTTGATCGG
>Ga0123336_10001960_pt1 | contig 18231 bp, 18 predicted proteins | sample SSSSmetaG_FD_96466 | JGI IMG/M metagenome (GOLD analysis project Ga0123336, IMG submission 96466) | Glacier valley bacterial and archeal communities from Borup Fiord, Nunavut, Canada, to study Microbial Dark Matter (Phase II) - ​SSSS metaG | ecosystem: Environmental > Aquatic > Freshwater > Ice... | reverse complement strand
TTCGCCGAGCCGCCGTCATGCCGCCTGATAGTTGATCCGCGTCGCGGTGTAGAAGCTGCGGGCCGAGCGGCCCTGCTCGCGCGGGCCATGGCTCGATGCACCGACGCCGCCGAAGGGCGCGTGATAGTCCGCACCCGCTGTGGGCATGTTGACCATCGTCATCCCCGCACGCGCGCGCCGCTTGAAGGCTTCGGCATGGCGCAGCGACGTGGTGCAGATGCCCGCCGATAGCCCGAAGCGCGTGGCATTGACCGCGTCCATCGCCGCCTCGAACCCGTCCACGCGCGTGATTCCCGCGACGGGGCCGAAAATCTCCTCGCGATACATCACACTTTCGGCGGGCACATGGTCGAACAAGGTGGGCGCGAAGAAGCTGTGCGGGCGCGCGTCCGCCGTGCCGCCGAACAGCGCGTTGCGCCCCTCCGCCTCCACCGCCGCGACGCCGCGCGCGATCGTCTCCTTCTGGCGCGGCGCGGCGAGCGGGCCGATGTCGGTTGCGGGATCGCGCGGATCGCCGATCTTGAGCTTTGCCGTCGCAGCCGTGAGCGCAGCGATGAACGCATCTGCCACACTTTCCTCGACGATGATTCGCGAGGTGGCGGTGCAGCGCTGCCCGGCGGCAAAGAACGCGCCGTTCATCGCACAATTGACCGCAACGCCCATATCCGCGTCCGCCATCACGATCAGGCCGTTCAGGCCGCCCATCTCCTGCTGCAACGCAACTCCGCGCTCGGCCGCCGCGAGCCGGATGCGCGTTCCCGTCGCGACCGAACCGGTGAAGGTGAGCGCATCGAGGCCGGTGCACGCGGAAAGCGCCGCGCCCGCCTGCCCGCCACCGAGCACGAGCTGGACCGCGTGGCCGAACCCGGCTTCGACCAGGATATCGTGCAGCACGACCGCCGTTGCGGACGCGAGTTCGGAGGGTTTCCAGACGACCGCATTGCCGAACGCCAGCGCGGGGGCGATTTTCCATGCCGGAATGGCAACGGGGAAGTTCCACGGCGTGATCGCGCCTACGACGCCGACGGGATCGTAAGTGACCTCGACACTCGCGCCCTTGCGCGTCGATTCGAACCGCTCGCCGATGTTGCGCAGCGTCTCGCCCGCAAAAAAGTGGAACAGGCGCGCCGCACGGCCGACCTCGGCGCGGGCATCACGGATCGTCTTGCCCGTTTCGCGGGCAATCAGCAGCGCCAGCTCCTCAGTGCGCGCCGCGAGCGCGCGGGCGACCGCGTCGAGCGCGTCCGACCGCGTTTCGATCCCCATCGCCCAGATGGGCGCGAGCGCGGCGCGCGCCGAAGCGGCCGCCTCCTCGACCAGCGAAGCGTCCGCATCGGGGAGCGAGACCAGCAGGTCATCCGGGTCCGCCGGGTTGCGCTGTTCGAGTGCGAGCGGGCGTTCGACGGCGCGGCCATCGATGCGGTGGACGAGGACGAGGCGGTCCATATCAGCGTTCCCAGGTTGGTTTCGACACAGCCGCGTTGCGGCTCGGTTGTCCATGCACGCGGGGTGCGACTAGGGGAATGGCAATGACACGATTGACCTCAACCGTGCCGGAGTGTGCGTGGGCAACCGGCTGTGAACTCGGCGAGGGGCCGGTGTGGGACGCCGCACGGGGCACGCTGTGGTTCGTCGACATCAAGCGCTGCGAAATCCTTGCATTTGGACCGGGGGAGGCTCGCGCGCGCTGGTCTGCGCCCGGTCAGCCGGGTTTCGTGCTACCCGCCGACGAGGGTGGACTGGTGGTCGGAATGCCCGATGGGCTGCACCGCTTCCACCCCGCGACCGGGACGTTTACGCACCTCGCACCGATCGAAGCCGATCACCCGGCCAACCGGCTCAACGATGCTTCGGTCGCTCCCGATGGCACGCTGTGGTTCGGGTCGATGGACGACGGCGAAGCTGCGGCCACCGGCGCTCTGTATAGCTGGCGCGAGGGCAGGCTCGCCCGCCACGACGACGGTATCGCGATCACCAACGGCCCCGCGATGAGCCCCGATGGCCGCAACTTCTATCACACCGACACGCTAGCACGCACGATCTACGCCTTCGATCACGCCGATGGCGTGCTCTCGAACAAGCGCGTGCTGATCGTGATCGAGGACGGCGCGGGCTGGCCCGATGGCACCACCGTAGACTCCGAAGGCTGTCTGTGGGTGGGGCTGTGGGGCGGCTGGGCGGCGCGCCGCTACGCACCCGCGGGCGAACTGTTGTGCAGCGTGCGCTTCCCCGTCGCCAACATCACCAAGGTGGCGTTCGGCGGCACCGATCTGCGCACCGCTTATGCGACCACCGCCGCCAAGGGGCTGGGCGCGGCGGAACGCGCCGCGCAACCGCTCGCAGGGGGGCTGTTCGCGTGGGCTGCGGACGTGCCCGGATTGCCCCAGGCGCGCGCGCAGCTCTGAAGGCGTTGATCGCCGCTCCGCCCGGCAAGGCAAGCGATCGCTGACCACAACGCCAACCCTCGTTCGAATTGAGGATGATCGTCGCGTTCAGGATCGAGAGGCTCCGCGTGGTTGACGTGGGCGCGCATCCCGGAGATGCGCGGGGAACAATATGAATTTGCGCGCGCACAATGGCGCGACGGGAGAGACCAAAGCGATGCATTCGAGCGTCCACGCGACCGAAGACCTGCTGTTCGATATCCTCGTCCAGCTCGTCATCATGATCGGTGCGGCGCGGCTGCTGAACACGCTATTCCGGCGTCTGGGGCAGCCCGGCGTCATCGGCGAAATCGTGGCGGGGCTGCTGCTCGGCCCGTCGCTGTTCGGGCATTTTTTCCCGAGCGTCAGTGCGGCGGTGTTCGGCCTGAAAGCCTCGCCGCCGATCAGCGTGATCAGCCAGATCGGCCTCGTGCTGCTTATGTTCCAGATCGGCACCGACTTCGATTTCGGGCACCTCAAGCACCCGCGCAACCGCAACGGCGTGCTCTTGATCGCGCTCGCCAGCGTTGGCGTGCCCTTCGGGCTGGGGCTGTTGATCGGCCGTACGTCGCAGCCGGTGCTCGCGCCCGGTATCGATCCCACAATCTACAGCCTGTTCATGGGCGTAGGGCTGGCGATCACGGCCGTGCCAATCCTCGGCCGCATTTTGCGCCAGTTCGATCTGAACCGCACCGAGGTCGGCACGGTGGCGATCTCGGCGGCGGCAGTCAACGATGTGGTTGGCTGGGTGATGCTCGCCGCCATTTCCGCGCTGGCGGCGGCAAAGTTCACGGGCGGTGGCCTGGGCTTGCAGTTCGGCGAAATCGCAGCGTTCATGGGAGCGCTCTGGTTTATCGGGCGGCCGCTGGTGGGGTGGCTGAACGCCAATCTGGTGCGTGCGGGCGAGGATCTTCCACCCAATCTGATCGCGATCGTGCTGGTGCTGATGTTCGCGTGCGGGATGGCGACCAAGCAGATCGGCATTTTCACGATATTCGGCGGCTTCGCGGCGGGACTTCTATTCCACCAATATCCGGCGTTCGTTGACAAATGGCGGCGGCAGGTGGGCGGCTTCGTGATCGTGTTCTTCCTGCCGGTGTTCTTCACCTCGACCGGGCTGCGCACCAACGTGCTCGGCCTGGCAAGCGCGACGGACTGGACATGGCTTGCAGTGATCCTTGCGGCCGCGATCGGCGGAAAGATTATCTCGGTCTATCTGGCCGCGCGTGCCAGCGGGTTCGATCACCACCAGTCCTCGATCCTGGGCGCGCTCATGAACACGCGCGCGCTGATGGAGCTGATCGTGCTCAACATCGGCTTCGATCTGGGGTTCGTTCCACAAAATGTGTTCACGATGCTGGTGATCATGGCGGTGGTGACGACGATCATGACCGGGCCGTTGCTCAAGCTGCTGCTGCCGCGCACCGGGCATGTGATCCCGGTAGGCGTGGAAGCCTGACGCACGCCTTGCCGCACCGCTCGGCGTGTCCGGGGCGCGCGTCGCTAAACTTGCAGCGCCGCTCGCGTCGGCATCGCAGCGCGCTCACGCCCGATGATTTGCCTCGCAAGCGGGGGTCCGGACGATCGCCACCAGCCGCGTTTCAACAGGTCTCGGGCCGGAAGCGCACTTCGGTGACTTTGCGGCGGCCGTCGATGCGGCCCAACTGGACGATCACGTCGATCACCGAACCGATATAGCGGCCGAGCGCATCGCGACCGAGATCGGTGCCCGACTGGCCCGCGATCATCGCAAGCTGCTCCAGCGCGCCTTCGGGCGAATTGGCGTGGATGGTGGTGATCGATCCCGGATGGCCGGTGTTGACCGCACGCAGGAAGCTGAGCGCCTCCGCGCCCCGGATTTCGCCCAGGATGATGCGATCGGGGCGAAGACGCAGCGCGGCTTCGAGCAGATCCGCCGCACTCACCGCCGCCTCGCCGAGGCGTCCGCGCACCGCGACGAGGCCGATGGCGTTGGGCTGATCGATCTGGATTTCGGGCGTGTCCTCGATCAGCACAAGGCGGTCGGCGGGCGGCGCTTCCTTCAGCAGCGCGTTCAGTAGCGTGGTTTTGCCGGTCGCGGTGCCGCCCGCGATCAAAATCGTGCGCCGCGCGCGCACGGCGGCGGCAAGGAAACCGCCGATATCGCCACCATCGAGCTGCGCGCGAAGTGCTACGTCTTCGGCGGCGCGCGTGTGCGCCGCCTGCCCCACGCCGTCGAACGCGCCCGCCGCCGCATAATCGGCGAGCGTCAGATCGGGGACAATATGTTTGCGGATCGCCACCGCGACATGCCCGCGGGTAGCAGGCGGCGCGCAGACCTGCACCCGCGCGCCATCGGGGAGCATCGCGGCGAGCAGCGGATGCTCGCGGCTGATCCCCTGATCGGACGACGCCGCGATCTGGCGCGCGAGCCGCCACAGCGCCGCATCGTCGAGCGTGGGCGCGTCGTGGCGTTCCGTCCCGTCCGGAGTCTCGAGCCAGAGTTCGTGCGGCCGGTTGATGTAGATATCGGTCACGTCGGCGCGCGCGAGATGGCGCGCGAGCGGAGCGAGGAAGGCGTCGAGGAAGACGCGGGGTTGTGCGCTCATCTCGTAGCGTCAGGCGGCCGGGCCGACGCCGGTGAAATCGAGATCGCGCGCCACGAAAATGCGCACGTTGGCACCCTGGGGCGTGCGGATCGTGGGCGGGATGTTGAGGCTGTTCGAGGCCTGGCTCGCAAGGCCGGTGGCTTCGTTGGCGGTGCCGACGATGACGGTGGAGCCCGACGACAGCGCAGAAGCGCCCGCGCTGATCCCGCCGGTCAGCACGCTCAGCAGGATCGCCCCGCCATAGCGTTGCAGGAAATGTCGGTTGACCTTACCCGCCAGCCCGCCGCGCCCGAGATCGTCGGTAGCGGGCGAGGCGAGCGCGATCGAGACTCCGTCGGGCCGGATCAGCCGCTGCCAGACGATGAATACCCGGCTCGCGCCCTGCGCGACGCCGCTGTTGTACTGGCCGATGACGCGGCTGCCTGCCGGGATCAGCACTGCGGACCCATCGAAAGAGAGCACATCGCGGTTGACGATCGCACGCGCGTAACCTGGCAGATCGCTGTCGAGCGCGGTTTCGAGCACGGCAGCGATGATCGCGCCCTGCGGGATCAGCCGGTCGAGGTGGGCGAGACGCGTGGCTTGCGCAGATTCGACCTCCTGGCCCCCCACACGGGCGGCGAAACTCTCGTTGCCGTTGAGACGCGGCGCGGGGGTGGCTCCGGCAGCGGCGGCCCCGGCGGCGACGGCAGCAGCGGTCGCTCCTGTGGGATCGGCGGGCACGGCCTGCGCGAGCTGGACGGGGACGGGATCGGTGGGAGCGAAGGATGCGCCGACGACCGCCGATGCGGCCGCCCCCGGCGGAGTGGCAAGGCTGAGAGATGCGAGCTGAACCGGCGGGGTATCGGCCGCAGCGGCAGGCGCATCGCTGCCCCGCGCGGCGAGATCGACGATCAGCGTGGGCGCGCGCAAGCGGGCGCGCTCGCGCTCGGCCGCGCCGGTATCGATCGCGCGCGGGACGGGGCGGATCGGGGTGGCGAAGAGCGCGGGGGCGGGTGTCGGCGGGGGGGCGACAACCGCACGCGGCGCGGGCGCGGGCGGCGGGGCGGGTGGTGCCAGATAGTTGGCGGGCAGCACCAGTGGCGCGGGTTCGGCGCTGCTGGGGGCGGCGAGCGGCGGCAGCGTGGTCTCCCGCGCGGCATGCGCGGTGCGGTTCGCGCCCAGCCCAACGAAGACCAGCGCGCCAAGCGCGGTCGCAGCGAGCGCGGCGGGAACTATCGACCGGCGCGCGGCGGCGCGGCGCGCGACGATCGGCGGGCGGACGGGAACAGATTCGCTCATCGCGCGCTCCTTCTGGGCGGGACGGACCCGGCGGTGACGGTGGCAACGCGCTTGCCGAGCCGGAGCGTGAAGCGCGCGCCCAGTTGTTGAACGACTGCGACGCGGCCACGGTTGCTCACATTGACAAGCGTTTCGTCATTGCCCGGCCCGCCGGCGAAGATCGCGGGCAGCGCGATCTCGTCAGGGAAGGCGAAATACGTCTGGCGGCCATCGTCCCAGACTTTGGCAGGCAGCAGGCCGGGATCGCCGCCGAGCGTATAGGCGAAGTTGAGCACGGGCGCGGGCGGGGGCACGGGTTCGGGCAGCGTCTCGACCACGGGGCGGGGGTAATCGAAGCGGACGACCCACGGGATCGCGGGCGCGCGCGGCGCGGTGGCGAGCGCGAACGCGTAGCGATGCTGCGAGGTAACCACCGTCATATTGGTATTGGCGTTCTTGGCGAGCGGCTTCAGGAACAGCAGCCGCGCGCGCTTGTTGGGCGTGACCTGCCACGCGAGCGCATCGCCGATCGACACATTCTCGATCCGCTCGTCGGGCGCAAACTCGAGCATGATCTGCCAGCCGAGCGCGCCGGTGAGGCGCACGACCTGATCGGGATCGTAGAAGACGTGCTGGATGTGCGGATCGGCGGGGCCGGGGCGCGGGGTTGTGGCGGCGGTGAGGGCAAGGATGGCGACTATCGCGGCGAGACCCCCTCCGCCCTTCGGGCACCTCCCCCAGATGGGAAGGAGAAGCACCCTCCTCCCCCTCCGGGAGAGATGCCCCCGAAGGGGGCGGAGGGGGAACGGGGTCACGCCCCCACTCCTTCGGCGTCCTTGCGGTAGCGCGTGACTTCGAAGCCGAGCGGGTTGTCGAACCGGTCTTCGAGACGCAGCGGCCGCCCGCTGAAGCCATAACTGATCGCGGCGGCATAGGCGCGGGTAACGGCAACGGCCGACCCCGCGGGTCTGCGCGCGGCATCGAAGCGCACCAGCGCGGTGCCCGGCGCGAGGAGCGAGATGCTCTTCACCCTCACCGCGACCGTATCGCCGGGGGCGAGCGTGCGCAGCGGGCTGGAGGGGTTGTTAGCCGCCATTTCGGCCACATAAGCCGCGCGCGCCTGCGTGGCGGACATCATCTGCACGCGGCGATAATTGGCAGCGAGATCGGTCACGTCGAACGTCTCGCGCGCGCGGACATAGTTGGCGAGGCTGGCCTGGATCACTGCCTCGTTCTCGGTCAGGCGGCTTCCGCCAAGCGTTTGCGTCACTTCGACTGCGCCGGTCTGCCGGTCCACGGTGACCACATAGGGCTGCACGGTCTTGAGCGGGGTGAGCGCCAGCAGCGCGAGCGCGAGCAGCGCGGCGACCGCAGTGGCCACCCCAGCGACGATCCACGCGGTGCGGCGGCTGCGCGCCTCGGCGGTGGCGGCGGTGTCCGCCCAGGTGGCGGCGGCGGCGTAATAGGTGTCGCGCTGGCTCAAACATTCCTCCGTGCAGCGAGGCGCGACGCACGGGGCAGCGTTGCGCGCGCCATGATCGGCGCGGGGCGATAAGGATCGGACGGCGCTGCGGCGGCGCGCGCGGCGGTGGCGAGGCTGCCCGATACGCCGGTGGCGGCGGGAGCGGCCAGGCCCGACGCACCGCCGGGCCCGGCGAGCGCGAGACGCGCGCCCGGAGCGGCATCCCGGCGGGCGGCGGCTTCGAGCGTGCGCACGAGCGCCATCGCGGCGAGCGGGGCTTCGGCGGTTGCGTTAGCGGCGCGCGCGGCGAACGTTGCGGTTTCGCGCTCTGCGGCGGTGGCGGACGGCGTGGCGCGGCGCGGCAGGCGCAGCCCGCGCGCGATCGTGAAGCCCGCCGCTACCGCCGCAAGGATCGCAGCCGCGAACACCACCGCAACCAGCCCTACGGGCGTAACCGAGGCGCTATCGAAATTGCCCGCCGCCTGCTGTGCGAGCATCGCCGAGATGATCGGGGTCAGGATCGCAAGTTCGATCGCGAACAGCACGAGCACGGCGAGCGGCACCAGCGCGGCGGCGATCATCGCGCGCAGCCAGCCCTCGGCGAGGCCGCGCGTGGTATCGAACAGCAGGAACCCCGCCATCGCAGGCGCGAGCGCGAGGAGCAGCGCCAGCACCACGCGCGCGATCACGAGCAGGCCGACGCTCGAAAGCGTGAGCAGCAGCGCGGACACGCTGAGCGTCATTGCGGTCGCGGGGGGGCCGCCGACGAACGGCGAGGCGATGCCCGCGCGCGTGCGCCAGCCGAGCGCAGCCGCCTCGAGCCGATCGAGCGCGAGTTGCAGCCCGGCGACGGGTTCGGGGGTCCCAGTCGCGGCGATCAGCGTCTGTGCGATGCGGGTGGGAGCGCGCGCGAGCGTATCGTAGGCGAGCGTGGACCACGCCGCGAACGACCCCGCTAGCAACAGCACGATGCCCAGACGGATGGCGAGACCGACCGCATCGGAGAGCGCAAGCCCGCGCCCGAGCAGCAGGCGGTAGCCGAACAGCGCGACCGCGATCACCATCAGCGAGGTGAGCGCGGCGGAGACCGGCCCGGTGGGATCGGCGAGCGCGGCGTAACCGCGTTCGACCAGCCCGAACGCCTGGCAATCGGTATCCGCCAGCAGTCGCGCGGCGAGGCCCGGTGCGCCGGGCGCGGCGCAGAGATCGGCGGCGGTCATGCGGCCTCCAGCAGGCGCGGCAGCCAGGCTTCGGGCGCGTCGCCGTGTGCGGCGCGCAGCCGATCGAGCAGGCGCACGGTGCGCTCGCGGCCGCTGAGCACGGTCAGCATATCGGGTTCGGACGCGAGGTTGAGGCGCACCACCACGCTGTCGGTCCCGTGCTTCACCAGGAAGGCGCGTGCGGCTTCGGGCATCGAGCGGACCAGATCATATTCGTGCTGCGTAAGGCCGAAGCCACCCATGTAGTCGCTCGCCTGTGCGGACGCGTTGGCCATGAAGATCTGCGTGCCCGCCTGTTCGATGATCGCAGACGCGATCTTCGATTGCAACGCGTCCGATGCGGACTGGGTGGCGAAGCCGACGATGCCGCCGCGCTTGCGAATCGTCTTTTCCCAATCGCGGATACGCGCGACGAAGACTTCGTCGTCCAAGGCTTTCCAGCCTTCGTCCACGACGATGATCGTCGGCTTGCCGTCGAGCCGTTCTTCGACGCGGTGGAAGAGATACAGCATCGCGGGGGCGCGCAGCGCGGGTTGATCCAGGATCGCGGTCATATCGAAACCGAGCGTTTGGGCATCGAGATCGAGGCGATCTTCGGCATTGTCGAACAGCCACGCATGTTCGCCGCCCGAGTGCCACGGTGCGAGGCGAGCGGCGAGATCGGCGGCCGACGCGCGGCCCCGGCCCCGGAACAGTTCGGCCACGTGGCGCAGGCGGCGCAGTTCCAGCGGACCCGCGTAGGCGCTGTCGATGGCTTCCGCGATCCATCCGGTTTCCTCGACGCTAAGCACCAGGCCGTCCCCGGTTGCGAGGCGAATGAGCCATTCGGAGAGGAAGCGGCGGTTTACCGCCGTATCGGGCAGCGCGAGCGGGTTCAGGCGCGTGGGTTCGCCCGGCCGCAGCGCATCGTAATGGCCGCCGACCGCGCGCAGGAATATCTCCGCGCCGCGATCCTTGTCGAAGAAGACGATGCGCGGCGCGAACCGGCGCGCCTGCGCGAGCAGGAAGTTGAGCACCACCGTCTTGCCCGAGCCGGACGGGCCGATGACGGTGAAATTACCGAGATCGCCGCGGTGGAAGTTGAAGAAATAGGGGCCAGCCGACGTGGTCTCGAAAAGCGTGACCGCATCGCCCCAGTGGTTGCCGCTGGCCTGGCCGACGGGAAAATTATGCGCCGAGGCGAAGCCCGCGAAATTGGCGGAGGAGACGAGTGCGCGCCGTGCGATATAATCGAAATTGCCCGGGAATTGCGCCCAGAAGGCAGCTTCCAGCCCCAACTCCTCGCGCGCGGCGGCGAATCCCGCTTCGGCGAGCGCGGCCTGCACTTCGCCGGTGGCCTGGTCCAGAGTGGCGGGCGTATCCGCCTTGACCATGATCGTCAGATGATGTTCGCCGAACGCGGCACGCCCGGCGGCGACATCGTCCTTGGCCGCAGCGAGTTCGGCGCGCAGCGACACGGCTTCGTCGGCGGCCGAGCGCATCCGGCGCAGTGCCAGATCCATGCGGTCCAAGGCGGGGCCGCGATCGACGAAGGCCATCGACTGGGTGACGATCATCGGCACGGGCAGGCGGTAGAGATCGTCGAGCATCCCCGCGCCGGTGCTCGCGGGATAATCCTTGACCGACAGGATCGCAGCGAACTCGGCGGGTTCGCCATCGACCGTGCCCAGCTCGATCGTGTCCGCGCCGAAACTCACCCGGCGGCGCGGGACGGCGTGGCCGAGATCGCCGAGCGGGAGCAGCATCGGAGCCGACGTGCCGTTATAGAGCGTGGCGAGGAACTCGAGCGGTTCGGACGCGAGGCCGTTGGGTATATCGTATGCGCCCAGCAGGCGCGGGCCATAAGGTTCGAGCGCGGCGATCAGGCTTTCGCGCGCCTGGCCGAGCGTGCGCAGATCGAGCGCGCGGTTGTCGGCGGCAGGTCGGCCGCCCGCCAGCCCCAGCAGCCGGTCCGCGATCCCCGCGCGGCCTGCCAGAGGGCGCAGGATCAGGGTCAGGTACAGATCGTTCACGTATAGGCGGCGCTGTGCGAGGCGCGCCTCCCATTTGGCATCCAATGCGGCGCTGAACGGATCGCCGAAGCGACCTTCGAGGCGGGGGGCGACCGCGCGGCGCACGACGTGGTGGACGAGCGCGAACCGTGCCGAGGCGACCGCCTGCAGCGTGGCATCGCGCACGGCGAGGCGCGCATCGAGCTCGGCGCGCGCGATCGTCTCGAACGGCAGGCCTTCGAGGCGGATGACCTGCATCAGCAGCCCGCGCCGCGTGAGCAGCGTGTGATCGTCGATCTGCGCGAGGTAGGGCAGATGCACGCCCGCCGGAGCCTCGCGCTCGGCGGCGCGGCTACGGGCGGTATTCATTCGCGCCCCACAGCCGGTGGTTCGCCACGCGCGGCGTGCGGCGCAGGCGGGTGAGCCACACGCTCATGATGTGCGGATCGCGCAGGTGCGCGGCGTAGCCGAGGCCATGGATCAGCAGCGAAGGCACAAGCGCGATTAGGCTTTTGAAGACGAGGAACAGTTCGGCCGCGACGATGCCGTTCAGCACGAAAAACGCGTAGGTGACGCCCGCAACCATCTGCGGGCGCGCCAGCGCGCGGAAGAGCGGATCGGCCATGCCTCAGCCCGCGCCCGCAACCGAGCGGATGCCGCCCACGATCGACGCCGCACCGAACAGGATGAACAGGCCGAGCACGACTGTCGCGCCATATTTCCAGTTGATGCGCCCGGTGAGCATCAGGAAACCCACCGCGGCGACCGCGATGACCGCGACGGCGGTCGCGACATTGCCGAGCAGCGTGCCCTGCAACCACTCGACCGCGCCAACAATCGGCCCGGACCCGGCGGGATCGGGCGCGGCATATTGCGCGAGGGCGGGGTGGGCGAGCGCGAGCAGGGCAACGGCGATGCCGAGCGCGAGGGCGATGGGGCGGGAGCCGGGGCGGATCATAGCGGGGGCACCTCGATCAGGAGCGGGTTGGCGGGCGGCGCGGGGACGGGCAGCGTGAGCGCGAGGCGCGGGCCGACCCAGCGCGCGAGCACATCGGTGACATAGGCGCGCGTTTCGGCAAAGGGGGGCACGCCCCCCCAGCGCGCGACCGCGCCCGGCCCGGCGTTATACGCGGCGAGTGCGAGGCGCCAATCGCCGAAGCGGTCCGCCATCTGGCGCAGATAATGCGCGCCGCCCGCAATATTGGCTTCGGGATCGCGAGGATCGACGCCGAGCGCGCGTGCGGTGGCGGGCATGAGCTGCATCGGGCCGAGCGCGCCTCGGGAGCTGAGCGCGGTAACGCGAAAGCGACTCTCGCGCCACGCGACCGCCTCCACAAGGCGCGGCTCAAGGCCGTGCGCGGCGGCGCTCGCGGCGATGCTGGCAGCGAGCGGGTTGGTCCGCGCGACCGCGGGGGCGCGCGCGGGAAGGATCGGCTCGGGCGCACCGTCGGTAAAGCGTGTCGGCCCGGCGAAGGTGCGGGTGGCCCCCTCCCCCACCTCGATCACCTGCGCGTGCGCGTGCGCAGGCAGCGGCACAGATAGCAGGAGGATCGCCGCAAACATCTTCATACGATCATTACGCACCCGGAGGCGCTGCGGTTCCAGCGGCTGCACGCCTAATCCATATGATCGGGCACATAGCCCGGCGTGGGGGTGAGCGGCAGCAGGGCAGCGAGAATGGCGACCGCGATCAGCCAGCTCGCGGCGACCTTGACGCCGATGCCCAGACCGCGCGCGATCAGCGGACGCGCGGCGAACGCGATCAGCGTGCATGGGAGCGCGATCGCGAGATCGACGGGCTTGCCTGCCGCCGCCACCGCTGCGCCCGCCCACAGCCCCGCGTTCGCGCCTGCGCCCAGCGCGATGGCGCGCGAGGGCCCGCGGGGAAGGTGCACGAGCAATGCGGTGAGCGCGATGCTCGCCCACAGGCCGAGGAAGATGACCTCGGTGCGGGCGGATGTAGGCGCGCGGGCGTGCAGCACGGTCCACGCGATGGCGGCCGTGAGCGCGGCGGCGAGGACCGCGCGGCTCCATAGCGCGCGCGGGCCGAACGCGAGGAGGAGGCCCAGCGCCGCCATCAGCAGCGCGGGCGGGAGCGCGCCGCCCCTCATCCGGGGCGCCTCACCGGACGGCCGCCACGAGGAACCACACCCCCGCACCCGCGATCAGCCCGCCGATGCCGCGCAGCGCGATCTCGCCCGCGCGCTTCACGCGGGCGAGGCCGATGCCGATGCCGAGCACGTGCAGCAGACCGGTGGCGAGCACGAAACCCACGCTGTAGCCCACCGGATCGGCGGCGCTGGGCAGTTCGGCTCCGTGCGCATAGCCGTGGAAAAGCGCGAATACCGCGACGATAAGGCACGCCACCCAGACCGGCGCGCGCACCGCGAACGCGATCATCAGCCCGAGCACGAGCACCGAGACCGCAATGCCGAGTTCGACAGGCGGCAGGCCGATGCCCGCCATCCCGGCCGCGCCGCCGACCGCCATCATCGCGGGGAAGATCATCGGCAGCGCGAACACGAGCGGCCGCCCCAGGAACGCGCCCCAGATGCCGACCGAAACCATGGCCAGCATGTGATCCGCGCCCGAGAGCGGATGGACGAAGCCCGAGGCGAAGCCGCCGGGCAGGCCGGTGCCCAAGTGTGCGGACGCAGCGTGCGGCAACACTATTGCCAGCCCGAGCGTAAGCGCGGTTACAATCTGCAACCGCGCCCTTGAGGATAGTCTGCCTTGCGTCATCTGCTTTCCCCCGTTCTCGCCCTGCTGTTCGCGTCCGCCCCGGCGATGGCGCATGATTTCTGGTTGCAGCCGCGCGGCTGGCAGACCGCGCCCGGCGCACCGCTGCCCACCACGGTGGAGGTAGGGCACGGCCCGTTCCGCCAGCAATGGGGCGGGACCGCAGAGCGGCTGGCCGAACTGCGCGATAACGCACCCGGCGGCGCGTCTGACCTGCGCGCCGGGTTCCGGCCGAGCGCGGACGGGGCGAATCTCGCGCCGGTGTTCGCCACGCCGGGGCTGCATATCCTCACGCTCGCAACCAGCCCCGCCAAGAGCGAGTTGCCCTCGATCCGCTTCAACGATTATGCGGGCGTGGAAGGCCTGACCCCCGCCCTCAATGCGCGCGCGCGCAGCCGCACGACGGACAAGCCCGGGCGCGAAATCTATAGCCGACGTTGCAAGGCGCTGATCCAGGTGGGGCCTCCCTTGGCCGACGAAACGCGCATGGCGACGCGTGTGCTCGGCATGACGCTCGAGATCGTTCCACTGCGCGACCCCTATGCGCTGGGGCCGGATCGTCAACTGCCTGTGCGCGTGATTTTCGAGGGACACCCGCTGGCGGGTGCGCTGGTGAAACTCACCAACCTCGAATTCGACGGCAAGCCGTTGGCGACGATGCGCACCGACGCGCGCGGGCAAGCTTCAATGCGGGTCCCGCCGGTCGGATCGTGGCTGGTCAACGTGATCTGGACCAAGCCCATACACAGCGCCGACGCGGATTTCGAGACCACCTTCTCGAGCCTGACGTTCGGCTACAGTGCGGGCGCGCGGCCCCGTTAGGGACCGCGCGCCGCTCTGCAATTGATCAGCCGACGTTGACGGGGTTAGTTGTGAGCGACAGCGGAATGATGTCGCCGTCGGCCGGGGTAATCGGTGCTGACGTGTTGGCTGCCCGGTATGCGGTAGCGAAGTTGGCACCGAACTGGTTTTCCTGCGGTGTCGCCACCACGGGAGGCGGCGGCGGCGCAGGCGTATCCGACCCGCTGCCGTTGCCGCACGCCGCGAGGCCCGAGGCCATCAGTGCCACAAGCAGGGCGCGCCGGACGGCGGGCCTCACTGGATCACCTGAAAGCTATTGTTGGTGACGTTCTGCGGACGCGGTGACCCGCGCAGTGGCGGATTCAGATAGGGGAACGCGTTCAGAATATTCGTTGCACTGGAAGGCGCGCCATCGGTGTAGGCGACCATTCCCGTCGGTGCGTCTGCAGGCTTGCACAGACCAAGATCGGTCAGCTTGCCCGCGACCGGGATCGGGTAACACAACCGTCCCATCGCAACGCGCAACGTTATGTCGACGGTGTCATCGCCCGGACGACGTCCATTGGGGTAGCCCGCAAGATCGTTACCGACAACGCCAAAGGTGCTTTGCGCGGCCTGCGGCGTAGGCGCGATCGCAGTATTGAGGCGCATTTCCTCAGACGGGGTGACAGTCTTTAGCTGATTGACTCCCGCAAAGCCGGTCAGGAACGTTGCGACGAGATCGTTGCGTGGGAAGTTGGTGGGTGCAAGCGTAGCGAAGTTCGTGCCGAGAGTGGCGTTGACCGGTGCCCTGAACAGGGCATCCAAGATCGCAGGGAACGTTGGGTTAGTGACGTAAGCGAGCAGCGCGCCGTCGGACGTTGGCTTTACCGCATTGAACAGATCCTTGTCCGGCAATCCGATAACCAGTTCGTTAACCAGCGGATTGCCAAGTCGCGAAACCTGCACATAGGCCCCGCCTTCAAGCGCGGTGGACTTATACGTTGGATTGGGACGCAGCAGACGCGCCTGCGGCAGGCTGGCGGTGGACCACACGCCGATGACGCCGTTGCCAGTACCCGTGAGGCACGCGGTTGGAATCTCGAGCGCAATCGAGGTGACGTTCTTTTTGTTGATCAACTCCTGGTTATTCTCGCTCTGCGTAATGCCGCCGGGAAACGGCGAGCCGTTGCCATAAACTGGATCGTTGTCACCTTCGATCGGAACGAAGTTTACCAGATCGAAGATCGGTCCAAGATTGACCGCGAAATATTCAGCGCGCTGACCGACAAACACCTTGCCCTGCTGCGCGCAGCCCGGGATCGAGATGTTGTAGATGAACTGGTTCGCATACGTCGGGTAATCGACGATCGTCTTGTTGCCCGCGTTGTCGAACGGCTTGAGGAAAGTGGTGCCGCCGCCGCTGGCATTGGTGATCGCGGCGCGCGTTCCGGTCCGGCGATCGCCGGTGACCAGCGTGAGCGTATACGCCTCGTCCTCACCCAGATTGCCGTCCTGCGGCGCAGTGATCGGACCGATCTGGCGCAGCGCGATGGGCAAATCCTTGCCGCCGACGTTGATCGTCTTGCCCTTATCGCCCTTGAGCGTGTTGGTGAACTGGAACTGGAAGGTCAGATGCTCCATCGCATCGCCCAGATTGTCGATGTGGATTTCGTAGAGCGCGTCCGGGTCCATCGTATAGTAATTGGGACCATCACCGGGGTTTTGGCCGGGCTGAAAGTTGGCGATCAGCGTGGTGAACCCCGTGCGTCCGGGCTCGTAGCTCTGGAACGCATAGACGTCCGTGTTATCCACCTTGGGCATCTTGGTGATGCCGGGAGCCTCGCGGTGGCTCGATGCGAATGCGGGCATCGCCGTCGAGGCGAGAGCCAGCGCCATGATCGCGGTAATGCCAGTCCTGATCTTCACCATTGGTGCGTTCCTCTGTTTTGACCTGTCGTCAGCAGGCCATACGGACCGAAGCCGCATTGGGTTGCTGTCGGGGAGATGAATTCTCACGCGCGGCCAACGCCACGTTCGCACTCAGGTTCCGCCGTCAGCGCGCTACCGTTGCCAACTGTGTCCTTCCTGCAAGATCGTCCCACCGCCAACGGCCCGATCCGATCGCGAGCAGGGTAATGGCACCATCGCCATGCACGGGGATCAGGCGCGGACCCGCGACGGCAGCCGCACGACAGGACGCGGGGGCGCGCGCGACCGCTGCGGCGACGATGGGACGAAGGCGTGCAAGGCGGGCCTCGTCGTCAGGATCGTCCGTCCTCGCCCATGCACCGTTCCACAGCATTACCGCACCGGTTGCGGCGCGGGTAGAAGGGCCGAGTGCGGCCGCATCGATGGTGGCAGCGGGATCAGCGGCGAGAGCGTCGGCGACGAGTGTCTCGACCGAGCAGCCTTGGGAAAGTAGTCCAGCAGCGATCGCAGTGGCGCTGGCCGCCTCCGAAGCGGGGGACGCGATTTCCGGGGCAAGTGCCTCCACACGCACAGGATCGGGCGGAGAAGGCGGCGGTGGCAGCGCGGGCCGCGCAACCGGAGCGGACATTGCCACCAGAGTCATGACGCGCTCAAGCACCGGATCGCGGTGCGGCACCGGGTGGAGCAGCAGCGCGAGCAGCGCGGCGTGCGCGAGCAGGATTGTTGCCAGCAATCCTGCGCGCGCACGACGCGCCCCCGCATCAGAACGCGAGGTGGAATCCCCCGGTGATGCCATTGATCGAGCGATCTTTGCCGAGCTGTCCATCGTAGCTGATCACGACCGAAAAGGGCGAGTGGCCCGAGATGGTGACGCCCGCGCCGACATCGGCGTAATCGGCCGACAGCGGCGTCGTGGTGAAGGCGAACTGGCTGCCGATGCCCGCGCCCGCGAAATCGCTGACGAAGGTGCGCGGATGGCGATCCTCGAACTCGTGGCGATATTCGCCGCGGATCGAGGGGCGCACGGTTGCGCCGCCGATCGTCAGATTGGCGCCCAGCCGCAGGCCCGCGAGGCCCTCAACCGATTCGCGCTTAATGCGCGGCAGCGTGAGCGCAGCGAGCGATGTGCCCTCGCTGAAGCCCTCGATGTTTACGTAGGTATATCGTCCTCCGGCGAAAGGTTCGACCTCGATCCCGTTGTAGCGGAAGCTCGCGCCCACGGTGCCCACCCCAGTCGCGTTTTCGCTCTTGGGATGCGCCTGCGTGAAGGCATCGTAATTGCCGAACGCAGCGACGCGCTGCAGGCGGAAATCGGTGCGGCCGTAGCTGCCGTGGCCTTCGATGTAAAAAGGTCCATAGCCCGCAGTGCCATAGGCACCCGCATACCAGGTATCGAGACTGCTCTCGGGGCTGAGCGGGGTCAGGTGCACGCGCGCGGCATCGTAGCCGCCGGTCAGCCCGACGAGGATGTTGGGCCGCAGCCTGTAATCGAGACCGCCGGTAACGCCCGTGGCACCGTAGCTGGTGCGGTACCGATCGACCGCCGCACGGTAGAAGCCGTAGCGCGCGTTGCCCGTGATCCACATGCCGAGCTTGCGGTTCGAGCCGATCTGCGCGCGGCCAGCGGTCGCGTCCGCCTGCGCGCTATCGTCGGTGCCGCCTTGGCGCACGTCGCGCAAATAGCGGCGGATGGTGGTGCTCTGCGACTCTTCGGACTGGAAGATCAGCTCGGGGAGCAACGAGTAAGCGGCGGGGGAAAGCTGCTGGAGCGCACCCGCCTGATCGGCGGCCGAAAGGCCGTCGAACCCGCCGAACAGGCCGAGCAGATCGGCCGAG
>Ga0123336_10001958_pt1 | contig 18235 bp, 13 predicted proteins | sample SSSSmetaG_FD_96466 | JGI IMG/M metagenome (GOLD analysis project Ga0123336, IMG submission 96466) | Glacier valley bacterial and archeal communities from Borup Fiord, Nunavut, Canada, to study Microbial Dark Matter (Phase II) - ​SSSS metaG | ecosystem: Environmental > Aquatic > Freshwater > Ice... | reverse complement strand
TGTTTTTTTGATAACATTGTTGGTTGGGACTAACCAGTTGTTAGCGCAAAAAAATCCTGAAGAAAAGTTTGGCTGGGAACTTGGATCTCAGGCTTACACTTTTAACCGCTTTACTTTTTTAGAAGCACTTGATAAAATTGATAGCTGCGGTTTAAAATATGTGGAAGGCTTTCCCGGACAAACAATAGGCGGTGACATCGAAGGCAAAATGGATTTTAAAATGGAGCCGGCAAAAAGAGAACAGCTCCTGAAGAAGCTGAAAGAAAAAGGAATAAAAATAGTAGCCTTTGGCGTAATCAACGCTAACAACGATGAAGACTGGGAGAAATTATTTCAATTCGCACAGGCTATGGGGATACAGAACATCACCTCAGAACCAAAAGAGACTGACCTGCCATTGTTATCGAGATTGTGCGATAAATATAAGATCAACATAGCTATCCATGACCATCCTAATCCGTCTCACTACTGGAACCCTGATATTGTAATCGCTGCTATGAAAGGGCAAAGTGCCAGGATCGGCGCATGCGCTGATATTGGCCATTGGGTTCGTTCCGGTCTTGACCCTGTCGAATGCCTGAAAAAATTAGAGGGTCATATAAAGGGATTGCATTTAAAGGACCTTAATGAAAAATCTAAAACTGCGCATGATGTTCCCTGGGGAACAGGCGTTTCAAATATTCAGGGAGTGCTGGATGAGTTGAGGAGACAAAATTTTAAGGGTGTTATCTCCGCAGAGTATGAATATAATTGGCTGAACAATGCCCCTGAAGTTACTTTAAGCGCTAAGAACCTGAGGGAGATGGTGAAGAAGATGAAATAACAGGTTCGATAATAAACACCGTCATGCCCTTGGGTCCATGGGCACCAAGAACCAGCGACTGTTCTATATCCGCTGTCTTGGAAGGCCCGGCGATGAATGTCCCGAAACCATAATCGGCGTCACCAATTTTGTCGTATGCATGATGCATAGTGGCAACTATATCTTCTTTATTAATCACCACTGCAAGATACTGTGCGATAAATGGAAGCGCACGCTCCTGCATCAGTTCTTCCGTTATCCAGAGAGAAGAATTTTCAGCTACGCCGAGGTTGGATTTTAATATGGCAAGATCAATATTTTCTAAGAGATGCACATCGAGAGACAGATCAATACTTTCTATCCCAACTAACTCTTTACAAGTAGTAACAATGCGACTGGCATCAGGAAAATAATTTTTTATCAAAGTAAGTATCTCCTCGTAGCCACTTACTTTATAAGCTTTACCACCAATTGATTCAAGCACTGAAATATATTTCTCCATAAGTCCGGAAGAATCTTTTTTGAAAGAGTCTATCTCCGGCAACTCACTGTTTTCAGGCTGATTGCTACGTATAGCCGCTAATATTGTTTCCCTGCTACTCATTTTTATCATTATTTTTCCGGTACCATTCGCTGAAAGACTTATCCGGCGCATCGGGCATCTCTCTTTGTTTATACCAGGGGTTCATTTTATTGCTGACTACAAAAGGAGTATGTTGCATCATCCATCTTCCCGCTTTGCCTGCTACATTAAAAGCAGTGGGATGTGAAAGTGTCCAGTTCATCACCTTGATACCCGCTGTTTTGATAGCAGGCACATATCCTTCCTTCACTAACACCTGTCGCCATTTATACAACTGCTGGTGGATGTCAATCTTTACCGGACAAACATTGGTGCAGGACCCGCATAAGGTAGATGCAAAAGGAAGGTCAGCATATTTTTTCATATCCAGGTTAGGCGCCAGTATAGACCCGATAGGTCCGGAGATAGCAGTATGATAACTATGACCGCCACTGCGCCGGTAAACCGGACAGGTATTCATACAAGCACCACAGCGGATACATTTTAATGAAGCACGAAAATCCGCTCTTCCCAGCTGTTTACTTCTTCCGTTGTCTACAAAAACGATGTGTATCTCTTTTCCTTTCCGGGGTTTTTTAAAATGACTTGAATAAGTTGTGATAGGCTGACCGGTAGCGCTGCGTGCCAGCAACCGCAAAAATACTCCCAGGTGCTTGCGTTGCGGGATTAGTTTTTCCATACCCATCGTGGCTATGTGAATATCTGCGAGATGCGCGCCCATATCAGCATTGCCTTCATTGGTACAGACAACAAATTCACCGGTTTCCGCAATAGCGAAATTCACCCCGGTGAGGGCTACACGCCTGGTAAGAAATTTTTCCCTTAGATGGTCCCTTGCAACAGCGGTAAGGTATTGCGGGTCGGAAGCGCCTGCATCAGTGCCTAAATGTTCATGAAACAAGTCACCGATCTCTTCTTTCCTTTTATGAATGCAGGGTAATACAATATGACTGGGAACTTCACCTGCCAGTTGTACAATCCGTTCACCCAGGTCAGTATCTATAACTTCAACACCTTTCTCTTTAAGGAAAATATTAAGATGGCATTCTTCCGTAAGCATCGACTTACTTTTTATCATCCGCTCCACACCATTCTTTTGTAAAATGGAAAGTATTATATTATTATGTTCTTCCGCATCAGCAGCCCAGTGAATGATGAAGCCATTCTTTTTCGCGTTCTCCTCAAATTGAACCAGGTATTCGGATAGATGAGAGAGCACATTGTTTTTTATCTGCGAAGCTGCTTCCCGCAGGTCTTCCCATTCAGGTAAAGTGTTGGCAGCAATGTCTCTTTTTTTACGAATCCACCAGAGGGTTTGGTCATGCCAATCTACTCTTGGTTCGTCTTTGTTAAAGACTTCGGATAACTCGGCATGATCAGCGGTATGGGACATATAAAATATTTTAAATCAGTACGGTCAACCTGTGAGGCTTCCAAAAACCTCACAGGTTTCATAGAAAGAAACCAACAATTTATAATTCACTTAAATTCAAAACCTATTTTTCACTATTCAGTATCTCCGCGATATGCAGCACTTTCACCGTGCTCTTGCAGCGTTTTAATATTCCTTCCATGTGCATCAGGCAGCTCATGTCTGCACCGGTGATGTATTCCGCACCATGCTTAAGGTGATCCACTACCCTGTCTTTGCCCATCTTTACGGATACCGCTTCTTCGGCCACGCAAAAGGTTCCGCCAAAACCGCAACATTCATCCTGGCGGTCAAGGTCGATAATTTCAATGCCCTGCACCATGTTTAACAAATGACGTGGTTTAGAAAACGGCGCTGCGACAAGCTCGCTCATCTGCGATAATTTTAATCCCCGCTGACCATGGCAACTCGTATGCACCCCAACCTTGTGATTGAAAGTAGCGTTAATATTTTCAACCTTTAAGACATCCGTTAAAAATTCCACCAGCTCAAATATCTTATGCCTTATCGCGACGGCTTCAGCAGGATGGTGTTCATCATGAAGGTGTTCTTTGATATGCAGCACGCAACTGCCTGACGGTGACACAATATAATCGAACTCAGAAAAATTCTTAACAAACAATTCATCACAGCCATGGGTAAGGTGCTGGAAGCCCGCGTTTGCCATCGGCTGGCCGCAACAGGTTTGCTGTAACGGATACACCACTTTAACTCCCTGCTTTTGCAGTAACTGTAAAGTAGCTATAGCAGCTTCCGGATAAAACTGGTTAACATAACATGGTATAAAAAGTCCTACTGTCATACTCCTGTATCTTGTATTGCGCTATAAAATTTCAGATCGATAATATCGCCTGGTAATGATTTGTTGTTCCAGTGTTTATGAATTGCCAAAGCAGCACCCATGGCTGTCGCCTGCGCCACCGAAGCCGCGAACACTTCGATTTTAGGAAATGCTGCTGCCAGCAGATGCATAAAGATAGGATTCTTACTAAATCCTCCGTCAACAAAAATTCTTTTTACGTAACAATTGTTCAGCACAAGTTTGGTGGCGGACACCTGTTGTGAGATAAGGTCGGTAATCAGTTGATGATAAGCTTCTTCATAAGAGCTAAATGCTGACAGCTCCCGATTACCAAAACCCGACTTTTCCAGGATGCCCTCCTTGCTTTCTCCTACCTGTGACTGCTGTAAACGAATCTTTGTAATAATGTCTCTTTCAAAATCTATTCTTTTATAATAATCATTTTCGGTTTGATAATATTCAGCCAGCCGTTTGGTTTGTGCCTCATGCTCGTATCCTGCAAACAGGCGGGAAGCTTTCACCGGCTTACCCTCATAAGTAAGATAACAAAGACAATCCTTACTTAGTTCATCGGCAGTTAGCGGCGATTCATTGAACGGGTTCAGACTGATGCACCATGTGCCTGTTGATAATAATATAAAAGGTTCATTAAAATTCGCAAGGTATGGAATCAGGGCGGCGGAACTATCATGTAATCCTACGCCTACAGGTAACTGTCTTCCTTTTTGAAACAATTGCACCACGTCATCACCATTAAGAATAGGTGCCAGCCGGGTATCCAGCCCTTCGTTATAAACCCATTCGTGATAACCCTGTTTAGTAAAATCCCATAACTTGGTATGACAGCCGATGCTGGTAATATCCGAACAAACAGTCCCGGAAATCAAAAAACTGATGTACTGCGGAAGATGCAGCGTATATTTTATCCGGTTAAAGATAGCAGGCTTCTCATATTTCAACCGGTATAACTGAAGTCCCGAATTTAAGTTGCCTAATACCGGTGAAGCCGTTTGTTTTGAAATTTGCAATTCACCACCGTAAGCACTGTAAAATTGTTTCTTGAGTTTTTCAGGATAAAGTTTAAGATAATTGTAGATAGGCGTTACCGGTTTAAAATATTCATCAAGATGCACCAGTGTAGCGCCATAAGCCGAAACACTAACAGCGCTGATCAGGTACCTTTCATCAGCGGTAATTTCTAAAAAAGATTCCTGTAACCAATTGCTTAATGTAACAATGTCTTCACAGGCGTCACCATCTTCGTCAATAGTCTCATCAAGCTGAGTGGAATTTTCAAACACTATCCGGTAATGCTCGTCAAACAATAATAATTTTTTATTTGTTTTTCCAACATCAAAGATCAGTATAACTTTTATTGGATCCATATTATAACCCGGTGGCTATTGTTTTTAATCCTCTTTCTTTTATCAGGTTTTCCCGCACTTTCAATTCGCGAAACAAAGCCAGGGGTTGCAAGGCACCTGACGAACGCAGTCGTGCTTCGGCGACTACTGCCCGAACGTCTGTCCTGAATGCATCCTGCAAAATTTCCTGCGCCCCTGCAACGTCATTGTTTTCCTGAGCCGCTACTAACGCCTTCCTGTCAACGATAAGCGCCTGCGCGTACGATATCATGATCGCTTCGATAGATTGTAAAAGATCTTCCAGCGGATCCTTTACATTGTGAGAAGCATCTATCATCCAGCCCAGATCGGTATTATGATTCATCCGCGCTGCATCCATCCCCTCTACCAGTTCATTAAAAATAAGAAATAACTGGTAAGGCTTGATGCTGCCCACGGTTAAGTCATCGTCACCATATTTTGAATCGTTGAAATGAAAGCCACCTAACTTTTTTTCCATCAATAACAAGGAAACTATTTGTTCAATGTTAGCATTGGGTAAGTGATGACCGAGGTCGACAAGGGTGTAAGCTTTTGGTCCGAGCTTGTTAGCATAGAGCAATGATTGTCCCCAGTCACCAACGGTGGTAGAATAAAAATTAGGTTCGAAGGCTTTGTACTCAACAAAGATTTTCCAGTCACCAGGTAAGGCAGCATATATTTCCTGCAAGCCTTCCAGCGTGTTTTGGAAAGCCTTTCTAAAATTCAACTGGCCGGGAAAACAGGAACCATCGGCAAGCCATACGGTCAACGATTCGGAACCAAGGTCAACGCCATGCTTTATCACTTCTATGTTATGCTTAACAGCCTGTTGGCGAACAGCTTTATTAACATGCTGTAAGGAACCGAATTTATAACTATGCTGCTGACCGGGCTGATCCTGGAAGGTATTGGAATTCATTGCATCGAAACGCAACCCAAACTGAGCTGCCAGGGCTTTTATGGAAGCAACATTGCGTGGCACATCCCAGGGAATATGCAGGGAGATGGCTCCGCTGGATTGATTGAGTGAATGAAGAAGGCCGATGTCTTCCATTTTTTCTTCCAGGTTACGCGGCTCTCCGCCACCTGAAAACCTGCCGAAGCGTGTGCCTCCGGTACCAAGTGCCCAACTGGGAATAGCCACCTGGAAATCAATGAGTTGCCGCATTACATTATTCAGCTCTTTAATGTCCGCGGTACTGTTTTCGAACCTGCGTTTGTGTGCAGTTAACAAAGATTCGTTGTGTGCTTCTATTTTGTGTTTTTCTATTTGCATAGTTGAAATTAGCTATCAAATTCAGCTAACAGCTTTTGAGAGAGTGGTTCGTAATTATTTAAAATTTTTCATTCCATATAAAAAACTTCTTTTAAAGAGACAACTACTGGTGAATTATCAGGATTAGTATCCATGATGTCTTTCATGTATGCCCACCATTTTTTCATGACTGCGTGATGCGCCAGCTCTTTTTGTTTTTGCGGGTCAGACACTTTATACACACCTACCAAATCATTGTTTGTCTCATCAAGAAAGATAATATAATCTTCAATGCCTGCACTTTTGAGCAGGTGTTTCAAATCGGGCCAGAGCTCATCATGTCTCCGTTTATATTCGTCTGCCTGCCCCGGAAAAAGTTTCATTTTAAAAGCTACACGCATGAAGAAGCTGTTTAAGATTCGGGGTTCAACCTGTGAGGTTTGCAAAAACCTCACAGGTTTTGAATGAAGACGCTGGCTTACTTTCCAAACCCTGAAGTTACCGCACGAATGCCATAGCTACGCCGCCATCTACATTCAGTACATTGCCGGTTGATTTATTTAATAACCCACCAACAAAAGCGAAGCACGCATTGGCGATGTCTTCCGGTAATATTATTTCATTTAACAAAGTTCTTTTAGCATAATAGGCAGGCAACTCCGCTACGGTAACACCATACGCTTTCGCACGGCCTTCCGCCCAGTCGCCGGCCCAGATCTTACTGTCTGAAATTACCGCATCGGGATTAACAACGTTTACTCGAATTTTATCAGGTCCTAATTCAGCGGCATTCAGGCGGCTCAGATGCAGCTGCGCAGCTTTAGCGGAACCATAACCCGCATTGTTAGGTCCGGATACCAATGCGTTTTTGCTAACAATATTTAAAACGTCACCGCCAACATCCTGTTTGCGCATTTCCGCTACACCAGCCTGTGTTACCAGGAACTGTCCTTTTACCAGTACATCATACAAAAGATCCCAGTCTTTTTCTGAATGATCCTGGATGGTTTTAGAAATAGATAATCCCGCACAGTTCACTACGATATCGATCCCGCCAAAAGCAAGCGCGGCTGTTTCAAAAACATTGGCTATATGTTCTTTATTGGTAACATCCAGCAAGGCACTGGTATAAGCATCTTTACCATACTGTTTTTTAAATTCAGCATCAGCGCTTTCAAGCCGGCCCGGATCATTGTCATTAATAACCACGCAGGCGCCTTCTTCCACAAATTTTTTAGCAATCGCTTTGCCTATCCCGCCGGCGCTTCCTGTTATCATTGCTATCTTACCGGACAAAGCTTTTCCTTTAGGCATGCGTTGCAGCTTGGCTTCTTCCAGCAACCAGTATTCAATATCAAAAGCTTCCTGGCGTGGCAAAGAGGTATATGCTGAAATGGCCTCGGAGCCTTTCATTACGTTGATTGCATTGATATAAAATTCGGCAGCCACGCGCGCTGTCTGCTTGTCTTTGGCAAAGGTGAACATGCCGATGCCAGGATACAATATCACTACCGGGTTAGTATCGCGGATAGCCGGGCTATTGGGATGTTTGTTTGTTTCGTAATAATTTCTGTACATCTCCCGGTAAGCCTCAAACGAAGGCAGCAATGTTTCTTTCAACTTCTTTACATCGGAAAGATCTTCCTCTGGTGCCAGGGTCAATACCAGCGGACTGATTTTTGTCCTTAAAAAATGATCAGGGCAACTGGTACCCATAGGTGCTAACCGGTCAAGGTCATTGGAGTTTATAAATTCAAGCGCCCTGTTGTCATCAGTAAAATTACCGACCATGTGTTGTTTGGAAGAACAGAACCCGCGAAGCACAGGAGCCAGTGCTGCCGCCTGTTTCAGCCGGATATTTTTTTCAGGTGATTGTATTTTTACGCCGCCGAAGATATTGGGTTTCTTTTTATAATGCTCTTCGAGGTACTCCGCACATTTTTCTATCACTTCAAGGGTGTTGATATAACTTTCGTAAGCCGTATCACCCCAGGTAAACAAGCCATGTGATCCTAACATAATGCCACGTATCAGCGGATTTAAATCAAGGCATTCACGTAACTTAAGCCCCAGGTCGAAGCCTGGCCGCTGCCATTCTACCCAGCCAATAGAGCCGGCGAACAATTCTTCGGTGATTTGTTTGCCGTTTTTGGATGCCGCTATAGCTATTGCCGCGTCCGGATGCAGGTGATCAATATGTTTGAAAGGAAGAAAGCCGTGCAACGCCGTATCGATGGAAGGCGCTTTTGAATTAAGGTCATAAATAGTATGGTTGAAAAGCTCCACCATCTCATCTTCAAATGCAACACCGCGGTAGATATTTTTCAGGCTTCGCAGTCTGTCAACATACAAAGCGGCAAGACCACTTTTCTTCAGGGTACCAATATCACCACCTGAACCTTTTATCCACATCACTTCCGTTGACTCACCGGTGAGCGGATCTTTTGCAAAAGCTTTACAGGATGTATTTCCTCCGCCATAATTTGTAAGCCTGAGATCGGCACCCAATAAATTAGAACGATATAACAATAAACCCACTTCATCTCCGGCCAGCTTAGCGGCTTGTTCTTCATCCCATAAATAACTTACATATTTAAAAACGGTTGTTTCAGGAGACATAATCAGTGTTTAAATTGTTATAAAGGTTTTATATTATTACCATAACCAACTATCAGCACCGACAGTATGATTACTATTATTCCAATTACCACAGTAGCATAGGTTTTTCTGTTTACCCCTTTCCATTCTTTCAACACCAGGCCCCACATATTTGCCACCAGTATTATAAAAGCCATATGCAGTATCCAGGAGCTGGCTCCATTCCCCAGCTTGCTTTCTCCCATGCCATAAAAAAAAAATTGCAGGAACCATGTTGTGCCAGCCAGAGCGGAGAAAATATAGTTTGACAATAGCGGCGTTTTTTTATTTGCATAATCACCAAAAGTTTTATTCTGCGCGTTTAAGATCATGCACCAGATAAAATTGGTTGTTAGTCCGCCCCAGAGTATGATAACATAAGTAACGTTATTTTGAAACAAGAATGCTCCTTGTCCGGGATGCACTGATTTCCAGATGTTGTTGGCTTCTGTCGCCATATCTTTTCCCGCATCCAGACCAAAAGCGAAACAGGCGCTTAGCACCCCGGAGATAATAGAAACGAATAATCCCAGTCCGATCCGGTAGTCCTTGTTTTCAGAGATTTTTCCACTGCTCAATAAATCCTTCTCTTTCATCATTCCTGCTTTGCCGCAGATAACAATTCCAATGATACATACCAGGATACCTAGTAAAACCATCTGGCCCCAATGGTTGCTGACCAGGTCGGTGAAAGTATCTTTCCCGGTCTTCGGATTGAAATCATAATATATAGAAGGGATAAGGGCGCCAAAGACAGAGCAAAGTCCGAGGATAATAGAACTACCCAACGCTACTCCCAAATACCTTACGCCTAGTCCGTATGTTAAGCCGCCGATTCCCCAGAGGAGGCCAAAGACATAAGTGATAAGTAATACATGGGAATCGGTATGCTTTATAATTTCGCCAAAATTGGGGATGGTAAGATAAGCGGCAAGCGGTGGAACAATAAGCCAGGAAAAAATGCCACCAACGATCCAGTAACTTTCCCATGCCCAGCCTTTTACTTTTTTGTATGGAATATAAAAACTTCCTGAAGCGAACCCACCAATAAAATGGAAAATAACTCCTAAAATTGCTTGCATGCGTTATAGTAATTTTCTGATGGCTTGCGTACCGGATTCTAAAAGTAGAATTTTATGTGGGTTAAGCTGTCATGTACTGTCATGGGAAAAGGCGGAGGCGTAAGGTATGGAGTGTGAGGTATGGGGTGTGGGTATATGTATTCGTTGGCGTGCACCACTATCATCAGTATGATAACTTTTAAAATTTGTAATTCATTCTTTTAAAAGGTCAATTTGTATTGATATAAAAGAAAGAGACATACACACCTCATACCCCATACCTCGTACCTGGTTAATATTTGAATGCTTTTCCTCCGGCCATTATCTCTTGTGTTTTTTCGTCAAATGTAACTTTCTGCCCCGTGTGAACCGCGGCGTTGGTCATGCTGGTTGCGATAGCATGGCTGTAGCCGGCTTCCACCGGTGCATTAGGTTGCTTGCGACTGCGCACACAATCCATCCAGTTGCGCATATGCGCTGAAGTCAGTGGGTCGCCGCCGGTATTGGCAGCGGTAATAACTTTCGGCCCGCTATTCTCTAAACTTATTTCGGGCAATAAGAACGGCTCAAGTTTCATAGCAGCCGCAGGCCCTTTCTTTAGTCCGCCTTTTGGCGATACCTTATTGGTATCAAGGTTAAGTTCCCCGCCGTTAGAGTAATATAATTCTTTGGGATCATCATCACCGTTATGCATGCGCGAAGCAAAGGTAACCTGGAAGCCTTTGGTGAGATCGTCTAATGGGCCGTAATCAAATACAGCCGTAATTGTATCCCAGTTTGTCCTTCCATCTTTCCACATATAAATACCACCGTTAGCTACAACACTCCGCGGATGTTTTAATCCCGAAAACCAATGCACGGTATCTATCTGGTGCGACATCCACTGACCTGAAAGGCCGGAAGAATAAGGCCAGAACAAACGGAACTCAAGATATTTGCGCGGATCGAATTTCGCCAGCGGACGATTTTGCTGGAAGCGTACCCAATCGGTGTCTTCTTCTTTTAACAATGGCACTACATCGGGACGGCGCCAGCGACCGGGCTGATTTACATTCCAGGTAAGTTCTACCATTGTGATATCGCCGAACTTACCACTTTTGATAAAATTCTCCGCCGCGTGGTAGTTGGAACCGCTCCTTCGCTGCGATCCTATCTGCAGTATCTTACCCGAAGCCTTCACTGCTTTGAGCGCATCCCTGTTGTCTTCCATCGTTTCAGCAAAAGGCTTTTCGCAATAAACGTCACAGCCGGCTTTAACCGCTTCAATGGCACAACGCGCATGCGCGAAGTCAGGGGTACTGATTATAACAGCATCAATTTCTTTTGAACTGTACAACGCATCGTTGTTTACAAATGGCTTTACATCGTGACCGAATTTTTCTTTCAGAAACGCCGATCCATCCTCCCGTCTTTTTTTCCACAGATCCGATACCGCCACCATATCGAAATTTAGTTCCTTATAATGATTCATAAAACTTGGTAACAATGATTGGCGGAAACGATCGGAGTAACCAACCACCCCTACCCTTACGCGATCATTGGCGCCAATAATATTTGCATAACTTTTGGCGCTGAATCCCATGGCGCCGATATAAATTCCGGCACCTGCTTTAGCGGAATCTTTTAAAAAAGTACGACGTGATTTTGACATTGTAGTGAGTATTTATTGTAAGTTAATTATAATTAGATTGGCCGCTAATGATACAGACTGTGCCATGGCGGCAATAAGGCACACAAAGAAGATCTAAAGAATATATCTTCGTGTTCTATTATGTCTCCGTGGCTATTACTTTTTGCCACGCAGACACAACGGCAGAAAGAGTACATTTTTATCTTATTCATTTCTAATACAGCGTCATCGTCGCCTCATATCACGCAAGCTGTTTCAGCAGCGTATCCTTTATATACTTACTGCTCTTTGTAATGCTTTCAATAGGATCGATATCAAAATTTTCCTGCTCCATATAAAAACGCTTCATACCAGAAAGCTTTGCGTGGGCAAAGATCTTTTTGAAATCGATGCTGCCATTACCGATTTCCGTATTTCGGTTGGTTTTTAATTTATCCATGTCTTTAACATGCCACATCTTAAAACGACCCGGATATTTTCTAAACATTTCAACCGGATCTTGTCCGCCTCTTACTGCCCAGTAAAGATCAAGTTCCATGTGCAGCAATGCAGGATCGGTTTCTTTTAACAGCACATCGTAACCCGATATACCGCCGTTTAACGGATCGAACTCTGTGTTATGATTATGATAACCTAGCTTGATACCCGCTTTCTTACAGATTTCACCTGCAGCATTAAAACGTCCCGCAACTTTTTTGTAATCATCCGTTGATTTAACAGTAGCATGACTAAAGCTGGACACTGTCATATATTCCTGTCCTACGGCTTTGGCTTTGTCTATCTGCAGGCTTACTTCATCATCAGGGCCATTATCGAGGAGATATTTGTTTATCGTATAATGACCACTAAAGGATGTGAGATGGTTTTTGACAAGCAGTTCTTTAAAAGCTTTGGGTTCAAGTCCGAAAAATTGTCCGCCATAAGTTTCCACATCGCTGTAACCGGCGGTAGCTATTTTTGCCAGGAACCCGTCTACGTCTTTACCAATTATTTCGCGTATGCTGTATAGCTGGATACCTATCTTCATATCCTGAGCAAATAATGAAGACGGCTTAACCGCGAGACCTGCTATTAGTAAGCTGGATCGTTGAATGAAAGATTTTCTGTTGAGCATGTTTTAATTATTAATGATGAACAATATAATTTAATTATGTTATCTAACACCTATCCCTGCAGCGCATGATCAGCATGAACATCCCTGCCGGACCAGATTTCTTTCGAGCTCCAGTCGGTGACTTTGCCACTCCAGAATTCATCTTCCGGCGGAAGTCCTAACGCAAGAAAACCGGTGGAGGCCAGGTATAAACTGCCGGTAGAAATATACTCTTCGCCCAATGAGGGCTGGTGGCCTGCCAGCCCTACCTGTAACCAGCCGTTGCTATCATAATTTCCTGGTGATTGAAATATCCTTTTCATAACCGCCGTTAAGGCGCATCGTACCTGCATGGGCGTTATACCTGCCGGCAAACTTTTCATCAATGCGATTTGCGACAGGGCCTGGAAAGCGCCGGTACGATAGCAGATGGATCTTCCGATGACAGGATAGGTGCCATCAGGCGCAATCAAACGTTCCTGGATAAACGCGTACCGCTGTGCTCTTTTAAGTGTTATGTCATACGCTTCCTTTGTTACTATCCCTTTGGATTGCATTACCTGCATTGCCTGCACCATCATGGGATGTATAACAAAGCTGTTATAATAATCCCAGTGAAAAGTATCACCATCACCATACATGCCATCGCCTTTATACCATTCATTGTGTTTCTTCGTAGCGTAATCAAGTCTTACAATATCGTATTGCTCATCAAAGTAAAGGAACATGGTTTCTATCATCGACATAAATAACAGCCAGTTATTATAACCCGGCGGTATGCCCCTCGACAAGCGTAAAGCGGTAAGGAGACGTTGTTTGGTAGCGGCTGATAACTTTTGATAAATTTGTTTAGGCGCGCGTAACAAACCATGCGCGAGAAAAGCAGCGTCTACTAATGATTGTGAGGGTTTAATGCCGGGCTTTCCAAAATTCATATAATCTTTTGAAGACGGGTCGACAGCATTTTCAATACAAGTGATGGTAAGATCGATGTATGTTTTGCGCAGCTTTCCTTCGGGAGTTTCATCGGCGCCTAACTCAAGCCAGGGCGCTATCCCGGCAAGCAACCTGCCAAAAGCTTCGAGGTGCGTGTATTTCGCGCGATCATCTTTTCTGCCGGGCTGCGATTCAACAGGCATATTTAATTTAAGCGTTTGCCTGGTTAGATTTTGTAAGAGAGGATCAGCCATTTGAGTAAGGGTTTTGATCCAGTACTCACGATCGTTCACGGTTTGTTTAAAAACATCCCCATCACCTCTTTGCCCGGTAGCTTGCAATGCTATCACAGGCGAGGCTATAGCAATAGCGGAGAGGTTTTGGACAAAGCTTCTTCTTTTCATTTGCAGATGGTTGACAACCGGTTCAACTAATAAATTCAAAAATAATCTTTTCAGTATTCATAAGTGCAGGCAGATAAATTAAAATGACAGTCAGGCAGGTTTACTATTTTCCCCAAAAAGTGAATACATGAAAAAAAAGTGCGAAACTTGCCAAATGGTCTGCAAAGGTTTCATGGTGTTGAAGATGATATAATGTATGGGGCATGAGCTTTTGAGGTATGAGGAAGAGAATGCATTCATTAAATGTTTATAACACCAAATGTCAATACTTAAACAATTTGAACTTACCGGTAAAACGGCCCTGGTAACGGGTTGCAAGAGGGGAATAGGTAAAGCCATGTCACTGGCACTTGCTGAAGCAGGCGCCGATATCATAGGTGTTTCTGCGTCACTGGAAATACAAGGCAGTAAAGTAGAACAGGAAGTAAAAGCGCTCGGACGAAATTTTAAAGCATACCAGGCCGATTTTGCCAATCGTAAAGAAGTATACGCTTTTGTTGAAAAGGTTAAGCGTGAATATAAAACCATAGACATACTTGTTTGCAATGCCGGCACTATCTTACGCAAACCTGCCGCCGAACATCCTGACGAATACTGGGATACTGTTATGGAAGTAAATCTCAACGCACCTTTTATTTTGGCACGTGAATTTGGAAAGGATATGGTTGAAAAAGGCAGGGGTAAAATAATATTTACCGCTTCGCTGCTTACGTTCCAGGGTGGTATTAATGTGCCGGGATATGCAGCCAGCAAAGGCGCTATCGGGCGTTTAACCATGGCACTTGCCAACGAATGGGCAGCCAGCGGCGTAAATGTAAACGCTATTGCACCAGGCTATATAGATACCGATAATACGGAAGCATTGCGCAACGATCCTGAACGCAGCAAGAATATCTTAAGCCGTATTCCCGCCGGAAGATGGGGTACCCCCGAAGACATGATGGGTGCTACCCTCTTTCTTGCTTCTTCCGCATCAGATTATGTAAATGGTATTGTACTCACAGTGGATGGTGGCTGGATGGGAAGATAGAAATCCGGCTGTCTGCGACCATCTTTAATTGGTAACAGGTACAAGACTTACAAGATTGATTAATTTAATTTTATAACATGATGCAACAAGTATATGCGTTGGGACCAAACGAAGTGAAATTATTCAGCACGGAACAGTTGCGGGAAAATTTTCTTATAGAAATCTTACTACAGGATGATGCTATAAATTTCACTTATACTCACTATGATCGCATGATGATTGGCGGTGCCAAACCAGCATTCAATCCGCTGAACCTTGAAAGCTATCCTGAACTGCGTTCCGCTTTTTTTCTTGAAAGAAGAGAGATCGGTATCATTAACGTAGGTGGTGCAGGAACCGTTGAAGTGGATGGCACTTCATATAGGCTTTCAAAAATGGATTGTCTTTATATTGGCAAAGGCGCCAGGCAAATTAGCTTTAGCAGCAATAATCCTGCACAGCCTGCATTGTATTACCTGCTATCCGCCCCGGCACATAAAAATCTTCCGGCTAGGTTAATGAAGAAAGAAGAAGCCGCACCCGTTGAACTGGGCTCTGTCTTGATGGCTAATGAACGTACCGTTTACAAATACATCCATCAGCAGGGTATTGAAAGCTGTCAGTTAGTAATGGGACTGACAGTTTTAAAAAAAGGTTCTGTATGGAACACGATGCCATCGCATACTCATGACCGAAGGATGGAAGCTTATTTTTATTTTGACATTCCTGAAAGCCAGCGGGTGCTGCATCTGATGGGTCAACCACAGGAGACCAGGCATCTTCTTGTTGCCAATCACCAGGCCGTCATCTCCCCGCCATGGAGTATACATTCCGGTGCCGGCACCAGTAACTATGCTTTCATCTGGGGCATGGCAGGAGAGAATAAAGATTACAGTGATATGGACGTAGTGAGCGCGGCAGAATTAAGATAACGAGCAATCGGCCGTCAGCTGCCGGCATATCATTGCCTGCCATTTCTTCCCGATAATTTACAGCTTGTAATAATTGCCTCAATTGTTAATTAACTTACCATCGATCTTGAAATTTATTATCTATACAAGGTATCATATGATTAACAAAACAATCATTGTTTTACTTTTAACAGTTGTCATATCATCAGGGGCTTAGTCTCAATAGAAGATTAACCTTCCCTTTCAAAAAGAAAACGAAGAAAGTTTATGCTTTTAAACGATCATCTGACTTACTGATATAGTGATCAAAGCCTTCTTTATTCCCTAACTATCTAGTACCTCTATCGGTTCAATCTAACAAATTATCAATATTTAATACTCTGGTATAAAATTCTAATTTTAACAGCGCCCTATGTTAAAAGTATTTAATACCTTGCAATCAACTAACAATCTAACGAATAAAAACTGTTGCTTATGCCAAACACAACTCCGCAATTGCATCTTCTGAAAAAAATTTACTATCAGATAAAGTTTTCAAATTTCTTAGTTGAAAATCTATTATAAATACTATTGAATATTTGTAAGAATATTTCGAGTAACAATCTATTTAAAAATATTATTAAGAAGTTGTCCATTTTGTTATGAATGTGCAACTGTACTAATCGGGTAAAAAAAATTTCAATGCAACAGCATACAAAAAATTAAGTTGTCACTTATCCAAAGATCAATAGGTAAATCATTCTAAAAACTTTTATTATTTAACTTTAAAATTTAACTGCTGTGAAATAAAAAAATCTACTTAAGAAGTCTTTATCCTTATAAAATTTGAGTTTGTCGTATTCTTTCCCGCTTCATAATAATTATGAATAGCGATGTAATTAATTGACAAAGTCTCCGGCGAACATTTTAAAAATTATTTTTTAATATTTAATTATTATTCTAATGAGAACAAAAACTACGACTTTAACTGGCAGGTGCCATGATAAAACTCGTGTCAGTCTTAGGGCAATTAGTATAGGGGGGATTTTAAGGTTAACATTAGTGTTACTTCTGCTAAGCACGTTACAAGTAAACTCCTACGCCTTCTTACCTCCACATGAAGTGAAAGGTAGAATTGTAAACGCAGACGGAAGCCCGGTACCAGGGGTATCGATAATAATTGCAGGTACCAAGAAAGGCGTTACCACAAATAGTGATGGGCGTTTTAGTATTATGGTTCCTGATGAAAAGGCTACTCTGCTAATCTCCAGCGTAGGATTTGACGCTAAATCTGTAACTGTTGGTAGCCAGAGTGAGATAACTGTTACTTTGGTACAATCAAGTGCAGGGTTAGATCAGCTTGTCGTGGTAGGGTATGGCACCCGTAAAAAATCAGATCTTACCGGTGCGGTAGGTACTGTAAGAGCTGCACAATTGCAGGAACGTCCGGCATCGTCTCTCAACCAGGCTCTTGCAGGAAGAATTTCAGGAGTGCAGGTAAATACAAATTCCGGCCGTCCGGGAGGTCGTACAAACATAAGGGTTCGTGGTTTTAGTTCTATTAACTCCTCCAACAATCCTTTGTATGTAGTTGATGGTGTTTTGCTTCCGGTATCAAATCAAGCCCAGGCGAGCCAGGCTATCGACTATATCAATCCAAATGACATTGTTGCAGTAGAAGTTTTAAAAGATGCATCTTCTACGGCTATTTACGGAGCAAGAGGTGCAAATGGGGTAATTATTATTACTACTAAACGCGGAAAATCAGGTGAAGGCAGGATAACCTATGATGCGGATTTCAGCGTGCCGAAAATTGGCCCCAATTTTCCAAAAGTACTTAATGCCAAACAGTTTCTTGCTGTAGAGGATCTTGCCTATAAAAATATGCAGAAATATGACCCGGCTGGCTGGGCAGCTGGTAAATATATCTCAAGAAATCCTGCATTGGCGAGGACTGATCCGCGTATTTTTGATGCGCAGGGCAATCCTCTGTTTGACACAGACTGGCTGGATGCAGCTACACAACATAAAATTTCTCAAAATCACCAGCTTGGTTTCTCAGGTGGCAATGATAATACTACTTATTCGATGTCCCTTGGTTACCGGGATGATGAAGGTCTGTTGTTAACTTCCTATCTCAAACGTTACTCAGGCAGGTTTTCTTTTGACAGCCAGATAAAACCATGGATGAAAGTAGGTGGTACATTAAGTTATACTAACCAGGAAGAAAATATCGTAGATCAAAGTGATGCCGTTCCAAGACAGATTGTTGAAGACTTTCCATTTCTGCCCGTAAGATATGCAGATGGTACGTTC
>Ga0123336_10001957_pt1 | contig 18240 bp, 19 predicted proteins | sample SSSSmetaG_FD_96466 | JGI IMG/M metagenome (GOLD analysis project Ga0123336, IMG submission 96466) | Glacier valley bacterial and archeal communities from Borup Fiord, Nunavut, Canada, to study Microbial Dark Matter (Phase II) - ​SSSS metaG | ecosystem: Environmental > Aquatic > Freshwater > Ice... | reverse complement strand
GACGTCCTGCTCGTTCTTCAGCAACGCGCCGTGCAGGGGCGGGATGACCACACGGGCGTCCTGGCTGCGGAGCGCTTCGGCGGGCATGTCCTCGATCATCAGCAGCTTGAGCCAGTCCAGCAGCTCGGACGTGGCGGGCTTCTTCTTCAGGCCGGGCACGTCGCGGACCTGGAAGAAGACGTTGAGGGCCTCCCGCGCCAGGTCGGCTTGCAGGCCGGGGTAGTGGGCCTCCACGATGCGCTCCATCGTGGGCCGGTCGGGGAAGCGGATGTAGTGGAAGAAGCAGCGGCGCAGGAAGGCGTCCGGCAGCTCCTTCTCGTTGTTGCTGGTGATGATGACCACGGGGCGGTGACGGGCGGCGACGGTCTCGCGGGTTTCGTAAACGAAGAACTGCATGCGGTCCAACTCCAGCAGCAGGTCGTTCGGGAACTCGATGTCAGCCTTGTCAATCTCGTCTATGAGGACGACCTGCGGCCGGTCGGCGGCGAAGGCGTCCCACAGCTTGCCGCGGATGATGTAGTTGCTGATGTCGGCGACCTTGGGGTCGCCCAACTGGCTGTCCCGCAGGCGGGAGACGGCGTCGTACTCGTAAAGGCCTTGCTGCGCCTTGGTGGTGGACTTCACGTGCCACTCGACCAGGGGGTGGCCCAAGGCGGCGGCGACCTCGTGCGCTAGGACGGTCTTACCGGTGCCCGGTTCGCCCTTGACCAACAAGGGGCGTTGCAGCGCGACGGCGGCGTTGACGGCGACTTCCAGGTCGCGGGAGGCGATGTAGCGTTCGGTGCTGCGGAAGCCGCTCACGGGTTGGTCCTTGCGGTGACGTCCGTATCCTAAGCGGCCTTGCCCAGGCTGTCACACAGCGGGCCGGTGATCCTAATGGCTGTGTGTTCAACCGGCTTGGCGCGGTCCAGCCGACGGGCGCACTTAGCGGGCACATCCATCTTGGCACCCTTGGGGGGAAGGCACGACCAACACGAGTATGGATTGCGCCGGTCCATCGAGGGACGGCTCGGAACCCGCCGGGATGCTAGGCGAGGGCGGCTTGGGTTGTGTTTATCTTTGGCGGACGTGATGTGCGTGTCGCCAAGAGGCCTGTCCATGGAACAAGCCTACCTGGGACGGGCTTAAGCCCGTCCCAGGCTGGACGCTGTTGGTGCGCGGTGGACTACTGCGCGGTGGCCGGCGCGGTGACCGGCGCGGTGGTCCGGGCACGCGCCCGGGCGCGGCGCACGCTGCGGCGGGTGCGGCGCGTGGAGCGGCGGACGGTGGTGCGGGTCGGCTCGCCCATCTCGGTCGAGCTGCCGACGGCGGCCTGGCCGACGACGCCGGTCTGGCCAGCGATGGGCGCGTTCACCGAGTCACCGGGGGGCAGGCTGTTCGCGGGCTGCGGCATCTGGCTGCCGGAGTTGGGGTTGGTCGAGGACAGGCCCGAGGAACCCTGCGCGCAAGCGGCAAGCGTGGCAGCGATCAACAGGGCAGGGATCAGTTTAAAGGGGGACACTAACGTAGCCTTCCAGCAGGGGTTGAGATGACACAAAGCTGTGCAGGCGACACAGTTGCAAAAGGCTGGCAGGGCCGCAAGCCCGCATCCCATCATTGTCTCGGACCGATGCAAGCCTGCCACGGTCCCGCGTGCTTAATGTGCAAGGACGAGAATCGTGGCATGCGGGACCCAGCCTGGGCCGGGCGTGGCAGAACCGCCCTGGCGCACGGACTTTGGGCGGCGCCGCAGTCACGGGCGGCCCCGGGGGCATCCGTCAGCAGGGCTGTGCCGCTGCCGCAAAGATGCCCTGCCCAGGTGATGAGGCACCGGCCTGTGGAACCCCGGCGTCAGCGGGGCGCGCCATTGCGCGCAACAGGGCGCTTGCCGGTTGCGGCCGGCCGGTCAGGTAGCCTTGCACCTCGGCACAGCCCATGGCTTGCATCTGGGCCAGTTGCTCCCCGGTTTCGACGCCCTCGGCGACGACGGTCATGCCGAAGGCCGCGCCGATGGCCAGGATGGCGGCGACGATGGCCCGCGCCTCCGGCTGGACCGCCGCATCCTGGACGAAGGAGCGGTCAATCTTGATGACGTCGAACGGGAAGCGGCGCAGGTAGGTCAAGCCGGCATGCGCCGTCCCGAAGTCGTCCAGGCTGAAGCGGACACCCGTGGCGCGCAAGGCGGACATGGCGTGCAGCACGTTCTGGGTGTCCTCCAGCAGCAGGCCTTCCGTGACCTCCAGGTTCAGGCGGGACGGCAGCAGCCCCGTGCGGCGCAGCACGGCCGCCACCTGGTCCGGGAAGCCGGCATGGGCGAACTGGACCGGGGACAGGTTGACGGAGACGTGGACGTCGTCCGGCCAGGCGCACGCCGCGGCACAGGCGGTCTCCATCACCCACAGCCCGATGGGCACGATCAGACCGGACGCCTCAGCCCGGCTGATGAACTCCCCCGGCCCGACCAGCCCGCGCGTGGGGTGGCGCCAACGCACCAGCGCCTCGCACCGGCGGATCTTCAGGGTGGTGTCCACGATGGGCTGGTAGTCCAAGAACAACTGCCCGCCGGGCAGCGCCTGGCGCAGGTCCTGCTCCATTTGCCCCTGGTGCTGCCGCACCTCGTCGGCCGCGGCGTCAAACATGCAACACGCACCGCGCCCGCTGGCCTTGGCCCGGTACATTGCGCTGTCGGCATGGCGCAGCAGCTCGTCCGGCGTTCCGGCATGGTCCGGACAGACCGCCATCCCAATGGACACCCCGATGCGGCAGTGCCGGCCGCCGATGCTGAACGGCTCGGCAAAGGCGGCGATGATGCGCTGGGCCAGGCCCTCCGGCTGGTCTGGTGTGTTGCAGAGCGGGGTGCTGCTGGGTGGGGTGTTGCCGGGCTGGGTCCCGCTGGGAGCGGAGCCGCCGAGTGTCAGGAGGACCGCGAACTCGTCGCCGCCCATCCTGGCGGCAGCGGCAACGCTGGGCAGGGCCGCGCGCAGCCGCCGGGCCGCCTCCGCCAGGATGGCGTCGCCGGCCGCGTGGCCATGCGTGTCGTTGACCGGCTTGAAGCCGTCGAGGTCGAGGTAGAGCACCGCGAGGCGCGGCAGCTCCGCCCCGGGGTCGAGGCAGGCGCGGCGCAGGCGTTCCGACATGCTGATGGCCTGGCCAAGCTCCTGCAGGAACGCCGTGCGGTTCAGCAACCCGGTCAGGCCGTCATGGTGGGCAAGATGGAGCACCTGCTCCTCCGACCGGCGGCGCTCGGTGATGTCGGTGTAGGTTCGCACCATGCCGCCGCGGGCGAGGGGGATGCTGTGGACCTCCATCACGTGGCCGCAGGGGCGCACCCGGACGTAGGTCTGCGTTTCGGTGACGATGCGGCTCCAGTCGTACTTGGCGGCGTCCAGCGCGCCGGGCAGGCGGAACTCGCCCGCGGCGGCCTGGTGGGCGACGACCTCGCTGAAGCGGGGCTTGGCGTCCATCAGCTCGCGCGGCAGGCCGAGCATGTCCATCGCGCGGCCGTTGCACACCACCACGGTCTGGTCGGCGTCCACCATCATGATGCCCTGGTCCATGTGGCCCAGGGTGGTCTCCAGTGCGGCCGACTGCTCGGCAAGCAGGGCTTGGCTGGTTTGCAGCTCCGCTGCCTGCGCCTCCATGCGGCGGCGCGTCGCTTCGAGGACGGCATTGCGTTCGGCCAGGGATGCTTCGGATCTGGCGAAGCGGTCGAGCTGGCGCATCAGGGCGGCGAGCAGCACACTGATGCAGGCGGCGGCCAGCAGGCAGGCCGCCGCAGGCCCCATGCGGGCGACACCGGGCGGGCGGGCAGCGCCCAGCGCCTGCCAAGCCAGGGCGGCGGCGGCAAGCACAAGCCCGAGGGACAGCGCACCCAGCGTGAGCAGCCGGCGGCTTCTATGCGAGAGGTCGGGCCGCCCTGGCAGGGCCGCAGGCGACTCCGGGGGGACGCGCCCCTCCGTTGGCGGGGTCAGCACGCCCAAGGCGCTTTCCCGGTGGGTCATGCTGCCCGAAGCCCTTGCTGCTTGCGCCAAACCACATGCCCCCCAACAGGCTTACGCGGACCGTCCCCTGCCCTGCCGCCGGCCAAGGCAGGCCGTGCAAGCCGGCACCACCCGTCCCGTCTCCATTGTTACCTGAACTGCCAGCAGCTTGCTTCGCTGGTTTACCCTAGGTTTCAGTTAACACCGTCTGCGACTGCGCCAACCCTGGCGGTGGCAGTGCCAGGCGGTCCTTGGCAGCTTTAGATTGATGCCGCCCCAACTGGAAACGCGGCAGCTTCGCCAGTCGTGCGACGAATTGGTCGTTTCAACAAACCTAGACCCGTACTGGCGTGACGCAGTCAGGCCAGTACGGGGCTAAACCGTGTTCGGTGCGGATAGACGCACCGAACACGGTTTAGCCCTTTGTTTTCACCAGCATCTTTATCGGAGCGTGTACACGTTTGTTCCGATGGTGCCCTAGGGGCGCCGAGGACCTGGTGAGCGGGCTGGCGCAGGCGGCTCCGGCGTTCAGGCGGCATGGTGGCCTGAGACTTCGTCCCCGGCGTCCCGGGGCAGGCGCAACGCCATCGGTGCTGCCAGCAGCGCCACCGCGGCCACGGCCAGGAAGGCGGCGGAGTAGTCCGGCAGCCCTGGCTGCACCCGCTGGGACAGCAGGGTGGAGGCTTGCAGCGCCGCCGCGCCCACGGTGATGCCCAGGGTGAGGGAGAGCTGCTGGATGGTGGAGTACAGGCTGGTCGCGGCGCTCATGCGCGGGCGGGGGATGTCGGCGTAGGCGATGGTGTTGTAGGCGGTGAACTGCAGCGAGCGCAGGAAGCCGCCGGCGACCAGCACCGCATACAGCCCGGCCACTGGCCAGGCCGGGCGGAACGCGGCGCAGGCCGCCAGCAGCACCGCGGACAGCCCGGCGTTCCAGACCAGCACGGTGCGGAAGCCGAACGTGCGCAGGCTTCGCTGGGCCGCCGGCTTCATGACGATGGCGCCGACGGCGCTGGCGAGGGTGATGAGGCCGCTTTGCGCCGCCGACAGCCCAAAGCCCAGTTGCAGCATCAGCGGCAGCAGGAACGGGATGGCGCCGATGCCGACGCGGAACATGGACCCGGCCCAGACCGAGACCGCGAAGGTCGGGATGCGGAGCAATGAAAGGTCGAGCAGCGGGTCGGGCCGCCGCCGGGCATGGCGGAGGTAGAGTGCGCCGGACGCCGCACCCAGCAGCAGCAGCCCGGCGGCCAACGGGGCGGGGACGACGCCGCGGCCCACCGTCTCGGCCCCGAACATCAGCCCGGCCAGCGCGATGCCGGCCAGCAAGAGGCCAACCGTGTCGAGACGGGCCGGGTCGGGCGCGCGGGCGTCCTCCACGTAGCGCGTGACGAGCACGATGCCGAGTATGCCGATGGGCACGTTGATGTCGAAGATCCAGCGCCAGTCGGCGTAGGTGACGAGGAAGCCGCCGACGGGCGGCCCGACGATAGGGCCGATCAGCGCCGGGATGGTGAGCCATGCCATGGCGGCCACAAGCTCGGATTTTGCGACGGAGCGCAGCAGGACCAGGCGGCCCACGGGGACCATCATGGCGCCGCCGATGCCCTGGACGACGCGGGCCGCCACCAATTGCCACAGGGTCTGCGACTGGCCGCACAGGATGGAGCCGAGCGTAAAGACGGCGATGGCGGCACGGAAGACGGTGCGGGCGCCATACCGGTCGGCGAGCCAGCCGCTGGCGGGGATGAACACGGCCAGGCTGAGCAGGTAGGACGTAAGCGCCACGTTCATGTGCAGCGGGTCCGCACCGAAGCTCCGGGCCATGGCGGGCAGGGCAGTGGCGACGACGGTGCTGTCAAGGTTCTGCATGAACAGGGCGCAGGCGACGATCAGGGCCGTCAGCCGTGTCCGGCTGGGATCGGGACGGGGGTCGGGATGGGGGTCGGGCAGAGGACCAGGCGAGCCAGGGTCGGTCACCCCTGTTCAGATTTCCGCATAGAGTTCGATGATGTTGCCCTCGGGGTCACGGAAGAACAGCGTACGGTGGCGCCAAGCCGGGAGGTCCTTGGGCGGGCTTAGGATCGGGATGCCCTGGGCAATCAAGTCGTGGTGCCAGTCCTCGATGGCTGGCGGCGGCACGCGGAAGGCAAGCTGGACCGATGCGGACCCGGCGGCGGCCGGCCCGTCGTCCCAGGCCAGCCGCCGGCCGCGTGGCCGCAGGGTCAGCAGGCCCGATCCGACCTGGAAGCTGACCCAGTCCGGACGGTCTGTCTCCAGCGTCAGCTTCATCGTGTCGAGGTAGAAGGCGCGGGTCTCGGCAATGCGCCCGCACAGCAGGATGATGTAGTCGAGGTTGCGTAGCGCGGCGGCGGCCATCGTCCGGCGTCCCTGGCGGGCGGTTTCCAGTCCGCTAGGGGATCAGCACGGTGCTGCCGGTGGTTTGCCGGGCTTCCAGGGCACGGTGGGCGTCCGCGGCGTTCTTGAGCGGGAAGGTCTGGTTGACCCTGATCTTCACGACGCCGCTGCTGACGGCGTCCATCAGCTCCGCCGCCGCCGCGGTCAGGTCGGCGCGGGAGGCGGTGTAGGTGGCCAGCGTCGGCCGGGTCAGGAACAGGCTGCCCTTGGCGCTGAGCGTGGCGAGGTCAAAGGGTGGCACCGGGCCGGAGGAGCTGCCGTAGCTGACCATCAGGCCCAGCGGCTGCAAGCAGTCCAGGCTGGCGCCGAAGGTGTCCTTGCCCACGCTGTCATAGACGACGGGCACCATGGCGCCGCCGGTCAGGCGCTTGACCTCGGCGGCCAGCTTGTCGTGGCCGACGATGACGTGCGCGGCGCCGTGGGCACGGGCCAGCTCCGCCTTTGCCTCGGTGGAGACGACGCCGATCACGGTGACGCCGAGGTGATGCGCCCACTGGCACAGGATCAGGCCGACGCCGCCAGCTGCGGCGTGGACGAGGATGGTCTCGCCGGGGCTGACCTTGTGGGTGCGGCGCAGCAGGTATTGTGCGGTCAGGCCCTGCAGCATCATGGCTGCGGCGGTGTTGTCGCTTATGGAGTCTGGCAGATGCACCAGGCGGTCGGCGGAGATCACGCGGTCCGTAGCGTAGGCGCCGATGGGGCCGGTGGCGTAGGCGACGCGGTCGCCGACCTTCAGGTCGCGCACATCGGCGCCGATGGCGCTGACGACACCGGCGGCTTCCATGCCGAGGGTCGCGGGCAGGGACGGGGCCTTGTACAACCCGGTGCGGAAATAGACGTCTATGTAGTTCAGGCCGACGGCGGTGTGGTGGACCAGGGCTTCGGCCGGGCCAGGCTCGGGGGTGGGCACGTCGTCCCAGTGCATGGCCTCGGGACCGCCAGGGGCGTGGATGCGTATGGCCTGGGTCATGGGCGGTCTCCGGTGGGGGCGGCGTGGGGTGGGAAGGCTGGTGGTGCGGCCGGGGGTGGTCCGGCTGCAAGGATGCGGGCTTCCAGGGCCAGCAGGAAACGCTTGGTGTTCAGGCCGTCGCCGCCGGTATAGCCGCCGATGCCTCCGGTGGCGACGACGCGGTGGCAGGGGATCAGGATGGGCAGCGGGTTGCATCCGTTGGCCTGGCCGACGGAGCGGGCGACGCCGCCGGCTGAACCTGCAATGTCCAGGTAGGTGCGGGTCTCGCCATAGGGGATGGCTCGCAGCGCAGCCCAGACACGCTGGCGGTAGGGCGTGCCGTGCGGGGCCAAGGGCAGGTCGAAGGTGGTGCGGTCGCCGTCGAGGTAGTCCTGGACTTGATCCCTGGCCCGCACCAGCAACGGCGTCTCCGCCTGGTCGCGGCCCCATCCCCAGTCGAGTGCGACGAGGGCGCCATCCTCCTCCGACACCGTGAGGGGGCCAAGCGGCGTGTGGAAGGAAAGCTGCGGCAACAAGGTTCCCCATGCGGTGCGGGCGGATGGCATCCCTTGGCGGGCCGGCTGTCAAGCGGGGCGGGCCGGCGCGCGCCGGCCGGCAGAGGATTTGGACGGACGGGCACCTCAACCGGCCCGGCGCATGTGCAGCCTGGCAATATCCAGGCTCTAAATACGGTGAAGGGCGACGCCACCAGACGCACGACCAAGTTGGCCGGCGATATTGTTACGTAATCATAGTATTCAGCTTGCGGAGGCGTTAATCTCGCGCTCACGGCGACAAGGGCGGGGGCACGCCAAGGGAATGGCCATGGGGTCACACAGGTTCGGTGCGCGGCGGGCTGCCGGTGCTTTGCTGTGCTGGCTGGCCGTCAGCCTTGTGCCGTTCTGCTCCACTGCATTTGCACAGGGCGGGTATGTCGTGACGCCTGTCGCCGAGAGGAGGCTCGACCACCTGCCGCCTGGACGGCTGTATTGGATGGTTGAAGGTTTTCCTTCGCTGGCGCAGGCGCAGGCTGCTGCCGGGCCGGAATCGCTTGCGGCAGACGTTGCGGGCCGCGCCTGGCTGTTCACGCTGGGTCCGGAAGGCGGCGCGGGGCACGGTGGCGAACCCGTGGCGAAGGTTGGCCCCGTGCCTGCAATCAATTCACACGAATACCTGTTGCGGATCAATCACGCGGGTGGGCCGCCGGGGGCCAGAACGCCTATCCACATGCATCCGGGTTCGGAGACTTTCTACGTGCTGAGCGGCCGCCTGAGCCAGAGGACTCCTCACGGAGTGATGTCTGTCGAAGCCGGAGAAGCAATGCCGGGACACTCGCCCGGATTGCCGATGGAGGTGTCCAGCAGCGGTACGGAGGCGCTGAGCGTGCTGGTCATGTTCGTCGTGGACGCCACGGTGCCGTTCTCCACGCCTGGAACGCTAGAGTGACAAAGGGCGTCTCGGACGCACGGCGGCGCGTAGCAGGTTGCACCGTGCCATGCTAACCCATGCTGATGCCACGCCCTGCCACAACCGCCCCGTCGCCTCAGCCGCAAGCTGGCCCGCTCACCGTTTCACGTGAAACGCTGGACCGGCTGCACGCCTATGCCGCCCTGCTGGAGAAGTGGACCGCCGCGATCAACTTGGTGGGTGCTGCGGACCGCGGGCAGATCTGGAGCCGGCACGTCCAGGACAGCCTGAGTTTGCTGCCGCTGATCCCGCCTGGCACGGCGCGCGGCATGGACCTTGGCTCCGGCGCCGGGTTGCCCGGCCTGGTGCTGGCCATCGCCACCGGCATCCCGTTCGACCTTGTGGAGTCCGACCGTCGGAAGGCTGTCTTCCTGCAGGAGGCCGCCCGGATCACCGCCGCGCCGGTGCAGGTCCATGCCGCCCGGATCGAGGCGCTGGCGTTGCCCCCGGCGCAGTTGGTCACGGCACGGGCCTTGGCACCGTTGGATGCGTTGCTGGCCTATGCCGCACCGTTGCTGGCGCCAGGCGGCACAGCCCTATTCCCCAAGGGCGCCAACGCCGCCGCGGAGTTGGAGCAGGCCCGGCGCAATTGGGACATGCAGGTGGTGGAACATGCCAGCCCCGGCCAGCCCGGCGTGATCCTGGCCATCACCGGGCTGCAACGTATCCAGGCCGGGGTTGCTCATGCATAGCCAGACCGTCTCCCCGTTGCCCGGCTGGGCCTCGCCGGGCCGTCCGCCCCGGGTGCTGGCCATCGCCAACCAAAAGGGCGGGGTGGGCAAGACCACCACGGCCGTCAACCTCGCCACGGCGCTTGCCGCCGCGGGGGAGGCAGTGTTGCTGGTGGACCTGGACCCGCAGGGGAATGCCTCGACCGGGCTGGGCGTCGCCCCGGCGCAGCGCGGGCGCGGCACCTATGCGACCTTGGTCGGCCAGGACACGGGCGCTGGCACCGCGATTCCGACCAGCATCCCAAACCTGAGCCTGATCCCCGCGGATGCCGACCTGGCCGGCGCGGAGGTGGAACTGGCGGGGATGGAGCGCCGGGAATACCGCCTGCAAGCTGCGCTGCGCGACGCCGGGGTGGGTTATGCCTTCATCCTGATTGACTGTCCGCCCAGCCTGGGCCTGCTGACGGTCAACGCCCTGGTGGCTGCCGACGCCGTGCTGGTGCCGCTGCAATGCGAGTTCTTTGCGCTGGAGGGATTGAGCCACCTGGTCCGCACCATCGAGCGCGTGCGCCAGCACCTCAATCCCCGCCTGACGCTGCAAGGCATCGTGCTGACCATGTACGACCGCCGCAACAACTTGTCGGAGCTGGTGGCAGCCGACGTGCGCGGCTTCTTTGGCGCCCGGGTGTATGAAACCGTGATCCCCCGCAACGTCCGAGTGTCGGAGGCGCCGAGCCACGGCAAGCCTGTGATGCTATATGACTACCGCTCGGCCGGCGCCCAAGCCTATCTGCGCCTGGCGGCCGAGGTCCTGCGCCAGGAACGCGCCACCGGGCGGGTTGCCCCATGACAGGGCCGGCGCCGCGTTCCGCCGCGTCCCGGCCCACGGCCCCGCGTTTGGGCCGCGGCCTGGCCGCCTTGTTCGGGGACTCTCCGCCCGAAGCGGCTGCGGGCGTTCCGCGCGCGGTCCTGCCTGTCACGGTGCTCGACCCCGGCCCGTTCCAGCCGCGCACCGCGATGGACCCGGCGCGGCTGCAGGAGCTGACCGAGTCCATCCGCCGCCAGGGCGTGCTGCAGCCGATTCTGGCCCGGCCGCATCCGGACCAGCCCGGCCGCTACCAGATCATCGCCGGGGAGCGCCGGTGGCGCGCGGCCCAGGCGGCGGGGTTGCAGGACATCCCCGTGCTGGTCCGCGCGCTGTCCGACACCGATGCGATGGCGGCGTCGCTGGTGGAGAACCTGCAGCGGCAAGACCTCGATCCCATCGAGGAGGCCGAGGCCTATAAGCGCCTGATTGCCGAGTTCGGCATGACGCAGGACGGCTTGGGCGGCCTGATCGGCAAGTCGCGCAGCCATGTCGCCAATACCATGCGCCTGCTGAACCTGCCGGCGCCGTTGCAGACGCATGTGCGGGATGGCACGCTGACGCCGGGCCATGCGCGGGCGCTGCTGTCGCATCCGGCGCCGGAGACGGCGGCGCGGGCGGTGATTGCCCAAGGGCTGAACGTGCGGCAGACCGAGGCGATGGTCCAGCGGGTTGCCCAGCCGGCTGCGCCGCGTGCGGTGTTCCGTCCGGCACCGGATGCGGAGATGGCGGCGCTCGGGCGCGACCTTTCGGCGCGGCTGGGGTTGCGGGTGCAGGTGGCGTTCGACGGACGGACCGGCAGCGTGCGGCTGCATCTAGAGACGCTGGACCAACTGGAGGGCGTGGTAACGTTGCTGACGCGGGAGTAGGGGCGGACGGCACCATGTTCCCGACAGTCGCATCATGGGCGGGAAGGGTCGGCGCTTCCCGCGTTGCTCCGATACGGGGGAGGCGCTTGCTGGCACGGTCTTTGCTGCACCATCCGCAATGAGCGCGCCGACGCCCCCGGGCCAGCCCTTGCTGCTGGACCAGATCACCCATCGCTACGGTGGGCAGACTGCCGTGGATGGGGTGACGCTGGACATTGCAGGCGGGGAGCTGGTGGCGCTGCTCGGCCCGTCCGGCTGCGGCAAGACGACGTTGCTGCGGATCGTGGCCGGGCTGGTGCGGCACTCGGCCGGGCAGGTCCGGGTGGGCGGGCAGGCGATTGACGGGTTGCCGCCCAACCGCCGCCCAGTTGGGATCGTGTTCCAGAGTTATGCCCTGTTCCCGCATATGACGGTGGCGGCCAACGTCGCCTATGGGCTGGCCGCCCGGGGCGCCCCGCGTGCCCAGCAGCAGGCCGAGGCCGCGCGGATGCTGGACCTCGTGCAGTTGGGCCACCTGGCTGACCGCCTGCCGCGCGCCCTGTCCGGCGGGCAGCAGCAGCGCGTGGCGCTGGCCCGGGCGCTGGCGGTGCGCCCGGCGATCCTGCTTCTGGACGAGCCGTTTGCGGCACTCGACAAGAACCTGCGCCTAGACATGCAGATCGAGATCAAGCGCATCCAGCGCCTGGCCGGCACCACGACCATCCTGGTGACGCACGACCAGGAGGAGGCGCTGAGCATGGCCGACCGCGTCGCCGTGCTGAACGCCGGCCGGCTGGAGCAATTCGCGCCACCGACCGAGGTGTACGACCGCCCGGCCAGCCTGTTCGTCAACAGCTTCGTCGGCCAGGCCAACCGGTTGGCGGGCACCTTGCAGGACGCCGCGGGCACGGTGCGGCTGGATGCCGGCGGGCATGTGCTGGCCCGCACCGCTGCGATGCCGCCGGGCAGCCGCGTGGTGGTTTGCCTGCGTCCGGAGCATCTGCGGTTCGCGGACGCTGGCACCGAGGGCATCCCTGCGACTGTCGAGTTGGTGCTGCCGCTCGGTCCCACGGTGGTGCATGAGATCCGCTTTGGGGATGGCAGCACCGCCAAGATCACCGAGCCGCGGGAGGCCGGGGCCACCCCTCGCCAGCCCGGCGCGCCCGTCCTTGTCGTCCCGCCCGGCCCCGGCCTGGCCTCCGCCTTCGCTGCATAGGAACCTGCCCATGTCCACGCGCCGCGGCTTGATGACCACCGCCCTGACCCTGGGCGCCATGCACGCCTTTCCCGGCCTGACCCGGGCGCAAGCACGGCCGCTGGTATTTGCGACCTTCACCGGAAGCTGGGAGGAGGCGCATAAGGCCGTCTTGGTCCCCGCGTTCCGCCGGGCCAACGGCAATGCCCAAATCGTGCTGGACCCGATGCTGTCCGTGGACCAGATCGCCAAGGTCACGGCAGCCCGCGCCAACCCGCCCATAGACGTCATGCTGCACGACCCCGGCCCGGGGCTGATCGCGGTGGCGAACGGCCTGGTCGAGCCGTATCCCGTCGCCCGCAGCGCCCACTACAAGGACCTGATCCCCGTCGCGCAGGAGCCGGACGGCCCGGCGCCGTTCTTCCAGGTGGTCGGCCTGACCTACAACCCCGAGACGGTGAAGACGCCGCCCACAAGCTGGGCCGACTTGTGGAACCCCATCTACAAGAACCGCGTCGGCATCACGAACCTGGCCAGCACCTTGGGCACGGGCTTCCTGGTCGAGATCGCGCGGATGCGCGGCGGGTCGGAGACCAATGTGGAGCCGGGGTTTGCGGCGCTGAAGGAGTTGAAGCCGAACCTGTCCGCCGTCGCCGCCAACCCCGGCGCGCTGGCAGCGCTGTATCAGCAGGGGCAGGTTGACATCTCGCCGGGCAACTTCAACGCCATTCAGATCCTGAAGGCGCAGGGCGTGCCGGTCGAGTTCGTGGCGCCGAAGGAGGGCGCCATCGCCTTCCGCACCACGATGCACATCACCAAGAACTCGCCGAATGCAGAGCTGGCGTTCAAGCTGATCGAGGCCGCGCTGTCGCCGGAGGTGCAGGGGCAATTGATGGCGTCGCCTTACCTGGTCGTGCCGACCAACACGAAGGTGAAGCTGGCGGGCGAGTTGGCCAAGACGCTGGCAGCCAGCCACGACGAGATGCGGACGCGCTTCGTGTTCCAGGACTGGGCTGCGATCAACCAGCAGCGGGCGGGATGGCTGGAACGGTTCAACCGCGAGATGCGGGGCTGACGATGGCACAGGCTGACGCCGCCGGGTTCGATCCGCGGCTGGCCTGGCCGCTGGCGGCGTTCCTGGCGGTGCTGTTCGTGCTGCCGCTGCTGTTGCTGGCCGGGCTGAGCTTGCAGACGCCGGCTGGGGTAGGCCTGGGACAGTACGGCAAGTTCCTGGGCGATGCGTTCAGCTTGCAGGTGCTGGGCAGCACGATGCGGCTGGGGGCGGAGGTCACGCTGGCCTGCCTCGTGCTGGGCTTCCCGCTGGCGTGGCTGCACGCGCAGTCCGGTCCGCGGGTGCGGGGCCTGCTCATGCTGCTTGTGCTGCTGCCGCTGCTGACCAGCGTGGTCGTGCGGACCTTCGCCTGGATCGTCGTGCTGGGGCGGCAGGGCATCGTGAACTCCGCGTTGCAGGGCATGGGGCTGACGGAGACGCCGTTGCGGCTGCTATATACCGAGGGCGGGGTGGTTGCGGCGCTGGCCCAGGTGCAGATGCCGCTGATGGTGTTGCCCTTGATTGCCGCGCTGGGGCGGATCGGGCCGGACTTGCAGGACGCCGCGGGAATGCTGGGGGCGGGGGCGTGGCGGGCGTTCCGCACCGTGGTGCTGCCGCTGGCCCTGCCCGGCGTCATCGCGGGCTGCCTGCTGACGTTTACGGCGGCTGTCACGGCCTTCATCACGCAAAGCCTGGTCGGCGGGGGACAGATGCTGTTCATGCCGGCGTATGTGCTGCAACAGGCGCTGGCGCTGGGCGACATGCCGTTTGCGTCCGCCATCTCGATGATCTTCCTGGTGGCGGTGCTGGCCGTGGTGGCGGCGCTGACGGCGCTGGGGCGGAGGGTGCGCGGCTATGCGTGACGCCCAGCCTGATGCTCTGCCTGCCGCGGGGCCGGATACGGTGCTCGAAGCGGGGTCGGCTGCAAGGCCCGGCATCGGACCTGCGGCAGGGTCCGCCGCTGCCGCCGGGCACGCCCTGGCGCCCGTCCGCCCGCAGGGCGCCGAGGCAGCGCCACACGCCGCACCAGATAGGGCGGCGCCGCGCGGCTCCGGGTCAGCCGCCGCGCCGGCCCGGCAGCGCGTGGGATGGGAGGCGCTCAGCTTCCGCCTTGTCATGGGCGGCTTGGCAGGGCTGGCGCTGGTGCTGCTGACAGGGCCGACGCTGGTGGTGCTGATTGTGTCGTTCACGTCGGGGTTGTCGCTGCGGTTTCCGCCGCCGGGGTTGTCGCTGCGGTGGTATGCGGCGCTGGCGGATGCGTCGGGGTTGCAGTTTGCGGCCTGGAACAGCCTGAAGGTCGCCGGGGCGGCTACGGCGCTGTCGCTGGTGCTGGGCGTGGCGGCGGCGCTGGGGATCGCTCGGTCGCGGAGCGCGTCGGCGCGGTGGCTGGACGGGCTGTTCATGGCGCCGCTGATCCTGCCGGCGCTGGCGTTCGGACTGGCGGCGCTGATGCTGTTCACGCAACTGGGCCTGCCGGTGTCGCCGCTGACGCTGACCTTGGGCCATACCGTGGTGTGCGTGCCCTTCGTGGTGCGGAACACCCTGGCGTCGTTGCAACAGCTTGATCCCAGCTTGCTGGAGGGATCGGCCAGCCTGGGCGCGTCCCGGGCCTACACGTTCCGCCGGGTGGTGCTGCCGCTGGTGCGGCCGGGCATCATGGCGGGCGCGTTCATCTGCTTCATGGCCAGCTTCGACAACATCCCGGTCTCCTTGTTCCTTCGGGATGCCGCGACGGACATGCTGCCGATTCGGATGTGGCAGGACCTGGAGGGCAAGCTGGACGTGACCATCGCCGCCCTGTCGGGCGTGCTGATCGCCGCCACCGTCGCGGCGATGCTGCTGATGGAGCGGCTGACCGGCCTGTCGCGGCGGCTGACATGATCCGCCTCGACGACCTGAATGCCGCCACGCCGGACGCATTCACGGCGGCGCTGGGCGCGGTGTTCGAGGATGCGCCTTGGGTCGCCGCCTATGCCGCTGCCCGCCGCCCGTTCCCGACCGTCACCGCGTTGCACGCCGCGATGTTCGCCGCGGTGCAGGACGCGCCGCGGGACGAGCAGATGCGGTTCCTGAACGGACATCCCGAGCTGGCCGGGGAGGCAGCCCGGCGTGGGACGATGGCGGCGTTCTCAGTGGACGAGCAGGCTGGGCTGGGGCTGGACCGATGGGACGACGCGGGGTTCGAGGCTCTGAACCGTGGGTACCGCGCCCGCTTCGGCCTCCCGTTCATCCTGTGCGTCCGCCGGCATACCAGCGCGTCGCTGCTGCGCCAGCTTCACCGCCGGCTGGGCGGCTCGGCGGAGGGGGAGCGGGCGGCGGCACTGCAAGAGGTGTTCCTGATCACCCGGCTGCGGCTGGCTGGGCTGGTGGACGGGCCGGGGATGCCGGTGGTGCATGGGCGGCTGTCCACCCATGTCCTGAACACCGCCTTGGCCCGGCCGGCGGAGGGCGTGGCAGTGTCGCTGTTCGAGGTCGGCTCCGCCGCGGCACTGGTCCAGGGCGTCACCAACGCGGACGGGCGCACGGAGGCTCCGTTGCTGTCCGGCGCGCCGCTGCGGATAGGACAGTATGAGTTGCGGTTCGAGGTCGGGGCGTACTTTGCCGGGTTGGGGCTGCCGGTGGCGGACCCGCCGTTCCTGGATGTGATCCCGATGCGCTTCGGGATCGCCGAGGCGGAGGCGCACTACCATGTGCCGCTGCTGGTCAGCCCGGGGACTTATACGACTTATCGGGGCAGTTGATCCTGGCCCGCGCTACGCCGCCTTGCGCCGGCCGGCCGCCAGCGCCCCAGCGCCGATCAGCAGGGTGCCGCCGGTCCGGTTGGCGATGCGCCGCACCTGCGACTGGCGCAGGCGCTGCCGGGCCGCCGACGTCAGTAGCACGTAAGCGGCCGTGTTGAGGACGGCGAGGGTCACGAACGTCGCCTTCAGCACCGCCACTTCGCTGCACCACCGCCCCGCCGGCAGAAACTCTGCGTGACGTTTCCAACTGACCTCGATAGGCTTTAATTACGGACTGCCACACCGGCGCGGCACGCGCAGGCAAGGATGGCGGCGGGGGGAAAGCGGATGCTGTTCAAGCCGGTGCTGGCCGTCATGGCCGGGCTGTTCATGCTGTGCGTCACCGGCCCCGCTGCGGCCCAGACGCATTACAGCTTTGGCTACGACCAGCCGCGCGGCACCGGGTTCGGCGTCGCTGCCGACATCTTCGCCGCCTCACTCGCCAAGAGCAGCGGCGGCGCCATGCTCATTGACCAGTTCCCCGGCGCGCAGCTCGGCCAGGAACCGCAGGCGCTGCAGAAGATCCGCACCGGCGACATTGATTTCCTGATCACCAGCACCGCCAACGCCGCCACCCTGTCGCCCCAGTCCGGCGTCATGAGCCTGCACTACCTGTTCACGTCGGAGCAGCACCTGGCCCGGTCGCTGGCCGACCCGGCCGTCGTGGCCGCCATGCGCGCGATGTTCGACGAGACGGTGACGGGCGTGAAGATGCTGGGCCTGGCGACGCTCGGCCTGCGCGACATGTACGGCAAGAAGGAGATCCACGGGATCGCCGACCTGCGCGGCCTCAAGATACGGGTGCAGGCGACCGCGACGGAGGACGCGATCTTCCCGGCCTACGGCGCCCAGACCGTCCACATGCCCTTCGGCAGCGTTTACACCAGCCTGCAGACCGGCGTCGTGGACATGGCCGAGAACGGCGTCAACGTTTACATGGCCAACAAGCACTATGAGACCGCACCGATCATGTCCATGACGGAGCACGAGGCCAACAACTCGGTGCTCTGGGTGTCGGATAAGGTGTGGTCGGCCCTGTCGCCGGAGCAGCGCGGCTGGGTGCAAGCCGCCGCCGACGAGGTGTCGCGCACGCAGCCCGCCCGAGCGCTGGCGCTGGAACACGACAGCCAGGCACGGCTTACGAAGCTGGGCGTGCGGTTCGTGACCGACGTGGACAAGTCCGGCCTGATCCAGGCGGCGCTGCCGTTCCAGGACAAGCTGGCTGCCGGGCTGGGGCCGCACGCCGTCAAGGTGCTGGCTCTCGTACGCGCCCTGCAGTAGCGCCATGGACAGCACTGCCCCTCGCACCGTTCCTGGCAGCGCCTCAAGTCTTGCCATAGGCGACATCGCCATGGGCGCGGGCGGCCAGGAGCGGGCTGCGCCCGGCGCCGGCGCACCCCTGGACACGCTCCTGCACCCCGGCGCGCGCCACCTGAAGTGGCCGGCGCTGGATTGGCTGGAGCGCAGCCTGATGGTCGGCTGCGGCATCTGCCTGGCCTGCTTCTCCGCCGCCGTCCTGGCCGACGTAGTCACACGGGAGGCCGGGCGGCCCTGGCTGTGGCTGCAGGAGGTCACGATGGCCTTCTTCACCTACGGCATCTTCTGCGGCACCGCCGTCGCCACCCGGCGCGGCGACCACCTGCAACTATCGGCCATGACGGACGCCATGCGGGGCCGGACGCGCACGGTCTTCGAGGTGTTCAACCGCCTCGTGGTCCTCGGCGTCGGGCTGGCGATGGCCGGGTTCGGCTGGCAGAACTTCATGAGCGGCTTCAGCAGCTTCCGCATGCCCTCCATGCTGCCCATCGCCTACCTGTACTGGCCGATCCCCGTCTGCGGCGTGCTGGTGGCGCTGTTCAGCCTGGAGCAGGTGGTCCAGGGCCTTCGGAACGGCTTCGTCCCGCGCACTCAAGGCCCGGACGCCCAGAGGCCGGACACCCAGAGGCCGGACACCCAGGGGCCGGACACCCTCCAAGCAGCGGCCTGACGCATGGGCTTGGGCAACGCCGGCATCCTTGGGGCGATGACGGCGCTGTTCCT
>Ga0123336_10001956_pt1 | contig 18243 bp, 18 predicted proteins | sample SSSSmetaG_FD_96466 | JGI IMG/M metagenome (GOLD analysis project Ga0123336, IMG submission 96466) | Glacier valley bacterial and archeal communities from Borup Fiord, Nunavut, Canada, to study Microbial Dark Matter (Phase II) - ​SSSS metaG | ecosystem: Environmental > Aquatic > Freshwater > Ice... | reverse complement strand
CAGAGGTCGACCTCGGTGCCGGGCGCCACGCCGGCCGCAGCGAGCATCGCCTTGGCCTTGACCGGGTCGTAGGCGTAGTCGACCACCTTGTCGTTGTAGCCCCACAGCGTGGGCGGGATCGGGTTCTTCGCGACCTGCCCCGCGCCCTGGAACACGTTGTCGAGGATGGCCTTCTTGTTGACCGCCATGTTCAGCGCCTGGCGCACCTGCTTGCTGTCGAACGGCTTCTTCTCGACGTTGAACGCGATGTAGCCCACGTTGAGGCCGTTCTGCTGCACCAGGTTGATGGCGGGGTCGGCCTTCATCAGCGCCACGTCGGCGGGCTTGGGGAAGGCCATCACGTGGCACTCACCGGTCTTGAGCTTGGCGAATCGCACCGACGCGTCGGTGGTGATGGCGTAGATCAGGTTGTCGATCTTCGGGCGGCCGCCCCAGTGCGCGTCGAACGCCTTGTAGCGAATGACCGCGTCTTTCTGGTACGACACGAAGCTGAACGGGCCGGTGCCGATGGGTTCGCGGTCGGGCACGTCAGCGGTGCCGCCGGTCTTCATCTTGTCGAAATACTCGGCGCTCAGGATCGAGGCGAAGTCCATCGCCATGTTGGCCATGAACGGCGCCTCGGGCTTCTTCAGCACGAACTTCACGGTCAGCGCATCGACCTTCTCGACGCGGGCCACGATCTCCTTCATGTCCATGTCGTCGTAGTACGCGTAAGTGGTGCCCGGCGTCGTTTTCGCAACAGCCGGGTCGGCCATGCGGTTGAACGAGAACAGCACGTCGTCGGCGTTGAAGTCGCGCGTGGGGGTGAACTTGGCCGACGAGTGGAACTTCACGCCCTTGCGCAGCTTGAAGATGTAGCTCAGGCCGTCGGCGGCGGCCGTCCAGCTTTCAGCGAGGCCGGGGACGATGGTGGTGGTGCCGGTCTCGAACTCGACGAGGCGGTTGTACAGCGGCACCGACGAAGCATCGGCCGTGGTGCCGGTGGTGTAGTACTGCGGGTTGAAACCTTCGGGGCTGCCCTCGGAGCAGTAGACCAGCGTCTTGGCGGCAAAGCTGGCGCCGGCGAAGGCCAGCAGTGTGGCGCCGGCGAGGGTGCCGAGCACCAGCTTGGCAGGGGGGTGACCGCAGACATTCATGGGGGTTCCCGGAAGTTGAACGGAGGTTGGCTCGGGGTGGGAGCGAGCGCGAATCATAGGGGTGCGCTTGGGCTCGACGCGGCCGGGTTCCCCCGAAGCAACGAGCCTGCCAGCCGGGCCGCTGCCAGCCTGTCAGCCGAGCCGCTGCAGCAGCAGCAGCCACCCTGGCGCGGTGGCCACGAAACCCAGCGTCGACAGCACGATGGCGGCCGTCGTTTCGGCTTCGAGCGCGCGGTAGCGCTGCGCAAAGATCAACGCGTTGCTGCCGACCGGCAAGGCCGCCAGCATCACGACCACGGCCAGCGGAGTGCCGCGCAACACGAAGCCCCAATGCGCCACGACGAGCACCAGCGCCGGCAGCACCAGCAGCTTGAGCAGCGTCGTGCCCAGCGCCGGCACCAGCGCGCCTTGAATGCCGTAGTAGGCCAGCGACATGCCGATGAGCACCAGGCACAGGGGCACCACGGCGGCGCCGAGCGTGAGCAGGGTATCGTCCACCGCCGCCGGCAGCGCCGGGCCCGCGAGGTTCCACACCAGGCCCAGCAGCACCGGCAGAACGACCGGGTGGATGATGCTGTTGCGGGCGGTGTTGAGCAGCGTGGCCGCCAGGCTCACCTCGCCGCCGCTCTGGTGGTGCGCATGGGCCACGTCGATCTCGACGATGGCCGTGGCCAGAGTGAGCAGCACCAGCGCGTGCAGGCCCACGATGGCGAGGTGGATCGCCAGCCCCGCCTCGCCGAACAGCGCCGCCGCCATCGGGATGCCGACCTGCACCGAGTTGCCGAACACCGCGCTGATGGCGCGCACTGCCGGCCCGGCCACCGGCATGTCGGTTTGGCGGCGCGCACGCTGCACGCCGTACACGCACAGCAGCATCAGCACGAGCGGTACGAACACCGCCACCAGCGTGCCCCACGGCATGGCGCCGAGGTCGATGCGCGCGGTGGTGCGGAACAGCAGCGCCGGCACGAAGATGTAGTACGCCGCGTTCGACAAGGTGCGCGCCACGTCGCCCTCGCCCAGCCACTTGAGCTTGCCGACCACCCAGCCGATCAGCACGATCACGAAGATCGCGAGCAGCTTCAGGAAGATGACGGTGGACATGCGGGGTGCGGGCTCTCAAAGGCAGGTGGCGATGTTAGGGGGCGCTTGCGCCGATCCGTTGGTCATCGGTTGGAAGCGACGCTGCCGGCGCACCTAGATTCCCACCACGGTGCGGCGCTGCGGCGTGTGCCGAGCCTTCCCAACCCCGCATCGCATCTACCGGACGACCTCATGAACCACCTGCCCGCCCACCAGCCCCCGCGCTTTCGCCTGCGCGCCCTGCACACCCTGCACGCCCTCGCTGCGGCCGCGCTTTGCGGCAGCGGCTTCGCGGCCCACGCCGCCAGCTTGAACATGGTGGTCACGTCCAACGTGGCCAGCAGCCCGCCGGTCACACAGAGCTACAGCACCACCACGGCGGCCGACCTGGCCACCACGCACATGATCAACACCACCGTTACGTCGTTTGGTTCCACCGCCTACGGCTGGGCTGAAGGCGGCGCGGGCGTGATCCGCATGGACAGCACGGTGCACGTGGCAGCGCGATCCTGCACACCTTCGTGGGCCAGTACATCAACCTGGCCGAGTCGATGTCGGGCGGCGTGAACGCGACCTACATCGACGGCGTGGTGCGCAGCGGCCATGCCGATGCAACGCCGCCGCGGGCGGGTCGCGGCCGAACGAGGCTAGAGCGCTTGCAATTCGCTACGCCGGGGCATGTCGGCCCCGCGACGTGAACAGGTGATCGCAGCGGCGCGCGCCGCGAACGCGAGCGCGCCTTGCAGTTGCGCGGCCGTCAACGCGCCGAGCGCATCGGCGGTCATTGCACCGTGCTCGGCGAGCCAGGTGAGCAGCGCGGCCTGGAAGGTGTCACCCGCGCCGACCGTGTCGATCACCGTCACGGGCACAGGCGGCGTGCTGGCCTCGGCGTGCGCAGTCCAGGCCACCGCGCCTTCGGCACCGCGCGTCACGACCACGGCCTTGACACCTTGTGCCAGGGCGCGCCGCGCGAAGTGCTTCAGTACCACGCCGGGCTGAAGCAGGCCCAGGTCTTCGTCGCTGATCTTCAGCATGTGCGTGCGCGGCAGCATCCAGGCCAGTTGATCGCCCCAGCGCTGCAGGTCGGGCTCGACGTTCTGGCGGACGTTCGGGTCGTAGGCAATGAGCGCATGGCCACGCTCGCGCCCGACCAGCGCACGCAGGCTGGACGCAATCCGCTCGACGACCGTGGCGTACGAGCCCACGTTGATGGCGGTGATGCCGGCCGGCACGCTGGCCAGCGCCGCGACCGGCAGCTGCCGGTCGGCGCCGCGCTCGCCGTAGAACGCATACGACGGCACGCCGGCCGCATCGAGCCCGACCACGCTGAGCGTGGTCGGGGCGTCCGTGCGGAGCACGGCGTCGGTGTTGACGCCCTCGATGCGCAAGGCGTGCATCAGGCGCTCACCCATGAAGCCGCTCGACACCGCACTGAAGAAGCCCACCGGCTGCCCGAGCCGCGCCAGGCCCACGGCCAGGTTGAACGGCGAGCCGCCGACGCGCGCTTCCAGCGCCATGTCGGTTTCGGTGTCACCGGCCGCAAACACATCGAGCAGCGCTTCGCCGCAGACGATCAACATGGCGTTCTCCGTTGCAACAGCGCGGCCGGGATGGCAGCCTGACGCTGCAAGCTTTGCGCGTTCGGCGAATACCGGCCATCGGGGTTCTACATGAATAAATCAAGTGGATTCATTGACCTGGCCTGCGAATAATTGCTCCACACCCGATACATGCAGGCCGCCGCCGCCAAGACCATCGTGATCACGCCGAGCGACTCGAAGGTCATCGTGCCGGCGATCAAAACGGCGCAGGCACAAGGCGTGATGTTCATCGCCCTCGACAGCTCCGCCGACCCGGCCGAAGCAACCGACGCGCTGTTCGCCACCGACAACTGCAAGGCCGGCCAGCTGATCGGCCAGTACGTCAAGGTGCGCAGCGTCACAACGGCCTCATGTCGGGCTGTGGCATGGCGGCGGCCGACGCCAAGAGCAACGAGTTCTCCAAGAGCGCCGAGATCGTCTGCATGGCCGACAGCTTCGGTGACCAGGCCAAGGGCCAAACGGCGATGGACAACTGCCTGCAGAAGAGCCCCGACATCAACGTCGTCCACACCGTCAACCAGCCGGCCGCAGCAGGTGCCTTCCAGGCGCTGAAGGCAGCGGGCAAGGAGAGGGGTGTTGTCATCGCCTGGGTCGACGGCGGCGGTGCGCGCTGCTGCCGCTGTATGCGAACTTCGCACCCGATCGCGACCTGTTCCTGCAGCTCGGGGCTTGAGGGGCTGACGGCTCACCTTGCAGACAAGCAACCGAAATACAGTCGGGTCGGTAGACTAAATCAACAGCCGCTTTCCAACTTTCGTTCAGAACACGACCATGGATTCCCGAACCTTCAATCGCTCTGCCGGCACTGTCCTGGCGCTGTGCATCTGGGCCCTCCTCGCTCCGACCACCATCGCCTTCGCGCAGACCCCGCCAGCCGCTAGCAACATCGACTGTCAACGCGCGTCGACCCAGGCCGAACTGAACGCCTGTGCCTACGAAGACTTCCTGGTCACGCAGGCCGGCATGGCCGACGAACTCAAGCGCCTGCAAACCGGCTTCAGCGCCGAGCAGCGGGCGGGGCTGCGACGCGTCCAGCGCGCGTGGTTGAGCTTCCGCACCGAAGCCTGCGCGTTTGAGAGTCGCAACGCTGGTGTCAGCAGTTCGCAACCGATGTTGCAGTGGCAGTGCACGGCACGCCTGACGCGCGAGCGCACGGCGGTGCTGGTGCGGGCAGTGAACTGCCCCGAAGGCGATCTCACCTGTATTCGGCCGCCCGCCAGTGGAGCACCGAGCCGATGAACGCACCACGAGTCACCATTGCCTTCGCTGCGCTGCTGCGCAAGGCGGCACCCCACGCGCTGCGGCTCTGGCTCGCGCCGATTGCGCTACTGATCGGGCACGTGGCCGCAGCCCAGGCCAGCACCGACGTGGTCACGCGCAGCGGGCCGATTCAAGGGCAAGTGGCGCGGGGCGTGGTGGCGTTTCGGGGTATTCCGTATGCAGCGCCGCCGGTCGGCGACATGCGCTGGCGCGAGCCTGGCCCCGCACCGCGCTGGACCACGCCGCGCGCAGCGCTGCAGAGCGGCCCGGCCTGCCCACAGCCGCGCGGCCCATCGCTCGAAGGGGGCGGTGATGTCGGACCGGTCGACGAAGACTGCCTCACGCTCAACGTGTTCGCGCCGGCGCAGGCCGCCAGCGGCGACCGCATGCCGGTGATGGTGTGGCTGCACGGCGGCGCGCTGGTGCTGGGCAGTGGCGGGCTGCCCATCTACGACGGCACGGCGCTGGCGCAGCGGGGCGTGGTGGTCGTCACCGTGAACTACCGGCTCGGCCACCTGGGCTTCTTTGCCCACCCGGCGCTGGAGCGCGCGGTGCCGGGAGGCCCGGTGAACTTCGGCCTGCTCGACCAGATGGCGGCGTTGCGCTGGGTGCAAGACAACATCGAGGCCTTCGGCGGCGATGCCCGGCGCGTCACCGTGTTCGGGCAGTCGGCAGGTGGCCAAAGCGTGCTGGCGCTGATGGCCTCGCCGTTGGCCCAGGGCCTGTTTCAGCGCGCCATCGTGCAGAGCGCCTACGGCCTGCCCAGCCACACCCGACCGAAGGCCGTCACGATGGGCGTTCAGGTGGCCGAACACGCCGGCTTGCCCGGTGCGCGCGCCAGCCTCGATGCGCTGCGCCGGCTGCCGGTGCAGGCGCTGCTGGCGGCCCAGGCGGCCAAGCTGACGCTCGCGCCCAGCTTGATCGTCGGTGACCGCGCACTGCCCGCGACCATTGTTCAGACCTTCCAGCAAGGCCGGCAGGCGCCGGTACCGCTGCTCATCGGCAACAACAGCGACGAGGCCAGCGTCGCCGAAGCGTTCGGTGTCGACAGCGCACGGCTGCTCGACCAGTTGGGCCGCGCGAAGGTATTGGTGAAGGTGCTCCACCCCGGCGTCACCGATGAAGCCCAGTTGAGCCGCGACGTGGTGCGCGATGCGGTGTTCACGGCCTATGCCAAGCGCATTGCCACACTGCACACGCCCAAGGCGCCGACATGGCGCTACTACTTCAGCCACCAGCCGGCAGGCAGCCGGGCCGAACCGGGTGGCGTGGGGCACGGCGGCGAGGTGCCGTATGTGCTCGGCACGATCCGCAGCTGCGCATGCCTGGGGCCAACGCTGGACGCCAGCGACGACGCAGTGGAGCGGCGTGTCGGCGACGCATGGGCCGGCTTTGCACGCACTGGCGAGATGCCGTGGACGCGCGACGACGCCACGCGCGGCTTCGTGATGGAGATCGCCGCCACCGACATCGAGCGCCCGCGCTTCATGCGGCCGCGCTTGAACGCCTACATTCTGGCCGCCAATGCGGTCCAGCGCGGCGCTGCCGGCGCTCCTGGCAAGCGATGAAGGAAGCCCTGAATGAACGTTGAACGCGTCCCCACCCAGCCCATCCCCGGCCAGCGCCCCGGCACCTCCGGGCTGCGCAAGAAAGTGACCGTGTTCCAGCAGCCCGGCTACCTTGCGAACTTCGTGCAGGCGATCTTCGATTCGCTGGATGGCAAAGAAGGCCAGACGCTGGTGCTGGGCGGTGACGGCCGCTACTTCAACGACCAGGCGATCCAGACCATCCTCCGCATGGCCGCAGCCAATGGGTTCGGCCGCGTGCTGGTCGGCCAGCACGGCATCCTGTCGACGCCGGCGGCGAGCTGCGTCATACGTAAGCGTGGGGCGTTCGGCGGAATCATCCTGTCGGCCAGCCACAACCCGGGCGGGCCCGACGGCGACTTCGGCATCAAGTACAACACCGGCAACGGCGGCCCGGCGCCCGAGAAGATCACCGAGGCGATCTACGCCAACACGTTGACCATGGCGCGCACGCTCACGGTCGCCACGCCCGACGTCGACCTCGCGGTGCAAGGCACGAGCCTCGTCGCCGGCATGGCGGTCGAGGTCATCGACCCGGTGGCCGACCACGCCGACCTGCTGGCCACGCTGTTCGACTTCGGCCAGATCGGCACGCTGCTTCGTTCGCCCGGCTTCTCGATGCGCTTCGACGCCATGCATGCCGTGACCGGCCCGTACGCGCACGAGATCTTCATCAAGCGCCTGGGCGCGCCGGCCGCGAGCGTGATGAACGGCATCCCGCTGCCCGACTTCGGCGGCGGCCACCCCGACCCGAACCCGACCTATGCCGAAGACCTGATGAAAGTCATGAATGCCGAAGGATCGACTTCTGAGACGGCACCCGATTTCGGCGCCGCAAGTGACGGCGACGGCGACCGCAACATGATCGTCGGCCGGCGCTTCGTCGTGACCCCTAGCGACAGCCTCGCGGTGCTCGCCGCGAACGCGCGCCTCGTGCCGGGCTACGCGGCCGGCTTGAAGGGCGTGGCGCGCTCCATGCCCACGAGCGCAGCGGTCGACCGCGTGGCCGATGTGCTGGGCATCAACTGCTTCGAGACCCCGACCGGCTGGAAGTTCTTCGGCAACCTGCTGGACGCCGGCGAAGTGACGCTGTGTGGCGAAGAAAGTGCGGGCACCGGCAGCGACCACGTGCGCGAGAAAGACGGCGTCTGGGCGGTCCTGTTCTGGCTCAACCTCGTTGCCGTGCGCGGCGAGTCGGTCGAGGCCATCGTGCGCGACCACTGGCAGCGCTTCGGCCGCAACGTCTATTCACGCCACGACTACGAAGGCGTGGACGCTGCCGCCGCCAACGGACTGATGGCGCACCTGCGCGTCCAGCTCGCCACGCTGCCGGGGCAGCGCGTCGGCGATGCGCACATCACGAGCGCCGACGACTTCGCCTACACCGACCTCGTCGACGGCTCGGTCAGCACGGCGCAGGGCATTCGAATCGGTCTGGCCGACGGCTCGCGCATCGTGTTCCGGCTGTCGGGCACCGGCACCGAAGGCGCGACCTTGCGCGTGTATCTGGAACGCTACGAGGCCGACGCGGCGAAGCACGGCGTACCCACACAAGAGGCGCTGGCGCCGCTGATCATGCTGGCCGACCGGCTGGCCGGCATCGCCGCGCGCACCGGCCGCAAGCAGCCCACCGTGATCACGTGATCGGACGCTGACGACGCGATCAGCGCGACCCGAACATCATCTGCCGCGCCAGCGCCGACTTCACCGGCCCGAGCGCCTGCAGCGCCGCGATGCCCAGCCCCCGCGCCGCGCCCGCGCCGGGCAGCTTCCAGGTGAAGCTGCGGGCGAGAAAGTCGGTCGCGGCGATCATGGCCCAGCGGTCCGGGCCGCGTTGCCATTCCAGGCTGCGCAGCACCGCATCGACATCGGCGTTTCTGCCGAGCGACTGGATTAGCTCGAACGCATCGCGCAGCCCCAGGTTCAGGCCCTGGCCGGCGACCGGGTGCAGCGTTTGCGCGGCGTTGCCGATGCGCACGGTGCGGCCGTCGGTCAGCGTGCGCTCGGCGTTCAGGCCGAGCGGGAACTGCTTGAGGGCAGAGATGCCGGCCATGCGGCCGACCGCCTCGTGGAAGATGTCGTTCAGCACCGTGACGCGCTGCGCGTCGCTCAGCTCGCGCACCGGGTCGTCGCCGCTGGGCACGCACCACACCAGCCCCGCGCGGCCGTCTTTCAGCGGCAGCAGCGCGGCCGGGCCGTGGCGCGTGAAGCGCTCATAGGCCACGCCTTTCTGCGCACCGGTGCGAGGCTCCATGAACGACACGGTGCCGACCCACGCAGTCTGCTGGTAGTTGTGAGTCAGGGCCTTGCGCGCCTGCTCGGCGAACACGCCGCCTTCGGCGACCACGGCCAGGTCGAACGACTCGGCGATGCCGGCGTCCACCTCGACGGCGCCTGCCAGGTTCTTGATCGCGGCCACCGCCGTGCCGAAGCGGCTGCGCAGGCGCTTCGGGTCGGCCGCCTCGGCGGCCAACCACACCTGCTGCAACGGCGCCACGATGCTGCCGTAGCTGAGCACCGCGCCGAGCAGTGGCACGGCCTCGTCGACGGCGCGGATGCGCAGCGCGGGCTCGCCGATCGCGTCGGCAAAGAATGCGGGCAGGAAGGACGGCGCCGAGGGCGGCTGCTGCGACACATGCACTTCGAGAATCGGCTGCGCGAGTTCCGCGCGCCACGCACCCAGGCGTTCGAGCAACTGCACGCTGCCGAGCGACAGCGCGAGCGTGCGCGGATCGCCCGACACGTCCTTCTCGGCCGGCCGCGCATCGAACAGCGTGATGGTCGAATCAGGCAGTGCGCGCGCCGCGTGAATGGCCAGCGCCAGGCCCACCGGGCCGGCGCCGATGATGGCGATGTTCAACGAGCTTGAGGCCATGAGCGTCAGTCTTTCGTGGGGGTTGAAAGGCAACCCTGCGGCGTATTATTCGCCGCACCTCGATGTCGGGGTTAACCACCGGGAGTTCGCTGCCATGGCGCTGATGGATTTCATCAAGAAACAGTTCATCGACATCATCGAGTGGGTCGAAGCGGGTGACGGCACCCTCGCGTGGCGTTATCCGATGGAAGACCGCGAAATCCAGAATGGCGGCTCGCTGACCGTGCGCGAATCGCAGATGGCGGTGTTCGTCAACGAAGGCAAGGTCGCCGACGTGTTCGGCCCCGGCCGCCACACGCTCACCACGGCCACACTGCCCGTCCTCACCTACCTGCAAAACTGGGACAAGCTCTTCAAGAGCCCGTTCAAGAGCGACGTGTACTTCTTCAGCACCCGCCAGCAGGTCGACCAGCGCTGGGGCACGACGCAGCCAGTGACCATCCGCGACAAGGACTTCGGCGCGGTGCGCCTGCGCGCGTTCGGCAACTACAGCTATCGCATTGCCGACCCGAAGCTGTTCCACACCGAAATCTCAGGCACGCGCGACACCTACACCGTGGCCGACCTCGATGGCCAGTTGCGCGGTTTGATGCTGCAGCACATCTCCGATGCGGTGGCGTCGAGCGGCGTGGCCTTCCTCGACCTCGCGGCCAACCAGGTCGAGTTTGCGAAGGCGATGCAAGAGGCGACGGCGCCGAGCTTTGAGAAGATCGGCCTGAAGCTAGATGCCGTGACGATGCAGAACGTGTCGTTGCCCGAAGACCTGCAGAAGGTCCTCGACCAGAAGATCGGCATGGGCATGGTCGGCGACATGGGCAAGTTCATGCAGTACCAGACTGCGCAATCGATTCCGAAGTTCGCCGAGGGCGCGGGCCAGGGCGGCGTGGTCGGCGACGCCATGGGCCTGGGCGCCGGCGTGGCGCTGGGGCAGGTGATGGCGCAGCAGCTGAACCAGGGCTTGCGCGCGGCGCCCGATGCGGCGACGCCGGCGGCTGCATCGGCAGGCGTGAAGCCCGAGGACGTGATGGCCACGCTCGAGAAGCTCGGCGAGCTCAAGGCCAAGGGCATCCTGACGCAGGAAGAGTTCGACGCGAAGAAGGCGGAATTGCTGAAGAAACTGGTCTAGTCCATTTTCGGTTTCACCCCGCCGCTTGGCTACCGAACCCGCTCCGCAGCGCGCCTGGCGCGCTGCGTGCCCGAACTGCGGCGCGGCGATCGACTTCGCGTCGGCGGCGTCGGCCTTCGCCGTCTGCAGCTTCTGCAAGAGCACGGTCGTGCGCGAGGGCGACGCGCTGCGCCGAATCGGCGAAAGCGCCGAGCTGTTCGACGACTACTCGCCACTGCAACTGGGTGCTTCCGGCACCTATCAAGGCGCGCCGTTCACGCTCGTCGGCCGGGTGCAATACCGCTACAGCGAAGGCACGTGGAACGAGTGGCACGCGCTGTTCGATGCAGGTGACGGGGCCTCGAAGTCGGGCTGGCTGAGCGAAGACAACGGCCGCTACGTGCTGGCCTTCGACGTGCCGCTCGGCGACCCCGCGCCGGCTGCCGACAGCCTGCAGGCCGGCGCGCAGGTGCTGGTGGCGGGGCTGGCGTGGTCGGTGGCTTCCGTGTCGGCCGCCAGGCTGATCGCAGCGCAAGGTGAGTTGCCGACGACACCGAACCTCGACACCGGCTTCATCGTTTCGGACCTGCGCAACACGCGCGGCGAAGTGGGCACGCTCGACTACGGCAACCCGGCGGCAGTGAAGTGGTCGGTCGGCCGGCCGGTGGCGATCAGCGAGTTGCGGATGACCGGCCTCGCAGACGCAGGCGGCGGTGGCGGCGGCGGGCCCAGCGAGAAGACGCTCAAGGCGCGCGGCATCGAGTGCCCGAGCTGCGGCGCGGCGCTGGAGGTGAAGCTCGCCAGCACGCAGTCGATCGTCTGCCACCAGTGCCATGCGGTGGTCGATGTGTCGAAAGGCGTGGGCGGTGACCTGGCGCACTACGCACAGACCAACCGCGGCGAGCCGCTGATCCCGCTCGGCACGACCGGCTCGTTGGCGCTGACGCGCGCAACGCCCCTGCCGTGGCAAGTGGTCGGCTATGCCGAGCGCTGCGAAGTGGCCACGTCGGCCGAGGACGAGCAGAGCTTCTGGCGCGAGTACCTGCTGTACCACCGCACCGAAGGCTTCGCCTTTCTCATCGATGCACAAGACGGCTGGAGCTGGTCGGCCCCGATCACCGGCGTGCCCGAGAAGGTGGGCGAGAACGTTCGCCTCGATGGCGCGCTGTACCGCAAGCTCTACGACTACACCGGCAAGGTGACGTACGTGCTCGGCGAGTTCTACTGGCAGGTGGCGCGCGACCAGCGCACCTTCAACAGCGACTACAAGGGCACCGGCGCCGCCAGCGCGAAACGCCTGAACCGTGAGATGACGGGTAGCGGGGCCGATTCGGAAATCGTCTGGTCGAGCGGCGAGCAGCTCGCGGCCGATGCGGTGATCAAGGCCTTCCGCCTCGCGCCCGACAAGAGCGCCGCGTTCCAGCGCGATGCCTTGCCGACCGTGTTGAACGGCTCATCGATCCTGGTCAAGCTGCTGTTCTGGGCGTTCGTGATCGTGGTGCTGTTGATGCTGTTCCGCTGCGGCGGTGGCGGAAGCGGCAACAGTGGCACCAGCGACTGCGCGGATACGCGCGCCACCTTCGGCGAAGCCTCGCAGGAGTATCAGAACTGCCTGGCGAGCAACCGCAGCGGCGGCTCGGGCGGCGGCATTCGCAGTGGCGGCGGCTCGTTCGGCGGCTATTCCAGCGGGGGCGGCCACAAGTGATGGTGCCCCTCGTCCGCCGAGTACGTCGGCCAATCCCCCGGGGGGAGACGGGCCGGCTTGGGGCGGCCCGGCGCTCGGCCCTTATGTGTTCTTGACGATCAAAACAGGAGGTTCACCATGATGGGAATCGAGTGGTTGAAGCCCGGCATCATTGTCGGCTCGGTGATCTACGCGCTGATCGGCGTGGCGATCTTCTGGATCTGCTTCGTGCTCGTCGACAAGCTCACGCCGTACCGGCTGTGGGACGAGATCGTCGAGAAGAAGAACGTGGCGCTCGCCATCGTGGTGGGGTCGATGTGCATTGCCATCGGCCTGATCGTGGCGGCGGCCGTGCATGGGTGATGCCCCCAGTATGGGTGGCGGGGTGCTACGATATGGGTACCCATATCGAAGCGGCTCATGAAGACGACGCTGGAAATCCAGGACCCCTTGCTGGAGCAAGTGCGCAAGATCGCCGCGCGCGACGGTGAAACCTTGCGTTCGCTCGTCGAGCAGGGGTTGCGCAAGGTGGTGGCTGAACGCAGCGTCAAAGCCAAACCGTTCAAGCTGCGCGACGCGAGTTTCAAAGGCGGCACGGGCATGACGCCGGAGTTCGAGGGTGCCTCGTGGGACAAGATTCGCGACGCCCTTTACGAAGGGCGCGGCGCGTGATCGCGCTCGACACGAACATACTTGTCTACGCCCATCGCGCCGAAAACAAGTTCTATCCCGCAGCACGCGAACTCGTCGAGCGGCTCGCGGAAGGGCGAAACGCCTGGGCCATTCCGTGGTCTTGCATTCACGAGTTCTATAGCGCGGTCACGAACCGGCGCATCTTTGCAGTGCCCTCGCCCAAGGAAGCAGCAATCGCGCAAGTCAAAGCGTGGCTCGGGTCGCCAAGGCTGGTGTTGCTCCACGAAGGCTCCGACCATTGGAACTTGTTGCGCGAGTTCATCGACGCCGGCCAGATCACGGGGCCGATGGTCCACGATGCCCGAATTGCTGCGATTTGCGTGACCCACGGCGTGAGCGAACTCTGGTCGGCCGACCGCGACTTCAACCGCTTCCCGCAACTCAACGTGCGCAACCCGCTGATCGGCTGACAGGTGAACGAACCCGCTGCCGGGCGCAGCGAACCTGCCGCGAAGGTGCAGCCCGCCGAAGTGGCGCTGCTCGCCTCCGTCTTCATCGTCGCCGCCTGTGGGCTGGTGTATGAGCTGGCTGCCGGCACGCTCGCGAGCTACCTGCTGGGCGACTCGATCCTGCAGTTCTCCACCGTCATCGGAACCTACCTGTTCGCGATGGGCGTGGGCTCGTACCTGTCGCGCTTCTTCGAGCGCCAACTCGTGGCGCACTTCCTGCGCATCGAGTTGCTGGTGGGGCTGGTCGGCGGCTTGATGCCGGCGGCCCTGTTCATGCTGCAGTCGCTCGCGGCACCGAGCTTTCGCTTCGCGCTGTATGCGCTGGTTCTGCTCGTGGGCATCCTGGTCGGGCTGGAGATCCCGCTCGTCATGCGCATCATCAAGCGCCAGTTCAGGGCACGCTACGAATTGCGCGACCTGGTCTCGCAGGTGCTGACCTTCGACTACCTCGGCGCGCTGGCTGTGTCGATCGCGTTTCCGCTGCTGCTGGTACCGCAACTCGGGCTCGTGCGCACCGGCGTGTTCTTCGGCCTGCTCAATGCGGCAGTCGCGGTGTGGGCGTTGTGGCTGTTCCGTCATGAGCTGCGGCGCGTGGCAGCGCATGGCGTGGCATGTGCCGCCGTGATCGCCGCGCTGCTGGCCGCGCTGCTGGCGGCCGACAACATCACGACCTGGGCCGAGGACCGCTTCTATGCCGACCACGTGGTCTACAGCGAAACCAGCCCCTACCAGCGCGTGGTGGTAACAGCCAGCAAGCAGGGCGTGCGCCTGTTCCTGAACGGCAACCTGCAGTTCCATTCGCGCGACGAATACCGCTACCACGAGGCGCTGGTGCACCCGGCCATGGCGGCGCACGGCGCGGCCAAGCGCGTGCTGATCCTCGGCGGCGGCGACGCCATGGCGGCGCGCGAGGTGCTCAAGTACCCGAGTGTCGAGACCATCACGCTGGTCGAGCTCGACCCGCACATGACGCAGCTGTTCTCGACCGCGCCGATGCTGCGCGCGCTCAACGCCGATGCCCTGCTGTCGCCGAAGGTGAAAGTGGTGAATGCCGACGCGTTCGCCTGGCTCGAACAGAACACGGCCACCTACGACGTGATCGTCGTCGACTTCCCCGACCCGACCAACTTTTCCATCGGCAAGCTCTACACGAGCAGCTTCTACCGCTTGATCGACCAGCACCTGAGCGCCAGCGGCTATGCGGTGGTGCAGACCACCTCGCCGCTGGTCGCGCGCAAGAGCTTCTGGACGGTCGCGACCACGATCGAGGCGGCTGGCTTGAAGGCGACGCCGTACCACGCCCACGTGCCCAGCTTCGGTGAATGGGGTTTCATCATCGCGAGCCGGCGGCCCTTCCGCATGCCCGCCGCACTGCCTGCCGGCCTGCGCTTCCTGAGCACCGCCGACCTGCCGGCGCTGTTCGACTTCCCGCTCGACATGGCGCGCGTACCCACCGAGGTGAACCGGCTGTCGAACCAGGTGCTGGTGCAGACCTTCGAGGACGAATGGGGCAAGGTGCATCAATGAGCCGCTGGACACGGCGCGGCGTGCTCGCGGCCGCGTGGGCGCTGCCCCTCGCAGGCTGCATGCGAAGCGCAGAGGCACCGGCCTAACGGCGGCTGGGTCGGCGCGAACGCCGAGCGTGGCCACCGTTTACGTGACGTGGCACCCGGCGCAGGGCCGGCACCGCAGGCGCAGCGGCGCGCTGGTGCACTGGTCGTCGGCGCCGGCATCTCCGGCCTGGCTGCGGCGCGCGCATTGATGCTGGCCGGCATCGACGACGTGCAGGTCTTCGACCTGGAAGACGCCGCCGGTGGCAACAGCCGCGGCCACGCACTGGGCGGCATGGCGTGCCCGCTCGGTGCGCACTACCTGCCGGTGCCGACCGCGAGCGCGGTCGAGGTCATCGACCTGCTCGAATCGCTGGGCCTGCGGCGCACCGAGCGCGGTGTGGCGACCTACGACGAGCGCACGCTCTGCCACAGCCCGCAAGAGCGCCTGTTCATCGCCGGCCACTGGCACGACGGCCTGTTGCCGCCGGTCGACGCCCTGCCCGCCGCCGAGCGGGCCGCCACGCTGGCGCAATACCGCGCGTTCGCCGATTTGGTCGAACGCCACAGCGCTGGCGGCGCCTTCGTTATGCCTACCGCGCGCAGCCGCTGGAGCGCGGCGCTCGATGCGCTCGACGCCCTGCCGTTTGCCGCCTGGCTCGATGCCCGGAACATCAACGCGCCCGCGCTGCGCTGGTACCTCGACTACTGCTGCCGCGACGACTACGGTGCCGGCGCCGCGCAGGTGTCGGCCTGGGCCGGGCTGCATTACTTCGCGAGCCGGCATGGCTTTCATGTGCCGGGCGACTCTGAAGCGCGCGCCCAGGCCGAGCGCGACGGCGTGCTCACCTGGCCCGAAGGCAACGCCTGGCTCGCGCGCCGCCTGGTCGAGCCGTTGCGCGAGCGGCTGCACACCGGTGCGGTGGCGCTGCGCGTCGTTGAGGGCCGCTTCGACGCGAGCGTGGATGTGTGGAGTGCAAGCACGCAGCAGACAGTGCGCTGGACCGCGCAGCAGGTGGTCCTTGCCGTGCCGCTTTTCATCGCCGCGCGCCTGCTCAGCGCACCGCCCGACGCGCTGCGGCACGCCACCGCCGCGATGCGCCACGCGCCGTGGCTGGTCGGCAACCTGCTGCTGCGCGAAGCCCTCGACGACCACCCCGGCGCGCCGCCGTCGTGGGACAACGTGATGTACGACGCGGGCAGCGCCACCTCCAGCACCGGCGCGGCGCGGCCCTCGCTCGGCTATGTCGACGCCATGCACCAGAGCACGCGCAGCGTCCCCGGGCCGACCGTGATCACCGCCTACTGGGCCCTCGGCGGCAACACGCCCGAGCAACTGCAGGCACAACGCGCGCGGCTCCTGCGCGAGCCCTGGTCGGGGTGGGCCGGCGCGGTGGTGGCCGACGTGGCGCGCATGCATCCGGACCTTCCGTCCAAGCTGGCGCACGTCGACCTGATGCGCTACGGCCACGCCATGAGCATTCCCGTGCCTGGCCTGCGCAGCAGCGCCGCTCTGCGCGCGCTGGCAGCGCCGCAACGCCGCGTGCACTTCGCGCACACCGACGTGTCGGGCTACTCGGTGTTCGAGGAGGCGCTGTACCAGGGCACGCGCGCCGCGGCGCAGGCGCGGGGCTGAGGCCGCGCCGAGACAGCGCCTGCGAGCGACCGGGCCGAGCCGCTGAATGAGGCAGATGTATGATGTTTGATGTTTGACGTAGCTAAAGGTGCAGCCCATGCGAACCACCCTTGCCATCGATGACGACGTGCTCGCCGCGAGCAAGAGCCTGGCAGAGCGCCAGAACAAGACCCTCGGCGAAGTGATCTCCGAGCTGGCGCGCCAGGCCCTGCGCCGTGAGGCGCCGCGCAGCCGGCTGCGCAACGGCGTGCCGCTGCTGGCGGCCAAAGCCGGCGTGGCGCCCGCCACGCTAGAACTCGTCAACCGGCTGCGCGACGACCTGCCGTGACCACCTTGCTGTGACGACCTACCTTCTCGACGTGAATGTGCTGATCGCGCTGATCGATCCCACCCACGTCCAGCACGAGCCGGCGCACGACTGGTTTGCCCACACCGGCCGCCGCGCCTGGGCCACCTGCCCGCTGACCGAGAACGGCCTGCTGCGCATCGTCGGCCACCCGCGCTACCCCAACTCGCCAGGCACGCCGGCAGCGGTGGCCAGCATCCTGGCGCGGCTGCGCGACTTGCCGGGCCATACCTTCTGGCCCGATGACATCAGCCTCACTGACACCACCCGCATCGACCCCGAGCGGCTGCTCAGCCACGGCCAGGTGACCGACAGCTACCTGCTGGCGCTGGCCCAGGCGCACCGCGGCAAGCTCGCGAGCTTCGACCGGCGGCTGGTCGTCGATGCCGTGCGCAACGGGGCGAAGGCACTGCACCTTGTCTGACGCTGCCAGATGCCCGCAATGCGTGGCCGCTGACGGCCCACGCGGGCGGGGGAGTCAAGCCTTGCCGAAGTGGCGCACGCCCGGCAGGCCCTTGAAGTGCGCGTCCTGCGTTTAAAGCTCTGCGGCGTGCGCGCGGGCGGTCGCGTAGATCAGGCTGTCGGCCAGCGGCAGGCCGTTGCGCGCGGCCGCGAGCGCCAGGTGAATGTCGATCTCGACCACGCGGCCTTGTTGCATCAGCGCGAGCGCCTGCGCGGCCACTTCGTCGCCGAGTTCGCGCGCAAGCTTCTTGACCACTTCGCAGATCGTGATCAGGGGCACGACCAGCGCGTCGGTGCGGTCGATCGCCGGCGCGAACAGCGCTGCTCGCGGGCTTTCGGCAAAGTGTTCGAGCCAACACGATGAATCGAGCACGATCACGCCGCTGAGCGGGCGGCGTGCCACGCGCTTGGCGGCGGGCACGGCGGCACTCGCCCGTGTGGGCATCAGACGCGATCCGGTTCGCTCGGCACCGTGGTGTCGGTGCCACGCGCAATGCCGCGGTAAGAGGCCGGCGGCCTAACGGGCATCAGCCGGATCACACCTCCCAGGCTCACCACCATCATCTTCGCGCAAGGCTTGACACCTGCACTGTCGCGTACCGACTGCGGGATGACGACCTGGTACTTCGACGAGACCGTGACGACGTTGGATTTCATGTCGATCAGCCTGGCGTTGAACGCCAGCACTGTCGATCACCGCGGCGCTATCGCCGATCAGAACCCGCCGCGCATCAACGCCTCGATCTCGCCCGCCGCCACCGGCACGCCGCGGCTGAT
>Ga0123336_10001954_pt1 | contig 18268 bp, 20 predicted proteins | sample SSSSmetaG_FD_96466 | JGI IMG/M metagenome (GOLD analysis project Ga0123336, IMG submission 96466) | Glacier valley bacterial and archeal communities from Borup Fiord, Nunavut, Canada, to study Microbial Dark Matter (Phase II) - ​SSSS metaG | ecosystem: Environmental > Aquatic > Freshwater > Ice... | reverse complement strand
ATCTTTGGATTTATTGTCTTTAATTTCTAGATACTTATTGTAATCGTTTTGAGAAGTAATAGAATTTGATTTTTTATTACAGCTTGTTAACAAATAGGTTACAAGTAGTAAAACTGATAGTGTTTGTATTGTTTTCATTTTGTTGTGTTTTAAAAAACAGAGCGCATTAAATAATACGCTCTGAATTATTATTTTTTACCAAGCAGTTGCCAGGTAGGGAAATGAAGCTAAAAAGGCCTTGTCATTCGCGTTCACGAAATCTGAAGTCAATGTCGCATTAGATGTTCCGCTTGGGCCTCCAAAAATCAAAAGCAACTCAACATCAATAACATCATCGGCAAGAGCACGTCCTGTTAAAATATTTGTTCCGTCGAAAAAAGTGGTTTTTCCTGTTTTTTTGACATTTAAGACATCAGTTGCCAATAAACCTGTTAATTGTGCTGCGGTTTGACCAAGTGCATTGGTTGTGTATCCTGGATTTAATGCCAATAATCTAGATTGAAAAACACCTTGATATGCAGCTCCCATCGCTGATGGAATTGCAGCATTAAAAGCATCTTTAGGTGCGCCAGAAGCAATAAAAACGGTATTAATTGCAGGTCGAGCCATTTGATCTTGTATAACAAAATTACCAGAAAAATCAGTAGAAGGACCGTCGTTATCATTGTCACAGCTAACAAATAGTGTTACTGCAAAAACAAGTGTCAGTGTTATTATTTTATGTTTAAACATTTTTATAAAATTATTTTATTAAAAGAAATTAAATCAGAGCGAAGCATACCAACGCTCTGATTATTGTTTTAGTTTACCAAGCCGAAGCCAAGTAAGGGAATGAAGGAAGAAATGGTTTATCATTTGAATCAACATTATCATTCGTTAATCCCGGATTTGAAGCACCTGTCGGACCTCCAAAAACTAAAAGTAAATCAACATTTATAACATCATCAGCTAAAGCTCTTCCAGTTAGAACATTAACACCATCAAAAAAAGTAGTTGTACCAACTTTGCTAACATTCAAAACATCTGTAGATAACAATCCTGTAAGTGCTGCTGCATCTTGACCAAGTGCATTGGTTGTATAATCTGGATTTAATGCCAATAATCTTGATTGAAAAATACCTTGATATGTAGCACCCATTTCTGATGGAATTGCAGCGTTAAAAGCATCTTTTGGTGCTCCAGAAGCAATAAAAACTGTATTGGTAACTGGTCTCGCCATTTGATCTTGTATAACAAAAGTTCCTGCGAAGTTCACTCCAAATTTATTTGAAGCATCTACTTTTAAAGCACTTGCATTATCATTCACTGAGGGCTGGTCTTCGCTGCAACTAATTAATACTAAAGAGATACTAAAGAGAGACAATACTATTATTCTAAATTTATTTGTTCTCATGATTTTAAGATTTAAAATTTAATTATTGTTTTTGTTTTGTTTCAGCCCAAACACTAATTGCAGCTGAAGAACCTAATAAAGATTTTGGTACTTCAATAACAGTAGCTAGAACGTTTGTCCCACCAAATGAGTCTGTTCCCGGATTATTAAAACCAGTAGCTGTTCCTGCTAAAATTTTTCTGAATTGTGGTAAATCAAAGAAAAAAGGATCATCTCTTGGTCCAGCAAAAAATTTCATACCATTTGAAGAACTGATAATAGGAGCACTTCCGTATTTTGAAATTTCAACATTTCCAGCTGCTGCAGTTGTTTTGATAGTGCTTGAAACTCCAGTTGTTCCAGGAGCAACCGGACCAAAGAAATACATCTTATCATTTTTTCTTATCGCCTGAATCACTAGATCTTCAACATTATCTGCATTGGTGTCAATGTTAAGTTCAATCAGCACATTTTCTTTAAACTCCGCAGCTGCTGTTCCTCCGGGCGTTAACAATCCTTGAGTATTTATTACAAATACCATGTTGTTTGTGTCTTGCCCCTGAAAAGCATACACATCTGTAATGTCATTCGCATTACCAGTTACAGCCGGAGCATCTACGTGATCCGCTGCGATAAAAACTAGACCTGTAATCGCCACCAGCGACAGACCTAATACAATTTTTGTTTTTTTCATTGTTAAATAATTTAAAAGGTTAAAAATAGATTTACGAGAATGAATTAGTTTTGGATTTAAAAAAAGTTAAAAAAATTAAAAAAAAATTTTAAATCATTGATTTACAGTAATTTAAAAATATTTTTTTTAACTTTATTTTTATTTTAGATTAAGAATATTATGCTTTAAAAAATATATTACATTTATAAAACCAATGATTGAATTCTTACGTATATGTTCATAACAACAAAAAACAAAAACAATGACACAGGAAGAATTAATTCCTTTGATCCTAAAAAAGGATGAAAGGGCATTTACTATTATGTATGATATGTATTCGAAAAGTTTGTTTTCGGTAATATCCAATCTGCTTAAAGAAACAGAAGATGCAGAAGATACTTTACAAGAAGTATTTGTAAAAATCTGGAAAAGCATCGATGGTTATTCAGAGAGCAAAGGAAGGTTTTACACTTGGATTTTAAACATTGCTAGAAACACAGCAATAGACAAACTAAGATCCAAAGGATATAACAACAGTCAAAAAAACCTATCAGCCGATAATTTCGTACATCTATTAGACGACAGCAATAAACTAAACAATAGAATAGACACCATTGGAATTCTTGAATTTGTAAAGAAGTTAAAACCAAAGTGCATCGAAATTATTGAATTGTTGTTCTTTCAAGGATATACGCAACAGGAAGCATCTGACGAACTTGCCATTCCACTTGGAACCGTTAAAACACAAAATAGAAATTGCATCAATGATTTAAGAACTTATTTAAAAGTATAATGGATACAAAACAATATATAGAAAGCGGAATATTAGAACTCTATGTTTATGGTTTGCTTTCTGAATCCGAAAATATGGAAGTGGCTCAATTAGCGAAAGAACACAAGGAAATCGAAACCGAAATCATTTCAATTGAAAAAGCAATCGTGAATTTATCGACAAGCTTTTCCCCGTTTTTATCTGCCGATAATTTTGAAAAAATAAAAGCAAAATTGAACTTGAAATATTCAAATGTTATTGAAATGAAACCACGAAATAATTGGTCGCAATATGTGGGATGGGCAGCAGCTGTAACTCTTTTGGTTGGTATTGGTTATCAATACACACAATTATCAGAAACTCAAAATCAGGTGGCAACTGTTGAGAAAGAAAAAACGAATTTGCAAGACACTTTGGTAGGTTTGCAATTGAGAAACAAACAAACATTAACCGCTTTGACTGTAGTTCGTGATACCAAAAATACGGTAATCAACCTTGGTGGTCAAGCCGTTTCTCCTCAATCGTTTGCCAAAATTTATTGGAACAAAGAAACCGAAGTTGTCTATGTTGATGCCGCGGGTTTACCAGAGCCACCAGAAGGAATGGTGTATCAAATTTGGTCTTTAAAATTAGCACCACAGTTGACACCTACAAGCATTGGATTATTGTCTGATTTTAGTTCCAATACCGAAAAAATATTCGCTGTAGAAAAAACGGGCGATGCCGAAGCTTTTGGTATTACTCTTGAGCCTGCTGGCGGAAGTAAATCACCTACAATGGAACAACTGTATACGTTAGGAAAAGTATAGTTTGTTTATTAAATTGAAAGCTTCCAGCCTTTTTCAGGCTGGAAGCTTTTTAATTATAAAGGATTTTCATCCCATAATTGTTTTACAGCTTCCCATACTTTCATTCGCAATTCGTCCCGATGCCAAATAGCATCGCTAGCGGTATATTTATCTAGTGATTGTCTCAATAAATGAAGTTCTTTTGCAACATCTGGATAATCGTGGCACATCATTTCTACTTTTCTTTCTTCATCAATTGTAAGCATTCCAAGGCAATAATCTTGTAATATTCCACTAGTGATATAGTCTCCTATATTCATTTTCCTTATGTTTTTTTTTATAGTTGCGAATTTTTAAAAGGTAGCGGCTAAAAGAGCGGTTTAACTATTGTTGATAAAGTATTTTTAACAAACTTAGTCCTTTTCTTGCCCGGGTCTTAATTGTGCCAAGCGGCAACTTGAGAATTTCGGCAGTTTGCTCTTGTGTCCAACCATAAAAGTAAATCAAATCAATCACCTCAGTGTATTTTGGATTAAGTTGCAATGCCTTGTTTTTAAAGTCCCTAAATTCAATAGCACAACTGTTTGAAGTTATATTTCCTATACTATCGGTACAATGAGAAAACAAATCAATTTCTACTTGAAGCAATTGTTTTTGATGAGTAGCCGAACGAAGATAATCAACAGCTTGGTTTCTGGCTATATTCAACATCCAAGTATATAATGTTCCTTTTGAGCTGTCAAAAGTATCAATATGCTTCCATATTTTTACAAAAGTATCTTGTAATAAATCATCGGCCACATCAGTTCGTTTTACAAGTTTTATAATTATACCATAAAGAGCTCCACAATACTTATTGTATAAAGTGTGAAAGCCTCTTTCGCTTTTGGATTGAACCAGCTTTACTAATGAATCAATATCATTATTTGGGTTAACAAATTTAGTATTATTACTAATGAATGTCGGTATGACTTGCCGTTTTGAATAAGTAGTTGTTGCTATCATAATGCCAGAGTTTGCTTGTTTTGGTTGTTTTGTTTTATAGTGTAAAACTAGATTTAGCAATTAGCTCTGGAAATAGTGATAATCATCATTTTTTAATTTTTTATTAGAAAACAAAAACTAAAATCCACTATATTAGCATTTTATAAAAAACACTATTGCCGTTATGAATTCTAAAGTTCTTTGAAAAGGTCATTTAGTCTTCGATAGACAAAAACTGTTTATGAATATGAAGTCTAATTATTGGACTATATTTACGAAGGGTTAACATTGGAACAAAAGGAAAAACACATACAAAAATTAGATATGCAAGAAGATAGTTTGAGAAAGATGCAGAGTGCAGATTTTCTGTATAAAAAAGTTGTGACAATGTCTTCCTCTTTTTTTATAGACGATACAATTGGAGACCTAGAGCGATTTAGAGAAGAAGCAAACTTGTTGCTAAACGGAATAAAAGGTACAGATGCAGTTATTGGGATATTTGACCATCTCAATTACACTCCTATTCTAGAAGTAGGAAAAAATGAATTTTGGGGCGATCTTCCAGAAGTGCCTCAAGAAGAACGAATGGTTCAAATTATGAGTTTGCTCGAAGAAGATTATCTCCATTTTTTTTCAGAATCAGTAAAGTGGTTCACTGGAGTGTTAGAAGAAATTACTTTTGCACAAAGAATGAATATACAAATATTTCACTGTGGCATTAGATATTTGCTTATGGACGGTAAACCTGTTTGTCTTTTTTCTAAAGGTTCTCCCATTCATTACGATGAAAACAGGAAATTCAAATACACTTTCAATTATGTTCAAAACATCAATCACCTTCTTAAAAAGAATTTTAGGTATTATTGGATAAGGATCTCTCACGGTCAAAACAGCGAATTTGTTCACACTTTTCATTCTCAGGATAAACTCTATTCCAATAAAGATTTATTGTCTTTAAGGGAAAAAGAAATTTTAAAACTAATAGCTGATGATTTGGACACAAAAGAGATAGCCGAAAAATTATTTATTAGTGTCAATACAGTTGGTAATCACCGCAGCAAAATGATTGATAAATTGGGGGTTCGAGATACTACAGCTTTAGTGCAAATGGCAAAAATGGCCGGGATGATTTAAAAAACACACCTTAGAATCGCATAAATTGATATTTCTCATCCAAATAAATAAAAAAGGTTCAACCGCAAAGTTGAACCTTTCTATTTAGAAATCATATAATTTACTTCTTGTAATATTTTCTGTATTTTGGGTAGGTAATGGCACCCAAAATGGTTATAGCCAACAAGGATTGCCATATCCAACTCAACGATTTTGCTTCGCCACTGGCATACGAATGCAATCCTACCAGATGAAAATTCACGCCAAAATAAGTGAACAAAATCGACACAAAAGCAAAAATACTCATCAGGTTAAAAACCCATTTTCCTCTTAAGGCGGGAACAAAACGAGAGTGAATCACAAATGCATACACCATAATACTTATCAATGCCCAGGTTTCTTTTGGATCCCAGCCCCAGTAACGCCCCCAACTTTCGTTGGCCCATTGACCGCCTAGGAAATTTCCAATGGTGAGCATAATCAATCCAATGGTTAACGCCATTTCGTTGATATAGGATATTTCTTTTATGTTCAATTCCATTTTAGTTTTATTCTTTTCTGTTGTAAATAATATCAAGAGAAGAGCAACAATTCCTAAAATCATTCCCAAAGCGAATGGACCGTAACTGGCTACGATAATTGCCACATGAATCATCAACCAATAGGAATTAAGAACGGGTTGCAAATTACCAATTTCCGGGTCAATCCAGTTCATGTATGCAGCCGTCAATATCATGGCGGCCACAAAGGCTGAGGAAGCAACTGTCAATTTCGATTTCATGTCAAATGCTAAGCCGAAAAACATCGTTGCCCACGCTACATATAATATCGATTCATAGGCGTTACTCCAAGGCGCGTGCCCTGAAATGTACCAACGAGCAATTAAACCTAAGGTATGCAATGCAAAAAGAAGTCCTATGATAATATGCATAGAATTTACCAAGTAATTCAAAATCTTTCCTTCTTTGAAAATTTTTAGAATGGTAAAAGCGAGCATCAAAATTGCAGCAAAAATATACCAATAAGGGAGTTTCTGGAACACATCGTATTCGTTATACAGAATTTCCGAGCTAATTTTTTCTTCGCTAGGACGCACTTTGCTTCCGAATTTTTTCTGGAAACCGTTGATGCTTTCCAATAATTCATCGGCTTCTTTGTAATCATTGGTAGCCGATGCTTTTTCCAAAGCGCCAAAATACAACGGAAGAATGTTTTGTGTATACTTCGCTTCCATTCCTTTTAGACCAGCTTCTGACAATTCTGGATAAGAAACCCATTTGTTGTTAACATCGTTGGGAATCGGGAAAATCTTCAAAATGCTTCCGCTCAAGGCAGCTTCCATTAAATTGACCTTTTTATCGGTTTCGATAAAACCCTTTTCAAATTGGTTAGGATTTGCATTTTTGTAGGCAGCATCTAAATAGCGTGACAATTTATAAGTGCCCGTATTGTCAAAAAAGTCGATAAAAGAAGCGAATTCTTTTTCTGCCGGGATTCCAATGATCTTTCGAATACTATCGTTTCCGGCCTTGATGTAAATCATTGGAACCTGAATCCAAATGTTTCCTCCTTGAGTCATTGACAAAAAGACTTGATCAGAATTCATTCCGTTATAAGTGTTTTGATGGCTCACCTTTCGCAACAATTCTGAGGCAAAAGTGTTAATGGGTTTCATTCTACCACCGGCATCCTGTACAATTAGCCTTCCAAATTTGGCTGCGTGAACTTCAGGCACTTTTCTTTTTTCAATTATGGAATCTAACTGTTTTTCGCTAAAAAACTGTGCATTAGGGCTTTGGGCAAAAGCACCAAAACTCATAAATAGCACTAACAACGTCATTAACAAATTCTTTTTATTTTTCACGACATCGAGTTTTCGTTTCAAATCAGCAAAACGAGAATATTTTGTAAACATAATTGCCATCATCGCAAAGTATAACATAAAATAACCAAAATAAGTAATCATCGTACCCCAGTAATCGTGGCTTACAGATAATACAGTTCCTTTTTCATCTTGATCAAAAGAAGATTGAAAAAACCGGTATCCTTCATAATCTAAAATATTATTCATAAAAATTCGGGCATCAAAAACTTCACTTTTATTTCGAACCGTAACCTGACTTTCAAACGAAGAAAAACTTTTTTCGGTTCCCGGATATTTTTGAGCAATAAAATCATTCAATTGGATACTAAAAGGCAAGGTGTACACTTTATTTCCGTAATAAAAAGTATAATCCAATTTTCCGATTTTTACGGATTGTGGCTCACCTGTTCTCCCTTTAGTTCCTATCAATGTTACCGTTTTTTCATGTCCTTCGGCGGTTAATTTTAATACTAAAGCGTCACTATTGTCTTTAGCTTTATAATCATTTTTCGAATCATAACCAATTACTCCTTTTATTGCAGGCTCCGGAAATACGAATCGCATTTCGCCAATCGTGTACAAAGAACGCATCATTAAGGGTTGCACAATATCTTTGGTCACTTTGCCCTCAAGCTTGTCCGCCATTCGCATAAACTGCCCTTCAAATGGAGTTTGAATAGTGGAGACATCATCCTTCATAACAATATTTATTGCGCCAGGCGTCACTTTATTCAATGAAAATAGAGTGTTGTGAACATTTTGAACTTCTCCTTCTTTCAAGAAATGCTCTTCACGTCCGCCCTCTCCGGCTTCAACCAATTTTAGATACAATACACCTTTTGGATCGGGTTTAATCACTTCTTTCGCACCCATTATGAAATTTTCATAATTTACTTCAAATTTGGTCTCATCAAACTTTTCAGAAATAGAAAAATTATTATTGGTAGCTGGCGAAAGCAATAAGGGTTTTTCAAAAATCCTGCGTCTCATTTCTCCTTTATAATCGCCATCGACAAAAACCGTCAGGTACATTTTGTCTGAATAAAACACATTTTCGGAATTTCCTTCACGAATAGGCATCATTCCTTCATAACTGATGTAACGGGTGATGAAGGCTCCTGCGATAATAAAAACAAAAGATAAATGCAGCATTAGCGTTGCCCATTTTTCTTTTCTCAATAAATTATAACGTTTTATGTTTCCAATGAAGTTGATCATAAAAAACAACATAATTCCTTCGAACCACCAGGCATTATAAACCCAAATTCGGGCGGTATCAGTATTATATTTGCTTTCGATAAAAGTTCCGGCACCCATTGCAATTGCAAAAGTCAGGAAAAGGACGGCCATCATCCGAGTGGAAAATAAAAAAGAAAATAATTTATTGTTCATCTGTAAGAATTTACGGTTTTATAAAGTTATGCCAAAAGTACTTAAAATAGTCGACTTGCTTAATCGGGCAATTGTTAAATTAATTCAAAAATAAGGATAAAATACTTTATTTAATTGATAAATATCCTTTCACATTACAATTGAATTAGTATGCATTTGTTTTGACTTTTTTTGTTAATTTTGGCAAATGATTAAAGTAGTAATTATTGGTTCCGGAAATGTTGCTCAACATTTGATAAAAGCTTTCGCCAAAAGCGCAATAATCGATGTAATACAGGTTTTTTCAAGACAAAAAAAAGCGGTTACTTCCCTACTCGATTCTAATAAAATTACAGATAACTTCAATAATTTGGCAGAAGCTGATTTGTACATTATTGCTGTTTCTGATGATGCCATTGCAAAAGTTTCTTCGCAATTGCCTTTCGAAAATCGACTTGTTGTACATACTTCCGGCAGTGTTTCTTTAGATGCATTGGACAAAAAGAACCGAAAAGGAAGTTTTTATCCCTTACAAACTTTTTCTAAAAAGGCCGAAGTTGATTTTAAACAAATCCCAATTTTTTTGGAAAGTAAAATTGAAACCGACTTTGAATTATTAAAAAGTATGGCCGAAGTGATTTCCGAAAAAGTATACAAAATCAATTCCGAACAGCGAAAAGCATTACACGTTTCGGCAGTTTTTGTCAATAATTTCGTGAATCATCTGTACCAAATTGGCAATGAAATTTGCATTGAAAACAAAGTGCCTTTTGAAGTTTTGAAACCCTTAATTTTGGAAACGGCAAACAAGGTCATGTCGCTGTCGCCAAAAGAAGCTCAAACAGGCCCGGCCATCCGAAACGATGAGCAAACTATTGCCAGTCATTTGGATTTTTTATCGGACGAAAATCAAAAGAATATTTATAAAACACTAACACAATCCATACAAAATAATGGCAAGAAGTTATAAAGAAATAATGAATGACATCACAACTTTCGTCTTTGATGTCGATGGCGTATTGACCGACAGTTCGGTTTTCGTGACCAATGAAGGCGAAATTCTGCGAACTATGAATATCCGCGACGGTTATGCGATGAAAGCTGCCGTGGAAAGCGGTTACAACGTATGTATCATTTCGGGAGGAAGCAACGAAGGCGTTCGGGTGCGATTGCGAAATCTGGGAATAACCGACATTCATCTTGGAACGCCGGACAAAGTCGAAACTTTTAAAGAGTATATAGAACTCTACAATATTAAACCCGAACAGGTTTTATATATGGGCGACGACATCCCTGATTATCACGTGATGAAATTGGTTGGTTTACCTACTTGTCCGCAAGATGCAAGCCAGGAAATTAAATTAATATCCCGATACATTTCGCATAAACATGGCGGAAAAGGTGCCGTTCGCGAAGTCATCGAACAAGTCATGAAAGTTCAGGGAAAATGGACGATGCATTTTGACGGAAAGCTGGATTAATTTCAGATGGCAGTTTGCAGATTTCAGTTTGCAGATTCTAGCTTCCAACTTCAAACCCCTAACTTCTAACCTAAAACTTACTATGATACAAACTGTAATTTTTGATATGGACGGTGTAATCGTAGACACGGAACCCGTACACAGTTATGCTTATTTTCAACATTTCGCTGAATTGAACATTGATGTTTCTGCAGCTATGTTTACTTCCTTTATGGGAAATTCCACCCGAAACACTTTCCAAAAACTGAAAGAAATATTTCCTATTGATGGCGAAGTGGAAGATTTAATTCAAAGAAAACGAACTCTGTTCAATGATGCTTTCGACAGTAAGGAAGATTTGTATTTAATAGAAGGCGTCGAGAAATTAATCCAGGATTTACATCGTAACGGCATGCAACTCATTTTAGCTTCATCGGCTTCTAAAGTAACTATTGAGCGCGTTTTCAGTCGGTTTAATTTGCATCAATATTTTACTGATATCGTTAGTGGAGAAGATTTTCCCAATTCGAAACCTCATCCGGAAATATTTGAATTTGCCGCAAGTTTGTCGATAGCGCCTAAAGAAAATTGCATCGTGATCGAGGACAGCACCAACGGGATAAGAGCTGCAAAAGCGGCCGGTATTTTTTGTGTGGGATACAACAGCGAAAATTCGAAACTACAAGATTTGTCTTTGGCAGACGTTGTGGTGAATCATTTTGACGAGTTGAGTTTTGAATTAATCTCAAATTATTAATTTCAAATTAGGGAATATTTAACATTTTTGAATACTTGAATTTGTATTTTTGAAAAAATCTAAATTTTTAAACCATGAAAAAAATAATTTTTGTATTGGCAATGATGATTGCAAATTATGTGACTGAAGCCCAAGTGAAAACGCCACAGGCAAGTCCAAAATCTACAATTACACAAATGGTTGGCTTGACCAACGTGGAAATTGTGTACTCAAGACCAAGTGCAAAAGGGAGAGATGTTTTCAACAATCTAGTGCCTTTTGGAAAATTATGGAGAACTGGAGCCAACGAGAACACCATGATTACTTTCAGTGATGATGTGGTTATTGACGGAAAAACATTGGCAAAAGGAAAATATGCTTTGTACACTACTCCAAGAGCGGACAATTGGGAAATCGTTTTCTATTCTGATACTAATAATTGGGGAAATCCTGAAAATTGGGACGAAACAAAAGTGGCTTTAAGAACCACTGTAAAACCTGAAATGTTGGGTAGAAATGTTGAAAGCTTTACCATTGGTATCAACAATTTGGACAATAATTTTGCCCATTTAGAAATATCTTGGGAAAAAACAATAGTGGCTATTAAGTTTGAAGTTCCAACACAAAAAATAGCGATGGCCAGCATTGATAAAGCTTTGGCTGGACCAACTTCGGGTGATTATTATGCTTCAGCACAATATCTTTTCCAGTCCAATGGTGATATGGCAAAAGCATTGACTTATATCGATAAATCTTTGGATATGAGCAAAAACAAACCTTTTTATTATTTCCGTTTAAAATCCTTGATTCAAGCCAAAAACGGTGATAAAAAAGGAGCTATTGCCACTGCTAAAATATCTCTTGCCGGAGCGGAAGCAGCCAAAAACCAAGATTATGTAAAAATGAACAAGGACAGCATTGAAGAGTGGAGTAAATAATAAACTCTAAAATTTATAATTAGAATCCTGTTTCAAATGAGACAGGATTTTTTTTGATTTAATTTTTATGTTGATTTATATTTATCGCTTATTATTATAAGGTTCAAGCGATTGAGAACTATTATCAAATTACGACTATTGCTTTTCTTGGGCAAGACATAAAGGCTTGAGATAACAAAATTTAAAAAGTGATTCAAATTTGAGCACAAAAAAAAGGTTTGATTGATCAAACCCTTTTTAAAATATAAACATAAAACTATTTTACATAGTTCTCATATAAGCAACTAATTTCCAAATTTCATTGTCACTCAATTTTTCTTTATAAGAAGGCATTGGTTTTCTTCCTATTTTAGTTCTGTAAAACATATCACCATCTGAAGTTGATTGAAATTCTTTAGAAGAAAAATCCCCGCAAGAAATATCAATTTTTTCTGCTTTTGTTCCATCACCAAGACCTTTCACACCGTGACAAGATTTACAATTTGTTCCCCAAAGCGCTTTTCCTTCACTAATAGCTGAAGCGTCACTCAATTTTATGGGACTTTTCTTTTTAGCGTCCGCAGCTGGAGTTGGCCAGGCCTTTCCTTTTGGTTTTGCTTGTGCATTAGATGTTTGAGTGAACGAAAAAGCTGCTAAAATAGCTAGCCCAAAAAGGATTTTTTTCATGTTTTTCATAATTTTTATTTTAATAGTTATTTTAATTTGTTATGCTAGTTCTTCAATTTTATCTACTTTTCCTAAACGTTTTATTTTAAAAACTTGTAATACTGCGTAAATTAAAGTTCCCCAAATCAAGAAAATAATCAAAAGAGAAACCGTTATAAAATAAATGGGAGCTTTATCTCTTCCTGCTGATATGGAGCGGTCTTGTATATTTGAGTTATCACTTACAACAATCATACCCCAATTGACTATTCCACTTGTCTCTGTATTCATGTAGTTTTCGTCGTCAACTATCGTTGCCAATAAAGTTAATTTTCCATTTTTAGATGGAATATCTTGCGGGAATTCAAAAGTGGCCACACCAGTTGAATCTGTTGCGACGGCGTCCCCAATTGGCAGGTTTCCGAACAAGCGTTTCACTGATAAATTCACGGGCACTTCACTTACCGGAATTCCCTCAGAAGTTACCAAAGCTTTGCAAACATAGAGTGAATCTGCTTTATCAAATGTCAAGGTAATTTTTGCCTCTTTATCTTGTGCAATAGAATTTGTTATGGAGAACAAAATCATGAAGCAAGTTGCCAAAAAATAGTTATACTTTTTCATCTGTAAATTATTTATAGTTAATTATTTCTTCTTTCCCTTCTAATTCACCTTCGGCTACTTCCCATACGGAAATGATTGGAAAAAGTCTAGAGAAAACGGTTACAAGTAAGAGCAATCCAGCAAATGTGGCGGTAACAATAGTTATTTCGACCAAACTCAGGAAGTAATGTGTCCATGATTCTGGAACATCTTGTATTGGAAGATAGGGCTGCAATAATCCGGGAATAACAATCAAGTAAAGCCTAAACCAACCCGCAATCAATACAATAACCGAAATTATCGTCAAGGGAATTGGTTTTCTCAATTTGGGAAATAATGGCAAAAGGAACGGAACTATGATTCCAAAAATAACTACAGACCAGTAAAACAAAGCATCTTTCCCTATAAATAAACTAAGAAGATGATTTTCGTGCAAACTCGACATTTTATAGGCTGGAATCAGATATTCGTTGATATTGAAATAACCATGAATTAAAGCCATTAATACCAATGCTTGCCCTAATTTATCGAAATGCATTTCGGTTAAATATTTTTCCAAATTATATGCTTTTCTGAAAATATATGTGGCCAAGATCATTACGGCAGCACTCAACAAAAAGGCATTAGAAACAAAATATGCTCCAAAATTTGTACTGTCCCATTCTGGTCTTAGGGTTGTGGCAAATAACCATGCTGTAATCGTACAAATGATAATACCAAGAGGAATTAGCAATATCGTCAATATCCTCATTGTTTTTTTCAATATTTTCCATTGTTCCGGCGTTCCTTGCCATCCAAATGAAAGCATATTATACATTTTTAATTGCCATTTCGGCAAGTTTTTTAAATTGTTTCTACACGTTATCAGCGAAGGGATAAGTGGAATAAAAAGTAAAATAATACTTGCGACCAAATCAGTCGAAATTCCAATAACGTCCCAAACAATCGGGGATTGAATACGTCCATGTAAAATCAAGTTAAAGAGCCTGTCCGGTCGTCCCATTGCTACAACGATGCTTATTCCTGCAAACAATATTGCACCAATGGCAATAACTTCGGCTATTCTGGAAAGAGGCCTGTACCATTCAAAATGGGTGAGTTTAAGTATGGCCGACATTAACACACCAACTAAACCTATGGCCACCATAAACAAAAAGTTGGAAATGTAAATTCCACATTGTATAATCTCTTAGGCTAATAGTCGTATATTTTCCTCTAGTTTCTTGTATATAATAAGCAAAAACTCCTGCCAAGAAAACTGTGATTAGAAATGCAATCCATATTTTGCCGGCCTTTCCAATTTTTTCGATTGGACGAAGCAGGTCGCTTTTCATAACCATATACGCTTCCTGAGTGAAGGTTTCATGTTTATTGGCAGATTCTGATATAATTGTATCTTCAGACATAATTTTACTGTTTTAAAGATTATTCTTTTGTGTTTTGGGCTTCGGTTGCATCTTCAAACGGAAAATCGCGTTTCACGGGTGGTAAATAATAAACCCTTGGTTTGGTTCCCAATTCTTCAAATTGGCGATATCCAGCCCTGTCTTGCAATAATTTTTTTAGTCTGACAGTGTCTTCTCCATTAGTCACGACGTCTTCTAATTCATCACCATGATATATGGCACCATTCGGACATTCGACAACACATGCCGGCAATAATCCTTTTTCGGAACGATCGGTACAGAAATCACATTTAGCTACTGTTCCTTCTTGAGCGTAAGGATTAGTACAGTGGTTTGGATCTGAAGTATCGTTTTTATGTTCTTCGGTAAATTTTAATTGTTCGGGTCTTCCAAAATTAAACGTACGAGCAGAATATGGGCAAGCCGCCATACAAAATTTACATCCAATGCATCTTTCATAATCCATCGCAACTATACCATCAGAACGTTTGAAGGTGGCGTCAACTGGACATACTTTCACGCAAGGAGGATTGTCGCAGTGGTAACACATGGTTGGAAACCAATAAGGAGCCGCAAGTTCTGAATCCTGCATTTTCTTTACCTTGATGTATTCAATGGGAGCTAAAATATTATGCGCTTTTTGACATCCAGTTATACATTTTCTTTCATTGGCACATTTTCCTAAATCAATAACACGAATGAATTTCTTTCCTTCAACACCTTGACGAACTTCATCTTTGGAAAAATCATCATTTGAAGCATGGTGATCAACCAACGAACTATCTATTTCTATTAGTTTACCGTCAGCTGTAAGTACTTTTACTTTTTTGCCTGTTGTTTTTGGACTCTCGTCGGTAACTGCGTTTGCAATTGCAGTTCCTGCCAAAGCTATCCCTCCTAAAGCACCGAGTCTTATAAAATTTCGGCGGCTTGAATTGTTATTTTCTTTTTCCATATTGTTTTATTGCTTTAAGAAATTCAACACAAAATATATTACGCTTGTTAGAATAAGTTGGCTTTATTGTCTTGTAAATTTCAGTATTTTGCCCCTAAATTTCAATGATATTTATCATACTTCAAAATTAATTTAACCCTAATATTTCTATCTTTACCTTGGCTAATCCCAATGAAATCTTGGCGTGCTGGCTATTAATTAAAATAGATACTTTTATCTTCTTTAACAAAGCAAAAAAAGAGGACAAACTCGTACTTATTGGAGTGAGAATCCTCTTCTTTTAATAAAATCTATCCAAAACATCTGTAGTTTTTTATACAAATGGTTATTTAAAAAATTACCAAGTTCTTGTGATATTAAAACCAATGGCAAAATCGCCTTCAAAAAAATCAAATTGATTGAACATGTTACTTTGTTGATTCACGATTCCTCTATAATTACTTACAAATATTTGGAAAGCATGCCCAACGGTAGAAAACTCGGTTCCTACAGAGAAACCGGATTTAGGAGCAATTTCTTGTGAGGTAATAGGATGGTTTACATCCAAAAGTATCGACATGGTGGATGTTACTTTTGCTCGACCACCGAATTGAACTGCAAACAAATCATTGCTCATTGGAGCGTCAACAACGTTGTAATGAGAATAACTTGGTGCCAATTGTAATGAAAACACTTTACTAAATCGTTTTGCAATGATGATTTGGTTAAAAAATGACCATCGATCTGAAGTGTGGTAGAAATTCTCTTTTGGCAAAGCGCTAATGGACATATTTCCATAATAAGTGATACTTACCGGCATTTTCCCATCAACTGTTTGTTTTAACAAAGATGCTTTAAGACAAAAATCTTGCAATCGAGCGTCTTTTGTAGTTCCATAACCAACCGTGATTCGATCTGTAATGGAGTAATTCACCGCGATACGAATATTGGCTGGTGCCCAGATTCCGATCAAGTCATTGGTTCCCGACACAAGACCAAAACGGTGATTCATTATCATTTCTATGGTTCCTTTGCCATATACCCTATCGGTTTGATTTTCTATCAATGAAGTACTTTCAAATGCTGCGCGTTCATATTCAACTTCTTTAACTGCTGCAATGCTGTCTTCTGCAACGGCGGCAATTTCGTCTTTTTGTTCCTGCGCCAACAGCATCATTGGCAAAGCAAACAGGGCTATAAATATTGATTTGTATAATTTCATGATTTTCTATTTATAGTTAGTTGTTGAGAGCACCATCGTTTATCCATTTGTCAACCAATGCAATTTTTGAATCACTCCATTTTCCTTCTGTAGGCATAATGGAAGCTCCATCGCCAACAAGTGATTTATGGAGTTTGCTGCCAGCAGCGTTTCCTGGAATGACATATTTATTGTTTGTCAATAATGCACTGTAAGAATTTGCCGCAGTCAAATCCGGTGGCGTCAAGCCTGGTTTATGACAACTGACGCAATCTTGATCCCATAGTGGCTGAACATCTTTTGAGTAAGAAACTGTTTCCGGAATTGTTATAATGGCTTCTGGCGGCATTTCGTCATAATAACAGGATGTTGCCATCACACTCGCCATTAGCATCATTAAATATTGAATTATTTTTTTCATCTTTTTATTTTTTAATTGAATAATTGCCGTAAATATTCGTTCAACAATTTTCATTGTCAAAAGATTTAAAATTCCGTGAGCAATCGCTGAATTACTAAAGAATACCGAACCAAATCATATTGATCATGGTTTTTCAAATCAACAACCTCCGGAACATTGCCCAGAGGTAGTTAATTATAATTTTATTTTAAAGCTTCGATTGAATTTTTGAGTAAAGCTTTTGCGTAGGCTGGATTATGAACTCCATTACTCTTATCTGCATTTAACATAGTATAGTTCCAAGCAGCTTGTGCCACTTTAATAGGAACTGTAGCTGTAGTTAAAGAGTTTGTAGTAGTACTATAAGCGCCTTTTGCTATCAATAAAGTTTGTAATGTTGCCATATCAGCAGCATAACCGGCAACAGAAGTTGGAGTGCCTCCTGTATGACAAGTAGTACAAGCATTTGGAGTCGGCTTCCACGTATGGGCTCCGTTTGTAGCATCACTACCTTTACCCATATGACAAGATACACAAGATGCACCTGTTCTATGTTTAGCAGACTTAGGTGCTGGATAAGGAGTTGATCCAACAATTAAAGCCCCTTGAATACCTTCTAATAGAGTCGATTGCGGGCCATAATGAGGTCCAAAACGATTAGGCATTTTAAAGTCCCCTGTTCCAGTAGGTGCTATAGCTCTTGGTTGGTGACAGTTGACACAAGTATTACTTGTGCCCATATCAATTTTATAGGAAGCATCCGTCGCTAAAACAACTGGGGTAAACCCTTGTCTAAGAGCAAAATCATTACCATCATTTTTAAAATCAAAACTGGAATGTTTGTTATGACAAGTTGTACAAGAAATTGCTTGTTTGCCTCCTGGATAAGCAGGAAAACCTAATGCTGTTCCCGTTCCAGTTTTAAGAACATCTCCATTCACTTTATCAATATAACCTTGACTGGTATGACACTGCACACAACCAGTTCTGTTAGTGTATTCTGAAGTT
>Ga0123336_10001951_pt1 | contig 18286 bp, 10 predicted proteins | sample SSSSmetaG_FD_96466 | JGI IMG/M metagenome (GOLD analysis project Ga0123336, IMG submission 96466) | Glacier valley bacterial and archeal communities from Borup Fiord, Nunavut, Canada, to study Microbial Dark Matter (Phase II) - ​SSSS metaG | ecosystem: Environmental > Aquatic > Freshwater > Ice... | reverse complement strand
TAGCTCTGTGCCATCCATTGAAATACCAGCGCCTACCACTAAAGTAAAAGGCAAAGAGCCAACTAACACAGCGTTGTTAATATTGCTGGTATTTTGCGGAAAAGCCAGTTTATAAATGTTTGTTTTAACATCACTTTTAGTAATAAGATAAATATCTTTAGATTCACTGTCTACAAGTATGGCTTCCGCATTATTGGATCCATCGGGATATTTAAAAGTTATCTTGTCGTAAACAGTTATTGTATCTAAAGAGAAAGATGGTTCCTTAAAGCGAAGAATAGTATAGCTGTTGTATTGTAAAAAATTATCACCAATGTCTGCCAGGTAGATATAAAAAGCGCCGGCTTCGGGTCCCTTTGAAATTGCCATATCTTCCCAATCCCTGTTGATGGCATTTTTTATAAAAATTTTTTTTAGAAAATTCCCATTGTAAGACAGCAACGCTATTTCCGGCGGGTTTCCACTGTCCTGTTCAACCCAAAGATACCCTCCATTAATTCTACTGTCAGCAATGCCGGATGCTTCATCTATTATTCCGGCTTGTACAGGCATCGCTGTAGGAGTATCAGCAAAAATATTTTTAACTAATTCATTATTATGATGATGGTTACAGGAAGAACAGATGATCAAAACGCAGAGACCTATAGTTATTTGTTTCAAATGAATATATTAAAATGTATACAATTACTTGACTTCTAACGCTTAAATCATTAAAATTAATATAATCCGGATTATGATATTTATTATGTTATATATAAAGGAATTACTAGGGAACGGCTGCTGCATTAAGCCAATATGACCTGATGTCCTGAATTACCCTGGTCAGGCCTTCATGACTTACGGGCTTAACAACGTAAGTATTTGCGCCAAGCTCGTAACAGCACCTTATTTCACTTTCGTTTTTTGTAGTGGTAAACACTACGATAGGTATCTTTTTAAATACAGGGTGCTGTTTAATTTCTTTTAACGCCTCCCGTCCATCTTTCTTAGGCATATTTAAATCCAGCAAAATAAAATTCGGATAACTAATACCTGAATTATCATCCCCTATTATATTTAAAAAATTAATTAGTTCAACTCCATCCTGTACAAATTCCAATTTGTCATCATACCCCTTTTCTTCAAAAGCTGCCTGCAACAACAAACGATCATCGGAGTCATCTTCCGCAACAAGGATAAAATGGTTTTGCATAGTCATAAAACTAAAAAAAAGCAACAACATTAAGATCTTTTGATAGTCTTATTGTTATGAAAAAATTCAACAATCTTTAAACTAATAATAATGTTAAAGAAGTATTTTAAATCAATCATTAATTAATAAACAAAAATTAACCCGATAATTGATAACCTCATCTTAATTTAAAATACTTTTAGGTACTTATATAATTATTTAAATTAAAAAACCATGGAAGAGATAAAGAAAAACCAGCAAAATGCTGCCGGGGTTACGAATTCAAACATTATTTTCGGGACTTCATCAGACGATATCCAGCAGGGATTAGACAATAACCAATTTATTGATCAGTCAGAAACGCCTGCAGGAGGAGAAGACAAGATAGTAAATGCACAAGAGCAAAATGAAATTGTAAATCCATCCGAAGAAATATTCAATGAAGACAGTATAAAGCAACATACCCCGATAGATAATACCATTTTTAAAGAAGGGCAAAACAAGAAAAATCAATTGGAAGAGAACCCTGATACTTTAAATTCCGATGAGCCTACTACTGATGATATTGTAAAAATTTCCAAAGCAGAAGACTAATTCCTGGATTTTTCTTTTTTTCAGTTTTTAAATGTTACCGCTCAGTTTAAATAAGTAAAAATCCTGTTTGTAGCGACAAACAGGATTGGAATATTGCTGTTAAGTAAATAAATTACAAACATTGGAATTTATAAAAAGCCTATCTGAGTAATTATCTACCCATATTTTGTTGAATTTCTCATCAAGGCTTCCCATAGGCGATGCAAACTTATTGTCCGATCTATTTATTTACTAACAATTTTAAAAATTTTATAAGTTTCATTTTTAAAGAGATAACAGTTGAAAGTCAGATGAATATTCATATCTCGCTCTCTTCTAACTGCTTTTCCTTAGGTCGGATGATTTTTTAACACAGAGCATTGCAATTCATTTATGCAAAAAATATTAAAAATCTAAGTATACAATATTAAAACACTATGGAAGCTGAGGGCTTGTAAGTCAATCATTAAAACATCCATATTAAACCATATAATGAATCATCTCACTGCATTTAAGTAAATCAACAATAAAAGAAATATTTGGAGTACTGATTGTATTACAGGTGGCAAAACACCTAATATGCTGCATCAACACCTTACACAGAAACAACATCTTAAAATCCTTCCTCAGCAAATTCAGTTACTTAATCTCTTTCATTTAAATACTTTAGAATTAGAACAACGCATTCAGCAGGAAATCGAAGAGAATCCATTGCTGGAAGAAGTTTCTTTAGAGGATGACATCTCTTCTGAAAAATACAATCGGGAATCATTACAGGACTTCAAAGATTACGAAGAATATGCTTACGATGATGTACCTGATTATAAAATGGAGTATGAAAATTACTTTAACAGTGAAAAAATACCGGAAAGAGCGCTACCGGAAACTGCCGATTTCCGCCAGTTGCTAAAAGAACAATTTGAGTTTCTTGATTGTACGGAAGATGAGATGATGCTGGCTAATCATATTATTGATTCAATGAACGAGCATGGACTAATTGAACAGCAATTGATTGACATTGCCAACGATATTTCCTTCAGGTGTAAAAGATGGATTGAAACAGAAGACCTGGAAAGAGTACTGGTAAAAATTCAGGATCTTGAACCTGCGGGTATAGGCGCCAGGAGTATACGTGAATGTCTTTTGTTACAGCTTAAAAGGATGAATTGTAAAAGACCTGACGTTAAAACAGCCATCCGTTTACTGGAAGTTCATTTTTCAGAATTGAGCAGCCGCAATATGGACAAGATCATGCACCTGCTTAATATTGATGAAGAAGAAATTAAAATTGTATTGAAGCTCATCGCTTCCCTTAAGATGAAGCCTATCACAATTTTATCCGGCAACCTCGCCAACCTTAATATTATTCCTGATTTTATTATTAGCAATGAAGATGATAACATGGAAGTAACGCTGCATCGCCAACGTTCAAGCAACCTGCATATAAATAAATCATGGATTGACAGAGTAAACAGCACAGAACAAAATATGCAGATAGACAAGGCAGCCCGCCAGTATGTACGCAACAAAATGAATTCAGCTCAATGGTTTATTTCAGCCATTCAGCAGCGTGAATCAACTATGCTCAACGTAATGAAAGCCATCGTAAAACTACAGTACCATTATTTTCTCGATGGTGACATTAAATTGATTAAACCTATGATACTTAAGAACGTTGCGGATATTGTCGGTGTGGATATCTCAACGGTTTCAAGGATCACCAGTAATAAATATGTTGCCACTCCTTTTGGTACGCTGTTATTAAAAACTCTTTTCACTGAAGGCATCAGCAATAGTGAAGGTCAGGTTATAAGTAACCGCGTAATACAAACCACCATTGAGGAAGTTATTGAGACTGAAGATAAAAAACGTCCATTCACCGATCAGCAACTTGTCACCATACTCTCCAATAAAGGTTTTTCTATCGCCAGGAGAACCGTAGCAAAATACAGGGAGATTTTGCAAATACCTGTTGCACAAATGAGGACACTCTGGGCATAAGAATATTGGATAAACTTCTTTTGCCAGAAAATTTTACGATAACTTTTAACAGGACAACATTAATAATTTTGAGTAGCCGGTTCAATAGAAACGTTTACTTTCCATAATAATCTACAGTGGCATCATGGATACAGATAACAAAAAAAACATCCTCAATTATTTGAAGTTTTTGTTTTCAAAAAATAACGGAGTATCTGATAAAGATATTACTGATTTTTTGCCGGTTATTGTATACGTTATCGACACGGAAAAAAAGCGCTTATCTTATATCAACGAAAGTAAGATCAGTTATTTCCTGGGATACTCGGCCGACGAGATTAAAAAATGGGACAACGATTTTATGAACGTGGTTTTTAAAGATGACCTCGATACCGTAAATCTTGAAATGGAAAAATTTTATCTCCTGGAAGATGACATAGACTATTCCTATAATTCAAGGTTAAACCATAAAGAGGGCAATTGGCGTTATTTTAAAACACAAGGCACCGTATTGCGCCGGGATGAGACAGGTAAGCCTGTCTCTCTTATTTTCGTCGCCGAAGATGTAACAGAACAAACACGGTCTACCGAAGAAGTCACCACGCTGAAAAAACTTATAGACGATACGGAAGACCTGCTGCAGTTTGGAAGCTGGAGCTGGAATACATGGAATGATAAGGTGTACTGGACCGATGGAATGTACCACCTGTTGGGTTACGAAAAAAGAGATGTTATAGCAGAAGTATCGAACGAATTTTATTACAAACACCTCTCTGCAAAGGACGCTGCTATCCTTATGGATAAAATGGATACTGCTTTTAAAAGGAAGCTTGACTTTGAATATACCTACACTATTACTACCCACCAGCAACAGGAAAAAATAGTTTCTACCAAGGCAAAAGTGGTTATTGGGAACGAAGGTGAGGTAGAGAAAGTTATAGGTCTCACCCATGACATCACCCAAAGCACCCGGATCAACAGAGACCTTATACACTATCAGCAGATGATCCTTGAAAAAGAAGAATTTTTAAACCAGGGTTCATGGGAGACTAATCTTAACAATGGCCAGACCACCTGGTCAGACGGGTTGTACCACTTATTTGACTATGATACTGAAAAAGAAAAAAAGGAATTGGATGTAGCAGGTTTAATGAACTTTCTAACCGGCGAACGGACAGCTACAGAAAGCAAGGAACAATGGAGAAAAAACCTAAGCGAAAAAGAAAATTATATTCATGAAAGTACCCTTACCACAAAAATTGGTGAGACAAAGTACCTGGAGACTTACGGAAAAATTATTAAAAACAGCGAAGGAAATATTGTTGAAAAAATTATCGGTACAACCCGCGATGTTACCCGTTTACGCGAGTATGAAAAAAGCCTCGAGGAAAAAATAAGTGAACTAAACCGTTCCAATGCTGAGTTGGAGGAATTCGCTTATATAGCATCACATGACCTGCAGGAACCATTGAGAAAACTCAACACCTTTAGTGAACGTTTACAACTAAAATTTTCAGATAAGTTGGGCACTGATGGGGTCTTGTACCTGGAACGTATAGGGGCGGCGACAAATAACATGCGAACCCTTATTGAAAACCTGCTTGATTTTTCACGTATCGCACGATCAAGCCGCTATTTTAGTATAACTAACTTGTCAGAGCTTCTCAGGGAAGTTAAAATTGATCTTGAATTGAAAATTGAAGAAACCGGCACCGTCATTATCGATACTCCTTTACCTTCATTAGAAGTAGTTCCCACCCAGATAAAACAATTATTCGACAACCTAATAATAAATTCAATTAAATTTAAAAAGGCAGGGGAGCTAACGGTCATTAATATTAGGAGTCATCCCCTGAGTTTTTTAGAAAAGAATAGCTTTAATTTAAAGCCTGATAAAAATTATTACAGTATCGAAATCGAAGACAACGGTATTGGCTTTGAAAAAGAATATGCGGAAAAAATATTCCTGATCTTTCAACGTTTACATGGAAAATCTCAATATCCTGGCTCAGGGATCGGACTTGCAATCTGCAAGAAAATCGTCGAGAACCACAAGGGTATTATCTTCGGCAACGGCAACAGTGAAAATGGAGCTATTTTTACGGTTATATTACCGGAAACACAATCATAGATCATAATGACTTTTTCAGAACCGATCATCAGGATATTAATTATTGATGATGATAAAGATGACTTTATTATTACGAGTGATTATTTAAGCGATATAGATACAGCGACTTTCCAGATAGATTGGTGCTATGATTACAATGAGGCACTTATTTACATGAAGCAAAAAAAATACGACTTATACTTTGTTGATTATCGCTTAGGTGCTAAAACGGGGCTGGACCTGATCAAAGATGCTACACGCTATGATTGTGAGGAACCTATTGTGCTGCTTACCGGTAAAGGTAATCGTGGGGTAGACAGGGAAGCGATGCAAGCGGGTGCGTCAGACTATCTTATTAAAACCGAACTGAACACTGAAAAGCTTGAAAGATGTATACGTTATTCGATGGGCAGGGCGGCTTCAATTAAAGCGCTGAAAACAAACGAAAGAAAATACAGGAATATCTTCGAAAGATCCAAAGACGCAGTATTTCTATGTAATGAAGAGTTGCGGTTCATAGATGTTAATGCAGCAACACTGTACCTTTTTGAATACAATCTCCATGAGATGGCATCCTTGAAATTATATGACTTGATGGCTGACCCCGAAGAAGTACTCCTGTTACATCACCAAATGCAACAATCAGACGAAGTAGACGACATGGAAATAGAGTTGCTTACCAAAGGGATTGAAAAAAAATTTTGCATATTATCAATAACTAAAGAGGTAGCGGACGTAAACAGAAATTTATATTACCACGGAATCATTCATGACATTACCCATTTAAAAAAGGCCGAAAAAATTACACTGCAGGTTGAAAAGCTTGCGGCCGCCGGACGACTTGTCCGAACCCTTGCACATGAAGTACGCAACCCGCTCAACAATATTAATTTATCGGTAGATCAGCTTAAACAGGAAATCGAGGAAGATGCACAGAACAGGATTTACCTCGACATCATACAACGCAACAGCAAAAGAATCGGTGTACTCATAACTGAACTGTTAGACTCCTCCAGGCCTGCGGAAATGTTTATGGAGAAAAGAGCCCTGCAGGAAATTATGGATGAAAGTATTGCAGCATCATTGGATCGTATCATCCTGCAAAAAGTAAAACTACAGGTTAAGTATACAGACGAAACAGCTTTTATCTCGGCTGATAAGGAAAAATTAAAAATTGCATTTATCAATATTATAATAAATGCGGTGGAAGCAATGCAGGGGAAGGAGGAAAGACTTGACATCATTATAGAAACACAAAATTCTCAACACCTGGTTAAAATAAGTGATAAGGGCTGCGGCATCAGCGAAGAAAATTTGTCCCGGTTGTTTGAACCCTATTTCACGAGTAAAAGAAATGGCCTTGGGCTTGGACTAGCAGCCACACTCAATATTCTTCAATCACATAAGGCTAATATAGAAGTGAATTCCACTGTTGATATCGGTACTACTTTTACGATTACTTTTCCTAAAATTTAAAATTGCGATCAGCGCTTTAAAGCGTTGTGTTTTAAAAATAAAGGGTATAGATAATAATCTATACCCTCCTGGTGTTTTATGCTAAAGCTTTATCCTGGCAACAAAGGCAGCTAATAAAAACTGTAGACTTTTAAATAAAGCAATCCTTAATTTTAAAATCCAAGACCAATGTATAATGAAATTACGCTGTTCTTTGAATTTTTTGTAAGCTGTCCTGCAAGACCCGAAGATCCCAATTCTTTCAGACCATAGTTGTAGCGTGCGCCGATTGTGAAATTCATTACATCTACCCCGATACCACCTGCTAAACCATAATCAACACGATTAAAATTTTCAGCTTTAAGATCTTTGATATCTTTTATGGTACCGTCGTTTTTTAAATCTTTAATATTAGCTGACGCGAGGTAAGACACATACCCACCGCCTTGTAAGTTAAAATTTTTCGCAAGGTTGACTACCAACAATAAAGGAACTTCTACATAATTAAGGTTAAAGCGGTACTCCCCTTTACCAAACAGGATATTGTTGTAAGTTAATTTAGCGCCTTTACTGCTGTAAATTAATTCCGGCTGAATTGACAGGCCTTTTGTTAAAGGAATCTTTGAGTACAAGCCAAGGTTAAGACCCGCTTTTAAGTTGTTGTCATCAGCTTTATCGGTATAAAGATTACTCAAGTTTAAGCCACCCTTGATACCAAATTTTGGAGACAACGTTTTCTCAGCAGACGTTTGTTGCTCCTGGGCAAATACCGGTGCAGAGAAACTAAATGCAAGCATAAGCACTACCACACTCTTCAATAAAAAATCTCTTTGTAATTTCATAATTTCACTTTTAATAAAGCATCTCAAATACCATACCTTCCCGTTTTCATTTATACAAAATATATGTTAACCTGTTTACGCGAAACAAATTCTACATTCTGTCATAATACACAATGAAGCCGCAATCTGGCATAATAGTTATCCTACATAATCAAACAACAAATTTATGAAAGCTATTTGGACGGGCTCTATTGGGTTTGGCCTTGTAAACATTCCTATTAAAATGTACAGCGCTGTTGAGGCAAGTGAACTGAATCTCGATATGCTCGATAGCAAAGACCTGGCTAATATAAAATTCCAACGTGTTAATGCTAACACCGGAAAGGTTGTCCCTTATGAAAACATTGTTAAAGGTTTTAAGATAGATGAGAAATATATTGTACTAACGGATGCAGATTTTAAAAAGGCAAGTCCCGAAAAAACAAAGATGGTTAGCATTCTCGAATTCGTTCAGGAAAAAGAGATTAACAGTATGTATTATGAAGCTCCATATTATCTTGAACCGGAAAAATCCGGTAGTAAAGCTTATGGTTTGCTTCGTGATGCTTTAAAGAAAACAGGCAAAGTTGGTTTGGGAACATATGTCCTGAGAAGCAAAGAAAGTTTATGTTTAATTAAACCGGTTGACGATGCGATGATTCTTCAGAAAATCAGGTATATCAATGAGATAAGAAAACCTGATGACCTTAAAATTCCTGATGCCGAAAGCAAAGCCGCTGAATTAAAAATGGCAATAGCGTTGATTGAACAATTGACCGGACCTTTTGATATCTCCGCTTATAAAGATACATACACCGATGAATTAATGAAATTGATCAATGCAAAAGCTAAAGGCAAAAAGCTGACAATACCTGCGTTGAGGATTGTGCATTCTAAATCGAGTGATCTTATGGCACAGTTAAAGGCGAGTCTTGAAAATAATAAAAAGAAAGTGTCTTAAAACAATTGCAAAATAATGTTGCTGTTAGCAAGCAGTAATATCATTAAAACATCTCTTCCTCAGGGATAAAACATTTCCTCTTTGGGAATGTAACACAACTAATACCTACCTCGAAGGCAACGTTTTCCTATTAAGATAAGTACTGTCATTAGCAGTCTTCGTAGAAGACTGGCCACTACTCGTATCAATTTTTGATCCCGAGAGTTGTGACCGGTCTTCGTGTGTTCCTTCTAACCCGGAATAAGCCGAATCACTGCTTTTCTTTTCACTTGAAGAGTTACTATTACATGACATCATAACTACAGCAGACAATATAATCGAAAAAATAAATATCTTTTTCATCAGGTATAATTTATATATTTTAGAAATGCATTAAACCAATAATAGCTGACTACTACTGTGGTAAAAAAACCAGGCATCAAGCCTGGCCTTTTACCCTTAAACCCTACCAAATTAAAGAAGCTTGTAAATCAATTTTTCTCCTCACCATCCCCTTCCTCTTCAGCTTCCATGTTTATGTTATTCTCGGCAACCTCCGTTAAGAGATGGTCTGCGTCTTTTTCTTCCGCAAGTGTCTGAGCTAATATCCCTGAAATCTCTCCCTTACCCATAATCTTCGTAATCTGAACCAATCCGCCATAAGTAGCTATTTCATAATGTTCAACTTTCTGGGCGGCCATGATCAAAGCAACGTCACGTGTAAGTGTACCTTTTTCTGTTTCCTCAATGATGCCTTCGGCTTCTTTGGTTATTCCTGCCATCGCTTCACATTTCTTTGCCTGAGCTTTTTTTCCCATTAATTCAAACACTTTTTCCAAACGTGAAACATGTTCTTCAGATACTGCAAGATGGTCAGTAAAAACCCTTTTTAATTCAGGTGTTGTAGCAGCCTTATTTAATTTAGGCATCGTCTTAATCAGATGCTTCTCTGCCCAGTAGATATCTTTAATAGCGTCCAGCACAAATTCTTCAAGCAGCGAAGTATCCTGTTTTAATTTCCCATTTCCATTAACTGCTGGTTTGTTCTTAATAGGAGATGATGGTTTGGAAGCCGTTTTAGATCTCGCGGTAATAGTATTTTCCTTTTCGGCTTTACTATGTTTTTCCATGCTTGTTGTTTAAGTTGATAAATTATAATAAATTAATTATTATAAAAAACATGCCACTATAAATTGCAGGCCACGATAATATTGTTCTACACTTTTATAAGGCAAGTTTACATGACAACAGTCTATCTGTCGTTAAATTACAAATGAAGCCTTATTGAAGGTAGTATACAGAGAGATTTTAAATGTGCTGTTTTTAATATGACAGGTGTGTAATTAATTCCTCAATCATTTAATTGTAAACTTGCGTATTTGACGCAAGTATGCAAGGCTTGTGATTGTGAAAAGGATACTTGTGCCTAACTATGAAAGGCAATGCCTCGTATTAAAAAGGATAGCCTATCGCCAGGTTAAACATAAGATTTTTCTTACGCCATTCTCGGTTGGCAAAATCTATTTGTTTTAATACCCATCGCTGGCCGTCGGGTAAATAAGGTATTCTTAAAGGCATCGCAAGATCTAACCGCAAGACAAGGATCGAGACATCAAAACGCAATCCCACACCCGCTCCTACTGCAAGCTCTTTGTACCAGTTATTAGAAAACTTAGCTCCGCGCTTGGTGGTATCTTCATTATACAGCCAGATGTTACCGGCATCTACAAAAGCCGCTCCCTGAACTATACTGAATAATTTTCGCCTTATCTCCGTATTAAGTTCCAGTTTCATATCACCGGATTGTTCCGCGACAAAAGATCTTTTATCATTAACGGCTCTCTCTGCGGGCGCAAAACTTCCCGGACCTAAAGCACGGCTTCTGAATGCCCGAATACTATTATTGCCACCAATAAAGAATTGTTTTATAAAAGGAAGATACTGTGAGTTACCATAGGGATAGCCGATACCAACGATAGCACGATTGGCCCATACTGAATTATCGCCCAGTTTGCGGTAATACCTGAAATCGGATTCTATCTTTACATACTGAGCAAAGCGGGCACCAAATATTTTAAGTGAATCTCCTGTTTTCCAGTTCGCGCCACCTGCTAGGCCTGCTATGTTTCCCGACAAGTCCAGGTTACCATTAAAATAAATTCCGTTTGCCGGCTGGTTACTCACCAACTGGTTATAATTGTAATTGTATGTTGAACCGATAATAAATTGTTTGTCGATGCTTCTTTTTAGCGACAGGTAATTTTTTATACTGTCAAGGTATTCGCCGGTTACATTTAACGGCTGAACATAATTTATACTGATGGGATTGAACTGATGTTCTTTTTGCGGACTTTCTTTCCATGCATAACCAAATGATCCCCGGAAAGAGTTAAGTGTATAGAGTTTGTTTTTGTTTAAGGCGTCGTATGCCAGTAAGATATTTGTTTTTGGGATGAAGCCGCTCCTGGTGTTGACACTAACAAATGGAATTAAAAATCTCGGATAAGTAAGTGTTCCTTCCAACCCGGCGCGGTAAGTATTATATCCTTTATACTGACCGCTGTACTGCACTTCGAAACCACCTGTAGCGGTAATAGTTAGGAGTTCACCTGCTCTGAAAAAATTGCGGTTACGCCATGCAACAGATACCTGGGATCCGGTGAGGTTATTTGATTTTGAACTTCCATTGAGTTCAAAACGCAAAGACTGCCTGGGTAGCGGAGTCAAATAATAAAAGGTATTAAGCTTCGCCGAGTCGCCGGGAATTTCTTCAAACCTGTTCTTAACAAATTTAAAAAGGTTAAGATTAATTAAGCGGTTAAGTGACTGGTTGTGATCCGTTCTGTTATACGTATCACCCTTGCTGAACTGTAATGCCTGCTCAAAAAGCCGCGGCTTGTATACCTGTCTTTTGTCAATCACATAATATCCTTTATAAAAACTTGCATTCGTTTTATTTGTGTCAGAACCCGCGGCGCTTAAACTATATTGAGTGAAAACATATACGTCATTAATCGTGAAAATCTTTTTACCATCTTTCGGGGTGCCGCGTTTTACATCCACATACATGTTAACCTCATGATTTCCCTTGTTAGTGTCTGCTCTGATAATAAGAAAGTCGGGATTAAAATAATAAAACCCGTTTTCTTTAAGATAATTGTCTATCCTTATTCTTTCCGCTTTTATAACTTCCAGGTTAAAGGGATCACCTGGCTTTAACAGCGATTCAGATTTTACGCTGTCTATTGCTGCGCTAAGCTCTGTGCTGTCAGCCTGAAAATGCACTTCTTTTATGGTATACTGATCATTGGTACGTACCGAATAAACAGCGGTCGCACGCCTGTTTTTAATAGTGGTATCTCCTTTTACTTCGTCCTGGAAGTAGCCTTTATTTTCGATGTCACTTGAAAGTACCTTGACATTTTTATTAAGATTAAGATCACTCAACAGAATCGGTGGCTCACCAAATTTCCTTTTCACCCAGGCTGCGGGAGAATGTTTCTTTTTAGGATGCCCTGCGATATTATAAGCAAACAGTTTTATCCTGAGACCAAGTATAGCACTGTTAGGCTTAGGCCTCGTTAGTGTTACCAGGGCGGCCTTGAGATTGTTACGCTGTTTTTTATTTAATTTAGGAGCATCGATTTTAACGGATGATCCTACATACAACGATTCACCGGCAGGAAGATATTTTGTATTGCTGCAAGCTGCGGCACCCATTATAATTGAGCAGGCAATGAGATAATAAAATATTTTCAAAACACTTGCCTGGTTAGTCATCGGTAGGTTCGTTCGTGGTTTTAATTTCTTTCTTCCTGTCATCTGCCTCCTGCTTTTTGATTTCCTGATTGATACTTCTATTTTGCTCCCGCTGCTTCTTAGTCAGGAAAAGCTGTTTGAACTTATTATAGTCTACGCTCAGCACAAAACCAATTCCCGTTTCAACTATGTATCCTTCTAAAACTCCCTCATATTCATTCTTTCGGTAAGCCCTCAGCGCATAGCGACCATCTTTGCTAAGCTTGTAATCAACAGAAACATTGCCCGCAAGGTTATTAGTTTGCGACTTACCGCCCTGGGTACTTGCCTGTGCAGCTTCTAATTCAAAACTGCTGCCGATGGTAACCGTAAGGCGATCATTTAATAATCGTTTTGATAATGCCACGTTTAAGTCCGTTCTTGATTGACGCGCCCCGGTAGTATAGTCGTCAGCAGTAGAAGCAACGTCGAAATTAACATCAACGCCTTTTATCAGGTCGGTAGCCAGTTTGTTCAACTGCTCCGTTAGTAACTGGCTAACACTTGAACGGGCAAAGCCTTCCGCTGAAAAGCCGGCGCTGCTGCTGGCGAACGGGTTTTCAGTAATAAACCTTCCTAACAGTAATAAGGCAAATACCTGTTTATTCAATTCCTCTTTCTCCTGTCTTACCAGTGCCAGTTTATTTTCAATTATGCTTATCCTGCTTTTATCTATAGCATAGTTTTTATCCTCCGGAAGTACGACATCAAAGCTGAGTTCTGGTTTTAATAATTCTCCTTTCATAATCAGGTTTACTTCAAATGGAAGTTTCTGTCTGAAAAAATTGGCGTTATCGGCTCCTATCTCATTCTGAACAAGGTCAAGCGGTGGTGTATTGGCGATATAGACGGCTGTTATATTGATGTTTGCTTTAGTAGGTTCTCCCGTCCATACAATTGTACTGCCTTTCTGGATATTAAATCTCCGATGGAGGAAATTAAAAGAAAGTTCATAAGCACCCTCCTCCAGCTGGTACGAACCGGCGAGTGTTATTTTACCGCTGGGATCTATACCACCACTCAATGCCGCTTCTCCTTTCACTGTTAAAAAATCGCCGTTCCCTTCATCGACAATCAGGTTGAATTCAGCATTTTTATCAACGTTGATATTAATGGCTATATCTAGTCCAAGCATATCGGTCTTATTAACCGAATCGTATTTAGCCATGAACAGCGAATCATTAGGCAAAGCATTCATATCAACGAATTCAACGATACCATCTCTTGATTCAACACCGGGTTCTTTCTGAGGAAGCACCACAGTTAATTTTGTTTGATCGTTGATAGTGATAGCGCCATCTACTTCTGGCTTTATCTGTGTGCCTTTAATCTTAAGATTGCTATTGAAGAAAACCTGGCCATAATAAACCTTGCTGTCCTTTTTCGTTGTATTAAGTGCACGAAAATTTTTTGCTTTCAGCGTAAGGTCGAATCTGTAATCGGTGAAGCCGGGATTATAGTACATCATTCCATCCAGTACAGCATTGTTACCGGTAGAATCCTGGATGGTGAATGTGTCGAATTTTATTCCGTCGTTAACTACGGTGATTGTTTCATCATCAATCCTAAAATAACTATTTAGCATTGCCAGATTGAAGGCAGCTTTTTTTAAACCGAGGTTGCCGGTTATAGAAGGTATTGCAGGAGTACCATTGACTGCAAATTTACCGGTGATCATACCCGAAGAATTCCTGATTGCCCCTAATGACACTCCTTCCAAAGTATTTAAAAGGATCTGCCTGATATCAAGATTCATATCAAAGCTGCTGCTGTCACCGGGCCTTACATAATAATTACCGGTAAGCTGCACATCATTACCATGGCCATCAATTTTTACATCGGCGGCGAAGGTGTTTGCAACGGTATTGTTTACCCGCAGGTTTATATTACCGATGGTATCTTTTTTAACGCTTACATCGGATACGGTAAGATCAGTTGTAAAGGTAGGCTGCTTCATAAGGTCGTTAAGAACCACCTTGCCATTAAAGGTACCATCAACCGGAAGTGAATCGGAGATTACAAAATTTGCCAGCGTAGCTACTTTAAAATTAGAAAACTTCACCTCCATGGGAGCATTCACTTCCTGCGATAAACTGTTAACACTTAACTGCTGGTTATCTTTGCTGACCACAAAATTCCGGGCATTGATATCATTCTTTAAAACAGCAATCTGGTTATCGCCGGGTACCGACCAGGTATCATAATTTAATAACAGCTCCTGCGGTTTTAAAGAAAAAATATAATCACCTGGCTGTGGTTGCCTAAACAAAGCGCTGAGCCGGTATTTATTTCTGGCAACTTTATCCTGGATATTAAGTGCAAAATCAACCCGGTTGTTAGCGATGCTTGCATTGAGTGAAGTGTTATACAATGCGATGCTTTTGCCGCTGGAGACCTGCTTAACCTGCGTGGTGACCACAATAGCATTGTCTTTTGTGATGGCCCTAAGCTGAAGGTTATCGACCTGGTTGGTGCCATAAACAACACCGGGAGCAAGCAGGTTTATGTTCCAGCCATCGGTACTGGAAAACCTGCCATCGAAATTAACCGTCTCCAGTCTTGTAAGATCCGGGAGGAAAGTTTTTATGACAGGTTTATTAATGATACTGCCGGCGAATGTAAAGTTGTATGGGTCTGTCTTTATAGCCTTAGCGCTATCGGACATTACTGCAAAATAGGGTTGCACTGCCTGTTGAAATACGCTGCCCAGCTGCGTTAGTTTATAATTGCCTGACAACTGAAAATTTATGGCATCGGCGGTTAATTTTAAAAACTGACCATCAGCATTAGTTCCGGCAGATAACTGGATAGTATCGAGTTCAATTCGTTGTGTTTGTTTTACCAGCAATGATTTTAATATCAGCAATTCTCCCTGCAAATGATCCGGGTCTGTTACGGGAAAATTACCTGTTATCTGTCCCCTGTAAATGATAGAATCAGTTGTCAGATGCAGTGCAAGCGTTTTGATACTATCGATATTTGCAGTAAGATTTATCGCCGGATATTTATCCCGAAAATTTCCGGTGGCGTCAAAAGAAATATCGATATTCGGATCATGGATAAAAGCCCTGGCAGTAAGATTTTGATTGGCTATGCCGGCAGTTAAGTGCAAATTCTTATAATTATATTTCTTCAGGACAGCCGATTGAATAACACCACTGACAGTGGCATTGGCCGTTTTAGGATCATATCCTTTTCCCCTGGCAATAAACCGGGCGCTTAACGTACCAAAGTTTTGAGGATTCTTTAGGAGAGTGCCCAGGTTAAGATTATGGGTTTCAACAGTAATATCATACCGGCTCTTTTTAGCGTCGGCAGGTTCTTTGATTGATCCTTTTATTTTTGCTGAACCCAGGGTGGTGTTTATAAAAAGATCGGGGTTAAGACTTGTCATACCGCCGGTGATCTTACCACTGATATGGATGCCTTCAGGAATAGTAATGCTTTTTGGTATGGCTCCTTTCGGCGCAAGCATAACAATATCCCTTGCTGATGTTTTTATCTCCGTTAATACCAGGTCGGTTCGAATCTTCTTCATATCAGGGAGACCGTTTATAGTACCATGAATATTTAACTTCGTATCCTGAAAGGCTTGGATCTGCAAGCTTTCAATACGCAAGCGTACAAGAGTACCCGTGAGCTTGCCGTTGATAAGTATAGCGCTGTTAGGATTCGAAAAAGCCGGCTGGGCCTTTAATGCAGGCACGAATGTAAGGATATCCTTTACCTGTATTTTACTGTTGTACATATCAACATCCAGTATAAGCGCACCAATATTTTTTGTGAGTGAGTCTATAGATGAGTAATGTAAAACGACAGCTCTCTTTAATTCCGTTCCGGGAGTTTGAAGGATAAGGTTTTTTAGATAAGCTTCCTTTACAGCATACAGGAAATCTGTTTCCCATCTGTTCAACTGAAAACCACTCCGCTCTTTAAGCGTCCCCTTTTTTATCGTCCCGGAAATAGAATCCTTGCTGTATAAAAGATTATCAAGATGCAGTGTCAGGTCTTTCGCTTTCAGATGAAAGAAGTCCATCCCACTTTTTATCCCCGGCTTATTGTCATCATCATAAGTAAGGTTGTTATCATTTAAACGGATAGTGCCAGCGAGTACACGCCAGCTTGCTTCCTCCTTTGTTTTTATTTCCGATATTGGTTTAGTTATTATTACTTTGGCAACTACCTTCCTGCCAAGTCTTATTGCAGCAATTGTTTTATCCAGCTCTATATCTTTAAGGTCTAACACTTTATTGGCAAGGTCAAACTTGTTGACATTGAGATCCAGCTTACCAAGATTTATTGTGCTGTACATGGCAGAAACATCGCTGCCATAATCAAGTACTATATCACTTAATGAAATCTTTTTCAGGTTTAGCTGCATCGGTGCAGCCTCTTTTACTACCGGACTATTTGTGGAGGAAGACACTTGCTGAACCAATGGCTCCGACTGGAATATCTTAGCCCTAAGTCCATCAATCTTTGTAACGGGAATATCAAAACGCTGGTGACTTAAATCGAATTTATCTATCCTGGTTTCAAAGTGTTTGAAAAATACATTCACATCATTACCGGTGACAGCGTCATTATAAAGCAACCGTATCTTGTCGAGTTGAACATACCTGATATTGATGTTCAGGGAGGAAGTATCCGCTGCTGGCGAGGGTGTTACGGCCTTTGAAGCAAAAGCATCTATGATAAACTGAAAATTAAAAGCAGTGTCAGGAAGAACGCGTGAAACTTTAGCAGTGAGCTGGTTTAGCCTGATATCATTTACTTCAACTTCTTTATGAAGCAGCTTCATCATGCTTATATCAACTTTCAGGCTTCCTCCAAATAATAAGGTATCTTTTTTCCTGTCTTCCAGGTAAATATTTTCTATGACTATACTCTTGGGAAATGCGATATAGAGACGACCGATGGCAACCTTTGTTTTTAATTTTTTTTCAAGGAAAACAGTGGCTTTCTTTACGATAAAATTCTGAGCGGGAGGTGTCTGTATTACAACCAGGAGAACGATTACCAGCAATACAATAATAACTACTGTTCTTAAAAAAATCCGGCCAATTTTTCTAAATATATCTTTAGATTTATGAGGTTTGATTTCTGAAGTCATAATATGTTTTCTATTCAACCGGCGATCACCCGAAACAACCAAAAATTTCTGCTGCTATATCAGGAAAAAAAGTTTAGTGGAAATATTTCCCCACTATTAAATTAATGACAAATTCAATTTGCAATTTTCTAATTTAATTTTAAAAATCGGGGACAAAATATTTAATTATAAAAATTTTATAAGAACTGGCTGCGTGAAATTTTGCCGGGCATGTAAATCGAATGCAATACTTCCATCGATTGCAATCAACCAAAATGCAATTAATATACCATAATATTACTTTTTAAAATTGTCAATTCTCCTCTATTATGAATTATAGAAACTT
>Ga0123336_10001947_pt1 | contig 18325 bp, 21 predicted proteins | sample SSSSmetaG_FD_96466 | JGI IMG/M metagenome (GOLD analysis project Ga0123336, IMG submission 96466) | Glacier valley bacterial and archeal communities from Borup Fiord, Nunavut, Canada, to study Microbial Dark Matter (Phase II) - ​SSSS metaG | ecosystem: Environmental > Aquatic > Freshwater > Ice... | reverse complement strand
TTGAACCATTGATGGGAACATTTTAGCAATTTGACTAACAATCCCATTGTACTTTGTATATTCTTCTGCAGTTAGAGAAACATTATTACCAAGTGAATCTACACCTTTAGCTAAAGTAACATAATCAGAAGATATATCAGATATTGTCTTCTTGTTAGTTATTAATGTATCTTGTGCTGTCTTATATGTAGATATTAAGCTTTCAGCAGAAGTTTTAAGGTTTTCTTCAGCATTAATCCAATCAGAGATTGCAGTAACTGCCAATTGTATTACTACTGATAATCCCATTGTGATAGCCGCATTCATTGCTGTTGTGGCTATTGTCAGACCGACTGTTTTAAGTTTAGCTCCCACAAGGCTTGCGGCATACCCACCTACAGAGGCAGTTCCGCCTTTTAAACTTGTTAAATATTTATTAAAATTTTCATTTCCAGCCGAAATTGTGCTTATTTGATCTGCACTAATTTTCGTGCTTTTTATCACTTGTTCATTATATAGAGACATTCCCGTAGTAAAATCTTTTATTTGCGAACCGAAAACCCCTAATTTTCCAGATATGTTTGTGAATATACCCACGTTCTTAAATGCCAATGCTGATGAAACTGCGATTGCTAGAGTTGGTATTAAACCTAAAGTATCTATTATTTGAGTTAAAAATCCTAAGATTCCCGAACCTGCGTCAATTACTCCTTTGACTAATTTACTATTAATTACTTTCGTGGATAGTGATTGAAATGCAGCTTCAAATTGTGCTGTTTTACCTTTTATACTTTCTAAAACTGTTGCATTTTCTGCAAGTGCAGATCCTGTTGAATCAAGAGAAGTAGCCAAAACATCTTCTGCTGTAGACATATTTTCAATAATACTTGATCCGACATTTGCTTGTCTTATTCCAAACATAGCATTAAGAGCAGATGCTTGTTCCATGTCAGATAAATCGTCCCAAACTTTTGACATCTCAAGCATAATTTTATATGTTGATTTAAATGTATCATCATCGAGTTGTATGTCTACTTTTTTATCTGTTAATCCTAGTAATAAATCTCTTAATTTTGCTGTTGTTTCAGTTGCACCATCTGTTTCTTCACCCAATGCTTCAAGTTCTGTTTTTGTTGAACGAAGTCTCATAGAAGCTGTTTTGAGGGCAGTTCCCACAATATCAGCATCCTGAACCACTAAATTTCCAGCAGTTATTAATGCTATTGATTCATCTATTGAGTTATTCGCCGAAGATAAAGCTGAAGCTGATTTCATTAAAGCAACACCAATATCTCCAGATGTAATTGCAAAATTATTACCAATGGCATTGAATTTATCTACAATCGACATTGAATTCGTAGCCTCAACACCAAATGCTTTCATAGTTGATATAATACTTTTGGACGCATCATTTATGTTTTCAATTCCATCACCAACATTTTTGTATACAATTGCTGTATCTGCTAGGGTAGCTGCATCTTCAAGATCATAACCAAGTCTAGAAAAATCTGCACTTGCTTGTATTACATCTGCCATTGTTGCACCAAGTTTTTTTGCTCTTGTGGCAGCTTCTTTCAAAAAGGCATTATAAGTGGCATCAGTTTCATCCGTTACCTTTTTTAAATTAGTCATAGCAACATCAATTTCTTTTACAGCCGCAAACATCTTTTGTAAACCCTGTTTTAATAATGCAACACCAGCCATAGCTATAGCTGTGTTAAAATGTGTACCAAAAAGTTTCTTAATCTTTTGTCCCCATGTTTCGGTCATGAGGTTAGCTGATGTTGCTCCACTACGAAAAGTAGCTACAGATTGTGTTAGTTTATTTATGTCACCTACGCCACTATCAGAGGCTGATTTTAATGCTGCTGTTATTCCATCTGCTTCTTCTTTAAATTTTCCATTTTTTAATATATTGACATTATTTTTTAATAAATTTTGAAACTCTGTACTTAAATTAGCTACATTTGTTTTGAATTGTTTGGAGATACCTTCTTTAGACATAATACTCATTTGATTATTAAGTTTACTATATTCAGTAGTTAACTCAGCTATTGAGGTTTTATATTCGTCTCCCGATCTGTCTCCAGTTGTAAACAGAGTATTGACTTTCGTTTGTAAGTCTGTAACGGTTTTTAATTGCTTTGCAAATTCAGTATTAACTGTCATTGTTCCAGCACGAATTTGTGTTGTTGCAATTCTAGTATTTAAATCATTATATAATCTAATCTGCTTTTGAATCTCAACATTTTCTTTTGTAATATTATTAGCACCCGAACTACTACTTGCCCCACTACCAGATGTCTTTTTATTTAAAGAACTAGTATCCAAACTTAATTCTTTCATGATACTATTTAATTGTTTTTGGAAGACAGCTTTTGTTCTAGCTACATCTATTTGCACACCAATTTTAGGGAGTTTACTATCTGATATTCTAGCCATCATCTCATTCAATTGTGTAGTAAATTTACTACTACTTGCACTAGAACTATCAGGTATTATTTGTATTTTTGCTGATAACGCTTCTGTTCCCATATTTTTAACCACTCCTTTCATAGAAGGATTTTTACAATAAAAAAGAGAGGCAATTAAGCCTCTCTGTCAATTAATTATTTAATTTTAACTTTGTATAACTTCCCAAGTCATCATTTCATCATAAATAATTGTTACATAACTATTACCATTTAATGAATGATAAATATTATATGATTTAACTAAATTTTCACGTTCATATGTTCTCAATTGCTTAATGGTTATATATTTATAATAAGTATCAGTAATTTCACTACGCAAAACACATAGTAGTGCTTCACTTTGTAATGCCATAACTTCTTTTTTATTAATGTCTTGCTCAATGTGTTTTTTTAGCATTTCATTCATTTCAAATATAATTTTGTCATTTTCATTTACTTTTGAAGTTTTCTTAATGCATTTAATAAAAGTATTTCTAGTCGGTTTTACAATTAACATTATCAATGTAATTATTGTTATGATTGAACCAGCTATACCTCCAATATTAATAATTGTTCCTGTCATGTTCGCACCGTCCGTTATTAATTATTTTATTTCACAATAACCCGTCCTTTTAATAATTTTAGAACATTATATTTTAAGTTTTGATCTTGACGCTTTACCGACAATACCATCAACATCAAGCTTCTCAGCTTTTTGAAATTTCTTAACTGCAATAAGAGTTGTATTGCCAAAATCTCCGTCAATGCCATATTTGCCGATGTCATAACCTAATCTATCAAGATGCCATTGAACCCATTTAACATTATTGCCTTTAGAACCTTTTGTTATATTAATTGTTGGTTCAGTATAAGGATTCAATTTAACTTCAGGAATAGGATCAATTTTAATTACTTTCTTTCCAAGTTTACCCCAAGCAATTAGAGCGTTGACAATTCCTTGTGCTGTATTTTTTGCATATGTGTCTGTGATTATCATTGGAGTATCTATAGCGTTATCCATGAAACCATTCTCCAAATAAGCACATGGCATATTTGAATATTTGCACATATAAAATTCATTTTCAGGCATTGGATTTGACCGATTACCACGATTGCTATTTGCCGTAATAACCGAATTATATATATTCTTTTGCAATTCCTCTGTTTTAACATCTGATTTTTTATAACGGTAAACAACAACACCTTTTCCACCACCACCGTTGTGATGAACACAAATAAGAACGTCAGCTTTTCCAGAATTAGCTTTTTTACACCGATTTTTCATTGTGACATCTTCTATCCCTGTCGGATCATCACAACGTATAACTGTACAATCATATTCATCGAGAAGTTCTGTTGTATATCTAACAACCCTATCATTAAGCCACCATTCTCTTGTTTGAGATGGATCAAACCTTTTATCACAACGTTTTCCACTTGTATTTATTCCATGTCCTGCATCGAGAGCTATAATCATTATTAAATATCTCCTTTAATTTTATAATGTTTTGTATTATTTATTGCGTTTTACAGCAGCTTCAATTTGAGTTGTTATCCAATCTTCGGCACTAGGAAGAGCTGAATTTAATGTTTCCATTACTGCATCACCAAGTAATGAAAGTACTTTTTCTTTGGCTTGTGTAGCTGCTTGTGCCATTGTTTCTTTATTCCAGCCGTCAGTACCTTTAATGCCATCCACAAAAATTTGTGAAACTTCAAGAACTGATGCTTCAATGGTATCTTCAGCTATTGAAAGTGCCGATTCTAAATAACTATTATCATTTTTTTGTTTAAACCAAGCAATTGCTTCTTTTGTTACTAATATAATTGACGGTGCTATAACAGCACCTAAAAAGGTTATAATGATTTCTGTCCAATCCATAATTTTCAATCTCCTCTAATTTTAATTTATAGTTTTGTTTATAATTTTTGAAATTTTAATCGCTTTTTTTGATTAGATACTTAGCAATATCATAAAATAATAATTTGATATGATGTTTATGTATTCATAATTTTTACTGTAGCCGTTATTTCTGCGTTTGCTGATATATTGCAATATTTCGGTGTTGTTGCTAATGGTTGTGCTGTGATGGGCTCAGTTATTTCTGTTTCACGGGAAATCAACACAGTAAATGGCGTTCCTTTGGCGTATTCTGCTGCAAACCAAGCTTTTATACCTGCTACTGTATTTGTAGTTAAAGCATAGCCTAAATTTATATAGAGCACTTGAGGGGAAACACCTGTTTTATATCCTACATTTACAGTACCAGTAGAAGTACAATTTGGATTATATTGTAAATGTGAAACTAAGCATTTTGTAGAACTTGTAATAGTAACCCCAATATTTGCAGCAAGAATATAGTATAAATACTCAGTGGTGACAGTACCATTTTTACTTATTGCTTCTGTTCCTGTTAATATAATTGGATTATAAGTCTGTCTATGAATTAGCCCTGTATCATTATCAATCCAATCTCTATATGCCCATGTTGCAACTGATCCATCTGTATTGTATGTGGCAGGTATACCTCTCAACACTTTGTCATATGTAACGGTCGAAAATGTATAATAAGGAATATAAGGTAATGTTGCATAACTACCTTTCGCAACAACCGCATTTGAAATACTAACATTAAGACTTCCAACAGAATTCATTCTTGCAAGTCTAAGCTGTAAATAGGGTGTACCGACTGTAAATGATGAAGGGGCATAAAATGTACGTATATATCGCCCTGTTGTTTGTGTTGGATAGTCAACCCTGCATATATCCTTGGTATAACTTAATATACCATATCCAATACCACAAGATACAACATCAGTTGCAGAATTAATTACATAGTCAAAAGCTATTGTATAAGCAGTGCTTGGTTGTAATAAAACTTTTGGATTTTGTGGAAAATAGTCTACATAATATGTATTTGAAATTGTCACAGTTTGATTAGCAATATTAGTTAAATTTTCACTTTGTGCTGTAATTGTGATATCTTCAGTGTCACCTGTTGAGACGATATCAGAGTGATATTTTGGTGATGGAGAATTAGGAATAAATGGAACATAACTTGTGGCTGTTGAACCTAATTCAAATTGAAAATTATTGTAGGTGTTATATTGTCCTGATGTTATTGCAGTTGTAACAGTTATCCTGAAATATACCCTTATATATGTAATAGTAAATCCTACTGTTGTTGTTGCTGCATATTGCCCTATTTCAGCGTAAGCTATTTCCCCATCTAACACACGTAAATAACCTATATTATCATAATTGCTTTCAGTGTCTTTCCTTGTGGTAGTATATTTCCAATAATAAGTTCCTGCAGGGAAATGTTGATTAAACGGTACATCACAATAAATTGTTGAAGCGGTTGAACCGACCATTGGTGTAATAGTAATAGTTCCGCTTGAGATTACTACAGTACAAGTAGCGTTTGTGTATGTACCATTTGCCAAACTTAAATCAAATAAATTCTTATTTTGTGTAGTTTTAGTTTGATTGCTCTCACCATTAATAATTAAAGGCGATACAACATCTTTATAGGTGTTCTCAAAGGACAGATTTTTTCCTGTCTGAATTTCAGGTGTCCATCCAGCTAGTGAATTATTTGTTGGAGCACCATAACCGCCTTTATAAACTTTTACTTTATTTTTTCCTCTATACAGCATTATTTATAACCCCATACCATTGATCAGAAATCAATTTATTTGCAGCATAAGCGGCATCATATTCAGCTTGTGTCATTAAAATTATATAATTGGGTATAAAAACACCATTAATTTTTCCTTCAAGCTTTTTTGGTGAATTTAATTGTCCTGTTGAAATCATGCTGTTGTCACCTCATTTAATAATTCAAACTGTGTTGGTGGTATAACTGTATACACAGCACTGGATGCTAATGTAACCTGCACATCATAAACATAAAGCCCAAGTGCTAACGAATTAGTATCTGAAGGATGAATTACAAATATATTTCCATCAGGAAAAGTAGTGACGGTTTTTTGCATAACATATACTGTATCTGTTATCATCTTTTTGAGTGAAAATACAAGAGTATCACCAGTTACACATTTATATGTTCCATAAGTTCCTGTTGATATTTCAACATCAAATTCTGCTGTATCTCCTTTTGTAAGTCCAATATAATTTTTTCTTATTATTAACAAATTCTTTCCTCCTTTCCATAAAATAAAAATCACCTCCAAATATCGTTTGTATTTGTAGGCTCTGTGAATAATACTTTTAAATTGTATTTTGTTTCTGATTCGTATTTTTTAATGCCTTGTGCAATAAAGTCATAACCTTTAAACCCTGAAAACATATAGTTCTCATTAGATTTCTTCTTAAATCCATGTTCAATAATAAAAGGCTTGAGAGCACCATCATAGCCATCTAACCATGATTTACCCCAAGCCAAATCCTCATCAAAATATACTTTAATTGATAACTTACCATCTGCTTCAAGTGATACAAAATTATCTGCTCGTAATGATTTCTGCAAATTTCCAGATGCATTATCGGTAGTATATGTAGAATAATAAATATCAAGATAAAATTGAATACAATCTTTGAGTTTTTTAGCTTCTGACTTCATAATTTTTCTGATAGGGGAATCCTTTGAATTAACAACTTTTTTGACTAAACTTTCCCACGTATCAGCCATAATTATTCTATCTTTTCTGTATCAGGAAGTTTAATTATATTATTCTTTGTTTTAATCTCTTCCTCAACTATTTCTTTAATAAGTTCTTTGCCGTTTTCACCTGTTAAATTTGGCAATACTTTTAAGATATTTTGAAAGATGGAAGATCCAGAATCAGAACCGAATGTATTCTTAAATTCATTAGTTATTTCAGTCAATGAATTAAAGAATAAGTCTAACGCTGTAGGTTTATTTGCAAAAATTTGTTGTTTACGATATTCTATTCCTTCATTTATATTTTTCATAATTTTGTGATATTGAGAGAAATTTATACGTTGTTTAACAATGTCAACAATATCTGTATCAATAATCAATTTATATATTTTTTCTTCAGACGTATCTACTTTAATATTTGTATAAAAATTTAATAGATATCTATTAAAAGAGAGATCTTTGACAAATGGAGCATATATAACTCCTACTTTTTTTTCAGAAATTAATTCACCTGTATCTTCATTATAATCTCTTTTAATATCATCTAGAAAAACATCCTCTGTAACATATTTAACCAACGAGCATTTTTCTTTAAATGATAAACTTTGTTTAATTGAAATATTAATTATTTCCCCATCAATGTCATAAGAATAAATAGTAGGGGACTGTTCTTTGCTTTTGATTATTTTATCAATGTCGTTTATACTCACCATTTTTTCTGTATCATTTGTTTTCTTTTTATTTGCCATATTATTTATTTACTCCTTCTAATTCTTTATTAATTTTTAATTGAACATTCGATTGATTTGGCATATTACATCTTCTTTTTTAAACAATTAAATTCTTGAATTTCTTCTTGAATTCTTCCCTCAATGGATTTTTGAAATATACTACATTTCCCTTCCTTATATTTTTTACACTGGATGCAACTAGATTTAAATTTATCTAATTGTTCTTGACTTTGGAAAATTCCAATATAGTCAACAGGATATATAATAATCTCAATTCTCGGATTTTGACTGTCATAATAAATTGCATTAACTCTTTCGCAACTAACATTATCATCCAACCAAACAGCTTGAGTATCTGTAATAGAATCTAAAAGTAACTTGAAATAGTTATTAGCATCTTTATCAATTCTATCAAAATAAAAAACACAATCTACATAAAAGTGTTGTGTTTTGTTTGGAATAATATTAAATTGTTGTTTCTTAATTTCTTCTAAAATATATTTTGCAAATTCTTTTTTATATTTTTTAGCATCTGCTGTTTCATATAAAGTAACTTGTGCTTTACCATAAGCAATAAATGCTCTCGGCTTGATGTAATGGTTGACAGAACAGGGAATTGGAGATATCAGTTTTAGTTTATTTATTAATATTCGCCCCTTTATAATTATTTTTCTTCAAAGCAATCCTGTATTTTATAATATAAGACAATCACTAAACCGTAAAAAATAGGCAGTAAAAGCAGTAAATGATTAGTTCACCACTCTTACTGCCTATTTAAATTACAGTTATTATTTAGATTTTTTAGTGCTTTTTATCAAAGGTATTTCAACCTCAATAATTTTTGGATTTTCTCTTTCATCTAATATTCTTAAATATTCTTCAAAACATTTCAATGAACATGTAATACTTTTCCAATGTCCCAAAGCATCGCATTTATCGCAAGCGTCATATAATTTAGAACATATAATGCATTTATGATTAAATTCTAGTGCCAAAATTACATCCTCCTAATTATTCGACTATATACCAATCCCAGAGAGATCCAGATGAACTACAAGGATCGAGCATACTTTCGGCAGAAAATGCATGTGGTTCAGGAGAATCACCTACATTGATATTGAAATTGCCATCCACAGAAGCATTAGAAAATACAATTTTTGTATAATACATTATGTTGGTGTTACAAGCATCTCTGCATATTGCTTCAACAATAAGATATACATCTTCCGATACTACATTAGCATTGTTGGAAATCTTTTTACCAACAGTTTTCTCTGTACTGTATGATGCAATAAATCTATCTCCAGCAGCAAATATGCCAGTAGGAAGTGTAATAGCAGTACCAGTAAGAGTAAATTCTGTTGCTGATGCTGTAGTTGCGGCAAGCGTATATTTTTCACCTTGAGTACCATCTTTATTTGCTTTATAAATATATTTCAGTGAAGATGCAATAGGTGTTGCAGATAATGCAGCAGTTGTCACACTATCGACTACTTTAAGATCTATCATCGGAACTGTAAATTTATTTTCTACTGAGGCTACTTCAACAGCCGAACCTGTCTGCACAGCCATTGCGGACATAACCAAATATGCATTGTTAAAGCTTACTTTTGCAGCTTTATTACGTTTCAATGCTGCTAAATTTACACCACCAACACCAGTAACATATTGTTTATCTTCGGTATTTTCAATATTACCGTCTTTTATTTGGTCAAATATAAATTTTAATTCGCTTGTACTTTTGCTTAAACCTGTTACTCTTAAAAATTTGTCAACTAACAACTTATCAAAATTAATTGCTGTAAGTGCCATAATTAAAATTCCTCCTTAAATTTTGTATAAAAATAAAAACCTTGACTTATTTGTCAAGGTTTCCTAACCAATTTAATTGTTCGTTTGGTATTTTCTTTAAATCCACACAACCAGCATATGCACCCTGCATTAACTGATCGTAATTTTTAATTTTTTGTATTCTTTTCACGCTATCCATAAATGTATAAATAGGCAAACTCCATACCGATTCATGATTATATTTAAAATGATTACAATTTGTCATCGAAGATATCAATGGGATCAACATTGATTCATATGATTTCTTATTCTCTTTAAATCGTTCCTGTTCTTTTCTATCTTCATCAATCAAAATTTGTTTTGTTATAGCATTTCCTGCTATTTCAGTATGTTTTACAAACCCATGAATTTTCCTCAAATAATCAGTTATTAATATATAAGCAAGTTCATCAATAATCGAATTTTCAACGGTATCATATAAAATCAAATCGCCATTTTCATTATTTATGGATGGTTCAAATCTTGAGAAATCTAAATCATCAAAAAGAATACTAGTATTTTCTTTTTTATAACCTTTACATAAAGCTGTAAAAAATTGAAACTCTGATATTTTTTCATAATCTGTACCCATATCAAATAGTTGTACTTTATATTCAGATGGTGTAGCGCAAATTGTAGAAACCATACTATAATATTTTTGCTCACCATAATCACAAATTTCTTCTAATGTTGGTTGATGAATATTAATATAATCATTAACTTGATAATCTTTACCACGAAATAGTTTGAGTTCATCAATCAATTTACTTTTTCTCCATTTTCCATTGAGTTAGTAGTGATGGTTTTGAATATTAATTGTCTTATGTAATAAGTTTCGTTTAACGGATCTTCCTTGTCTTGCCCCAGCTCTAAATCAAAACCAATTGAATCATTCCAAGCAAACATCTTAACAAGCTCTCCTGCTATAACATCTGTCCTTGATCCTTTATATATAGTTTCCATTTCGCTTTGTCTAACAAGAACACATATCGTTAGAATGAAATTTTTATAAATATTATTTCTCATAATTTGGGTTGTATCAAGTTTAATAGTAATATAAGTTCCAGACACTCCAGATATCCCATCGGTTTTAAAGAATGGGAATATATGTGTGTAGATTAATTTATCAGGTTCTAATATATCTGTGGCATTTATAGCTTCGACTATATTAGGATTCTGAATGATTAATCCCATGATTTTTCTTTTGTATTTCATAACATCTGAGTCTATCATATTAAACTAATCACTCCAATCTCTAATTGTGTATTTATGGTTACACCATCACTTGCATTTAATGTGAGCGCTTTACCTATGATTTCATCATTATCCAACACTTTAATCTTAATGGTATTCCCAACAATCTCTGTATCGATATAACTTTCAAACCCTATTGGAACAATTAAGTCCCAAACAGAAACAATGCCCACTAAGATATTGCCTAAAGAGTCTTTAAATGTTGCCGTAAAACTCCTTGTAGAACCACCGCTCTTAATTTGAGCAAGTCCACTATATGTAATTTCAACATAATTAGTTGTAGGAGTAGGTGTTATAGTAGGTGTAACATAATCACATATACCCAATAAAAGATTGTCAGCATCTTTGCTATATTCATCTTTAACTAATGTTAAAATTAGTAGTCCTGATTTACTTTGAGCGTCCAAATCGGTAATTTCCCACACTTGCGGCACATTGTTAAACACTTCACCCATAAATCTCTTATCATATGTAAACATTTTCGTCTGTTCATCTAGTGATAATACGATTTTTCGTATTGTGTCAGATGTTGTAATTGTTTTATTTTCAGAAAGAGAAGGGGATGATGAATCTACATAATATGGATATGAATAAATAGTTGAAGATGAATTTTGAAATTTTAATATGTTTGGGCATAATGTCATTTTGCCTTTTGTGTAAATTTGCTTATTAGCATCTACTTCGGTAATAATCCATTTGCTATCATAGCAATCAACGATCTGTCCACAAATAAACGTTTCGTTAGGATAAGCTAAAATATTTTTTATTGCACTGTCATCTTTGTTTTTCATAACCAACAATTTTTGTTTAAGTCCACTTATTAAAACATTTTCTTCAAAAACAGTGGTATCTTTAAAATGTTGTGAAACGAATCTTTTGATTTTTTCTATTTCAATTTCTTTTTTTGAAGATACTCCATAAGCATTTTGTATGGCACGAAACTGATCTATTCTATTCATTATGATTCACCTTAATATTCCGAATAAGAATCGTAATCAATGCCTTTTCGTTTACCAGTGAGTCTATCTTTACACGAATACTTATCAATTGCGGTATCAATATCATTTTCTAACTTCTCAATTAAATTTAAATAACTATTTCTTTCATTTGCAGTGGAAAATGTGTTCATTTCCGAAGGTGTGAAATTCAACGAGAAGACATGTAATTTTGGTATATCTCTTGACATATATGTTTTAAACATAATATCTACAAGTAGTTTTATTTCATTAATAGTTAAATCGTCAAGTAAAACTAATAGAATTTCATCATATTTAAATGTAATATCAGGTGTACATTTTGATGTCAACTCTGATATACTTTCGATCAAATATGAATGTGAACGTATTTTTGCCAATTCTAAACATTCAATATCTGTAAGATTTACATAGTCAACAAACGTTTCGTCTTTTTCTATCCTGTCATAAAATGGATCATATATTTTATCATAAGAAGTTGACATTAAAAATCACCTCTCTTATTTGTTTTTTGTTGCTGGTCTTCCAGCAGATTTTTTAGCATCTTCAGCTTTTATCTCACCATCATTTACAATGGCAGTTGCAGTTTCACTATTTTTATTTTGCATAGCCAACATCTGAGCCATCATTTCTTTCATTTGAGCAAGCTCGGTCTGCATTGATTTATTTTGATCTCTTAAAGTATTTACTGTATCCACGCTGACAACATCTTTAGTTTTCAAAATAATATTTGTATCGTGGATTCTATTTAATAGTTCTTTATATCTCTCATTAATGATTTTTTCAATACGAGTAGATATATCAAATCCTTCGTCATTCTTCAAGTGAACAAAGACACCACGAACAATATCAAAAGTACAAATATTTTTAATATTTAAAAACCTTTCTAAACCTTCAATTGTTGGATGTAAAATAATATCCACAATATCATCTGGCTTCAAAATCGACTTCCACTGTGGATTTCTTAAATAGTTTTCATACATTTCCTGTTCTATTTCTGTATCAAAAAATAATAATCCACCTTTAAATGCTTCTGATGTTGTATCTATATATTTAATTTCATCTATTGATAAAGGTAACCTAGTAGGAATACCATCTCTCATTCTTTCTACCCAATATCCTTTGTCTTTTGTGCTAATTGCTATACCAAATGAATGATAGTTAATAACATCAATCATTTTGTTGTCTTGTATTGACATTTTTTCACCCTTTACTTATATTTAATTATGAAGAGAAGGGTGTATTTCAACCCTTCTCATATAAAAAACAGATTACAGAGCCATTGTAATTTTGCAGACTTTATCGATATCTGTGATACAGAAACCATATGTAAAATCAGCAACTTTTATTTTAATAACTTCATTCTGATTATCCATGTCTTCATAAACTCTAACTTCACCCTTCATATCAAGGCTACCAATAGTACCAGCAAGACCATAAATTTTTTTATCAGGAAGAAGTAAAGAGCCACTACCTAATTTCTTTGCTGCTGAAATACTAGCAATTTTTACACCATCGAAGAATTTAGCAAGACCATAACGATTAAATTCATCTTTCATTGCTTCTGACATATAAGCATCATAACCACTCATACGCATAATTGCTTGTGCATATTTGCTTAATGTTACAGCTATACCAGCCTGTGGATTTCTATCATTAAGATAAAGAGAAAATTTATCCATTGATGTCTGTGTCGGCAAAACCGTTGATTCACTAATTGCTTGTTCTCCACCAGTAATGGCGGCATCTACCATTGAAAATACATCATAAAACATAGCATTTTTCAATGACTCTGTAGCATATGTAGTAAGGGTGGCAATAGATTTAAACCCATTTTTTCTTATATCAACATAAGATACATCTGTTTCTACCTGTCTGTTTTTCCAAGTTGGTTTTAAAACAGCAAAATCAATATAACTTTTATCAACATTACCACCTTTAGCAGCTTCATAAGCAACAAGAGTATTTTTAGGTGTTTTGTTTACTCCATAATCATCAAATTCGCCAACTGTACCACGATCAAATATAGAATCAAGTAATTCATCAGGAGCATTATAAACTTCTTCATTTACAGTTCTTTTTATATAAGCTGAAATTTCTTTATCAGGATCACCTTTTTCGGTAACTTCTTTTACCCAACTATCACAAAGAACGGAAATTTCCTTTTCTTCATTTGTCAAAGTTTGATTATAATTAACTTTTTCAGCAATCTCATACATCTTGCCAGTGTTGTCTAAAACTTCAGCTATTTCAGTATTTAACATTTCGATATCCTTCTTTCTTTAATTTAATAATTATGCGTTTACTTTAGTTGTAGCAGATACTTCTATACGAGCAAGAATCTTGCTATTATCAACAATTGTGCCAGTATAAATAAATCTTGAAGCAAGTGCGGCAGTTGCCCTTTTCCACTTACCATCTGTACCAACACTCATTGCATTTCCAACAACTAGACTTGTGGCTGTGAATTGATCAACACCATATGCTTCACCAACATCAGGGGTAATAAGTTTTACAGATTCATCTACAGCAATATCTGTAAAATTTGTATCATAATCACTCATATCTCCATTGGCAGTATTAAGACCAGTAGGAATTCTCTCTTTGTTAGCAAAGAAGATACCTTCTGCTGTCTCTGCTGTTGGAAAATCGACTGTCTTTCCAGCATAATTCTTAACTACACCCATACCAGTAACCATTGCAGTAGCAGCTTTATACTGAGCATCAACATTTTTATTTAATTGTGTTTGTAATTCTCTTAACATAATTTTTTACCTCAACTTTCTTATTTCTTTAAAAATGATTTCATAACAGATTTATAACTAGCAACATCTTCTTCACCTGTTATATTTAATTTTTCAAAATTAACTTTTTGTGAAGTTACTTCTACGCTAGATGTTTCGATTTCCTCACTTGTAATGCGTCCACTTTGTATTGCATAATCCTTCAATTTCGTTTGATTTTCTGAAAGTTCTTTTACAATACGTTCTTGCTCAATTTTTTCAAACTTATCTTTAAATGGAATAAGTTCAGCAATTTGAGTATTCAATGTTTGGATTGATTCATTAGCTGAAATCAAAGCTTCATTTTTTGTTGTAATTTCTGTATTTAGAGTTGCAACAGTGTTATTAATTTCTGCAATTGAAACTGTGAGTTTTTCATTTGATGGTTCGCTCAAAGTAACTACATCGTTTTCTACCGTATATGTAAATGTAATTACATCCAAATCTAAAGCGTTCCACAATTTAACCCAAATAATTTTGTCAGCTGGGAAATGATAGAAAATATCAAAATCCCATCTTTCTATATTTAATTTTGTTGCAATTGCCCCTCTCAATGCTTTACCTAAATCCCATTGTGTAAGCATTGATGTATCTGTCTTTACTTCACCAGTTGTAGTATCTGCAATTGGTGTTTCTGTAATTTCTGCCACTTGTTTATCCTCCTTTTTTATTTCTTTATATGAACCCTCTGATATGTCTTTATTGAGAGCTTCAATCAAATCAATACCGTTATTTTCTGATGCTACTTCTAATAAACAACTGTCCTTGTATGCAGGAGGAATAAACGCTGATAGTAGACAATGACCTAGAAATATACCATCATCAATAACCTTTATCTTTTTCCCATGTTCTAATTCTTCATGCTTTTTTTTTGTAACAATTTCCCATGAAGTTGCAATAGAAGATTCAGATAACCTTTTTTGAATTACTGCACAAAAATTTGTAAATCTTTTCCATATTTTAGCGGTTGCAGTAATATATTCTTTACCGTTAATTTTTTCAATTTGAACTGATGTAAAAACACCGAATGCAGATGAATCAAATTCAGTATCAGCATAAATTCCACCATCTTTGCTGAGACGAATCACTGGATGTAAATTATGACTCGTGAAGTCAGCTGTTCCTGAATCAGTTATTCCGATTTTTCCGACCACAGGCTGAGAAACTAACGTATGTATCCAATTTTCAGCCGTTTCCCTATTTAATCTCACATTATTTCCATTTGTTAAAAAATCACATATTATAAATTTTGCTGTAAGAGATACATCATCTTCATTTAATTCACTGCATAAAGGGTTATCATTTGACAATATAATTTTTTCGTTATCCATAATTCACCTCCTTGACTCCCAAATCTATGTTTCCAAGATTAGATTCCTGATTTATACAAAAAGAGACACTGGTTATTTCACCAGTGTCTTCATCTAATTGGACTATTATATTTTGTCCACACCAAGGACATCGTATTGTTAATTCTTTAATATGTTTCATTTATCTTCATCTACTTTGTGTCTTTGTTTAATTTATCATCTGCTTGTTTGTCTTCATTTTTTGAATTATCGTCAGCAGGTCTTCCACTTTTGTCATCTGTCCCACTAGATGTATAAGATGTTTGTCGTGCTTTGAAAATCTGATCATAACCATTTTCATTTTCATACAAGCGTTTTTGAACTTCATCTTCAACATCAATACCAAGAATTCCTAAAGAAGTTTCATGTGAACAATTCATAGTATTGTATAATAAACCAACGAGTGACACCTTTAAGTCATAATCCATCTGTTCAGAATCTAATATTTTAATTGATGGTAAGAATTCCATATTAATATTATTTACTTGCAAAATAACTCTATAAAAATCTTCAATTATTCTCTCTACCTGTTTAGATATTTTATTTATTGTTAACATAAGTTGATTTAAACTAATATTGGCAACAGATGCACCTGTACTTTTATCACTTGCTAAGAATCCTATACCAAGACACGTTAGTACACGATTTTGATAAAGATTAATCAAATCAACATTAGCTGTTTCAGTTTGTGGCTCTACATAAGCAATAGATTCAACAAAAACTGGCGTAGTAACTACTACTGTCGGTTGTCTCCATGCTTGCATAAGGTTATCATGAGCATAACTCTGTTCTTCAAATGCTTTTTTTGTGCCATCTTCACCCATTAATTTTTCTCTTAATTTTTGAACAATAATTTTTTTCGCCTTTGCTTTAGATGTAACAAGATTTGTTATATCAAAAGTGTCAAGCATAATTATTGATGGTAACGCTTTGAAAATTGGTGTTAAGCCATACTTTCTATTTAAATTTCCAACACGAATTACTCCTGTACTTTCTACGATTAAACGAGCATAACTTTCTCTATTTTTATATGCTGAATAGACTTCTTCTGGATAATTCTCTTTAATCTCAGTGTCAACCTTATCAAAGAAAATGGCTTTGTTAGATTTGTTTTTAAGAAAAGTTTTTTTAATTCGTGTTTCTAATTCTTTTATATTAATTAAAATTACAGGTCTGCCGTTTATCTCATAATCTGAAATAATACCAACACCTAACGGAACAGTATCGATAATCCAATTATTATCTTTTTGACGAAGATACATTATATAAGAGCCTTCAAAATAAGCCCCACTAATCGTTTTTCTAATTAAATTTTCAATATCAATCTGTTTATTAAAATCATTAATTAACAATTTAGTGCCTTTTAATGTTTTAGTTTTATTTCTTTGATCAGCAAAATCATTATAGCTAAGACGATATTCAGAGTTCACATTATCTTCAATTGCTGTTGCCACTCTACCAATCAGATAATTTGAATTTATTTGCTTACGCACAATTGCATTAATAGTTAATATATTACTCAGATTACTTTGTGCTCCATCTGCAAGCGTACTTAACTCATCTAGTGTGACTGAATTGCTACTTGCTGTACCTTCTTTTAAATAAGTAGAATATGTCATATTGGACGGATCATATTTTTGCATTGCTTCTGATAACCATTTTTCACCCATTTGAGCTGTAGTAAAAACTACAGTATCATTATCTGGTTTAGATGCATATATTATGTCAAAATCTTCAGTAGGTTTTTCAATTGAAGTTGCAGACATTTCTTTATTTGGTGACTTTTTTGTTTTCAAAAATTACTCACCATCCTTTCTATTATTTAAATTTTTCACCATCGTAGAAACCATCATTGCCTTTAAAATGTGAAGATACATCAGCAATATCACGGAAAAGAAGAGTATTACATTTATTGCAATACTCTTCTCGTGTATATTCTAATATTGATTTATATACTTCCTGACGATGGTTACAAGAAATATTCGGACATATATATTTGTAAAATGGAATAGGGAAGTCACTCCTTTATTAAATGGTTTAATATTGTATTTTATATTTTGATATTAATATGTAATTGAAGATACGCAATAAGGGGCATTGGAAAAATCAGAAATAATGGGTTTATCAATTATTTGACCATGACGAAGCTGTGCTAAATACCAACATAATAGTCCAAATGCAAAAACACGATCATCATGCATAGTTCTTTTATCTGGTGGGTAGTTATAAGTCGTATTTCCTTTATCGGTATATTTACACATTGTTATTATTTCAGTTTTCAATAAATCAATTTGTCCTAATGATATTTGTTCTTCTTGAGATAAATTATATTGATTTTCATTTC
>Ga0123336_10001946_pt1 | contig 18342 bp, 13 predicted proteins | sample SSSSmetaG_FD_96466 | JGI IMG/M metagenome (GOLD analysis project Ga0123336, IMG submission 96466) | Glacier valley bacterial and archeal communities from Borup Fiord, Nunavut, Canada, to study Microbial Dark Matter (Phase II) - ​SSSS metaG | ecosystem: Environmental > Aquatic > Freshwater > Ice... | reverse complement strand
CATTTTAAGAACATCTTCTTTAAATGATACATCATACTTTCTACGTGTTTTCGATACTTTCTTGACTGACATTGTTAAGTGAATTTACGTCACTTTACTGTCCGGATTTATCGACACATCTCATTCTTTGGAATATACCAATAAAAAAAATGCTGTTGACATCTGGCTATCGGCCTTTTGGCCACTGTTGATAACATGATGCGTTATCATCACTCAAAATAAGCCTAGCGCTTTCTTATGATATTATATATGTTCACAAGTGGAGTAAAAGTTTGATCGTATTCAGGTTCATTGTTTATTTTCAATACTATGTTCATGCCACTTACTACTTTACCAAACGCTGCATAGCCCTGCTTGTCAGCATTATTATTACCTCCATAATCAAAGCCTGACTGATCGCCAATGCAGATAAAGAATTCTGTCGTTGCCGTACCGGGTTCAAGCCTGGCAAGCGATATCACCCCATCTTTATGTAAGATTTTTGTTTGCTTAGTAGATTCATGCGGGATTCCAGGTATACTTTCAGATTTTCTGCGTGCGTTCTTCCAAATACCACCTTGTATAAAGTCAACCTTAAAAGCATCCGAGGGCTGGTTCTGATCGTTAAGCAGGCGGTAAAAATAACAGTTTTTATATATCCCCGAATCGATATAAGATAAAAATGCTTTTACTGTTATGGGTGCTTTATCCTGGTACAGTTCAATTTCAATATCACCCGATTTTGTTTGAATTTCAATATGAGGATTTTTAAATTCCTGGGATGAACAGGCGGCAAAACATATCGCAAGAAGTAGAAGGAGGTTAACCTTAAACATATAATTTTTAATGGTTAAAGATAATGATTACCTGGATATAGTTTTATGTTGACCTGTTTCTATAGTGACATGACACTAATGTTATATTAAATATAAAATCATGTAATAAGCTGCAGACAGCTTTCAGCCATAGTATTATCCGGGAGGTTATGTTTCGAATAAAATAACTTTTGACATTGCATTAAGTCATAAGCAAGTGGCAACTTTATGATTATAAAAAGAGCTGAAAAGAACATCCTGTTATATAACAGCTATTAACAATCTGCAGATTATTATCTGCATGGTTCCTCCTGATAGCTGAAGGCGGATAGCAAATACGTGAACTACAATTAAGTTAACTCTAAAAATTAAATTTATTCTTTGAATTAATTACAACCAGTTGTCATCCTTGAATTAGGAATAGCCACTACCGATTATAGAAATACTTCGCTTACCTTGTGTTCTGAACCATGCAATAAAATACGTAGAAAGTATTTTAATAAGTGACGAAACAGTTCTTGTAAAGCCAGACAAAAAAGGCAATACCATACCGCATTAGAAACCGCAATTAAAGATATTAAAGAAGGGAATAAGTAAAAGAAATATTAGATGAGAATTAATCTCTGAATGAAACCAACTCGTTTAATTTATAGATGGAATGAATAATTTTTTAAACTAAAAAACTATATTCACTCATGAAAAATACTGTAAGAATACTGGAAATAAAACAAGTAACACATGACGTGAAATGTTTTAGAATAGAAAAGCCTGCAGGTTATATCTTTTCCCCGGGCCAGGCCACCGATGTTTCTATTAACAAAGCCGGGATGGAGGAAGAAAAAAGGCCATTTACTTTTACAGGCCTCATTGAAGAAGCCTACTTAGAGTTTACTATTAAGCGATATGCTGATCGGCATAGTGTAACAGATCAGCTGCACCAGCTTGAACGTGGCGATGAACTTATCATTGAAGATGCCTGGGGTGCAATTGAATACAAGGGACCAGGCTATTTCATTGCAGGTGGCGCAGGTATAACTCCTTTCATTGCGATACTAAGGTCGTTGCATAAACAAAATACGGTACCCGGCAATACCCTTTTCTTTTCTAATAAAACTGCAGGCGATATTATTTATCAACAGGAGTTGTCAGACATACTCCATGGAGAAGCAGTTTATATGCTGTCAAAAGAAGATAAAGACGGATATCAATCCGGTAAGATCAATGAAGTATTTATTGAAAAAAATGTCACTGATTTCAGTAAACAATTTTATGTATGCGGGCCCGATAGTATGGTGCAGGAAATTAGTGCGATTCTGGAAAAGATGGGTGCAAATGCTGATACAGTCGTGTTTGAAAAATGAGGCATGCGGCATACCTGTATTTACTGATTACTCATAAGACGGCTTATATATTTTTATATCTTCCAGTTCCAATTATTTAATTTACTTAATCATTAATCATTGACTTCATTTGCGTCCGCATTATTTTAAGCGCTTTTACAATATGTTTTTCTACGGTACTAACGGATATGGTTAGTTCCTTCGCGATAGCCTGGTGTGATAAATATTCCATACGGCTCATTACAAATACCTGGCGGCATTTTTCCGGAAGTTGCCTGACGATATTAGCAATAGTTGCTTGCAGTATTTTTTTATCAATCTCTTTATCGGGCATATCACCCGTTGCTGATCCGTAATATTGTTTTAACAGATCATGGTGCTTCTGCCTTGTCAACTCTTCTCTATACTTATCAATGATTTTATTTCGCAATGACGTGTGTAAATACCCGGAAAGATTAGCGGTATGTTGTACCTGCTTTCGTTTCAGGTAAAGACCAACAAAAAGATCCTGCACAATTTCCTGTGCTTCTTCGCGGCAACCAACGCGTTGATAAGCAGTGTTAATAAGGGGTCTGAAATAACGGTCATAGATACCATTGAATGCATTAGTATCACCCCGTGAAAATAATTCAAATAGAACAGCATCAGTTTGGTGGTGATATATCATAGTCACATTAATATTGGAAATATGTATGGGCTGACACTAAATCAATCCATATTAATTGGAGTAAATATAAAATTTTTTTTATTTAGAGTAGCGGCTAACCTTTCCACATACGTTTTATTAAATGTGTACAATGTATATAGAATACATTTACCTGAATTATAGATCCTTATTGTCTGCTGGAAAAATCTGCGATTGCCTTGCCGTATAACTTTTGATTGTCTGCTATAACGAAATTAAGCGCCTGTACAATTTTCATGCTGTTACCGGTCGCCTGTCGGTTGTTTGTTATAAAATAAATTGTATCCATAAACATGTGGTTTCATCAAGCTGTAAACTAGTCGTATAGTAAGATTTTTATGCCTGATACAATCGTGCTGTCTGTTGAATAGAATTATTTTTTTAATCAAACACTACTAAATAATGAAGCTATTTGTAAATTTTCGAAAGATGCTTTGTCATCCTTCACTCAAAATTAAATTCAGCCCGAATATGGCAGGTATGGTCCTGCTCCTTTTTTCGTTTCGGCTTCATGCTTCTGTGGAATTACAAAAGCCAGGCTTGCAGGTAAATTATATAACAGACAAAAAGGAGGCTGCACCTTCATTGAAGAAGATCGATGGTGCCTATAATTTGTCACCGGTGCCTATCAAGGGCAAAGTTACCGATAACAACGGTACACTATTATCGGGAGTAACTGTACAGGTGAAGGGTACAATGAGTGCGGTATCGACTGATGAAAAGGGACAGTTTAATATTACCGCAGAGGAGGAAGTAATATTGGTATTTTCTTCGGTAGGTTTCAAAACCCGGGAGTTAAACATTAAAGGTAAGATGGATAAACTTTCTGTTGTTTTAATTTCAAATGAATCAACGCTTACCGATGTAGTGGTAGTGGGCTATGGTACGCAGGGTAAGAAAGAATTTACCGGATCAGTGTCAACCGTCGGTGGCGATAAGCTGAAAGATTCTCCGGTTCAGAGTTTCGATCAGGCACTTGCAGGTAAAGCCGCCGGGGTAAATATAACCCAGCCCAACGGGGTCTTAAACAACGCACCGGTAATAAGGATCCGCGGAATAAATTCCATTTCATTAAGTTCTTATCCATTGGTAGTGGTTGACGGTATCCCCATTAATACCGGTGAAGTTTCTGCTAACTCGAGCGTTACTAACAATCCGCTTGCTGATATCAATCCGGCTGATATAGAATCGATAAGTGTTTTGAAAGACGCGGCATCCACTTCTATCTATGGTTCAAGAGCGGCAGCAGGTGTATTATTAATTACTACTAAGAAAGGTAAGTCAGGCAAAGCCAAAGTAACATACGATGGTTGGGCGGGCGTTACCACACCTATAAGGCTTCCCCGGTTATTAAATGCGACAGAGTTCATGGAAATAAAAAATGAAGCGGTTCTCAACGCAAAAATCCTGGGAGGTAATATCAACAATGCCAATGTAGCTTCTGCGTTATTTTTTCCCACCTATACCGCGGACGGAAGGGTGGTGGATACCAAATGGTATGATAAAGTATATAGAAACGGCATGTCACAGAATCACAGTCTTTCTGTTTCCGGCGGCTCAGAAAATACCACCTACTATTTTTCCATTAACTACAGCAACCAGCAGGGATTTATTAAAACAAATGATTTTGCGAGAAAGGCCCTACGTTTCAATATCAGTCATAAAGCAACAGCATGGCTTAACGTGTCAGCTAATGTGAATTATAATACCAGTTTCAATGCATCGCCAAACACAGGATCATTAACGGGAAATGCTTTTACAATTACTGGTATAGCCAGACTGGCACTGTTATCTGCCCCCAATGTGTATGCGCTTAATCCTGATGGCTCTTACAACATAAGCGCTACTAACTCTATGGGAATGGGCAATAACAAAGTGGTTAGTAATTTTTACAATCCTTTGCCATTGCTTGATCTTGATAAATACACTTCTCAGAATGATCACATTATCGGAACCTTCAGCGCTACTGCAAAAATTTTAAAAGGACTTGAATTTAAAACCAGTTACGGCGCAGACATGCTTAGCGTGGAAAATAAATTATTTAATAACCAGGTTCACGGTCCGGGTTATGCGGACAAAGCCGTAGCTACAAATATATTATCGAGATTTGATAGCTGGGACTGGAACAATACGCTTAGCTATACCAGACAGGTTGCTAAAAAGCATAATTTCTCTTTACTGGCGGGATATGATGTGCAGGAATTTGATGCCAACCGCTGGGGCGCCACCCGTTCAACGGCGTTAGATATTTACTTCCATGAATTTGAAGGCAGCTTTGGCCGCATCTCACCTATCACCACCAACCTGGTCACTCAAAAGGCTTACGCTTCCTCGTTCTCCAGGTTTACTTATGATCTTAATAAAAAATATTTCTTCACTGTCAATTACCGCAGGGATGGAAACTCGGCTCTTGGAGCCGGTAAAAAGTATGGCAGCTTTGGTGGTGTCTCCACCGGTTGGTCGTTGTCGCAGGAAAATTTTTTCCTGCATTCGGCTTTGTCCGAAACTGTTAACAATGTAAGGCTGCGTGGTAGCTGGGGCAGGGTAGGGAATGGTAATTTATCTAACCAGTATGCTTCTTTAATGTTGTATAATTCCTCCTTATATGGCAACGCTGCAACATGGAATTTTTCGCAGGCAGGTAACCCTGACCTGGGTTGGGAAACAAGCCAGCAAACAAATGCGGGTATAGATATCGGAATCATGAAAGACCGCGTTCAGATCGAAGTGACCTGGTTTAACAACAACATAAACGGGTTGATATTAAATGCTCCTCAAAGTCCATCGAGAGGCATTCCAAATAACTCGATCCTGGTTAACATAGGTTCGATGTATAACAGGGGAGTGGAGTTTTCAATAAATGCTTCCATCATAAAAAAAGAAAAGTTTTCCTGGAACGCGAATGCTAATATCAGCGCCATACGTAACATGGTTACAGAACTCGCAGGCGGCAATCTTGATATCGTGGGAGCGACCAGCACTGCTGCCGAAACTTCTAATATAACACGTGTCGGCTATTCCGTAGGAAGTTTATACGGCGCTAAAACCGATGGTGTTAATCCTGAAACAGGCCAGCGCGTATTTATTAATAAAGCCGGTGACAGGGTTCAGTATAGCCAGGTAGTGGCCGCCGGTCAAAGCAGGTGGACTTATGTAAAAGGTGGTAACGCGCCCGCCATAACCGCTGAAGATTTCTATGTGCTTGGCAACGCTTTACCTACCTGGTACGGCGGATTTAATAATACTTTCAGCTATGGCAATTTTGACCTGAACGCAGGCTTCACTTACTCGGGTGGTAACTATGTACAGAACGGCACGAGGGCCACATTGCGGGATCAGCGTTTCTGGAACAACGGTACCCAGGTGTTGAACCGCTGGACCACACCTGGTCAGCTTACTGACATGCCCCGGGTAGTATATGGTGACTTGTTATCAAACGGTTCGTCATGGCCTATATCAGCCAATGTTGAAAAAGGTGATTTCTTAAAATTAAAAACAGTATCAATGGGTTACAGGATACCCGGCTCGTCACTGGGCAAATCAGGTATCAGTGCTATCCGTTTGTACGCGCAGGTTTACAATGTTTTTATCGTTACAAAATACAGCGGCGCTGATCCTGAAATTTCTTCTAACGGAAACTCAAATCTTACACCCGGTGTAGATAAAAATTCAGCCCCCCAGGGACGTACTTATACCTTTGGCATAAACGTAGGATTCTAACTTAAATATCTTCAAAATGAAAAATAGTCTATCTAAAATAAAAGGATGTTTTCTTTGTATTTTATCGCTTTCGTTATCCTCCTGCAAAAAAGAAAAAGTAATATTAAATCCGGTACCTGTAACATCTATCCTTGAAGCTAATGCCTTTGATACTCCTGTAAGAATATCAGGTCTGGTAAATGGCATCTATACCAAATTAAAAGATCCGCAATATTATGGTGGTAAATTTATTATGTATGGAGATTTTCGCGGCGAGGAATTTATCAACCGTACACAGAATATTTTTACGGGATATGATACCTGGGCGCACACCTTAAACTCCAGTTCAAACGAAGTGCAAAACTTATGGGCGGCGGTTTACGGGGCTGTCAATGCCGCTAATGTTTTTTTAAAAGGATTGAATGATAACAGTTCAAAAGTTGATGTTACCCTTGCAAAACAATATGAAGGAGAAGCAAAATTTAACCGTGCGCTTTGTTATTTTAGCCTGGTTACTTTATATGCAAAGCCATATACGGCAGATAATGGCGCTTCACCCGGTCTGCCTTTGCGGTTGCAATCTGAAACAACTACTTCCAATAACGACCTCGCAAGAAGTACAGTGGCGCAGGTTTATGCGCAGGTATTAAAGGACCTTAACGATGCGGAGGCTCTGCTTCCATTAAATTATTCAACCGACCTTTTAAATAATACCAGGGCACATAGAAACACCGCCATCGCACTTAAAACAAGGGTGTACTTAACTATGGGCAATTATTTAAAAGTTATGGAAGAAGCACGGAAGATCGTCTCCGATGCCGCGCCGTTTAAAGCATCCACAGGTGTTGCACACATGCTTCAACCTGATATTAAAGTTATTTTTTCTGCTAACTACAGTACTACGGAATCTATTTTTTCATTGCCTATGACAGACCTTAATTCTTCTACAGGTCAGAACGCACTTGGATATATATTCAACGCGGCGCCAACCGGAAACGCAGAGTACAGTCTGAATGCCTCAGGCATCGCGGGCAACACCGACTGGCGCACTACAGACAGCAGAAGAAGTTTCCTTACCATTGCCGGGGGTGTTACTTACCTTAAAAAATATGATAAGCCATCGCCTTATACTGATTTCATTCCTGTTATCAGGTATGCCGAGGTGCTATTGAATTACGCGGAGGCTGCCGCCAAGACGGGTGACCTCGCCCGGTCTTTTGAATTATTAAAAGCGGTACGTTTACGTGCTGATCCAACATATACCTTTACTGCCGATAAAACAGCGACCGGCGATGCAATGATTAACACTATCTTACTGGAAAGAAGGATTGAATTTTTAGGGGAAGGATTCAGGTCGGATGACTTGTTAAGAAACCTGTTTAGCATTCCATCGAAAGGCAGTGGCGGACTTGTTTCACCCGCGATAGCGCCCACACAGGCTTCTTATATTTTTCCGTTGCCTAACTCGGAGATACTTACTAATAAATTATTGTAGGCATGAGGTATGAGGTTTTCAGGTATGAGGTATGACACATGTGCTTTACATTGCTTAAACAAGAAATTATAACAGGCTTACGAAAAATGGCGGAGCTTCCTTCAATTTCATCTTCATAAAAAATCATCAATATGAAAAATAAGAGTTTTGATTACAGGTACGGATTTATTGCCTTTGGGAAGAAATGTATTTGCGCAGTATTAATTATGTTGCCGTCATTGCTAATGGCGCAGCCACCAAGAGTTGCAGCTGATAAGTTTCCACCTGGAAAACTGGATGCTTTGAAGAAGGAACTTGGTGCTGAAATAGACAGGCAAAAAGTATTTACCCAGCAAATGGTAGACATGATATTCAGCTTTGGCGAACTGGGTTTCCAGGAAATTGAAACCTCGAAATACATCACCGGGATATTGAAGAAAAATGGATTTACTGTCACAGAAGGTATCTCCGGCATTCCAACAGCATGGACGGCAAGATGGGGATCCGGTAAACCGGTGATTGCTGTAGGCAGTGATATCGATTGTATTCCGAAAGCATCACAGAAGCCCGGTGTCGCTTATCATGATCCCATTATTGAAGGAGCTCCGGGTCATGGCGAAGGTCACAACAGCGGTCAGCCTTTGAATATAACAGCGGTGCTGGCGCTTAAGAAAATTATGGAAAGAGAACATATTCCTGGCACGCTGATGTTATGGCCCGGAGTCGCTGAAGAACAATTAGGGGCCAAAGCATTTTACATCCGCGATGGTTTTTTTAAAGATGTGGATGCATGTATATTTACGCATGTTGCCAGTAACCTCGGTGTATCTTATGGTGATGGTGGTGGCAACGGACTTATCTCCGTTAGATTTGATTTTGCAGGTGAATCTGCTCATTCCGCTGGCGCTCCATGGCGGGGAAAAAGCGCGCTGGATGCGGTGGAGTTGATGAACATCGCATGGAACTATCATCGCGAGCACATGGAACCTACCCAGCGTTCGCATTATGTAATCACTGACGGTGGTGATCAGCCTAACGTAGTTCCTTCTAAAGCAGCGGTATGGTATTACTTCCGTGAAAGAACCTATCCCAAAATTAAAAAAATGTATGAAGATGCGATGAACATCGCTAAGGGTGCCCAGCTGATGACAGGTACCACCATGACATACACCGTACTGGGAAGCGCATGGCCAGGACATTTCAACAGACCGATGGCAGAAGCGATGTATGAAAATATTAAAACAGTCGGGCTTCCGAAGTGGAGCGCTGAAGACCAGGCACTCGCGAGAGCCGTGCAAAAAGAAATCGGCGCTCCTAAAGTTGACCAGAAAAATGATTCTATCGATGGGTTAGAAACAAAGATAGATACGATAGGCATGCCCGTAAAATTTTCTATGGGTGGCGGCTCCGACGATATTGCTGATATCTCCTGGAATGTTCCGACGATAGTGTTAAGGTATCCCTCAAATATACCAGGACTGCCAGGTCATAACTGGGCAAACGGTATAGCGATGGCGACACCTATAGCTCACAAAGGCGTTACCGCTGGCGCTAAAGCGGAAGCAATGACATTACTTGACATGCTCGTTAAACCGGAGATTATCGACAGCGCGAACAGCTACTTTAAAAACGTCCAGACAAAAAATACAAAATATATTCCGCTGATCTCTGCCACCGATAATCCGGCGATCGATTTAAATAAAAATATCATGGCTGAATATCGTCCGCTGATGAAACAGTATTACTATAACCCGGAGAAATACAAAAGCTATCTTGAACAACTAGGCATCAAATATCCCACGGTAAGAGATAAGGAGACGAAGAAAGGGTTTTGAGTTATGAAGTACAATGCTTACCTAAACTCCACCACACTAAACCCCGCCTGGTGGGGCTGACGAACCTGGCCGTTGATGGTTGTCTGCAATCGGTCATCATCATGGATGATAATAATTTTGCGCTTACTGATGATCGCTATATCTTCTGACTTGTTAGAGAACGCAACAGGGTTTCCACTGCTGGTTCTAACCAATGTCATTTTATTATTTTCAAGGTCGCTCAAACTGGCTGTCCATAAGTACCCGCCATTTTTATCGCCGCCTTCAAAGGAAGTTAGTATAAGAAACCTGTTATTGAAATGGTCATACTCAATGCTTGAAATACCCATAGGTTGTTTAAAGAAAGGAGGCACGTTACCGATGTTTATATCCGACAATATTTTTAAATTATCTTCCAGCGTTACCATGCCGTTGGTAAGGTGATAGCCTACTGTTAAAATTTTCACCTTGTATTTAAAATCATCAAATTTCTTACCTTCTTCTCTCACTCCAAAAAATAACTGATCATTGGTTGCTGCCAGTCCTTCGATTTTAAAATACGGCATCCCTTTTGGAAAATCCGGTGATGTCAGTACCATAGAAAATTTATCCCGCAGGAAGATAGAACTGCTGTCAGTACTATTTTCTCTGAGCACCTGCGGGTTCTGCTCGTTTCCTGTTTTCCAGTAGTAGATGGTGTTAAAGCCATCCCATTCCTTTGTCCCTGATTTTACCCGATCGAAGCCGGTAGTAAGAAAAACTGTTTTACCATCAGGAGTCAGCGAAAAATCTTCAAACTTTTTGCCGTATTTTAATACCGGGCTATTCAGGTATTGTGCGGGTTGAGTGGTATCCGCAAAGCCATTTTTAAACGGCCAGTAAAATACAGATGAACGCTTGTCCGGCATATCCTTATCATTTGCAAAAAAAATATTCTTACCATCCGATAGTATGGCTGATGCTTCGCACCATACGGGCTGACCGTTTGCAGTCAGGCCTTTCTCAAAACAGTTTATAAAACCTTCTTTTGTTATAGCCGCAGTACTTTGTTGCATACCGGTTAGCGGCCGGATAGTTTTACACTGAACCAGGCATAGCAAGACAAGTATTGGCGAAAAAGATTTCACTCGTTTCATAGTAATGACGAACATTTTATTTTATAGATTATTCTTTAGCGGTCCGGTATTTTTCTGAAATATTAAAAACGATAAACCCTGTTATCCAGGCTATCTGACTTCCTTTGCTTAGAAAGTAATAGCGTTTTTTTACGGTAGGGATATTTACTTCATTCATAATACCTGCCATCAGGAAAGCACCTTTCCGGATATTTTCCGCCGTGAAAGTTTTCTGCGTCTCTTCCAGGTTTTTTCTTGCTTTGTTTGAAATTTCGATATCGGGTATCTTCTCAATTTTTTCATTGGCGTAATTTATCATGTCAGTAAATTCACCTGTGGTAAGCCTTTGAAAATTGATTACATCGTTGTAGGTAAAACTTACATAATCAAGGTTGGCTCTTTCAGGATACATGATGTTGCACATCGCCCACACGATGCCACCGAGGAAAAATACTTCCCTCATATTCTGAATGCCGGGTGTTTGATTAAACATGCGCAGCTCCGCTTTTATGTTTGCCGGTAATGCAGTATCACTTGATATCAATGGCAGGGTGCGGGAGCCAAACGGTAACGAGAACGACTCAAATTTGCCAAAGGAATAATAACCTCCCTTTGTATTGCCACCACCGATGTCGATGCTTACGCTTTTATCTTTCGATTTTGGCAGAACAAGGCCCATGTTAGTATACTTGGACTCCAGATTGGGTGTTAAAAAACCTATCTGGCTTCTAAAATCAGGCATAGCAGTTTGAGCTACTTTTTCAAAGACAGTTGATACGCTGTCCCTGTTAATTTTTTTTGCAAGCACTTCCTGAAGTACGCCGCTGCTAAAGGCCACGAATATCCGATCCTGGTCAATATCATATTTTTGAATAATAGCAAACAATTGCCTTATAGCATTTTTTGCGGCCTCGAAAGCAATGTTGTTAAGGTCAGCGAAATTTGCGTTGATGGAGCTATCCCTTATAGTGTTATAAACATAACGCCCTTCTGTGCCCAGCGTTACCTGTATTACGCTTAGCTTAATGCCTGTTGAACCTATATCTATCCCTGCGTAAGCCTGTCTTCTTTTTATCCTCATGCTTTCACCAAGTTGTATCATCGCCAGTCTGCTGCCCTCCAGGTTTAGCTGCAGATAGATCTTTGACGCCGTATCAAAATAGCGCAAGGCCTTCGAGCTGTCTTCGAGATCCCTGTATAGCAGTCCAAGATTCTCACAGGCTACCGCTTCCCAGTATTTATCTTTCTGCTGCTGAACAATACTCAGTCCTGATATTAAATTGCGCTCCGATTCATTAAACTGATTTGTTTCCCTGTAAGTATTACCAATTTTTATTCTCCTGATCGCCAATGAATTCTGTGCATAGGACACTTCACTAAAAACTGCTGCGAGGCAACATACTATCAGTAACTTTTTCATCTGTAAAAATTTATAAATTATAAGATCATCTAAAAAAATGGAGGTTTTAACAATCGGCTGCAAGCTTATCAGGGCTTTGTTTATTACTTCCCAAAACTTGCCACCTTATTGCAAAACTTTTTTTCAACAATAACTTTTCACTAGTTACCCAGGCAACGGCAATCACTGTCACATTTTGAAACCACCACGGTGCGAATTACTTTTCCACTCCTGTTATAATAATATTGTACCCTCCGCCCGGTATAATTACCTGCATTGTCTTTTTCGCATATAGCTTCGCTTTTATTAGCGGATGTGCTATTGGATTCTACTGCCGTGACAGGCGCCGCAACAACAGGCGCGGTTACTGCACATTGTTTGCTGTTGGCTTCTATAAGTGCACCGCGTACAATGCCACCTTTGCCATCATTTACTTTCGCATATTTTGATCCCTTGTCACATAAATATCCTGAAGCTGCTGTTCCCGCGGCAGGATAAATAAATCCACAATCTTTGCTGTTGCGCTCCGTTAAGCGCCCAATAGAAAATCCACCTTTTCCATTATGTAATTTTTGGTACTTCGAACCGTTGACACAAGTGTCACCGGCCATTCCGGCAGGGTAGGAAAATCCGCAACTTTTACTGTTACGCTCTTTAAGTATACCAGTGGTAAAGCCGCCTTTGCCATTGTGAAGTTTCTGATACCTTGATCCATCTATACAGGTGTCACCCGCCGGTCCTGTGGGATAAGCAAACCCGCAGCTCTTGCTGTTTGCTTCTATGATGATGCCTATGGTGAACCCGCCTTTTCCATTGTGAAGTTTCTGGTACTTAGTATTCCTGACACAAGTATCACCCGCGATACCTGTCGGATAAATAAATCCACAGCCCTTACTGTTTTTTTCTTTTATAGCTCCAACCGCAAAACCACCTTTGCCGTTATGTAATTTCTGGTACCTTGATCCATTGACACAGGTATCACCGGCAGGGCCGGGGGGAAATACAAAACCACAGTCTTTACTATTACGTTCAATGAGATTTCCTATAACATACCCACCCTTACCATTAAATAATTTCTGGTATTTTGATCCCTTTATACAAGTATCACCTGCAAGCCCGGTAGGGAATTTGAAACCGCATTGCTGACTTTGCAATTCAATTATGTTTCCGGTGATAAAACCGCCGCTGCCGTTATGCACCTTTTCATACTTAGCATATCCTATGCAAGTATCGCCTGCCACAGCGCCTTTTAGCGGCCATTTGTTTTTGGTAAAAGTAGCACGCGAGGTATCGAACGGCGGAGGAGTATAAAAAACGGAAATAGATTTCTGACCCTTGCATATTATCTCATCGATCTTCCTTCTCAGTTCCGTGACGTTATTATAAACCGGGATCCTTTTGTTTCCTACCAGTACGGAACCTGAATTTGCTAAAGTTTCTGAAAAGAAAAAAATGCTGTCAGCAGAATTGCCAATGTAATCGAGGGTAAAATTTTGCATATCCCAGTTAGCATGATTAGGTTTCAGCAATGAATCATACTTTTCCAGTTGTGAAGAGGAAAGATACCTGTTGACCTGCCTGTCGACCGTATCGGTAATATCAGCTTCACTGTTTCTGATCTTCTCCGGGATATTAAGGGCGGATACACAATTGTATTCATAATAATTATTAGAGCCTAACCGGAGGATACCCGCTATAGGTAAGGTTTTGCAGCTATATTTGGAAAGGGCGCATAAGCGTTGCATATTTTCAGGAATCACTTCACCCGATAATTTCTCAGCTATGACAATCGTAAGCGGAAACGTTCTTATCTTACCGCCGTCTTCTAAAATCTTCACATTGTCTTCCAGGGCACGCAGGTTCTCTTTGTTATTCTGGTTATCGTCATTGCAGGCAGTTAGTATTGTTATCATACAAACAACTTGTAACATATACCGGTAAAATCTTTTTATTATCATAACGATCGTCTGCAAATTCCCTGATTAAATAAACACTCAGCTGATATAAACTATTTCGACAGCGCAATAACGATCATGGCCGGGTTTTAAAAAATTCAAAAATTTTACAGCATTAACAACTACAAAGACGTTATGGATTATCAAAGAAAAAAAACAATCGCTCACAAAAGATAAATATTGCATAAGGTTATCGATTTAATTCGGTTTTTTCATGCAAGGAAATAATTTTACAAAGAAGATTAGATGCAGAGTACAAGTATATGACATAATTTTAAATATTGTGAAAATTTTTAGAACTTGCAAAAGTATATAAGGGGTAGCAGGTAGCGCTTAAGTGATTTATGCCTGATAATATTATCAAACACTCACGGTATGTCAACGACAGATTAGCAGGTTTGCTATCAGCGATCAGCTGTCAGCTATCAGGAGGAAATACAATCAGGCATTGGTTTCCCGATAGATGAAAAATTATAGCTGACGTCAAGTCACTAATGAATGTGAGCTTGAAATGGCCGTTTTTGCTATCAGCGATCTGCTGTCAGCTAACAGGAGGAAAATCTGTGATGTGTTGAATTACCGACTGTTGATAACAAACGGCTAACGGCAGATTTTTAAAACACCAGATGATTGATATTATACCGGGTTGTATTACCGGTAACAAACAAACGTTGCACTATGATAGATATTTCAGCTGAGCATCATTACGGCAGGAGATACTTTGTATCAATGATAACAAAGTCAGCCGGCTTATCTATGTTCCTGTCGGTTCCCGGGGTAAGCCTTGCAAAAGGGTTATGGGAAATTCAACAATCATTTACGGTGGGTGAAGTGATGGATCTTTTTATAAAAGAGGTACCAAATGCTCCTTTTGAAAAAACTGTTGACACCTTAAAATCAGGAAGCCGTGAGCAGGTAGTTACGGGTATAGTGACTACTATGTTTGCCACCATCGGGATCATCCGTAAAGCCATAGCGCTGAAAGCGAATTTTATCATCGCCCATGAGCCAACTTTTTATAACCATGCCGATAACACGGGCTGGCTGGAGAATGATGAAGTGTATAAATATAAAGCGGATCTCCTTAAAAAAAATAAAATAGCTGTCTGGCGGTGTCATGATTACATCCATAGTCACCGTCCGGATGGAGTCAGGACAGGAGTAATAAAAGCATTAGCATGGGAAAAATACGCTGATGCAGATAATCCTCAAATTATTACACTGCCACCATTGACATTGAAAGATTTGATTATTCATGCTAAAGAAAAACTTGGTATTGCAAGTGTTCGTTATGAAGGAGACCTGTTGCAAAGTTGCCGGCGGCTGTTGGTTTTGCCAGGTGCGGCAGGCGGCACCACGCAGATCCAGTCTGCAGGTTCCCTAAAGCCCGACGTGATTATTGTGGGTGAATTATCCGAATGGGAGACCGCGGAATATATAAGGGATGCAAGGCTGACGGGTAGCAAAATAGCATTGATTGTTTTGGGCCATGCTGTAAGCGAAGAGGCTGGGATGGAATGGATGGTTGACTGGTTGCAACCCAAACTGCCGGGGGTAAAGGTTACTCATATAGCATCCCTAAATCCCTTGTCTTTTTTCTGATATATTTCGCCGCAAAAAGCTTTAATACTTAAAGGCTAAAAGCTATTTTAAATTTTATCTCATGCCAGGGTACCTGGAGTGCTTCCCTGGTTGTTACAATATCACGATCAAATGGACGGTTAAGATTATTACCCGCAAGGTCTTCCAGTCTCGATTCAATCCTTATAGAATAATTTCCGGGCTTCCATTTACTGCGGGGAATAAATCGACAGCTCTTATCTCTATTAAAGATTTCAAAGTTTCCTTTTATAGTGACGCCATGTTCATCTTTAATTTGAAGGCTCTCTTCAAACAGGTAATGATCCAACGGTTCATCGGTATGTATAATAAGGGCATTCTTCAAATTTTTGATGGGCAGCATTAGTTTCCAGTGATCCGTATCAGGTGATAAGTTATCACGGTTTCCGGCAACGAAAGATTTATTAAAATCTTTTTGTAATGGCACACCCTGTACATCCTTCCACTCATGAGAGATGACTAACCGGTAGTGTTGTAATCTTTTTAATGGTGCTCCTAACTTTAAATTAGGTTGAAGATAACGTTTAATGCGCCCTGGGTCAAACCATACAGTGAGAACGGTTCTGTCTTCGTTCCATAGCTCCGGCTGAAGATTTAAAAATTCACCCTTTAGTGTGTCACCATTACGCTTAAGCAGGGTAATATATTTTGCAGATTGTCCTTCACTCATCGGGTGTGAAAAGGCAAGGTATAATTTTAAAACGTTTTCCGGAAGGGTATCCTGCTGAGGAAAGCATGTTATCACTTCCGGAAAATTTTTTATATCGGCAGCCGGCACGTCAAACTCAGCGGTCTGTTTATTCTTATAATAAATGATGTAATGCGATCCACGTGAAAACGGCAACAGTGGCTCAAAGATATATTTATCTTTAAGTTGCAACACACCTAATATAGCAGTGAGGTCTTTATCGTTTAGTAAGCAAATTTTTAAGTAGCTGCTTATGGTATCAGGTTGAATTTTTTTAAATAGCGTTTTAGGAAGACTAACAGCCATAGCCTTATTATTAATCCATATTATTTCAATGCGGGTGTCCTGCTTATTGCTACAGCTACAAAATAATACAAGTATAAAAAAAGCCAGGTGATGAAACTTCCATGACCTGGTAGATGATAGAAATAAAGTTTTATAGATTGGTATCATCAACGGTCAGTAGATCTATGTCACCATTTGCTTTTTTCCGGATCATCACAAGCCGGTTATCCATTTTATCCATTTGCATCACACCGGTATAAGCGGGCAATAATTTAAAGTCAGTACCTGCCGTACCGGAAACTTTTTCTGTAAGCGTGCCTTCGAAAGCCTCGATAGTTTTGTAGTTGATTTCTGAGACAGCTCTTGCGGTGTTGGCCATCAGTAACACTGTTTCTCCATTTTTCGTTAAGGTTGTCATATCGATAGGTGAGTTGCCAGCACCCATTTCAGCTACCGTTCTGCCTTTAACGTGTGCTCCTGCCTTCAGTTCATCCAATGGAAAAAGGACAAGCGGCGTACAGGTATAGCTCGCGATCAGGTAGTCTTTGCCGTGAATTTTACCGGTTGTGAAAGTACGTATCGGGGAGGTTGTTTCATAACGGCCATGAGAGGCATGGTAGATTTCCAGTGAAGCCTGGTCCTGGCTGGTGGTGAAAGGAAAAGGTATGCTGCGGAATGTAGAACTGAATTCTTTGTTGGACAGTCCGCTAAGAAAAACTTTACCATTAGCAAATTCTATATCAGAGATGGTGGAGATGCGCAGAGGACGACCCCTTGCATCTTTCGCGTCTTCGGCATTTACGTCGTTAAGGACAATAGAAGAAAATGCTACGTCTTTCATTGGTACCGCTTTGAGCTCATTGTTTTCAATGCTCAATAGTGCGGGAGTACCGTCGGTATATTGAACGGCGATGTATATTTTTTTAGAAAGAGGATTTACAGCCATATCCATGATGCTGATATTTTCTTTTTGTGTGCCCAGCGCGGCGGCTATTTTCTGATCAATATTATCGATCGTTACGGCAGCAGGAGCAGCATTGTTCTTTGCATCTTTGGTATCTACTGCAAACACCGACGCGCTTTTGGAATCACCGATAAACAATATGCCGTCTTTACCAAACGACAATGCGCTGATAGATTTTATTGCGGGTGTCCCTTTGGTAAAGCTATAAGGAGAGGTGACAGCCGGCTTGTAGGTAGCCGCAAGCAATACAATTCCTGCCAGCACTATAGCGGAATACCAATAGTTGTTTTTCATTGTTGGATTTTTAAAATGAAGATTATTGTATATCGGTCCCAGGCATTAAATTCACAAAACACCTGAAATTATTTCATGGTAAATGATGTATGAATGTAAAGAATAAATTTCGGATTGAAAATTTGTAAGCTATATGTCTTCATACGGCTACTGTTCTGAACTATGATTTGATTAATTATTATTATTACAAAAATTCGCAAACCTTCCTGGCAAGCT
>Ga0123336_10001943_pt1 | contig 18372 bp, 19 predicted proteins | sample SSSSmetaG_FD_96466 | JGI IMG/M metagenome (GOLD analysis project Ga0123336, IMG submission 96466) | Glacier valley bacterial and archeal communities from Borup Fiord, Nunavut, Canada, to study Microbial Dark Matter (Phase II) - ​SSSS metaG | ecosystem: Environmental > Aquatic > Freshwater > Ice... | reverse complement strand
TTTTAGCTACTCTTGGAATAAATATAAAGTCACATTTATCTCTTAAATACTCTACATGACCCATGAATACTTTAGAAGATAAACATGATTCATCTATTGAATGTTTAAGTCCTTTATTTAATATTTCTCTATTTGTTTGTGGACTTATAATTATATCTATATTTAATTTTTTGAAGAAATTAATCCACATATCCTTGTATTTGAAATACAACAGGGCTCTTGGTATACCTACCTTAATACTCAACAACATCACTCCTACTTTTTTATATATGACTGTAATTATACTATATATTAAGACAAAAATATAGTATAAACTCCTAATTTCATTATAATACCATAAAAAAACATAAAAAAACATAAAAAATGTGCTCTAAAATACATAGAACACATTATTTGTTGTACTTTTGTAAATTATTTTCTATTAACAGAAATAGTATAATAACTATTTCCACGATATTTTCCTGTTACTGTATCAAAATCTTCTTTTCCATCGAAAGTAAATACCGTTAACTCAATTGGAGATATGATATTTTTTGTTGCTTTATCTCCAACTAACTTTACTGATGTACATTGAGTATTTGCTGTCATTTCTGGTTGTGTTACATGATAATATGCTCTACCTGGAATTAAATTTACATCATCATATAAGTAAAGTTGTAACTTAGGAAACATTAAATATGCATGATCTGGATTTAATATTATTTGATCAACTACTTCTCCTGTATTAAGAGTAAATTTAATATTATATCCTATTCTATATTTTTCAACATTTGAATATTTATTCCAATACTCTTTCCAAACATTTTCAAAATATTTTGAGCTAACTAAAATATCATTTGTAGGTATAGCGTAGAATAATCCCATTATTGCTTCAGCATCCCATACAGAAGAATATTGAGTTATTAATTGTTTTCCATTATTGCCTTTTATATATAAACCAATTTTTATTGGATTATTATCAACATATGCTTCAACTTTTGGCTCTTCTATTACTGCCTCTACTTGTTCTTCTATAACTTCTGCTATTACTTCCTCTTTCTGTTTGTTATCTCTAGTATTAAAATATATAATTGTAATTACTAAAATTATGAGTATAGTTACTATGAATAGTCTTTTTTTCAAATTTATCACTTCCTTTTAACATTATATCATTTATTAGTAAAAATTCAAATAGTAAATAGATAAAATTTATATATTATAAAATAATAAATAAATCCTATACAAATGATAATAAATATGGTATAATATTGTTTTAATGTTGAGATAATAAATCTTATACATTATATATGATTTTAGGAGGAAAAAATAATGAAATTATATAGTAACGAAATAGTATTTAGAGGGCATCCAGACAAGGTATGTGATCAAATAAGTGATGCTTTGCTTGATGCATGTTTAAAACAGGATAAACTAAGCAGATGTGGTATTGAAGTTGTAGGTGGTAAAGGAACAATATTTATTACTGGTGAAATAACTTCAAATGCTGTTATAAATGTAGAATCTATAACAAAAAGAGTTTTAGAAGATATAGGTTATAGTAGTAATTACACTATAATAAACAATATTGGAAAACAAAGTAATGATATAGCACAAGGTGTTGATGTAGGCGGAGCTGGAGATAATGGTATGATGTTTGGTTATGCTTGTAATGATACAGAGCACTCACTCCCTACTGCTATGGTTATATTACAAAAGTTTTCTAAGCAATATGATGAATTAAGAAAAATAGATACAAGATTTAAACCAGATGGCAAAACTCAAATAACTGGTCTATATGATGGTGATTTTAAATTAAAAGAAATTAAAACATTTACAATATGTTATCAAAATACAGAAGTAGATAGAGTTGAAACTGATGATATAATAAAAAAAATGGTAGAAAAAATAGCAAACAAATATGGTATTAAAATAAACGAATTTCTTATTAATCCTACTGGAAAATTTGAAATTGGTGGTTTTGAAGGTGATGCTGGACTTACTGGTAGAAAAATAGTAGTAGACAGTTATCAATCTTTTGCTAATGTTGGTGGTGGTGCTTTTAGTGGTAAAGATCCAAGTAAAGTAGACAGAAGCGGAGCATACAAAGCAAGAGAAATTGCAAAAAAAGAATTGAAAGCAAGAAATCTTAAATGGTGTGAAGTTCAACTAAGCTATGCAATAGGAATAGAGAGACCATTAGCTATATACATTGATAGTAGTGATGGCGTAATAGAACCAACAGATGAATTATATGAAGAATGTAAACCATTCAATATTATAACAGACTTAAAACTTAGAGAAACAAAATATGAAGAAAAAGCAAGATTTGGACACTTTAGTTAATAACAACTATACTGCCATATTTAGCTAGCAATAATAAATACCCCACAGTATTAATATATTGATACTGTGGGGTTATTTATTATAATAGTTTACGTAATACTTGACTTTTTTTTATAAATATGTTATACTATACACATATTTATATTTTTGGCAATAATTGTATATTGATTATTGTATATTAGTTTTTCTAATTATGATAATTAATTTATATTTTTTTAACTATTCACTATATTATTATATTAAAAAGGAGGCTCTTATTTATAGCAATTGATAAGGATCGGACTGTATTTATAAATAGTGATTTTACACTTGAACTTTCGGGTACAATTGCAAAGCAAATAATTGAAATGACTGTAACAAGTATACAAGAACCTATTTACGTGATTATAAACTCAAATGGTGGTAATATACGTGCATTACGCACAATAAAAACTGCTCTTAAGATTTCAACATGTAAAATTATCACAATTATAATAGGTGTTGCTAGGAGTTCAGCAGCAATCCTTTTTCTTCAAGGTGACGAAAGAATAATGTTGCAAAATACTGAATTGTTATTTCATGAACCAAGAGGAACTTATACCAATGCTACCTATTTAGAAATGTTATCGGATACTAAAAAATGTAAAATTGATTATGATTTCTTTATAAATGAAATTGTAAGAATAACTACTCTATCTAAAAAATCAGTGAAAAAGAGAATTTTAAATATAGACTATATTTTAATTCCTGAAGAAGCAGTTAAAATAGGAGCTGCAACAAAAATTATAACTGATATTTCGCAGTTATAAAAATAAAAGAAGATGATTATAATTAAATCATCTTCTTTTTTTATCGATTTATTAACTTCTTAATTTTTCTGGGGATGTTCTTTTAATATCTTCTAATCTAATACAACTGCCATAATATTTTTTAATTATTTCACAGCCTTGGATGCCTATATCATATGGTCCACTTGCTATTGTATTATCTACTTCAACTGGACTACAAAATCCATCTGGAGAGGATTCAGTATAAAAATATATAGCAACCCAGCTGCATACTTCTTCTATCCATACAAAGTACCAATTTTCCATTTTTAGTGATGGAAAATTGTTGCGTGAAATACCACCTCTCTCTTTTTCACGGAAATTATACTCTTCTATTTTTGATTGTGACATTTGGTTAATATCCTCTTCCTCTAAATCATTAAATTTCTCACCATCTTCTAAAACATAAATAGACATATCTGTGTCTGGAACACCATTTGGTTCAAATTGAATGATAGAAATTTTCATATTACAACCCTCCTAAAATTATTTTAGAGTATATTGTTTTTATAGATTGTATTATATCACATTTACCATAATATGTCAATAAAACCTAAGAGTTAATAATAACACTTAGGTTTTAATATTTTATTCCTACATATCGTTTCTAATAATATCCTCAAATGTTTCACCTTTTACAATGATTCTAGATTCTCCATCTTTAACCATAACTACAGGAGGTCTTAATATACGATTGTAATTTGATGACATTGAATAATTGTATGCTCCTGTTGAGTATACAGCTATAATATCTAGTGGTTCTGGTTTTTGAATTTTCATATTCTCACCTAATAAGTCACCACTCTCACAACATTTACCTGCTAAAGTTATTACATCATCTATTGCTTCATTCATTCTATTTGCAACTCTTGCAGTATATTTTGCTTGATATAATGCATATCTTGGATTGTCTGCCATTCCTCCATCAATAGATACATATTTTCTTATTCCTTCTATTTCTTTAATTGTTCCAACAGTATATAGTGTAATACCTGCAGGTCCTGATATTGATCTACCTGGTTCTATATATATAAAAGGTACTTTTATTTTAAGTTCACTGCAAGTTTGTAATACTACTTTAGATACTCTTTCCATATATTTCTCGTATGCAATTGGATCATCTTCATTTGTGTACATTATACCAAATCCGCCACCTAGATTAAGTTCTAAAATTTCATGGTTATATTTATTTTTAATTTCTGCTATAAAGTTTAACATAATTTTTGCTACATCTTCAAAAGGTTCAACATCAAATATTTGTGAACCTATATGGCAATGTAATCCTACTAAATTTATATTCTCCTTTTGTATAGCTTCTGCTACAGATTTTTCTGCCTCATTATTTTCTAAAGCAAGTCCAAATTTACAATCTATCTGACCTGTTTTAATATAATTATGTGTATGTACATCAATACCAGGTTTTATTCTAAGCATTATATCTACTATTACATTTTTGTCTTTTGCAATTTCATTTAAAATATTAAGTTCATATATACTATCTACAATTATTCTTCCTACTTTATTTTCTATTGCCATCTCTAACTCTTCTGCACTTTTATTGTTTCCATGAAAAACAATTTTTGCTGTATTAATTCCAGCTTTTATTGCTGTATATAATTCGCCACCTGAAACAACATCTATTCCAAGTCCTTCTTTATCTGCTATTTTGATTGCTTCTTTGCAACAAAATGTTTTACTTGCATAAAGTACACGTCCATTTTCATTGTAAAACTTGTCCATAGAATCTTTAAATTTTCTCATATTTTCTACAAAAGTATCTTCATCCATTACATATAACGGAGTTCCATATTTTTTTACTAAATCGATAACATCTACTCCACCTACTACAAGATGTCCTATTTTATTTACTTCTGGATTGTTTATATTTATCATAATTCCTCCTATTAATATTTCAGTTGCACCTACTATTGAATATAGATTATATCACATTTATTTAATATTATAAAGTGTTATGTAGAAATTATACATCAATTCTAAATTTTATACTTATGAATATATATAAAAGTAGTTGGAGGAATGATTATGTATTTATTTGAAGAACCAGTTTCTAGTATTATTATAAATACTAGTGAACACACTCTCTCATTGTATATAGATAATGAATTTTCTAAAACTTACCCAGTTGCTGTTGGTAAACCAACTACACCTTCTCCACTAGGAACATTTAAAATATTTAGTAAAGGACTTAATCCTGGTGGACCATATGGAGCTCGTTGGATGGGTTTATCTAAACCTCATTACGGTATACATGGTACTAATAATCCATCTTCAATCGGACTTGATGCATCACACGGATGTATACGAATGCAAAACGAAGATGTTATTGAACTTTATGATCTTGTATCAATAGGTGATATAGTTGAGATAATTTAATAAAAGAGGAAGTTAGAGAACTACAACATTCTCTAACTTCCTCTTTTATTTTATCTTTTTTTATCCTTGTTTCTTTTATCATTTATTATCTTAATATGTTCACCAGTAATAAGTTTAACATTATTTTCAATTGCCCATGCAACACATGCTTTAAGAACAATATTTAAAAATACTCTAGGAACTTTTATAAGACCTAAACACGCTTCATCTGTAAACTTAATATCAGTATCCATTCTAGATGATGCATATTTTACTGTATCTATACTTAAACATTTATCTTTTGGTATTGGCTCATGAATTGGTTTTTTAGATTGTGTATACCAGAAGTTTTTACTATCCCTATATCCATAATCTACTGGAATAGATGGAAAACTATTTGTGTTTACTCCATCTACTATACTCTTATGAAATTTACTTTTAAGTAATATATTATCTATTTTAAGTATAAAATGTGCTCCATACATAGTTGTTATTCCATTGAAATCGTGATATGGCGGAAGATATTCTTCTTTGACGGTATCTTGAGACGCATTATCTAATTCTTTTAGCCATGTACATTCAAACACTTGAAATGCTTCTTCTACAATCTTCGGATAGTTTTCTGTTATATTATCTCTTGAACTTTTACCATCAATTAAAGTAAACAAACAATTTTTCATTTTCTCTTCTGGAGTTTCACCAGGATATCCAAGTCTTACTGCCTCTTTAAAATACTTCTTTTTATCAGGTATAAAGTTTATACTGCACTTACCTGTTTTCAATATGTTTTTACATGTGTTAGAACTGTTTCTACAGCAAAGTAACATTGCATAAGATTCCTTACCTGCTATATAATACGGAAAGCATAATGAATACGAACCTAAATTTGTCATATTGTTATCACAAAGTGTTCCTATAAGTGTTGTTGGCATTGGAAAAAAGCTAGAAGTCTGATAAAAATTATCCATTATTCTCAAATTTTTAAAATCATTAAATTCTTCTACTGATTTACTCATTTCTTCTTACACCCCTTTATACTATTCAATTGTTTTTAAAGCTTCAACCATATTAATATTCTTTATTTTTTTAAGTAGTACTGCATTTACAAACCAAGCAAATACTAATGTAAGTATCACAGATATTACAAAGCTTATTGGATATATATCTCTTCCAAACATAAGCATTTCTACTTCAGCTGTACCTATTACATATTTTGCTAAATAATATCCTAGTAATAGTCCAAATAACGAACCAATTAAAGTAAGTATTAGATTCTCTCTATATACATAACTTGAAACCTCTTTTTCATAGAAGCCTAAAACTTTAATTGTTGCAATCTCTCTCATTCTCTCACTTATGTTTATATTCGTTAAAGTATATAGTACAATGAATGATAATAGAGCAGCAGAAACTATTAATATTAATACTACATAATTGACACTGTTTATCATTTCAGCAAATGTTTTAAGCATATCATCACTAAACGTTACCGATGCTGCACCTTTAGAAGATACAATACTTTTTGATATTATATCTTTTTGACTATCTTCTAATGCAGTTAGTTTTACATCAATTTGATTATACTCTGGTTTTACCAAGTATAGGTCTTCATATAACTTTGGTGACATGTATAAATAATGAAGTAAATAATTCTCTGATATACCACTTATGCTAACTTTATATTTATCTGTTTCACCATTCTTTATGTATATCTCATCCCCTATTTTTGCTCCAATTACATTTGCTAATTTTTCTGTTAATATAACTTCATTATCACTTAGTATATATTTTTGCTCTGACACACGATCATTAAGCGTTATATAGTCATTTAAGCTTTTTATATCTTCAGGTACTATAATGTTACAACTACTCTCTTTTGACCCTAACCCTATATCTATGCTCTTTGATAATAAATTTATTTTTGATTCATAATTTGGAATAGCTGAAATTAAATTTGAAATATTTTCAGACTCTGATTGTGACAAACCATCCTTTGTATTAACTGACATTTGATAAGTATATATCTCACCAAATTGTTTTGTTCCAATTGCTCCTATTGAATCTTTAAGTGCAAATCCTACAAGTAATAATGCTGTACATCCAGCAACACCTACAACTGTCATAAAGAATCTACTCTTATATCTAAATAAATTACGTGCTGTTACTTTATGTGTAAATTTAAGCTTATTCCAAATAAATGGTATACGTTCTAATAATATAATCTTACCAGGTTTTGGTGCTTTTGCAATCATTAGACTAGCTGCATTTTGAATAAGAGTTTCATAACATACTGTAACAGCTGAAATTGATGTAACTAACACCGCAGCTATCATAACTAATATAGCAAACGCAGTATCAAACTGCAATATTAATTTAGGTAATGTATATAACGAAGAATATGCATTTACTATAAAGGCTGGAAAGAAGGTAAATCCTATGAAAATACCAATTATGCCACCTAGTATACTTGCAAGAGATGCATATGTTAAGTACTTGAGTACTATAAACCTTCTGCGATATCCTAAAGCTTTCATTGTTCCTATATATGTACGTTGCTCATCAACAAGTCTACCAATACTTGTAAAACAAATTAAAATAGCAACTAAAACAAATATTATAGGGAATACTTTAGATATTGCATCCATCCTATCAGCAGCATTTGCATAATCTGCATATCCTACATTCATTTTTCTATCTAGTACATGCCAAGTAACTTTTGGTAGTGAATTTATTTTATCTTTTGCATCTTGTATTTCTTTTTCAGCAGTTGCAAAATTTAGTAGTGTATCACTTTGTTTATTAAACGACATTACATTTTTAAAAATCTCAAATTTTGCTTTTGCATCTTTTAATTCATTCTCATTGTTTTGAACTATTATATTTGCTTCTGATTGTATCTCTTCATAACGAATATTTGATCTTAAAGTACCTAAATCTTCTAAAGATTTACGAAGTGCCTCTATGTTATCATAATATTCATCAGTATATGCAGATGAATCATCAATATAACTTGCAGTTATATATACACCGTTATATACTGGTAATTTAAAATCTGATTCTTGTATAATCATAAATGTAGAAATCTTACCATTACCTATAGCACTTGTGCCACGTTCCTTTGAAATATACAAAGGAGATTGTACTATACCTACTACAGTAAATTCATCCATAGAAACATTATCTAAAATATTACTACTATTACCTGAAGTTAGTTTTATTATAGATCCTATTTCTAAATTCATTTTTTTAAAATTACTTTTTTCTATAACACACTCACCAGGGTTTGTAGGTAACTTACCTAATATAAGTGATGGTCTATTTATATAGCTCTCATCGGTAGTATTAGGTAATGAATTTATTTTAACGACGTAGCTTGTATCCTCCACATCTATCATAGCGTCAATAGAATATGAAGGCATAATACCTTTTATTCCATCTACACTTTTTATTGCTTCTATGTCCTCTTTATTAAATCCAACACTGGATACAAGATAAAAATCCATAAGTTTATTATCTTTAAAGTATTGATCTGCAGTTATCTTCATGTCTGGACAAGTCATTTTTATACCAACGAAAAAAGATATACCAATTGCAATTATAGCAAGTATTGCTAAAAATCTACTAAAGGACTTTTTGATTTCTCTAAAGATATCTTTAAATAGAGTTTTACCCATTACCATTCAATCCTTTCAACAGGAGTTGGAGTTTCATTTTTAGTAATACTTTCAACTTTTCCGTTTTTCATTTTTATTACTTTATCTGCCATAGGCGTTATAGCTAAATTGTGAGTTATAACAATAACTGTCATACCAGTACTGCGGCATGTATCTTGCAATAACTTTAATATTGATTTACCAGTAGTGTAGTCTAATGCTCCAGTAGGTTCATCACATAACAATAGTTTGGGATTTTTAGCTAACGCTCTAGCTATTGATACACGTTGTTGCTCTCCACCTGATAATTGAGATGGAAAGTTATATAACCTATCGCTCAGTCCAACCTGTGCTAATATTGTTTTAGGGTCAAAAGAATCTTTGCAAATTTCAGTTGCAAGTTCAACATTCTCTAAAGAATTTAGATTTTGTACTAAGTTATAGAATTGAAAAACAAATCCTATATCATTTCTACGGTATGTAGTAAGTTCTTTTTGGTTTAATTTACTAACTTCTTTTTCATCAACAAAAAAGTTTCCCGCATCACTAGAATCCATTCCACCTAAAATATTTAAGACTGTACTTTTTCCAGCTCCACTTGCTCCGGCTATTATAACAAACTCTCCTTTATCAATTGAAAAGGTAACACCATTAACAGCATGTATTTCTATGTCCCCTACCTTGTATGTTTTCTTTATATCTGAAAATTCAATAAATGTACTCATTCTTTTCTCCTAATCTATATTTTAATTACTCGTTTATTATTATATCAATATTATATATAAAAAACAACTTAATATTTGTTATTTAAATATATTTCATAAATAATGTAAATTAAAATTTGTATATTACAAAGAACTTAAAGAGGCAATTATTGTTATAAATGAAATAAAAGGATAACTCTTAGGTTAAGAGTTATCCTTTTTTATGTCAAAAGTGTATATTACTACACTTGAATTTTCTTACTTTTTAATCATTTGTCAAATTTAGAAGTTTAAAGTTTATTCATTTTTTCTTCAAGTTTTCTTCCTTTTAAAAAAGCAACACAACTTATACATATTCCTACTGATGAAACTATTATAAATCCTAGAAGTGATTTCATAAAAAACATTCCACCAACTGCTATTCCAGCTCCAATAACAAATATCCTATAGTACATGATATTCAACCGTAGCATTTGCTGTTTACTTAAATTCTTATTTGACATGTGCACTCCCCCTTATATATTTATATTAGGATTAATTATTATTACGATATGTATTATATATCTTTTTTTCTATGAAGTCAACTTTTACCATTAGAATATGAAAAAACATATAGATTTTCTCTATATGTTTTAATTAAATTAGCATTTCACCGCTATATATGATATTTCACTGTCGTAATGATTTTTACGAATTACTTTTTTACCATCTCTCCAATTCCATTGATTTAAATCTACATTAGGTTCAAGTCTTTTAACAGGTGTACCATAAAATTTAGAATACCAATAACCATCTTGCTTTTTAATAACCATATGATAATCTATATCATGGTAATAATCTCCATCGTGATACAATGTTGAAAATCTTAGTGCTAATAATTTTTCACCATGTGAAGGTTTAAAATTTTTATCAACTATTCTTGATGGAATTTTAAGTTTTTTTAAATCTTCCATCACTATTTGTGTGATAGTATTGATATCAGTATTCTCCCATCTACCATTTGCATCTTTAAGAATTCTATCATATTTTAATCCTATGCAATAGGAATAACACCGAACATCCTTATTCTTTTTTATTAAATTTAATAATTTCATATTAATACCTCCAATAATTATATTTAGATAATTAACTATTTTTAACTTCATTAATTATACCATATTTACATGCGATTTTCAACCTTATGCCACTCAAATGCACTTATATAGCATAAAACAACCTATAAACATATACAATTTATAGGTTGTTTATAAATATCATACTTTTTAGAGATTAAAATTGCACTGTGATGTATACAATTTTACTATTATAATGATTTTCTTTGACTCTATTATTACTATCACGCCAGTTCCAAGATTGAACATCTGTACCGAGTGGAAGTTTTTCTGGAGGTAATTGACCAAATTTAGAATACCAATAACCATCTTGCCTTTTGACAATAACATGATAATCGGAATAATAATAACAATCATCATGTAGCCACATAAGGCCAGCTCTTAATGCTAACAAATTTTCATTAGTAGAAGGAATATATTTTTCATCAACAATTTTGCTATCTATCTTAAGTTTTTCTAAATCTTTTATCATTAGATCAGCAATGAGATTAATATCATTTTTTTCCCATTGTTCTTGTTTAATACCAACTTGTCTGTCATAATTAAGACCTAGACAATATGGGTAACACCGAACTATATTCGGTTTTCGTATAAAACTCAATAAATTCATATTGTAACCCCCAATAATTATATTATGAGTTTAAACAATTTTTAATAACACAGATTATACCATATTTACATAACATTTTCAATACTACGTTATAATTTTTATGGTTTAAACCCAGTATAAGCAAACAACTCTTCATCTGCAGATATATTTGATATACGCCAAAAGTTTTGTTTGTGGATTATAGTAAGTGTGGCATTGTAATTGCCTGCAACACCCGTAGAAGTCTTTGTAGTAAATGTTATGTGAAATGTATAAGTGCTATCATTTTTCTTAGTAAATTCGGTAATTTTGAAGCTATCAACCCATGGACTTGATATACCAGTAACCCAATTAGGAAAAGTTTTTTCAAGCTGAGCTTTATACTCAGTTTTGAGTTCTTTGTTCATAACCGAATATTGCATAGCAGCACTTCTCATCTTCAATCCATTTGACCAAACATTAACTGCTTCTTCAGGAGTACAAACCCCTACATTATCCATAGCATCTATTAATAAATTACTACGAATCTCATATTTGTTTATATTTAGTGATGTTGCAACATATTTAATATCTACTACATCAACAAATAGATTAAACATTACAATCAACAATACTATTATAATAATTGTAATAACTACTATATGTTTTGCTTTTTTAGACGATACTATTTTCATTTAATACATCTCCTATATTATTTATATAACATTATATGAGATGTATACTGCTAATATTATAGCAATATGAAAACAAAAAACTTAACTATTTATCATTGTAATGTTATTCCAATTGTGATATAATATGACAAATACTTTTTGATATTATAATATGTGATCCTATAATTGCAAACGTAAATTGGGATATAGGGTAAATAAGTGTCTAAGGACTAGAAAGAGAGAATTAATAATGAATATATTTTATAATAAAGATACAGGAAAATCAAACATTAAAAATATAGTGATAGTTGTAGGTACAGCTTTATTTGGTATCATATTAATAACTAATACAATAGTAACTATACCCGTAGGAAAAATAGGTATAAAGACACAATTTGGAGCAATAAAGGGTAATACATTAGAAGCGGGACTTAATTTTAAAATACCATTCATTCAAAAAGTAAGTGAAATGAATTGTCAAATACAAAAAATAGAAATAGATGCAAGTGCTGCTAGTAAAGATATGCAAACAGTTACCAGTAAGATAGCAGTAAATTACAGTATAGACAAAAATATAGCAACTACTTTATATAAAGAAATAGGATTAAAATATCAAGATATTATTATAAGTCCAACAATTCAAGAAGTTATAAAGGGAGTTACAGCGCAGTATACCGCAGAAGAACTTATAACTAAAAGAAGTGATGTATCTACTAAAATATCTGAAAATTTAATAACTAAACTAGAAAGTAAAGGAATTACAATTAGTGGTGTAAATATAATTAATTTTGATTTTAGCACAGAATATAACAAAGCAATAGAAGCTAAATCAGTGGCTCAACAATCTACTTTAAAGGCTCAACAAGATTTAGAAAGAATCAAAGTAGAAGCTGAACAAACTATAACAAAAGCAAAAGCAGAAGCAGAAGCAATGAGATTACAAAAACAAGAGTTAACACCTGAATTAATACAAAAACAAGCTATTGAAAAATGGAATGGTATTTTACCAACAACAACAGCAGGACAATCTATTCCATTTATAAATATTAAGTAAATTAATTAGGGCAGTAGTATAAGCAAATCCCCTATATATAAAAGAGTAATGGCAATGGTATTTAGCTATAAATACCATTGCCATTTTCTATACACTTAATATTGTAATAGCATATTAATTAATTTTCCCATAAATTCTTTGTAATTTCTTCAATATGTTTTTGTCTATCACTAGTTGATTTATTATCAATTACTATTACTGCATTTTCTACTGTTAATACATTACCAACTTTACAACCATATGGAAGTTTAGATATCTCAATATTAATCATTGATCTATCTTCTGTTTCACAAACTGCATAATTACCTTCAAATCTATCTATAATTACTTTCATACATCTCTCCTATTCTGGTGAATTAAAATTATATGTTCCTTATTTACAGTTAAATGTTATATTATTACCATCACTTGTAGCAATTATAGTACCTTGCTGATCTGTCCTGTATACAGGTATACCTGCATCCTTTAATCTATCCATAGTCAATTGGTTAGGATGGCCATAACTATTATCTTTTCCAACACTAATTACAGCATATTTAGGTTTTACTTTATTTAAGAATTCTTGTGTTGTTGAACTCTTACTAGCATGATGACCTACTTTTAAAACATCTGCATTTAAATTTAATCCATTATTTATCATTTCTGATTCAGAGACTGACTCAGAATCCCCTGTTAGTAGAAAACTATTATTACTAAATGTTAATTTAATAACTATAGAATAATCATTTGCATCATCATATGAAGCTGAATTCGGAGCCATTATTTCGAATGTAGCTTCTCCGAGTTTAAATATCTCCCCTACTCTTGGTGAATAAAGTTTCATTCCTTTATTTGTTACTGACATAACAAAATCTTCAAATGTTTTTGTTGTAGCTGTTTGTTTAGGAAATATTATTTTATCTACGTCATATGTATTTATAACTTGATCAAGACCACCTATATGATCTTCATGAGCATGTGTGCCAACTACATAATCTAATTTAGTTATTCCTTGACCATTAATATATTGTGTTACTAAACCTGCATCTGCATTATTACCACCATCTATAATCATTGAGCTATTACCTTGCTTTATCAATATACTATCAGCTTGACCTACATCAATAAGATGTACTGTTATATTTCCATTTAAATTATCCACATTTTGTAGATAATTTACAACTTCACCTTTATCTATATTTGTTTGATACAATATTATTAAAATAGGTATAATAAGTAAGTATAATAATACTGATTTTTTATTCTTTTTATATTTTATATTCATAATTCCCCTTAGCTTGAATTTCAAGTACATATAATATGTTATCACATAATTCAACATTTTTCAACAATTAATTATAATATATTTATTTAATGCTTACTTTATTACAATTCAACAAATACAAAGAAAACAGTATAGAATATTATCTATACTGTTTTCTTTATATTTTATTACTTTATTATTATTTTATTACTATTATATCTACAATATCATGATTTCCTGTAATTGTATCTTTTGCAATTGAATCAAATCCTGCAAGTTTTAGTATTTTATATAAGTCATTTGGACCTTCACCGTTATATCCAGCAGTTACTGTAAAGATATAGATAGTATAATCCATATCAGTATAAAATATAACTGGATACTCTTCAAGTGAACATTTACTGTCTGGTAATCCTACCCACTTATCATAAAAAACTTTAACTTTAGTTATTCTCTCTGGTGAAACTGTTTTAAGTAATTTTTCAAATACCTCTACGGCCTGATAGCTACCTGCCTCTTTAATAGTAATATATTCATAGCTCTTCTCCTCATAAATTTATTTAGTTTTACTACTTTTACAATTGTTTAAGTATTTTTAATATTGACCTATTAATTATATCATATTATGTAAACATTATCAAGTTATAAACTATTTACTTGCACTATTACTATTCATTTGTTTCAACTATTATATGATCAGAGCCTATGTTATACCATCTATCATATATATTTTCTTTTACCATAGTATCTAAATCATGTGAAGCAATTATTATTGCTCTTTTTTTATCTTGATTACAAAACTGCTTTATAAATAGCATTACATTTTTAGAAGTATGTTTATCTAAATTAGCTGTTGGTTCATCTAAAAATATTATATCTATTTTATCATCTAAGTTGTATAGTAATCTAGCTAATACCAAACGTTGTTGTTGGCCTATAGAGAACTTATCAAAATGTATTAGTTTTATAGATTCAATAATATCATTATTTTTTGTTTTGTCTATAATACTTTCAGATAATTCTAATTGTGTTAAAATATTTATAATTTTTTTCTTTTCATCTTCTTCTATTTCATAATATGAATCTTTAAGGATAATTTCTTCATATATAGTTTTACAACCCATTTTAGTTTCCGGATCATATAGTATAGCATTTATAATTTTATTATATTTTCCTTTATTGTTTATTCTTAAGCACTTAGTAGTTATATCACTATCAGTTTCGCCTACAAGTGACCTTATAAAGGTACTTTTACCTGAACCTGATTCACCGGATAGTAATATAGTTTCTCCTATTGATATACTCATATGTGGAGCTCTTATGTAGTACTCATATAATTCTTTGTTTTCCTCAGAGTAATATATGTATTCATAATTATCTATCTCAATATCACGTATTTTGAATTTGTTGTTTATTTTTCTACTTTTCTCATTAACATAAACCTTAATTATTTTTTCAAATAGTTCTTCAGATATCTTATGTTGAATTTTAGCATCTGCAATATCTTGTATATCTTTTACTTGTGTGTTAGTTTTCTCTATTACTCTTGCATACAGTGTGAAGAGAGCAATTAACATTGTAAAAGTTTCTAAGTTCATTACCTTTGTTTCCATCATTGATACTCCAACTAATGCAACTATAGAAATTGAAGTGAATACATCATATATTAACCAATCAAATAAATCCTTCTTATCTTTTATATTTGTTTTATCTATTAATTGACTATTTGAATCTATATAGTTATCTATTAAAAATGATTTGTGTTGTTCATTAATAGGTTTAACATTTAATAAGTCAAATTGTTCTTGTGCAACCTTATTAGATAAATCTCTACTAAACTTATAGAATACTTTTCTTCTTTTTCCTTGTTTGTATGATACATATGCCGATAATACTATACTAACTAATGCAATAAACATAAATGCTGGTATATTAGTTACATTCTTAGCTCCTACATATAAAGCACCTATTAACATTATAGTTGTAGTTATTATATCTATTATAGATTTTACAGTAATATCTCTTTTCTTCCTGGCGTTGTTAATATTTTCAAAACAAGATCTAACAACTTCTGCATTAGACATTTTCCTGTATAGTACCTTATCTTCATCTCCATTTAATTTCTCTATTAGTACTACCTTACCTCTTGTCATATTGTATATCTCATTAGTTTTTCTATCTATATCTAACTTGTTTAATTTATCATAGTTCATTCTTATTCTTGATCTTATATAACAGTTAATTTGAAATATAACTCTTTCTAACATATATCCTATTAATAGAATTATACTTAGTGTTGTTTGTCCAGCTATAAAAGCTACTTGTGCTACTGGTAATATAAATGCACCTGTTTTGTTTATAACCATACCAACTAATTCAAAAAACATTGCAAAATACCAATAAAACATTGCTTTAGGTCCGTTTTTTTCAAATGTTACTATTACGTTTTCTTCACTAGTCAAATTGTCTTCAGATTTGGACTTTATAACTTTTTCAATACTTCTATATTTGTTTTTATTTATCTTTGTTATGTTGTGTTCATTAAAAAGTTTCTTGTTCATTTTTTGCCTCCAATATTGATTTTTAAAATTATATCATATATTTTTGCAAAAGAAAACACATAAATCGATACATTTTTCATTATATCAAATTTATGGATTTAAACGATTTATTATTACAAATTTTAAGCAAGAAAAAACACCTATATTTATATAGGTGTTTTTAGAATATTTATTTTGTAAATTCCAAGTGCACAACTTCATTATGTCCTTGAATTAAATCTTTTTGTATATTAAATCCTGCAAGCTTTAAAACTTCCAATAGATCATTAGGACCATAGCAACTAAAACTACTAGCTAATGTAAATATGCAGATGTTTATATCCGTGCGAGTATAAAATATTACTGGATACTTATCAGCAGGACAATCATAATTTGGTAACCCTTTTATCCTATCATAAAAAATTTTAACTTTATTAAAGTTTTCTGCCGGAATAAGTTTAAGTAATTGGGTAAAATCATCTACTATATTGCAATCATAACCTTCTTTAAATATAATATTTATAAGAATCCTCCCCCCGCAAATATATTATTTCCTTTTATAGATTTAAGCAGAATATAAGTACCTCATTTCCATGACAACTTTTTTCATCCTTTCATTAGCTACTTTTTTCTGTTGTTCGTATTGATTACGTTTATCTGCAATCTCTTTGCCAACCTCATCATCACATATACAATCAAACATAAGCTTAGATGATATGTATCCTATTTCTGTTTCACAAACCCAAATCTTTTGTAGTAACTCACTTTTTTCTTTATATAGTTTATAATATTCTAGCATATTACTATCAAGTTGCAACTGTGAAATATCTTTTGTTATCTTATCGATTTGCTCTTTAGCGGTATCACATTGATATTTAGCTGAATCCATACTATCTTTATTATCTTTACCAAATGCGGTATATAAATAATTTAAATGGTTGTATTCCTCTTGTTGAGTTTCGTGAATTACCTCCAATTTCATAACTTGAGATATTAGTAAATAGAAAATATTTTTATCCTTTTGCATATATACGCTCCTCTTCAATTAAATTATTATTTGAAACAGATATAAATTATGTATACATTATATCACAAGGATGTACATAAATCAATAGATGACATTATTTTACATATTTAAAGAGGCAAATATGTAAAATAGTAATATACAAAAAAGTAACTAGAGTTGTAATAACAACTTTAATTACTTTTTAAGCTATATTTTTAATTAAAATATAAGATTAAACTTCATAAGCATATAGAATAAAGCTATTATAACAAATATAATGAACGCAATTAAAGCAATGTATATACTTCTAGCTTTTT
>Ga0123336_10001941_pt1 | contig 18377 bp, 18 predicted proteins | sample SSSSmetaG_FD_96466 | JGI IMG/M metagenome (GOLD analysis project Ga0123336, IMG submission 96466) | Glacier valley bacterial and archeal communities from Borup Fiord, Nunavut, Canada, to study Microbial Dark Matter (Phase II) - ​SSSS metaG | ecosystem: Environmental > Aquatic > Freshwater > Ice... | reverse complement strand
GTTGGGACCAGGCCACCGGATCAAGAGAATGCAAGTTTGTGCTCATCGGCGCACTTTACTTGAGTCTCTTCATGTTGGGTAAGGACAAGTATGGAGTAAGGGGAGAACTAAAATCCTTTCCAGTTCGAGGTTTTAAAGTGCCCACTTATGAAATAGGTTCCCGAAGGATTGCGAAGCGGTCTGACCCAGTAGGTGCCGCTCTGTCCAAGACAGCACGGGTCTTGCGTGACTACGCAAGGGCGGGTCCTTACAGCCCGCTCGAGATAAACCCACTAAGTTGCACTTCTCGAGCGTTACAGGCCCTCGAGCAAAAACGGCGTCTCACTCACGAAAGCTTCGGCGTAGCGCATCCCCACGAAGGTTCCCCAGTACATCATTCTGGCTTTTCTGCGCTCGAGAATATCCGGCGTGACCGTTTCGGACACGTAACCCCCGGTGAACTGGCTGGTGTGGGCCATCACGCAGCGCTCCCAGGTCTCGAGTTGCGCGCTCACGTCCACCAGAATCGTCGGCTCGAGCGGGGCATTTCCCTGATAAAGCAAAACGCGATTGACTTTATGTGGTGCGCCCTCGAGCGCAGCCTTACTCAGTCCCGCCAGGTGAACTGCTTTTTTGCCGATTTGATAGCTGGCGGTATGGTCCGGGTGACGGTCCTGAAAGTGCGGCAGCAAAAGCGTGCGCGGACGCAGGATTCTCAGCGCTCGAGCCAGCTCCAGGGCGTCGTGCTCGAGCAAGCCGATGCTGCCGTCTGGTAGCTCGAGGTTGCCGCGAAAGCTCAGAGCCATGATTTCGGCGGCTTTGCGGGTTTCCTCGAGCCGAACTTGCGGCGTGCCCAGCGTGCCCATCTCGCCACGGGTCAGCTCGAGCACGCCCACTGCTTTTCCAGCCTGAGCCGCTTTAATCAGGGTTCCACCCGCGCCAATTTCAGCGTCGTCCGGGTGCGGCGCAATGCAGAGCAGCTCGAGGGGTTGGGGTTGGCCGTGGATTAGGTTCATAGGAAGTTTGGTTTGAAATCGACTTTGATGCTCGAGGTTGTATTTAGTGTGGGGCAAAGACAAAGCATCACTTTGGTTTGGCAAGAATATTTAATGAGTTGTCAATTACATACGCACCGTCGAAAATTAAGTCGTCAGTACCTGTAATGTGCTTTAATAACGACTCTACGCCCTGGCTATTTTTGATGGATTGAAAATCTATACCAATAATCATTTTAATGTTTGCAAAATTACCTATTGCTGATAGTCGCCTTTGTTCATCATCAAAAATAACTCGGTTTTTACAGTAATTATAAAAACCGAGTATTAACTTTGCCCCTTTATCTCCGCCCTCTTTAAAAAGAGTGACGTTTAATTCTAAAACTTCACCATTTAAACTGACCTGTATAAGTTCTTCTGAAACTTCAACACATTTATATTGATATTCTAGGCAAAGATTCTCTACGCGGCGCAACAAATGTCCCACTTCTCGTAAATTTGAGAAAATAGAAGTACTACACAAAATAAATATTTCCTCATTCACTATTGGTTTCCTTGATTACCGATGTAAAAACTTTCTTGTCTCAAAGCTGAATACCATTGGACGAGAATCAAACTCCCCGCTCGAGGCCAAAAGCTTTATGCACCGCCTTAACCGCCTTCTCCACCTCGGTTTCGTCAATACAAAAGCTGATGTTCAGTTCGCTCGAGCCTTGCGAAATCATGTGCAGGCTAATTCCCTCGGCGGCTACCGCGTTAAAGAGTTTGGCCGCCACGCCCTTCTCGCCCCGCATCCCCTCGCCCACTACGGCCACGGTGGCCACGTCCTCCCACAGCTCGAAGGTCCGCACAAACTCGCCGCCCTCGAACTGGCTTTTGAGCGCTTCAAAAGCGCGCTTGGCCTCGGGGCGCATGACGACCAGCGAAATGTTGGCCATGCTCGAGGATTGCGAAATCATCAGCACATTCACGTTCTCCTGCGCCAGCACGTTAAAAATGCGTGAAACTACCTCGGGTACGCCCACCATCCCCGCGCCGCCGATGTCGATGATGGCCGAGTTGCGAATGGCCGTAACCGCCTTGACCGCGCCCTCACCCGCTCGAGGCTCGCTCGTCACCAGCGTGCCGGGAAAGCTGGGGTCGGCAGCGCTCTTGACCCGCAGCGGAATGCCCTTGTCCTGAAGCGGTGTGACCGCCAAAGGGTGCAGCACTTTGGCCCCAAAGTAGGCCATCTCCATGATTTCGGCGTAACTCAGGTGCTCGAGGTTGCGGGCCTCGGGCACCAAGCGTGGGTCGGTGGTCATCACGCCGTCCACGTCCTTCCACAGCCATACCTCGTCGGCACTCAATGCCGCACCTAAAATGGTGGCGGTGTAATCTGTGCCGCCGCGCCCCAGCGTGGTGATGACCCCTTTGCGGGTCTCGCCGATAAAGCCGGTAATCACGGGGGTGATGTGCTGTTGAAACAGTCCCTGGAGCCTTTCGGGAATGCGCTCATACGCCTCGGGCAAGGGGCGGGCATTGCCGAAATCGTCCCCGGTGAGCAGCCCTGCCTGTCCTCCGGTCAAGTCCAGCGCTCGGATACCCTGCCCCTCGAGCGCCAATGCCATCAGCGGCGCACTGAGACGCTCGCCAAAGGACACGATGAGGTCCTTTGAGCGGCTCGAGAGTTCGCGCAGCAGCCCGATGCCGTGAACCGTCTGGGCCAGTTGCTCGAGCAGACCCAGCAGCTTTTCCACCGTGCTCGAGTTGGGTGCGGCCCCCAGCTCCACTGCGGTGTTCAGGTGGCGTTGGCGCAGCAAAGCAATCTCATCAAAGGCAAAAGCGATGTCGCCGCCCTCCGCGCTCGAGGCAATTTTGATGAGCATATCGGTGACGCCGCTCATGGCCGAGGGAACCACCACCACCGATTCACCGCCCTCCACGCTCGAGACCACCAGCGAAGCCGAATGCTTTATCGCCCCTACCGACCCCATCAGGGTGCCGCCAAATTTCATCACAATCATGCTGACCTCATCGGTTTAGTAAATTCTCGAGGGCGCGTTAGTGTTTGCCGCTCGAGCTTATGGGCCACATCATACCTACCCGCGTCATTTGGGGTGGCTCGAGGGTTAGACGAGCCGTTTCATCGGAGGCACTGTAGTGCCCTAAGAAAGATGTATTCGAGACGGCCCTAAGCAATGTTGATTGGGATAAAATCGCGCCATGTCCGAGACCTTGACCGAAACCCTGTGGAACCAGTTTGGCGGAGCCTTGCAGATGCTCGAGAATGCTATCCAGGCTTGCCCCGAAGAGGTCTGGGGCCACGAAATCCAGCCACAGGAGTTCTGGTATATCTCGTATCACACGCTCTTCTGGCTCGATTACTACTCGTCGGAATCCAGCGAAGGATTTTTGCCTCCACAGCCTTTCACTCTGGGGGAACTCGAGAAAGATGTCTGGCCGGACCGGGTGTACTCCAAGCTCGAGCTGTTAACTTATCTCGAGTTCGGTAGGGCTAAAGGCCGCGCCCTGATTCGCGGTCTGACGCCAGAAAAACAGGGGCAACGGTTCATAAACGCGTTCAAGAATTTCAGCCTGCTCGAGCTGGTGATTTACAACACGCGCCACCTTCAGCACCACGCGGCCCAGTTGAATTTACTGTTGCGCCAGCGCACCAATTCGACGCCGGGTTGGGCCTCGCTTCCGAAGCAGGGTTTGTACGACTGAAACGCAAACTCAAATCCGAAGGGCGAAAATTCAAGGCTTTTACCCTCTCCTGATTTCGGGAGAGGGTCGCCGCATGTGCGGCGGGGTGAGGGTGTGCTCTAGGCCAGTCGCAACCCCCTCGAGAACATCTACCCAGGCCCATTTCTCTCACACTCGAGCCTCAAAATCCCCCTATTTCAACGCCTCGAGCAGAGTTTTCTTGTTCTGGCGCATCATGGCGTAATAATCCGGCGCTTTGCTCGTTCCCTCGGGCGAGAGCACGAACAGCTTGACCCCTGCATTCTCGGCAATCGAGCGGGCCGGACCTTCGGGCAGTGTCGGTTCGGCGAACACCGCCTTCACCTTTTGTGCCCGAATGAGTTTCACCACGTCGGTGATGTACCGCGCGCTCGGTTCCTTGCCCGGAAACGGCTCTATCGAGGCCGCAATCTGGGGGCCGTAAGCGTGGGCGAAGTAAGTCCAGGCCCCGTGAAAGGTGACGATGCGCTGATTTTTGATGGGGGCCAAATCGCGCACTAACTCGGCGTGCAAAGCCTCGAGCTTTTTTACTTCGAGCGCGGCGTTCTTGCGGTACAGCCCTGCATTGGGCGCGTCAAATTTGGCCAGTTCCTCGCCGATGACCTTAGCGGCCTTTTCCATAATGCGGACATCGAGCCAGATGTGGGGGTCGTATTGCCCCTCGTCCGGGTCACTGGGGGCTAGCTTTGTGTACTCGAGCACGTTCTGAAAGCGCACGATTTTGGCGGTGCTGCCGCTATTTTTTACCAAGCTCGAGAGCCACTCGTCAATCGAGCCGCCGTTCATGAAGGCGATGCCGGCGCTCGAGACCTTCCGCACGTCGCTGGGCTTGGGGTCGAAGGTGTGCGGGCTGACCCCTAGGGGCAGCAAAAGTGTCACCTCGAGCACGCCCCCAGAGATGTTCTTCACCAGGGTGTAATACGGCTGAAAGCTGACGGAAACGCTCTTTTGAGTTGGGGTGGATTGGGCCAGAACAGCGCTCGAGCACAGGACCAGCGAGACGAAGAGGATTCGATGCATGAACTCTATTATTGAGAATTGATTATCAAAAAGCAAGTCCACTCGAGCGGGCTAGACTCAATCAGAGCTGTCCTCTAAACTTTTCATGCTCAATTCATGCTGAAGTGTGCTGTTTGGCTGTTATCCTCTGCAATTGCAACCCAGATGACAAGCTTTTATTAAGGCGAAATAAGTTTTGTGAGTTTCTCAAGACCCCATGAAAGTTAGGATTTTAACAAATCGGCAAAGGCGCTCGAGGGATGCTCGAGCAAAGGGAGGTTTAAGATGCTCAAAGGTTTCCGGGATTTCATCTTGCGGGGCAACGTGCTCGATTTGGCAGTGGGCGTTATCATCGGGGCTGCGTTCGGAGCGATTGTCACCTCACTCGTCACCGACGTTTTCACCCCGCTCATTGGCATGATTTTTACCGCGCCCGACTTTAAAGGCATTGCTATCGGAGCCAACGCGGCGGGCCAGGGTGGTATCCGCATCGGCAACTTTATCAATGCGCTGATTAGCTTTTTGTTGATTGCCACGGCGGTCTATTTCTTCATTGTGGTGCCCGCCAATGCCATTCAGCAGCGTATGAAGAAAGAAGAAAAAGATGTTCCCGCAGCGGCTCCTACCCGCGACCAGTTGCTGCTCGAGGAAATCCGCGACGCATTGGTTCGAGGCCGTTAGAACTCTCAAAATCACCAGGATTTTCATGAAAGCCGCTCGAGAGGGCGGTTTTTTCGTGGTTGTATTCTCGAGCTTGACATCTGACCTTTGGTCATTTAATATCTGACTTGTGGTCAGTAAAGCGCTCAAGCGCAACACCCGTGCTCGCTCAGACGATGATAAAGGGCTGAGACGCGCTCATATTTTGAGCGTAGCGCTCGAGCTGCTGCGCGAAACCGACTTTGCCAGCGTGACCATGAGTGGAGTGGCCGCTCGAGCGGATTTGGCCAAGGGTACGCTGTACCTCTACTTTCAGACCAAGGAAGAGCTGTTTCTGGCCCTGCTGAGCGACTTGCTCGAGCGTTGGTTCGAGGGCGTTCGGGCGCGGCTCGAGGGTACTCATCCCGCTCATCTAGCCCAGGTGCTCACCGCTTCGCTCGAGGGATTCGAGGACATGGTACGGCTTCTCTCCATCCTGTCTACCGTGCTCGAGAGCAATTCCTCGCAGGCGGCGGTGCTCGAGTTCAAAACGCTGCTGGCCTTGCGGAGTGCGGCGGTGGGGGAGACCCTCGAGCACATTTTGAGTCTTGAATCTGGACAGGGGATGCGCTTACTGCTGCACTTCAACGCGCTGACCATCGGGCTTTATCAGATGTCACGCCCGGTGGCTGGGGTTTCAGAAGCACCACACCTCTCTAGCCTGTCGGTGGATTTCGCGTTTGAGCTGCAAAGTGCCGCTGAGGCGCTGATTCGCGGATTCTAGCGGTTTGACATCAGACATCAGACATCAGACTTCAGACTTCAGATAAACGCGCTTGGTGGATTCTCTTGCTCGAGCATTTTGCTTTACTCGAGAGCATTTTCTCGTACCCATCAACTTAAATCCCTCGTTTTCCAGACCTGCTCGAGCGCGCTTGACTCGAGAGTCATCCAGCTTGTATCCAACCCTCCAACCCTCGCCCTCACTCGCCCAAAAGGAGCAAAACCATGACCCACGCACCCACACGTCAAACCGCCCTCATCACCGGAGCCTCGGGAGGTCTGGGCCTCGAGCTGGCCAGCCATTTTGCCAAAGATGGCTACAACCTGATTCTGGTGGCTCGCAGCGGGGACAAACTCAGGGTGCTGGCTACGGAACTCTCGAGCAGGCACGGTGTTCTGGTTGAAACCTTATCCAGCGACCTCTCGGCCATTGGTGCGGGCCAAAAGCTGGTGGATGACCTCAAGGCTCGAGGACTGACCGTGGACGTGCTGGTCAACAACGCGGGCTTTGCCGATTTTGGCAAATTTCACGAAAATCCGCTCGAGAAGGGGCTGAACATGGTGGACCTCAACATCCGCACCCTGACCGAACTCACCGGGCTGCTGCTGCCGGGAATGGTGGCGCGGGGCCGGGGTCGGGTGATGAACATCGCCAGCACTGCGGCGTTTCAGCCAGGGCCACTGATGGCGGTGTATTACGCCAGCAAAGCGTATGTGCTCTACTTTTCCGAGGCCATAGCCAACGAACTCGAGGGCACCGGAGTCACCGTCACAGCGTTCTGTCCAGGAGCCTTCGAGAGCGGCTTTCAGGCCCGCGCCGAGATGGAGGACAGCAAGCTCATCAAAGGGAAAAAGCTGCCCAGCTCGAGCGAGATGGCCCAGATAGGCTACGCGGCGCTGATGAAAGGTCAGGCGGTCAGCATCGGCGGGCGCGGGAATTATTTCCAGGCCCAGAGTGTGCGTTTCCTGCCTCGAGCGATGGTCACTCGGCTGGTGAGGAACATCTCGGAGCGTGGACACTAACAATTCCCTGTATTGATTACCTACGGCTTGTATACAAGTAATTTGGGCACAGATTTTGAGGCAAGACTGCTCGAGGAAGGCGCGTACAAGATAACGTTTTCGTGGGGGCTGGCCTTGTGCCTACCCATTTCTGCTTGAGCGTTAAATACGTCCTGGACACTCTTTTCCGAGTTGTATGCAAGCCGTAGGTGGTCATTCCAGGGGCAGAGATATGTGCTGAAGGGTATTTTGAATGGGTTGGAATCGAGAACGTTCGCGCTCAAGAAAATTTGGAATCGCTCACTCTCGAGCGCTTAACCCAGCAGATTTTCGCTGTACAGGCTGCGCTCGAGCTGGTCTTTTTCAAACTGGCGTACCGCCTCGCTGTAGCACTCGAGTACGCTCAGAGCCATACCCTCGAGTGACCCACCCTGCGCCCAGGCCCGCGCACTGCTCGAGAACATACCGTGTAAATTCGGCTCGAGCAGCTCCAGAATGCGTTTCACGAAAGTCTGAGCGTCGTCGGGCTGCACCAAAAATCCAGCGATTCCATCGGCCACACTGCTGGCAATTCCGCCTTCCTTGCGGGCCACCACGGGCAGGCCACACGCGGCGGCCTCGAGCGCCACCATCCCCTGGGTTTCGGTGGTGGAGGCGAACACGAACACATCGGCGTGTTGATAGAACGCGCCCACCTCACTATTCGGCACATAACCTGCAAAAACCGTGCGGTGCGCGATGTTCAGTTCTTTGGCCATTACCTCGAGCTGAGGTCGGTCTGGTCCATCGCCCAGAAGAATCAGCCACGCGTCCGGGCGGGCGGCCAGAACGGCGGGAAAGCGCTCGAGCAAAATGTGGGTGCTTTTTTCGCGGGCTAACCTGCCCACCGTGAGCAGGCGCGGTCCCGGCCCCACGCCCAACGCCGCAAAGGGGTCGGCTCGAGGAATTCTCAGCCCAGACAGGTCGATGCCGTTGGGAATGACATGAATGGGGGAGCGCACGCCCAGCGCCACCAGTTCGTCGGCAATTACACCCGTGGGGGTAATCAGCGCGTCGCAGCGGTTGGCGTACCAGGCGTCGAAGCGGCCCCCGATGCTGATGCTGCGCGAATCGAGCGAACGTCGCACTCGAGCGCTGGTGCGCGGCGTCATGTACCAACGCTCCTTTCTCGAGAGCGAGGCCACATACGGATACCACGGGTAATAGTGGATGTAGTCGCGCATTCGAGTGTGGTAGGTATGAACCAAGGGCAGGGCCAGCATTCGGGCCGCCATGAGTCCCACCATCGGAAACGCGCCGTGGGTGTGAATCAAGTCGAATTTCATGCGCGCTAGGCGGGTCCAGGCACGGGGCGAGGGGGGCAGCACCATGCGCTGCTCGGGAATGGGCGCGTAAGTGGTGGCCCGCAGCCGAAAGGTTCCCTCTTCAGGTTGCTGCTGCGGGTGGCTGGGAGCCACGATGGTCACACGGTGGCCCATCTCGCGCAGCGCCCTGGAGAGTCCACGCACCGATGTGACCACCCCGTTGATTTGCGGAGTATAGGTATCGGTGAACATGGCGATGTGCAGCGCACCCTCACCCAATGAGGGTGCGCTCGAGCGTGACTTCTTCTCGAGAGTTAGGTCCGTTTCACTCGAGCGAGCGGTGCGGCGGCGGCGCGGTAGAACGCGCAGGAAACGAGCGGACATGACCAATACATCTTAATGCACAATCTTGAACGATGTTTGAGGTGGCGTGCTCAGCGAGTCCCCGAACGCTCGAGCCTGTCCCTTTGCAGGGTTTTACGAAGGTGCTAAGGTGAGGCGTGGACTTTTTAAGAACCCTTCACTCGAGTTCTATCGCTTTCGGGATTCTCTTTCCAGCCCTTTTATTCTTGATTCAGACCGTGTGGAGCCTATATTTTGTGGTCCGCCCCGCCTCGAGCATGCGGGCTTTTTTGACGTATAACCGCTTGCTCAGCGTACTGGTGGGCCTCATCACCCTGTCCGGCGTCGTTCTCGCGTTTATGGGTTTAAAAACACCCATCGCCACGCCAGGAACTAAACCGGGTGATTCTATCGTATGCGGTACTCAGGCGTGCCAGCCGCTCGACCCCAGCCGCAACTGGGAGCACTGGATGTACACCGCGTTCATCGTGCTCAGCCTGGTTTTTGTCGAGGTGCTGCTCTCGGGGCGCTTTGTGGAGCGCAAGGTGGGGGCGCGTTTTCTGGGCATCGCGGCCTTTTTTGCCTTCGGTGCGGCAGTGATGGTGGTGCGGGTGACATTTTTGCCGGGGTCCACACCGGGAACCTGACTTGAGCGCTCGAGCAGGATGTTAAAGCTGGCTCGAGGGTTCACCCTCCTCGAGCCAGCGAATTTTTTTACCCAGACTTCTGGCGAACTCGATTTCCGCTCGAGTGGACGGCCCCACATAGCCGTCCACATTGAGCACCAGAATCTCGTCGGCCAACCGAATTTTTGCAAAGTGCAACTCGGCCAATCTGTGCTTGACCTCGAGCACGGCCTCAGCAGTCCAGCCCGCGAAGAGTTCAGCGTCGCTCTGCCCAGAGCTTCCAGTGCTGCCCAATCCCAGCACGATTTTGCCCTCGAGCGTCTCTTTCGAGTTCGCATCGTCAAAAGCCTTAAAAAACCGGGTAGACCCGCACAGACACACGATGACCGGGCGAGTGGAAATCTAGACCACCCCGCCGCCTGCGTTCTTGAACTGCGCCCAGCTCGAGCGCACTTTTTCAGCGGCCTCCTGCATGGCCCCGCGCTCGAGTTGGGTGATTTTGCCCCGCAACTCAGGTAGGAGACCTGGAAACTGAGCGGGGTCCTCGAGCGTGGCAATCAAAACTTCGGCGTCCTGAACGCGCCCCAGGCTTTGCAGCGCCGCTCTAAGGTCGGTGGTGTCCTTACCCAGCGCCTCGAGCAGGTAGCGGTAGTGCTTGAGTTTCTTGCGCCAGTCGTGCCACAGCACGCTCGGCTCGAGACTCAGGATGCGCTTGGCGGTGCGCCGCAGTTTGGGCCACTCGTCTTCTATTGCTTCCTCGAGCAATTTATCAAAGTGCTTCGGTGTGTCAAAAGAGTGCGGCTTGGCCGGTAAAACCAGATACCCGAAACGTTTTTCACGCTCGAGCTGCCAGTCCTCTTCAAATTTTTGCAGGGTCTCGAGAGGCACTTTAAGTTCATCCAGGCGTGAGCGTAGCAAGTCGCGCAGCACGTCCCAGTCGCGCATGGGGGCCACCGCGCGGCGCAGCGCCCGCCACGCCCGCTGAATTTTCTTGGGAGCCTCGAGCGCCCCCAGCACCGCTCCGGCCTGACGGCTGAGCTTGCGGACCTCGTGAACCGCCTCTTCCTCACCCCGCTCGAGCGCTTCCCAGTGGGTCTCGAGCTGTTTCAAATCGTCTGTCACGTCAAGCTCCGATAACGATGCGGTGGCATTTGTCCTGACAGTATCATGACATGGAACAGGTTGTGTCAGCTCGAGCGGGACGGGGCTTGCGCCCCACGCAAACGTCGAACGCCCAACGTCCAGTCTGCGATGGACGTTGGGCGTTAGGCGTTTGACGTTTGCACCGCGCCAGCGGTAAGCGGTCTCTACTCCAATTTCCAGCGGGTTCCCTGTGCGGTATCCTCGAGCACGATACCCACCTTTTGCAACTGGTCGCGCAGTGCGTCGGACTTGGCCCATTGCTTGTTCAGGCGGAAGTTGGCCCGCGAATCGAGCACCAACTCGAGCAGGGTGTCCAGCATCTCGGGGTTCTGACCCTCCGCGCTCGAGTCGGCAAACAAGCCCAGCACGTCCCCACCCAGCGTTTTAAAGGTGCTCAGGGCGTGCTCGAGCGTTTCGCGTCCTACCTCCCCCACCAAAGCGGTATTCACCTCCCTGGAAAGTCCAAACAGCGCCGCCACCGCCTCGGGAGTGTTGAAATCGTCGCTCATGGCCGCTTCAAAAAGTTCGGTGTAGTGAGCAATTTGACCATCGAGCGCTGCATTCTTGCCCGGAGTGGAGTCGGGAATGCGGCGCTCGAGTTCGTTCACCGTGCCCCTGAGCCTCGAGTAGCCGCTGTGCGCCGCTGCCAGTGAATCTTCGGAAAACTCGGTGACGCTTTTATAATGGCTCGAGACCAGCAAAAAGCGCAGGGTCATGGCCTCGAAACGCCCGAACAAATCCTTGAGCGTGGTGAAATTACCTTTGCTCTTGGACATCTTCTCGCCGCCCTGCACCGTGACCATGTTGTTGTGCATCCAGTAGCGGGCAAAGGGGTGGCCTGCGGCCTCGCTCTGCGCGATTTCGGCCTCGTGGTGCGGAAATTGCAGGTCCAGACCGCCGCCGTGAATGTCGAAACCCTCGCCCAGGTACTTGAGGCTCATGGCGCTGCATTCGATGTGCCAGCCGGGAAAACCTGTTCCCCAGGGGCTTTCCCAGTGCATCAGGTGGCTCTTTTCGGCAGCTTTCCACAGCGCAAAATCTCTTGGGTCGCGCTTCTCCTCGCGCACCGCCTCGCGGGTGCCTACCTCCAGGTCCTCGAGCCGCCGCCCCGATAGCTTGCCGTAGCCCTCAAAACTCGTCACCGAGAAGTACACGTTGCCCGCAATTTCGTAGGCGTGCCCCCCGGCAATGAGTTCCTCAATGAGCGCAATCTGCTCGGGAATGTGTCCGGTGGCCCTGGGTGTGACACTGGGTTTTTTGACCCCCAGTTTGTTCATGTCGTCGAAATAGCTCCAGTAATACTTGTCGGCGACCTCCATCGGCTCGAGCTTCTCGAGCACGGCCCGCTTGGCAATTTTGTCGTCGCCCTCGTCCGCATCGTCTACCAAATGCCCCACATCGGTCACGTTGGACACGAAGCGCACCGTGTAGCCCACAAATTCAAAGTAGCGCCGAATCACGTCGAACGAGACCTGCGCCTTGGCGTGGCCCAGGTGGGCGTCGGAGTACACCGTGGGACCGCACACGTACATGCCCACCCGACCCGGCGTAGATGGTTCAAAAATCTGTTTGGCTCGAGCGAGGGTGTTGTAAAGCGCTATGGGGCGAAGTTCGGTCATTGGGGTTCCTCGGAGTTCGGAAAGAGAAGGGTGGATTGGCTCGAGCCGAACCCATGTTCAAAAAACAAGAAAACCGCGCTGAAGCGTGCTCCAGCGCGGCAGATTTCTAAAAAATTCCAGCTCGAGCGCCGCGCCTTAGACGCGACAACACAGAAAAAATAGGCTCGAGCGGAGGGCGAAGTTCATGAACTCAATTATAGCTCGAGGGGAGGTGGAGCGGTCAAGCTCGAGCACAATAAAAGTGGTGAGGTGGCTTTGAAAAGCCTTAACCCCGGAGCAACCCACTCGAGTCAAAATGCGGGAAATGTAGTTCTCAACGCGCTCGATTCAATCACTCCGCTCTCACGCTTGTCACCTCGGGGGGGGGATGGTGTACTCTGTGACCCAGTGCCAGTCGGTCTGACTTCGAGCCTGCTTTTAATGTGGTGAGCGAGCGAGAACCGCCTGAGTGCGAGCAGGACCATACGGGAGCCATACCGAAGCCATACGGGGGAGCGGGTTTGCAAATCGCCTTTATCAGCGACATTCACGGCAACATTCATGCACTGCGGGCCGCCTGGAAATTTATCCAGGAGCGCGGAGTGCCGCAAACTTTTTGCCTGGGCGATTTGGTGGGTTACGGGGCTAACCCCAGCGAGGTCATCGACTTTGTGGAGACCCACGACCTGCGCTGTACCCTCGGCTCGAGCGATGCACGGGTGGCCTACGAACTCAACGAGAAGTTTGAAAAGCGCGAGGGACTCAGCGAACAAACGCTCGAGTGGACCAAGACCATCCTGACCCCCGAGCACAAGCAGTTTCTGCGTAAGTTGCCCACCAGTGGGCGGCTCGAGACCCCCAAAGGGCGGCTGCGCTACTGTCACGGCAGCCCCTACGACCCCGACGACCGCCTGGATTTGCACGGCCCCGCCCAGGAACTCAACGAGCTGCTGGCTTCGCTGCACTGCGAGGTGTTGGTGTGCGGCGGCACTCACATCCCGTATATCCGGTCCCTGATGCGCGGCGTGGTGGTGGACCCCGGCTCGGTGGGCCTGTCTTTAAACGGTGAACCCGGCGCAGACGTCACCATCCTGACCATCGAAGAGACCGAGGTGAAGACCGAACTCATCAAGGTTCCCTACAATCTCGAGGCCGCCGCTGCCGACATTCTCACCTGGAAGCTGCCCAAACTCATTGCCGGGGTGATTCGTTCGGGGCGGATGGCGTAGGACGTTGTGAGTCATGTCTTGGACAGAACGGCACCTTCCGAGCCTGTCCGCGAGTTGTGAGCTGCGGCGAGATTTCTATTCAAAGTGGGTTCGAGGGTTTTGAATCCAGGGTCGGGTCGCTCGAGGGTTCTTCTTCGCTTTGGCTAGATTTTGCGGTGTCAGGCTCGAGCGTCTGGGGACTCTGCGCTCGAGCTGAACCACCCAGCAGCAGGAGTGCGCGCTCGAGCAGGAAGATGGCCAGTGGAAAGCCGAGAATCAGCGTTCCCGAGCGCAGGCTCAGAATCAGCGCTTCCTGTCCGATGCGCCACCATATGCCGATGAGGTCCACGGTGGCGAACGCGCCCGAAGTGACCATCTCGCGGAACTCGAGCGAGGCAAAAGACAGCGTTAAGGACCCCATCAGCGCGCTCGAGGCCCCGATGAGCCAGCCGCCCAGCCACCACCCTAAACGGTGGCGGCGCGGTGGACGCAGGACCAGCGCGTACAAAAAAAGTGGGTAAGCCGCGCCCAGCGGTAGTAATTCGCTCGAGCTAAACAGCGCGCTGGGGCTGGGAACGCCAAAGCAGAGCAAGTTGGCGTACTCGAATAGCGCAGAACCCCCCAGGCGAGTCGGCTCGAGGCCCTGGAGCACGTTCAGGGTCCATACGGTCAGCAGATAACACAGGGCCAGGGCCAGCAGAGCCAGAACCAGACGGCGCACAGCGGCTCGAGCGAGGGTCATGACTTGGAGTATAAGTCGTAGCGCTCGAGCGGGACCCTTTAGCCACCCTCGAGCGCTAAAATATTCCTATGAACCTAGATTCCTGGACCCCCCGTGACATCGCCCGCCGCGTCGGCTCACTGGCGGGTCTGACCACCTCGAGTTTTCTGGCCGCTTACCTGGGCTTTGAGCTGAACTGGAGCGTCTTTTTGATTTTGCCCATTTACCTTGTGGTGACGGTGGTGGTGGCAGGTCTAGTTTACTTGGCCATGCGGCTGCGCTACGGAGCCGATTTTTACGGCCCTCGAGACGCTTCACCTTTTAAAAACGTGCTCGAGCCTTCTCAGAGTGGCTCGAGGGGGAAATTGGGTTGAAGGGTCCTCGAGCGTATAGATATTGCGCCTCCGGCTGTCTTGTCCTGAGCGGCACCCCGTGGGGCCAGAACGCGGGTTTTTAGTAATTAGTTTTTGGTCGGTTTGATATTAGGCGCTGTCTGAGCGGCACTGTCTTGGCGAGAACGGCACCTAGCGGGCCTCGCCGCGTCTTGAGCAGAACGGCACCTATCGGGCCTCGTACTGTCTTGAGCAGAACGGCACCCCGTGGGGCCTGCTCGCCTTCCGGGCCAGACCGCTTCACAGCAGACCAACCAATGACCAAGAACTAATGACCCGCGAGTAGGCCCGGTAGGTGCCGTTTTGCTCAAGACCGCCGGAGGCGCAAAACTGTCCCCTCGTCCGACCTTAACCGTCGTCCAAACTCCTCCCTCGTTCGACCTCAAACGTCGTCCGACCCGGTATCCATCCGCACCGTTCGCGGCGTGAATTTGCCCACTTTCTGCACCAAATCGGTCTGAGCGGCCATCACCTCGTCTATCGGCTTGTAGGCCAGCGGTGCCTCGTCTATGCCGCCGCCGATGAGCGTGATGTCGCGCTCGAGCAGGGTTTTGCGCCAATCGCCCTTGGATAGGGTCTGCTCGGCCTGCCTGCGGCCCAGCCTGCGCCCCGCCCCGTGCGACGCGGACTCGAGCGCTCCCATACTGCCCAGACCGCGCACCAAATAGCCGTTGTCGGCCATGCTGCCGGGGATGATGCCCAGTTGACCCCTAGAAGCCGGGGTCGCTCCCTTGCGGTGAACGATGGCCTCAAAAGAGTGACCCGTGCCATCCTCGAGCGTCTGTTTCCAGGCCAGATTGTGGCTGTTGCTCACCGTGAGCAGCGGCTCGAGGTCCAGCGCCCTGCTCAGCCGTGCGTGGATGATTTCGTGGTTGGCCAGCGCGTAGCGGCCCGCCAGACTCATGGCCTGCCAGTAGTCCTGGCCCTCCTGAGCCTCGAGCGAGAGCCAGGCCAGCTTTTTAGCGCTGGGGTGAAGGTGTGGGTGGATTTTTTCGGCGAGTTTGGAGAAGTGCCCCGCAATCTGCGCCCCGGTTCCCCGGCTGCCCGAGTGCGACAGAACCGCCAGATACTCTCCCGGCTCGAGGTTCAGGTCAGGGTGCTCGAGCGTGAAAGTGCCGAACTCGACGAAGTGGTTGCCCGAACCCGAGGTTCCGAGCTGACCCACCGCTTTGTCGAGCAAGCTCGAGAGCAGTCCGCTCGAGGTCCACAGTTCGTCGTCGAGGACTTGGTGGTCCAGGCGTTCGCGCTTGTCCCAAGCCACCCCGGCCCCGAAGCGGGTGTGCTTCTCGAGCAGCTTTTTCTCTTCCTCGCTCGAGAGTTTGACTTTGGGAAAAACTGAAATCCGCATACTGCACCCGATATCCACGCCCACGCCGTAGGGGATGACCGCGCCCACCGTGGCCAGCACCCCGCCGATGGGCAGGCCGTAACCGACGTGTGCGTCGGGCATCAGCGCCCCCGCCACCGAGATGGACAGGCGCAGGGCGGTTTCCATCTGCACTCGAGCCTGGGGGTCAATCAACTCCGCGCCCCATACCGCGTAGGGCAAGGCATTTTCACGCAATGCGTCCACGTCGGAGGCCAGATGCTTGCTGTCCTCCTCGAGCTGAATACGGGCCAGGGGCGCGACACTCTCGTGCGTAAGGAATTCCCTTGGGTTCTCCCTCACTCGAGCGAGCAGGGCCAGAATTTCGGTCTCGGGAACGCTCAGAGCCTCGAGCGCGGTCACGGCCTCGAGCGCTTTGCCGATGCGAATACCGCTGAAGCCGAGTTTGGTTATTTTTTTGCCGTTCATGATGGGGTTCTCCAGAAATTTCGTGCTTTTCAAATGCAACTGTTCGATTCTGACATACGTGCTCGAGCGGGGCATCGGTCATTTGTGCCTGGGGGGTAGGCTGATTGGCTCAGTGGGGTGGTGAGTTTTGAGTGGTGAGTTTTGAGTAACGAACATTGCGCCTCCGGCTGTCTTGAGCAGAACGGCACCTCACGGGCCTGCTCGCGGGTTTTTAGTAGTTGGTTCTTGGTCGGTTTGATTTAGGGCGCTGTCTTGGTCTAAGCGGCACCTATCGGGCCAGACCGCTCGAGGACAAACCAACCAATGACCAAAAACCAATGACCCGCCGGAGGCGCTCTTGTTTCCAACCCTCGAGATTCCAATTAGGATATTCTGAAGCCAGATTAAAACATTGCGCTCGAGCCACGCCGTTTGGCTCGAGCAGGAGGGAACCCCTATGGCGAGAACCGAGCTGTTCCGAGCGCTGCAAAAACTGGCCCGCCAAGTCGGACATGAACAGGTGGGGCGTGAACCTGTGGAATCTTCGCTCGAGCCGGCCCTCCCGCTGAGCCGTCGTGAGCTGCTCAAGGGAACTGCCGCGCTGGGTCTGGCGGCGATGGGCGCAGCTCGAGCCGCTGGGCAGGTGAGGACGAAAGACCGGGTGGCCATTGTGGGCGCGGGAACGGCGGGTCTGGTCGCGGCGCACCGCCTGAAGCAAGCGGGGGTCAGCGCTACGCTGTTCGAAGCGTCCTCGAGGGTGGGTGGGCGCATGTTCAGCGGCTACAACCTGTTCGGCACCGGAGAGGTGCTCGAGTGGGGTGGCGAACTCATTGACACCGGGCACGTCCGCATTCAGGCGCTGAGTAAAGAACTCGGTCTCAATCTGATTGATTTGCAGGCTTACGAGGCGACCAACGGACTCGAGCCGGAGCGCTGGTTCTGGAAGGGGCAGGCGTACACCCACGCGCAGATGCTCGAGGTGTTCACCCCGGTGATTCGCGCCTTTAGGGAAGCGGCGGGTAGCCTGGGCGAGGGAACGACCTACCGCAGCTTCACACCGGGTGGTCAGTTTCTGGACAACCTCAGCATTTCAGAGTGGCTCGAGCGCATTGACGCGCCGCAACCCATTCGTGGAATGCTCGAGCTGTCCTACACTACCGAATTCGGTCTCGAGCCGGGAGAGCAGTCGGCGCTCAACCTCATCACCCTGATTGGCTACGAGGATGACGCTGGAAAGGATGAGTTCGCCATCTACGGCTCGAGCGACGAGCACTACCACTTGCGCGAAGGCAGCGGCGCGATTCCGACCCGGTTGGCACAGGGCCTGAACGCCCACATCCAGACCGGAATGGTCTTGACTGCCCTCGAGCGGCGCGGCAACACCTATGTGCTGACCTTCGGCGCAGGCCGCGAGGTGATGGCCGAGCATGTGATTCTGGCGCTACCTTTTTCAACGCTCAGAAACGTGGACTTGAGGGTCAGCCTGCCCAAAGTCAAGCTGCGGGCCATTCGAGAACTCGGGTACGGCACCAACAGCAAGCTGTTTTTTGGCTTTAAAGAACCCGTGTGGCGCAGCAAACACCGCTCGAGCGGCAGCACCTACACCGACGTGGGCTATCAAACCAGTTGGGACACCACGCGGGGCCAGAGCGTGCGGGGCGGGGTGATGGTGAACTTTACCGGGGGCGAGCACGGTCTAGAGGTGGGCAAGGGCACGCCTGCCGACCACGCGGCAGGGTTTCTCGAGGGTTTCGATAAAGTTTATCCCGGTACGAAAGCCGCCTACAGCGGCGTGGCCCAGCGCTTTTTCTGGCCCGGTAAAGAGTTTATGCGCGGCAGCTATCAGTGTTACAAACCGGGCCAGTACACCGGTTTTTCCGGCGCGGAAGGCGAGCGGGTCGAGCGGCTCTACTTCTGCGGGGAACACACTTCGCTCGAGGCCCCCGGTTACATGGAAGGCGCGGTGGAAACGGGGGAGCGAGTGTCCAGGGAAGTGCTGGCGCTGGTGCGGAGGATTTAGGAGTTATACGGATTCCGATAAATTCAGTAAAGTAGAGCCATGAGCCAGCCCTTACAACTGAAAATTCAGGACTCAGCGGAGGTGTTGTGGCAAGCGTTTAAGCGCAGCACCTGCGCCGTGGAACG